>OODJ01000260.1_pt1 | contig 60405 bp, 45 predicted proteins | sample 1671611 | NCBI WGS metagenome assembly OODJ01 (sample SAMN06348174, study PRJEB24527) | human gut metagenome | biome: human gut; feature: ankylosing spondylitis patient; material: feces | host: Homo sapiens | place: China | collected 2015-10 | reverse complement strand
TAGAATGTACCAGATAAAAATAAATGGCCTTGCTTAAGCTTCTGCAGAAAAGGTGCATCTGCAGGATATACTGCTTATTTAATTGTCCGCAGGTAAATAAGCCGGAGGCTTATGCTTACTTGCGGTTTTGAAGAACTTAGTTTAAGTGTACTTGAAATATGGGGGAATGTCAAGGGAGGGGATGGGGGAGCGCATTGCTTCAGCCGCTTTTTTGCATACGCTTTACCTCTGCCCCAAAATCATCCGTTTGGCAACAAACTTTTCACAAAAAATATGTATCACTATTTGTCAATAGCCCATATTTAGTGTATAATAAAGTAGAGAGTATGTGTGCGGACACAGTATCAAATTCAATTTCTACATTTGTACGGAAGAATGTAAAATAAAAAATGGAGGTGTATTTTTTTTGGGTAAATTTCAACATAAGGTCCAGATTATCCCGCTGGGTGGTTTGGGCGAAATTGGTAAAAATATGACGGTATTCCGTTACGGGGACGACATGATCTTGATTGATGCAGGCCTGATGTTCCCTGAAGACGATATGCTCGGCATTGACTTGGTTATTCCCGATATTACATATTTGGTTGAGAATAAAGATAAAATTAAGGGTATCTTTCTGACACATGGTCACGAGGACCATATCGGTGCGCTGCCCTATGTTATGAAACAAATTGATTGTCCCGTTTATGGTACCGCACTTACTCTGGGTATTTTACAAGGCCGCTTGAAGGAAAATGGTGTAGGCAACGAAAACCTGCACGTAGTAAAACCCGGTGACAAGATTAACGCCGGTGCCTTTAAGCTCGATTTCATCCGCGTAAACCACAGCATTCCCGATGCTGTTGCTATCGCGATTACTACTCCTATCGGTGTTATTATTCACACCGGTGACTTTAAAATTGACCACACTCCTGTCGACGGACAGGTTATGGAGTTCAATAAATTTGCCGAATACGGCGACCGCGGTGTACTGTGCCTGTTGGCAGACAGCACCAACGCCGAGCGTCCGGGTTTCACTCCCAGCGAAAAAATGGTTGGCCAGACCTTTGACGAGGAGTTCCGCTATGCTAAGCACCGTATTATAGTAGCAACCTTCTCCTCTAACGTACATCGTATTCAGCAGGTTGTTGATACTGCTGTGAAGTACGACCGTAAGGTAGCAGTTATCGGCCGCAGCATGGTGAATGTTGTTAATATCGCCAAGGAGTTGGGTTATCTGAAGGTTCCCGAGGGCGTTTTGATTGATATTGATGAAACTCATAACTATACGCCGGAAAAGGTTGTTATTATCACCACCGGCAGTCAGGGCGAGCCGATGAGCGCGCTCACCCGTATGGCTATGAATGACCATAAAAAGGTTGATATTATGCCCGGTGATACAGTAATTATTTCTGCTACACCGATTCCGGGCAACGAAAAGCTTGTTTCCCGCACTATCGACCATCTGTACAAGCTGGGCGCGGATGTTATTTATGAAAAGAGCAACGGCGTCCACGTTTCCGGCCACGCCAGCCAGGAGGAAATCAAGATGATGCACAATCTGGTGCGTCCGCGTTTCTTCATGCCTGTGCATGGTGAATACCGTCACCTGGTTAAGCATGCTAATCTGGCTAAATCCCTTGGCATGCCGGCGGACCACATTGTTATCGGTGAAAACGGCAGCGTTATCGAGCTGACCAAGAGCAGCATTACCATTAACGGCAAGGTGCCTGCAGGCAAGGTGCTGGTTGACGGCTTGGGTGTCGGCGACGTAGGCAACATCGTACTGCGCGACCGCCGTCAGCTTTCTCAGGACGGTATCATGATTGTTGTCGTAACCATCGACAAGGAATCCTGCCATGTGGTTTCCGGTCCGGATATCGTTTCCCGCGGCTTTGTTTATGTACGCGAGGCCGAGGACCTGATGGATGAAGCACGCGATAAGGTGCAGGCTGCATTAGACCGCTGCGAGGAAAACAATGTTTCCGAATGGTCGGCAATCAAGTCTACGGTCCGTGATTCTCTGGGACGCTTCCTGTTCGAAAGAACTCGCCGTCGTCCGATGATTCTGCCAATTATCATGGAGATTTGATAGTTTTCAGTGACTAGTTATTAGTGATTAGTGAATAGTGATTAGTTTTTGGTGAGCGGTTGTTGGCAGTCAGCTGATAACAGATGACTGCTGACTGCTGCGATTTTAGGAGTTGTCTTATCTTGCGCAAGGAAAGAAGAAGGAAGCAACAGAATAGAAGCTACTCGCGCCCTGTCGGCGTTGTCTGCCTGCTTATGGGTCTGCTGTTTGCAGCCGCGCTTCTTATGACGGCTGAGGACGGCGTGATGCATTATGCTTATCTGGTGGAGCAGCATCTGCTGGGTAAGGGTGTCTTTCTGCTGCCTTTGGCTTTCTTTGCTGCGTTCTGGCAGCTGCTTAGAGGACAATTTGGTGTTTTTAACAAGAGAACATTAATTTTTACTTTGGTGACGCTGTGCCTTACAGGCACAGCTCATCATGTTTTTGTGCCTGTTGGCTCTGAGCTGGAGCCTTCGCTGATAGCGGAGGGCGGCGGTCTTATAGGCGGCCTTTTGCTGAAGCTGCTGCGTTCCTTTGCCGGTGATGTAACGGTTTATATTATTCTTGCCTTAGGCTGGCTGTGGCTGCTGGGCCTGGTGCTGCCGCTGCGCAAATGGTGGGAGCTGTGGCAGGATTACCTGACCTCCGACGAGATTACGCTGGTGCGCCCAGGTGACAAGGTGAGGGAGGAGCGCGTGCGTCCGGAGCCTGCGGTAAGAGCTGTGTTCAAACGCAAGAGTGCCGCGCCTCAACAGCATGCCGCTCCTGCGGATAATGTTATCAGCAACTATACCAGCCCCGAGTTTGATGCCTTCAACGAGGGCGTGCAGAAGAAAAGTGCTTTCAGAAGCATTTTGGGCTTTAGCAAAAACAAGAGTGTTTATGAAAAATCTCCTTTAAAAGAGGAAATAGAGCGTGACCCGGTGCAGCTGCCCGAATGGGAGCAGTCAAGACCCGAGGTCGTTGTAAGACCGATTATCAATTATGACGATGATTACGAGCCGGACAGCCGCTTTCTGGATGATGCGGAGCCGCAGGCTGCTGAACCCGAGCCTGAGCCGGAGCGTCCTGCTTCCGTAATCCGCAATACCTATCGCGAGGAGCAGGCGGCAGCGTTTGCAGCACCTGTTAAGGCGGAGCCGCAGCCTGAACCAGAACCGGAGAAGCCGGCCGTAACGATTTTTGACAGCGCGGATAAAATTGCCGCAGCGGCGCCTGCTCAGCAGACGGCTGCAGCATATGAGCCTGAAGCGCAGTCCGCGAGCAGCTATCAGCTGCCCCCGCTGGAGCTTCTTGATACGCCGAAGGCCAGTGACCCGTCCACCTATCAGAAGGACATCATGGACCAATGTGCGGTGCTGGAGCAGACTTTGGCAGACTTCAAGGTGCGCGCCAGAGTTGTTGCCGTAACGCGCGGACCGTCGGTTACCCGCTTTGAGCTGGAGCCTGCGGCCGGTGTGAAGGTAAGCTCGGTGGTGAACCTTGCGGATGATATTGCCCTGCGTCTGGCTGCACCCGGTGTGCGTATCGAGGCGCCGATTCCCGGCAAATCCGCCATCGGCATCGAAGCGCCGAATACGAAGAACGATCCAGTGTGCTTCCGTGAGGTTGTGGAGGCAGGCAGTGTACGCAATGCCAAGGAGCATCTGTGCATTGGTCTGGGCAAGGATATCAGCGGTGATATTATTTCCGCCGACCTTGCGAAAATGCCGCACCTTCTGGTAGCAGGCTCCACAGGCTCCGGTAAATCGGTGTGCATCAATACGATTATCGCCGGTCTTTTGTACCGTGCTACCCCGGACGAGGTTAAACTGATTCTTGTCGACCCTAAGGTCGTAGAATTATCTAATTACAATGGTATTCCGCATCTGCTGACACCTGTTGTCACCGAGCCGAAAAAGGCAGCCAGCGCGCTGCACTGGGCGGTAGCGGAAATGGAGCGCCGTTATAAGGCGTTTGCCGACAGCCGTGTGCGTGACATCAAAACCTATAACGCACAGGCCGCCGAAAAGATGCCCTATATCGTAATCATCATCGACGAGTTATCTGATCTGATGATGGTAGCCAAGGTTGATGTGGAGGATGCCATCCTGCGTCTGGCACAGAAGGCCCGCGCTGCCGGTATCCATCTGATTCTGGCAACCCAGCGTCCGTCCGTAGATGTTATTACAGGCATCGTCAAGGCGAATATTCCTTCACGTATTGCTTTCGCCGTATCCTCGCAGACCGACTCCCGCACCATTATTGATATGGGCGGTGCCGAAAAGCTGCTGGGCAAGGGCGATATGCTCTTTTACCCCATGGGCTACAACAAGCCTGTGCGTGTGCAGGGTGCCTTCGTCAGCGATGATGAGCTGAATAAAATAGTAGATTTCATTATCAAGCAGTCCATTCCTGTAAATTACAGTGAAGAGGTAACAGAGCAGGAGCTGGAATGTGATAATAAAGGCCATAATGCCGAGGATGCAGGCTCCAATGCGCCTGCAGAGGATGAGCTTTTTGAGGATGCCCTGAGCCTTGTGCTGGACATGGGGCAGGCATCAAGCTCCATGCTGCAGCGACGCTTCCGCATAGGCTATACGCGTGCGGCGCGTCTGGTTGATACCATGGAGGAGCTGGGCATTGTCGGTCAATCCGTAGGCAGCAAGCCACGAGAGGTTATAATGTCGCGTAAGGAAGCAGAGGAACGCTTCCTGCGCCGTGAATAAGCGGAGGTGCAGGCGAAATGGATGATAAGGAAAAGACTGTCGGCGCAATTTTAAAAGAAGCAAGATTAGCTAAGGGTATCTCTCTTGCTGATGCCGAAAAGGCTACCAGTATCCGCAGCCGTTATCTGCAGGCTGTAGAAAATGACGAATATGACAAGACTCCGGGCGAGGTTTTTCTGAAGGGAATAATCCGCAACTACGGTAATTATCTGGGCTTGAACGGTCCGGAGCTTGTTAATGAATATAAAGCAAGTGCTGCTGGTATGGCGGCAGAGGCTGTACGCAGCCAAGGTATCCGCGAGGTGGAAAAGGTCCGCCTCAACATCCAGCTGAAGGATAAGCGTGATATCGGCAGCGGTACAGGCCGCTTTGAAATGCCGGGTTTGCCGAAGCTGCCGATGAAGCAGTGCCTGGCAGGCTTAGCAGCGGTAGCGGTGCTCACGGCAGGCTATTTTGCTATTCCCGCTACGATTAACTATTTTAAAAATATGCCTAAGGATGAGGCCAAGCAGACCGAGCAGGTTAAGCCTGAAGCTAAAGCACCCGCAGTGCTGGATAAGGTTACCGTTGACCTGGAGGCCGAGGGTGATTGCTGGCTGGAGGCAAGTGCCGACGGCAAGGAGCTTTTTGCCGGCATTCTGCATGCTAAGGAAAGCAAGCATTTCGAGGCTAAGGATAAGCTGATTGTCAAATACGGCAATATCGGCGTTGTACGCATCAAGGTGAACGGCGAGGCTGTTGACCTGAAGGGCGAGCATGGCGTGGCCGTCAAGACCTATCTGCGCAACGCTCCCGCACAGCCTGCAGCCGCAGCTAAGGCAGAGGAGGCTGCACCGCAGCCTGAAGCTAAGGCCGCACCTGCTGCCGCAGTAGAGGAAGCAGCACCGCAGCCCGCTGCAGCCGCACCTGCGCCGAAGGCAGAGGAACCGAAGCCGCAGGCTGAGGTTAAGCAGGCGGAGCCGCAGCAGCCGCAGGCTGCCGGCGAAGCGAAGGCCGATAAGAAGAAATAATAATTTGTTCAGGAGTTTTTCATGAAACAGTTTTTACCGATTTCCGCTCAGGAAATAGCCGAGCGTGGCTGGGAGCAGATTGACTTTCTGTTTATCAGCGGCGATGCTTATGTAGACCATCCCTCTTTCGGTCCGGCAGTAATCTGCCGTGTGCTGGAGGCGCAGGGCTACAAGGTAGCTATGCTGTGCCAGCCGCGCTGGGATAAAGCAGAATATCTGGCAGAGCTGGGCAAGCCGCGACTGGGCGTGCTTATTTCCGGCGGCAACCTTGACTCCATGCTGTGCCGTTATACGGCAGCCAAGAATGAGCGTTCTGTCGACAAGTATACCGCAGGCGGTGCGGTGGGACAGCGTCCCGACCATGCTACGGCTGTTTATGCGCAGCTCGTCAAGCAGCTGTGGCCCGATATGCCCGTAGTTATCGGCGGCATTGAAGCCAGCCTGCGCCGTTTTGTGCATTTCGACTACTGGGAAAACAAGCTGATGCCCTCTATTCTGGAGAGCAGCGGCGCGGACCTTTTGGTTTACGGTATGGGCGAAAAGCAGATTATGGAAATTGCCGATTATCTGGCAGGCGGTGCTTCTGCCGAGGATATGCATTACATCCGCGGTACGGCCTATATGTCCGACACTCTGCCTGATGACGAATATGTGGAGCTTCCCGACTGGAGGGCTATCAAGGACGACCGCAAGGAATTTGCCAGAGCCTTCAAGCTGCAGAGCAAAGAGCAGGACCCGTTTTATGGCAAAATAGTAGTCCAAAAGGGACAGAAGAAATATATCGTGCAGAATCCGAACATCTTCCCGCTGACGATGGAGGAGATGGACGCTATCTATGATTTGCCCTATATGCGTAAGTGGCATCCGAGCTACGATGCCAAGGGAGGCGTTGCGGCGCTCGAAGAGATTCAGTTCAGCCTTGTCAGCAGCAGAGGCTGCTTCGGCAGCTGTTCCTTCTGCGCTATTCATGCGCATCAGGGACGCATCATTCAGGCTCGCAGCCATGAATCTATTCTGCGCGAAGCTAAAATTCTGACACAGCTGGACGGCTTCAAGGGCTATATCCATGACGTCGGCGGCCCTACGGCTAACTTCCGCCATCCTTCCTGTGCCAAGCAGCTGAAATACGGCGTGTGCAAGGACAGGCAGTGCCTGTTCCCCAAGCCGTGCCCCAATATTGATGCCGACCACAGCGATTATATAGCGCTTTTGCGCAAGCTACGCGCTTTACCGGGCGTCAAGAAGGTGTTTATCCGCAGCGGCATCCGTTATGATTATATGCTGGCGGATAAAAAGCAGGATTTCCTGGATGAGCTGTGCCGCTATCACATCAGCGGTCTGCTGAAGGTGGCGCCCGAGCATATCGCACCCCAGGTTCTGGCGCGTATGGGCAAGCCCGGCAAGGAAGTTTATCTGAAGTTTATGCGCCTTTATGCGCAAAAAAATAAGGAAATCGGCCTGCCGCAATATCTGGTGCCGTATTTTATTTCCAGCCATCCGGGCTGCACGCTGAACAATGCCATTGAGCTGGCAGAGTTTTTGCGTGACATCAAGCACAATCCGGAGCAGGTGCAGGACTTCATTCCTACTCCCGGCAGTGCGGCGACGGCGATGTATTATTCCGGCGTTGACCCGGAAAGCGGCGAAACCGTATTTGTGGCCCGCAATCCGCATGATAAGGCAATGCAGCGTGCGCTGATGCAGTACCGTGCTCCGCGTAACCGTAGGCTGGTGCTGGAGGCGCTGCAGAAGGCAGGCCGTATGGACCTTGTGGGCAGCGGGCCTAAATGCCTGCTGCATACGGAGCAGGAGCAGCGCGGCGGAGCGCGTGGCGCGAAGCGTGATGCATCTCGCGGACCGAAGCGTAATGCAAACCGCAGTGCTGCGGGCAGTGGAGCGCGTAAGGCAACGCGCAGTACCGCTTCAGGCAGTACCGGTGGAAAAAGGCGTGAGGATAAGCGCCGCAGATAGTAACGGAGGGATGAGATGATCCGTTGTATCTTTTTAGTGCTGATGTTGGCCGGAATATTGACGGGAGGCTGCGGTGAGCAGCCTGCTCCTGTACAGAACGCAGGGGCAAAAACCATTATCCTGTATTCCGAGCTTGATAATAAATTTACTGAAAATCTGGTGGATGCCTTTAACAAGGATAATAAGGCTAAGCTGCAGCTGAAGGCTGTTTACGAGCTGAAGCCTGGCGGGGAGCTGCCGGACGTTGTGCTGGCCGAGCAGCGCACGCTTGCCGGACTGAAGCGTCAGGGAAGCCTGAAGCCTGTGGCCTTTGCCGATGGCGACAGACTGCCGCAGAAGTTCCGTGACGCAGATTTGAACTGGTACGGTGTTTTCTATGATCCGATAGTTTTTCTGGTCAACCAGCAGTATGCACGTACTGTCGGTCAGGCCAATATCTGCAGATGGCAGGATTTGGCAGGAAAAGAGCAGCTGCGCATTGCTCTGGAAAATTTATCCGACAGCAACAGCACGCAAAACTTTCTGGCAGGTCTGGCAGACCGCTTCGGCGAGGATGAATCGCTGGAGTATTTAGGCGATATCAACCGCTTTATCGGGCAATATTCCAAGTTTCCCTTTACACCTGTGCGCATGGCGGCGGTAGGTGATGCGGATGTGGCCATAACAAGACAAAGCTACGTTTTTAAATATCTGGAAAATAAATTTCCTGCTTATGTTGTCTATCCTAAGGAGGGTACGCCGGTAAATCTTTTCTGCGTAGGCCTGTTTAAGAACACTGCCGATGATTTGCGGGGTATTGCCGTTATGGAATGGCTTTTGACAAGCGAGCAGGTGCAGGCGATAGCGCAGGAAAATGCTACAGGATATCTTTTCCTGTTCCCGCGTGGCTTTGACGAGGCTGCTGCCGATGCAGATAAAATCTGGCTCAACAGCAGCTATCTGGAGCCTGATAAGCAGGACGGACTGACGAATAAGTGGCTGAGTAAGGTAAGATTCAGTAAATAGTGATTAGTGATTAGTCATTAGTGAATAGTGATTAGATTATTGTGATTTATGCTCTTGCTTGCTGTCCCGACAGCTTGGGTGAGGGCAGCAGGTTTTGGAGGTAAAGAATGAAAATAGGTATGGTCAGCCTCGGCTGTCCCAAAAATCTGGTAGATTCTGAAGTTATGCTGGGTATTATCAAGGATAAGCAGCTGGAGATTACCAACGATCCCGCAGATGCCGAACTGATTATTGTTAATACCTGCGGTTTTATCGAAAGTGCGAAGGAGGAATCCATCAGCACAATTTTACAAATGGCGCAATATAAGGAGGAGGGCAGCTGCAAGTATCTGATTATGACAGGCTGTCTCGGCCAGCGTTATGCAGACGAGCTTTTCGAAAGCATGCCGGAGGTTGACGCTATCGTCGGCACCGACAGCTTCACCGATATCGGTTGGGTTATCGACCAGGTGCTGGCAGGCAAGCGCGTAAAGCATTTGCAGAAGCTGGAAAGCAAAAATGTGCAGGCTCCGCCCAGAATGCTGACTACGCCGGATTACATGGCGTATCTGAAAATTGCTGAGGGCTGCGACAACTGCTGCTCCTACTGCATTATTCCGCAGCTGCGCGGTCCCTACACCAGCCGTCCTTATGATGAGGTTATGGCAGAGGCAAGAAGCCTTGCTGCTCACGGCACTAAGGAGCTGATTGTCGTGGCACAGGACACCACCCGCTACGGCGAGGACCTCACCGGCAAGCTGCTTTTGCCGCAGCTTTTGCGTGACCTCAACGAGCTGGAGGGCATTAAGTGGATTCGCGTTATGTACCTGTATCCCAATAACTTTACGGACGATTTGATTGCAGCCTTTGCCGAATGCGACAAGGTGTGCAAGTATATTGATATTCCTCTGCAGCATGCCAGCGACAGACTGCTCGAAAGCATGAACCGTTACGATACACGCGCGCAGGTAGAAGAGCTTCTGGCCAAGCTGCGTGAGCGTATTCCGGGAATTACTATCCGCACCACCTTTATTGTGGGCTTCCCCGGTGAAACCGACGAGGATTTTGCGGAGCTGATGGACTTTGTTGAAAAGCAGCGCTTTGAAAACGCAGGCGTGTTCCAGTATTCCCAAGAGGAGGGCACTGTGGCCGGCGCTATGGAAAACCAGATTGAGCCTGAGGTTAAGGAAAACCGCTATCATGAGCTGATGGCGCTGCAGGCAGGTATTTCCGAAGAAATCCATCAGGAGCGCGAGGATGAGGAGCTGGACGTTATCGTCGAAGGCTTTGATGAAGAAAACCCCGCTCTTGCGGTAGGACGTTCCTATCACGAGGCACCTGATATCGACGGCAACATCTTTATCGAAAATGCCGCCGAGCTGGAGGTAGGCCAGATGGTAAGAGTGCGTATTCTGCAAGGCTTTACCTATGAAATGGTGGCAGAGCTGGTTTAAGAGCGTTGCTGTAAGAGTCAAAATAACCGGTGAGAGGGTGACAGCAGGATGAAGGTTGAAATCATTACTACCGGGACGGAGCTGCTGCTGGGTGAAATTTTAAACACCAATGTGCAGTATTTATCCCGCAAGCTGAATAATATAGGCTTTGATGTTTTATATCAAACTACGGTCGGAGATAATCCGGAGCGTATGCGCGCAGTGCTGGAGCAGGCTATGCAGCGCGCCGATATCATCATTACCAGCGGCGGCTTGGGGCCGACGCGCGGTGATATTACCAAGGAGATGGTGATGGAGGTTTGTCATACCGAAGGCTATCTCGATTTGGATACGTGGGGACGCATAGATGCTTATTTTGCCAAGAAGGGACTTTGCCCCTCGCAAAATAACGAAAAGCAGGCGTATGTTCCCATCGGGGCCGAGGTACTGCAGAACGATGTGGGTACCGCTCCCGGACTGTGGCTGGAATATAAGGATAAAATCTTCATTATGCTGCCAGGACCTCCGAGCGAGCTTACCGATGTGTGCGAAAAGCAGCTGCTGCCGCGTATGCTGCAGCGCTTCAGCGAGCATGGGATTATCATGTCGCGCACTCTGCATCTGCGCGGTATCGGCGAATCCATGGTAGCATCCAAGCTCGACGAGCTGATTATGGCGCAGACAAATCCGACGATTGCGCTTTATGCCCGCTACGGTGAAATTCTCATCAGGCTTACGGCGAAGGCTGCCAATGATAAAGAGGCAGTCAAGCTGCTCGACGCTATGGAAGCCAAGGTACGCAAGAGCGTTGATAATTATATATATGGTGTGGATGATGCCACTCTGGCGGCCTGCTTAGGGCAGGAGCTGCTGAAGCAGGGCAAAACTATTGCCTTTGCGGAATCCTGCAGCGGCGGTCTTGCCAGCAGCCTGGTTACAGATGTGCCGGGCAGCAGTGAGTATCTGCTGGGAAGCATCGTCAGCTACACTAACATGGCTAAGCAGAAGCTGCTCAATGTACAGGCAGATACGCTGGCCAAATACGGTGCTGTCAGCCGCGAAACCGCCTGCGAAATGGCGCTGGGCGTGCGCAAGCAGCTGGGCAGCGATTACGGTGTGAGCATTACGGGCAACGCCGGACCGGGAGCCAGCGAGGGCAAGCCGGTAGGCCTTGTATATATTGCCGTTGCCACCGACGATGTGGTATATTGTCAGGAGCACCGTTTTATGTCGACAAGAACAGAAAATAAGCTGAGAATAGCTCAGACAGCTATTTCCATGGCTATTGATAAATTATTAGAAGAAAAAAACAATATGGAGGATAAACATTAATGACCATTCAAAAAGAGATGTTCGGCAGCTTAGAGCTGGACAAAAAAATTGTAACCGCCCTGACTGACATGGGCTTTGAAGAGCCTTCTCCGATTCAGGCCGCTACTATTCCCCTGGTGCTCGAAGGTAACGACGTTATCGGCCAGGCACAGACCGGTACCGGCAAAACCGCTGCTTTCGGTATTCCTCTGGTGCAGGCAATTACCGACTTCAAGCATATTCAGGCGCTGATTATGACTCCGACCCGTGAGCTGGCTATTCAGGTTGCGGAAGAAGTAGGCAAAATCGGCCGTACCCGCCGCGTGCGTGCACTGCCTGTTTACGGCGGCCAGCCGATTGAACGCCAGATCCGTGCGCTGCGCAACAATGTGCAGATTGTTATCGGTACTCCGGGCCGTCTGATTGACCATATCAACCGCGGTACTATCCGTCTGGACCATATCAAATTCCTCGTACTGGACGAGGCTGACGAAATGCTGGATATGGGCTTTGTTGATGATATCGAAGAGATTATGCGCAGCCTGCCGGTTGAACGTCAGACTCTGCTGTTCTCCGCAACTATGCCCCGTCCGATTCTGAGCCTGACTAAGAAGTACATGAAGGCGCCGAAGAATGTAACCATTTCCAAGGAAGAGCTGACTGTTCCTCTGATTGAGCAATACTATTTCGAAACCAAGGATAAGATTGAAGGCCTGTGCCGTCTCCTGGACGCAGAAATCGACGGCAAGCTGATTATCTTCTGTCGTACCAAAAAAGGTGTTGATGACCTGTCTATCGCACTTTCCAGCCGCGGCTACATGGCTGAGGGCCTGCATGGCGACCTGAGCCAGAACCAGCGTGACCGCGTAATGAAGAAATTCCGCGAGGGCGCTGTTGATGTACTGATTGCAACCGACGTTGCTGCCCGTGGTATCGACGTTGACAACATTACCCACGTTATCAACTTTGATATTCCGCAGGATCCGGAAAGCTACGTTCACCGCATCGGCCGTACCGGTCGTGCAGGCAACACAGGCGTAGCTATGACCTTCATCACTCCGCGTGAGTTCCGTCAGCTGAAGCTGATTGAGCGTACCGTCAAGACTAAAATCCAACGCCGTCAGCTGCCGACCGCTGCTAACGTTATCGAGCGTCAGCGCGACCAGATTATCAGCAAGATGCAGACTGTGCTGGAGCTGAATGCTTACCATGACTATATGCCGATTGCCGAAAGCCTGCTGGATGATTACAGTGCGGAAGAAGTTGCTGCCGCAGCTCTGAAGCTGATGCAGGAGGGCATTAAGGCTCTGGAGGCTCCGCAGGAGGATATCCTCTCCAAGGACCTGCGCAACACCGGCGGCCGTCCGGGCATGGTGCGCCTGTTCATCAACATTGGCCGCAGCCAGAAGATTATGGTTAAGGATATTGTCAGCACCATTGCTATCGAAGCAGACATTCCGGCGCGTGATATCGGCCTGATTAATATCTATGATAAGTTTACCTTTGTTGAGGTACCGGAGGATGTAGCCGAAAAGGTTATCGGTGCGATGAACAAGAACTTTATCAAGGGGTATAAGGTTAATATTGAGCCTGCGAAGGCAAGAAGATAATAACAAGGGCGACCGAGTATAATGTGTCATCTGCTTTAGAACGGCTCCTAGGAGTACGAATATGTACGCCGTCGTCGCCGTTCTTTCGCATCTGACACATTCTCCTCTAGTCGCGGAAGCATACATCCCCAATTATTGGAGGTGAATACCCATGGCTAATGAAATTTACGGCAACCTGAAGGGTATCCGTAATTCCGTTATTGAAGAATTAAAAACTTTTTATGATATCCGTCTGGAGGGCGGTCAGCTGCTGACAAGCGAGCTGGCTTTGCGTATGGCGGATGTTACTGATTTTATTAACCGCGAGGTGAGCGTTTACGTTGCGCGCAATGGTCAGGTGCTTGCCGTATCGGTGGGCAATGATCAGAGTGTGGAGCTGCCTCCGGTTGAGGGCAGACGCGGTGCCAGCCGTTTGAGCGGTGTGCGCTGCGTGCATACTCATCCCAACGGCAATCCGCTGCTCAGCGGTGTGGATATTTCCGCGCTGAAGAATAACCGCTTTGATGCGATGATTGCTGTCGGCGTTACTTCGCCGGATATCAGCCAGTCGCAGATGAGCTTCGGCATGATTACCGGTATTGACGATAACGAGCAATATCAGGTGGAATGCTACGGACCGCTGACGCTGCAGGAGGCGGCGGGAGTGTTCTTCCCGAATCTGGCGGCAATGGTGGAGCGCATCCTTGACAAGCAGACGGGCAGTGCGAGCCTGGCGCAGGGAACAGAGCGGGCGATTATCGTAGGCATGGAATACGGTGCCCCCAACAGCAGCGGCTGGACGGCCGAAGATTCCTTGGAGGAGCTGAAGCAGTTGGCAGATACTGCCGGTGCGGAGGTTGTGGCACGCTTCCTGCAGAAGCGCCCCAAGCCGGACCCGGCATTCTTTATCGGCCGCGGCAAGGTGCAGGAGCTGGCGCTTTATGTGCAGCAGGAGAACGTAGACCTGTGCATTTTTGACGATGAGCTTTCGCCGGCACAGCAGCGTAATATTGAGCAGTCAATGGGTGTGCGTGTGCTTGACCGCACGGCGCTGATTCTTGATATTTTCGCCCAACGTGCGCATACTAATGAAGGTAAGCTGCAGGTTGAGCTGGCGCAGCTGCAATATACGCTGCCGCGTATTATGGGCAAGGGCCTGGCGCTGTCACGTCTTGGCGGTGGCATCGGTACCCGCGGTCCCGGCGAAACTAAGCTGGAGGTTGACCGCCGTCGCATCCGTGACCGCATTGCCTATATTAAGGAATGCATCGGCAAGGTTAAGAGTGTGCGCACTCTGCACCGAGCCGGACGTGCGAAGGCGAGTGTGCCTACGGTAAGCCTTGTGGGCTACACCAACGCCGGCAAATCCACGCTTTTGAATACGCTGACTAATTCGGATATCTACGCGCAGGACCAGCTTTTTGCAACGCTGGACCCGACTACGCGCCAATTAGACCTGCCGAATAAGCAGCAGGCTATTTTGACGGATACAGTCGGCTTTATCCAACGCCTGCCGCATCAGCTTGTTGCAGCCTTCCAGTCTACACTGGAGGAGGTTGTGCAGTCTGACGTGCTTCTGCACGTTATTGATGTCAGCCACGAGCTGTATAAGGAGCAGGCTGCAGCAGTTTATCAGGTTCTGGATGAGCTGGGTGCCAAGGATAAAACGATTATCACGGTTTATAACAAAATTGATAAGCTACCGCCGGATTCCGGTCTGGCAGAGCGTTTGAGCAAGGAAGAAAACAGCATCTGCATTTCCGCTAAGGCACGTTATAATCTTGACGGCCTGCTGGCGCTGATTGCAGAAAACCTGAAGCTGAAGGCGGTAGAGGAGAGCTTCCTCGTGCCTTACAGCGATTCCGCTGCGGTAGGACGCTTGCATGATGCAGGCACGGTGCTGGAGCAGGAATATCTGGCGGAGGGCACACTGCTGAAGGTGCGTCTGGACGCGGAGCAGGTGCAGCAGTTTGCCAAGTATCTTGCTGCAGATGCCAAGGCTTAGGAGGAATTGGCGCAATGCCGAAAAATATATAAATATCAGGTGAGAATTTTGGTTGATTACAATGCATTAGAGCAGGCAGCCTTAGCTGAGGTTGCTAAACATACCGCAGAGCTGGAAGCAGCAGCTTTGTACAATACTGAAAAGGTTATTGCGGCTTTCCGTAATAATATGGTTTCCGACTACTACTTGAAGCCTACTACAGGCTACGGCTACAGTGATGTGGGCCGCGATACTCTGGATTTGATTTACGCAGAGCTGTTCAAGACTGAGGCAGCATTGGTGCGTTCTCAGTTTGTCAGCGGTACTCATGCGCTGGCAGTTGCTCTGCTGGGCAATCTGCGCGCAGGCGATGAGCTGATTGCCGTAACTGGTGCTCCTTATGACACTATGCAGACTATTATCGGCTCTCCGGTTAAAACACCCGGCTCTTTGGTTGACCTGGGCGTAACCTATAAGGAAATCCCCATGACCGGCGATCATGTTGACCTGGAGGCTGTAAAAAATGCTGTTACCTCCAAGACTACGATGATTCATATTCAACGCTCCTGCGGCTACAGCAGCGAACGTAAGACTATTGACGTTGAGGAAATCGGCCGTATCTGCAGTGCTGCGAAGGAAGCTAACCCGAATGTTATCTGCTTTGTTGATAACTGCTACGGCGAGTTTATCGAAAAGCAGGAGCCTACCGAGGTTGGCGCTGATTTGATGGCAGGTTCTCTGATTAAAAACCTCGGCGGCGGTCTGGCTCCTACCGGCGGTTATATTGTCGGCCGTGCCGATTTGGTAGAGAACGCTTCCTACCGTCTGACCGCTCCCGGTCTGGGCGGCGAGATGGGTGCAACCTTGGGTGACACTGCTCGCGAGTTCTATCAGGGACTTTTCCTGGCTCCGCATATCGTGGTGCAGGCTGTTAAGACTGCTGTTTTTGCGGCTGCTGTTTTCAAGGGCCTGGGCTATGCTGTTAAGCCTCTGCCGGAGGAACGCCGCAGCGATATTATTCAGGCTATTACCTTGGAGAGCAAGCAGCGTTTGTGCGATTTCTGTGTTGCTATTCAGGGCAATTCTCCTGTTGATGCTCACGTTGAGCCGGTTCCGAGTCCGCTGCCGGGTTATCAGGATGAGATTATTATGGCTGCTGGTACTTTTGTACAGGGCGCTTCTATTGAGCTGAGTGCCGATGGTCCGTGCCGTGAGCCGTTTAATGTTTTCTTCCAGGGTGGTTTGACTTTTGAGCATGGTCGTCTGGCGATTATGGCAGCGGCTAAGCGTGTTGGCCCCAAAGAGGCGTAATTTTAAAGTAATGTTAGTGATTCGTAATTAACATTCCCGTCGCGATGCGCAATTTTCCTATGGCCAAAGGGCATAACGTCAATTTCAGGTGGAACAAAGACGAAACTTCGGTAAAATTTGACAGATAGTAACCTGTTGTTACGTACCCTCGTTTCTGTTGTTCCATACCTTTATTGACTAAAATTGCAAATGCGCTTTGGGATATGTTAATTACTCAATTTAGATTGCTCTTAACTTTGCAATAAGATTTTAATTACTCAATGTAGCTTGCTCTTAGCTTTGCAATAAGATTTCGGTTACTCAATTTATGTTGCTCTTACTGATGCAATAAAATTTCAGTTACTCAATTTAGTCTGGCATCGAATTGACGTCAATTTTGATGGCGGAGTTGTTTAAGGATGATTTATATGAATAACATGGCAGTATGTAATTATATAGTGGGCGTGCTGGGCGCGGTTATCGGCGGTCTGATTATGCAGGCGGCTGCAGCCTTTCCGCTGGAGTTTACGGAGAACGGCCCCGGTCCCGGCTTCTGGCCTTTTACGCTTGGTGCAGTGCTGGGCGCTGTTTCGTTTTTGCTGCTGCTTTATACCTTTGTCAATAAAACTGATTTACATGGCGTGAAGGTGCAGCTTTCTTCGACAGGCAACAAGCGCGTTTATTTAATGATGGGACTTGTTGTTTTGTTCTGCGTGCTCATCAGCATTCTCGGCTTTTATCCGGCAGCGGCACTTATGATTCCGGCTGTTATGCGTCTTATGGATTATCGCAATTATAAGGTGATAGGCCTGACAACGGTGCTGTGTCTGCTGTTTATTTATCTTGTTTTCGGCATGCTGCTGCATACGCAGATGCCGCAATCTATATTCATGGAGTAGGAGGTCATACTGATGGTTGATATAATGAGCGCATTAAATATGATTTTCGTCCCCATGAATCTGCTGGGACTTTTCTTCGGCGTGCTGGTGGGCATTGCCTTCGGCTGCATGCCGGGCCTGAGTGTTAACATGGGCCTGGCGCTGCTGTTTCCGCTGGCCTTTACGTTCCACGGTATCGGCGGCATTCTGATGCTGCTGGGCATTTACTGTGGTGCGATTTACGGCGGCAGTATTTCGGCAATCCTGTTGAAAACTCCAGGTACGCCTGCTTCCGTAGCGACTACTCTGGACGGCTATCCGATGGCGACGAAGATGGGGCAGCCCGGACGTGCTCTCGGTCTTTCCACTTTGGCCAGTACCTTCGGCGGTATTTTCAGTACCATCTGCCTGATTTTGCTGGCACCGCAGCTGGCGAAGGTTGCACTGCAGTTTTCCAAGCCGGAATATTTTGCTCTGGCTATTTTCGGCCTCAGCATTATTACGAGTGTTTCCTCCGGCAGTGTTATCAAGGGCATTATGGGCGGTCTTATCGGTCTGTTCCTGGCAACAGTCGGCATTGACGGTATGAGCGGTGCTATCCGCTTTACCCTGGACACTAACTATTTTATGGGCGGTGTGTCCTTTATCCCTGTGCTGATTGGCGTATTCGCCTTTGCGCAGGTGTTGAGCAGTATTGAGGATTATTATCACAATGAACGCAAGGAGCAGCATATGATGCTGGACCGTCTGCTGCCTTCGTTTGACGATATCAAGAGGGTGTTCAGCACGCTTTTGCGTTCCTCCTTCATCGGTACCTTCATCGGCTGCGTGCCCGGTACCGGCGGCGATATTGCTTCCTTTGTATCTTATGATCAGGCGAAACGCTGGTCTAAGCACAGCAAGAACTTCGGCAACGGTGAGCCTGAGGGCATTGTAGCCTCCGAGGCAGGCAACAACGCTGTTTCCGGCGGTGCCTTCATCCCGGTACTGACGCTGGGTATTCCCGGCGACGGCGCAACGGCAATCATGATGGGCGCGCTGATGGTTCAGGGTCTGCAGCCCGGTCCCTTGCTCTTTGTGGAAAAGGCGCCCGATGTTTACGCTATCTTCATCGGTCTGCTGCTGGCTAACGTGATTATGGGTATCATGGGCTTTTCGTTAATCAGACTTTTTATGAAGGTCGTTAACGTGCCTGTGCATATTCTGCTGCCGATTATCGTGATGATGACCTTCGTGGGAACTTATTCCTACAATAATTCTCTGAACGATGTTTATCTGATGGTGGCAAGCGGTTTCCTGGGTTACTTTATGAACAAGCTGGGCTTTTCCATGTCGGCGATTATCATCGGCATTATCCTCGGCGGTATGGCAGAGCAGAACTTTGTCGGCTCGCTGATTATGAGCGACGGCAGCTTTGCTATTTTCTTCCAGCGTCCGCTGTGTCTGTTCTTCCTGGTGGCAGCTCTTTTATCACTGCTTTCGCCGCTTTTCGGCAAGCTGTTCAAAAGAAGTTAAATTTTACTTGACAAACTCCCTGCGTTTAGCTAAACTAAGCATATAAAGGGAGTAGCTTGCACGCATGGCGTGTTCACTCTGTCGTCAGTACGATTGCTTCGGCAATCCGGCTTTGTGACTAAGTAGCGAGACTTTGTTGTAATTTTATTGCAGCAATGTCTCGCTTTTTTGTATTTAGGGACGGCTGCAAATCAAGGAGGAAGAAAATGGAAATAGCTTTACAGTTTGTTTTATTGGCTTTAGGCTTTGTGATGCTCGCAAAGGGTGCGGATTGGTTCGTTGAAGGCGCGGCAGGCATTGCCATGCGCTTCGGCATTCCGCAGCTGGTAATCGGCCTTACTATCGTTGCGATGGGTACCAGTGCGCCGGAGGCAGCGGTAAGTATCGCTGCTGCAGTTAAGGGTAATGCGGATATTACCATCGGTAATATCGTCGGCAGTAATATTCTTAACATACTTGTTATTTTAGGCCTTGCGGCTTCTATTGTGCCGATTGCGGTAGCGCGTTCTACCGTACGCATCGAAATCCCCTTCATGATCGGTGTTACCGCACTGCTGTTTTATCAGGGACGCGACGGTAGCATCAGTCTGGCGGACGGCGGCGTGCTCATGGTAGCGTTTGCCGTATATATGATGTATCTGTATACCATGGCGATGAAAAGCAATGTCGACAGTGACCTGGAGGAGCCCGGTCTGCCGCTGGGACGCTGCCTGTTGGGTGCAGTTGGCGGTCTGGCGCTGATTATTGCGGGCAGTAATGTTACCGTAGGTGCAGCAACCTCTATTGCAACCTATGCAGGACTCAGCGAGCGTTTTATCGGCCTGACGATAGTGGCTTTGGGCACCTCGCTGCCGGAGCTGTTCACTTCTGTAGCGGCGGCACGCCGCGGCAATGCGGATATTGCAATCGGTAATATCGTCGGCAGCAACATTTTCAATATTCTTTTCGTAGTAGGCTTGTCCTCGCTGATTATCGACATTCCCTTTGCGTCTGCTTTCAACTTTGATACCTATGTAGCGCTTGGTGCGGCAGTGCTTCTGTGGCTGTGCGTGTTGCGTACTCAGCGCCTGCAGCGCTGGGCAGGTGCGCTGATGCTGGTGTGCTATGCGGCGTATCTGCTGTATATTCTGTAAGCACAGCATTATAATGTAAAAAATTTAACATTTACCCTTCGCAAGCAGTAAAAAGCTCTTGCCTGCTTGCGGAATTTATGGTAAAATATTTTGGTGTAAAAATAACACACGCAGGAAAATTCATCTGTTGCTACGTTTTGCCGCGTAGAGAAGAATTATAACCCATTCCTGCGGAGGAAAAAACAGGAGGAAACAAAAAATGGCTATTATCTCTATGAAACAATTACTTGAAGCTGGTGTACACTTTGGTCACCAAACCCGTCGTTGGAACCCTAAAATGGCTCCGTACATCTTCACCGAGCGTAACGGTATCTACATCATCGACCTGCAAAAAACCGTAAAAAAGGTTGACGAAGCTTACAACTTCATCCGTGAGGTTGCTGCTGCAGGCGAAAACATTCTGTTCGTTGGTACAAAAAAACAAGCTCAAGAAGCTATGAAAGAAGAAGCTACCCGCTGCAACATGTTCTTCGTTAACGAGCGTTGGCTGGGCGGCATGCTGACCAACTTCAAAACCATCCAAACCCGTATTGCACGTCTGCGCAAACTGGAAGCTATGGAAGCTGACGGCACCTTCGACCTGCTGCCGAAGAAAGAAGTTATCGGCCTGAAACATGAAATGGAAAAACTGACCAAATACTTGGGCGGTATCAAAGACATGAAAAAACTGCCGGGCGCTATGTTCATCGTTGACCCCCGCAAAGAGCACATCGCTGTTCTGGAAGCTCACAAACTGAACATTCCTATCGTTGCAACCGTTGACACCAACTGCGATCCGGACGAAATCGATCATGTAATCCCTGCAAACGACGACGCTATCCGCGCTGTAAAATTGCTGACCGCTAAAATGGCTGACGCTGTTCTGGAAGGCCGTCAAGGTATGCAAACCGAAGAAGCTGCTGCTGAAGAAGCTCCGGCAACCGAAGAAGCTGAATAATCCTAACGTTAATATATTACATTTTGAGGAGGAATAACTGATGGCTCAAATTACTGCTGCATTAGTTAAAGAACTGCGCGAGCGTACTGGCGCTGGCATGATGGACTGCAAAAAAGCACTGACCGCTGTAGAAGGCGATATGGACAAAGCAATCGACTTCCTGCGTGAAAAAGGTCTGGCTGCTGCTGCTAAAAAAGCTGGTCGCATTGCTGCTGAAGGCGTTGTTGGCTCTTTCGTAAGCGCTGACGGCAAGATTGGTGCAATCGTAGAAGTTAACTGCGAAACCGACTTTGTTGCTAAAACCGACGGCTTCAAAGAACTCGTTGAAAAAATTGCTGCTCATATCGTAGCTACCAAACCGGCTGACGTAGAAGCTCTGCTGGCTTCCGAGCTGGACGGCCAAACCGTTGAAGCTCTGGTAACCGCTAGCGTTGCTAAGATCGGCGAAAAGATTTCCGTTCGTCGTTTCGCTCTGTACGAAGCTCCGGAAGGCGTTGTTGCTGCTTACATCCATGGCGGCGGCAAAATCGGCGTTGTTGTTGAATTAAAAGGCGGCAATGCTGAACTGGGTAAAGACGTTGCAATGCATGTTGCTGCTGCTAACCCGAGCTACCTGGAACGCTCTCAAGTACCGGCTGCTGAGCTGGAACATGAGAAAGAAGTTCTGTCCGAGCAAGCTAAAAACGAAGGCAAACCGGAAAAAATCATCGAGAAGATGGTTATGGGCCGTATCAACAAATACTACAAAGAAGTATGCCTGGTAGACCAAGAGTTCGTTAAAGATCCGGACCAAACCGTTGGCAAGCTGGTAAAAGCTGCTGGTGCTGAAGTTCTGGCATTCTCCCGTTTCCAACTGGGCGAAGGCATCGAAAAGAAACAAGAGGACTTCGCTGCAGAGGTTATGTCTCAAATTAAATAATCCTTTTAGTTTGGACTGCAACTGAACATTTAAGGCTATCACAAGCAATTGTGGTAGCCTTTTTTGCATTGCAAAACTTTTAAAAAGTGTAAAATAGTATACATTTTTCCTGCTTGACTATACTCCTGCAAAAGAATATAATAACAACGTATTTTGTTTTAGCAGTCTAGTAAACTGCTGGGGAGGTTAATGTATAATGAATAAGTTTTTAAAATACGCTCTTGTGGGCGTACTGACAATGTTTGCTATCGTAGCTGCAGGCTGCGGCGGTTCTAAGGATGACGGCAAGGTAGATATGAATAAGCCCGTTATCGTAGGCGTAAACCCTGGTCCTCATGCTATTATTATGGATAATGTAAAGAAGATTGCCGAGAAAAAGGGCCTGAAGATTGAGGTTAAAGAGTTCAGCGATTTCGTAACTCCTAACTCCGCTCTGGCTTCCGGTGAAATCTGGGCTAACTGCTTCCAGCATGAACCGTTCCTGAAGGCAACCATGAAGAAGGAGCCTTCCTTCAAGCTGGCCAAGGCCTTCAACACTGCTTTGTTCCCGATTAACATTTACTCTAAAAAATTAAAACCTGGCGACACCATTCCCGACGGTGCAAAAATCGGTATTCCTAATGATCCGACCAATGGCGGCCGTGCCATTCTGCTACTTGCTGCCAACAATCTGATTAAGGTTAAAGATCAGAAGGATGTTACTACCAGCGTTAAGGATATCACTGAAAATCCGCATCATTTCGAAATTATCGAGCTGGAGGCTGCAGCAATTCCCCGCAGCCTGGATGACCTGACATGCGCAGCAATCAACACTACCTACGCTATCAGCGCCGGTCTGGACCCCGCCAAGGATCCTATCCTGCGTGAAACTAAGGATTCTCTGTATGTAAACATCGTTGCCGTACAGGAAAAGGACCTGAATGACCCGCGTCTGAAGATTTTCCAGGAAGCATATCAATCCAAGGAAAATGCAGAATTCATCGAGAAGAAATTCCCCGGTTCTGTATACTTAGGCTGGGATAATAAATAATGAGCTCATGGTCAACGCGCAAACTCCTGCGGGAGCTTTGCCGTTGGCCTTTTCTCTATGCAAAGGTGGTTTTTATTATGGATATTCAAGCACATATTAATGAGGTATGGCCCAAGCTGCATGCTCTGGCGGAGCCTGCCTTCAAGGAAGTTAAGACAGCAGCTTATCTGGCAGATTTTTTGCGTAAGCTTGGTTACGATGTAACCGAAAACGTCGGCAATACTACCGCTCTTACCGCTGTGCTGGACAGCGGCAAGCCTGGACCTACGGTAGCAGTGCGCACCGATATGGACTGTTTGCTGTTTAAAAACGAGGATGGCTCACTGGAGCCTATTCACGCCTGCGGTCATGATGCGCATATGACTATAGCCTTGGGTGTGGCAAAACTGCTGAAAGAGCAGGGACTTGCCTGTGGTCGCGTGAAGATTCTTTGCCAGCCTGCGGAGGAAATCGGCAGAGGCGCACTGGCGATGCTGGATGCAGGAGCGCTTGATGATGTGCAGTACGCTTTAGGCTATCATGTAATGCCGAAGGATATGGCATGCAGCGGTCAGATTATCGCGCAGATCAACTGGACGGCCTGCACCCTGATGGAAGGCGAAATCCGTGGGTTGGCAGCACATGGCTCCCAGCCGCATCTGGGTGTGAACGCTATTGATGCCGGTGCCGCTATCGTTAATGCCATTAATGCACTGCACAGCAACCCGCTTTTGGGCGGCAGCATCAAGACTACACGCTTTATGGGCGGTGCAGGCTCGCTCAACGCTATCTGTGACAAGGTAAGCATCGGCTTTGACCTGCGCAGTACGTCGAACGCCGAAATGTTGGAGCTGCGCCGCAAGGTAGAGGATATCGTCGTGAATACGGCGAAGGTGTACGGCGCGGAGGCAGATTGTCATATCGTCGGCACCTGCCCGGCGGCGGAGGCTGACCCGTCACTGTTGGCGCTGACGCAGGAGGTAATTTCCGCAGAGCTGGGAGCGGGGGGACTGATTCCCGCTGCTAATATTACGGTAGGCGAGGACTTCAACTTCTTCAAGCAGGAGCGTCCGCAGCTGAAAACTGCCAGCCTGGGCATAGGTTGCAATCTTGAGCCGCGTCTGCATGACCGTAATATGCACTTTGACCACAGCGCGCTGGCTAATGCTATCAACGTGCTGACAAATCTTACGCAGCGTATTTTATGCGTAAAGCCGTAAGCGTATCCTGAAAAATAATAAAGCAAAAGGCTTCTGCAGTAAGGTGTTGCCAAGCTGCGGAAGCCTTAATTTTACGCTGTTTATATTTTTATGCTTCGTCGATAGCTGCGACGATTGCTGCTACAGCCTTGTCTTTGAGGCCGGTTGCTTCGATGCAGGGCTTAAAGGCTGCGTGTTTACAAACTGCCGTCATAGCCTTTTCACTGCTGCCTTTACCGCTGCTGCCGTAGGTGCAGACAGGGATAACTGTTTTGCCGCTCAGGTCGTTTTCCTCCAGGAAGGTAAGAATGATATTGGGGCAGGTGAACCACCAGATAGGAAACATCACCACAATGGTGTCATAGTCCTGCAGGTTCTGCGGCTCAGCCTTCATCGCAGGACGGGCGTTCTGCAGGTTTTCCAGCTTGGCCTGGCCTACGCAGATAAGATAAGAGGAGGAATATTCTTTTACCGGCTCGATAGCAAAAAGGTCGGCGCCGGTTTGCTTGGCGGTGTCCTCGGCCAGCTTTTTGGTAATGCCTGTGCGTGTGAAATAGGCGATAAGAGTTTTCTTCATAATGGGAACCTCGCTTTCATATAGTAGTATTATAACACAATTTTAGACAAAGGCTGAATTTTCTTTACAGTTTTACTGTCAGCTTGTATATTTAGCTGATTTCATGTATAATAGATTTAGTTTTTTCAAATGGAGGGATGTCGATGAAAAAATACTTTCTGCCAATAGGCAAACGACAGGAAGAGGTAGTGCTCCCCGAGGAGCGCGTTATATATGATATTCACGGCAATGAATCCAGCGTCTGCGAGGACGTTGTTGCCGCTACTACCGAAGCAATCCGTAACCCGATTGGCACCAAGCCGCTGCGCGAAATTGTGCATGCAGGCGAAACTGTGGCTATCGTTATCAGTGATATCACTCGTCTGTGCGGTACGTCCGAATTTCTGCCGGTAATTGTTGCCGAGCTGAACAGTGTGGGCGTTAAGGATGAGGACATCACCGTTATTGTTGCTACCGGCACGCACCGCGGTCATACACATGAAGAGGATATCACCGTTTGCGGCGAGGAGATGGTGCGCCGTCTGAAAATTGTTCAGCATGACTCCCGCAAAAGCGATGATATGGTACTGCTTGGTCAAACCTCCTTCGGTAACGATGTTGCTATCAGCAAATATGTTGCCAATGCCGACAGAGTTATTCTGACCGGTGCCGTAACGCTGCATCCCTTTGCCGGCTTCGGCGGTGGACGCAAGGCTGTTATGCCGGGCGTAGCGGCATATGACAGCATTATGAAGAACCATTGCATGACTATGTCCCCGGTAGAGGGCGCAGGCTGCAACAAGGCTTGTGACGCAAGTCTGCTCGAGGGCAATCCAATTCATCAGGATATGTATGAATCCTGCAAGCTGCTTGATCCGGATTTTCTGGTGAACACCGTATTTACTCCGGACGGAGAAATCAGTGAGGTTGTTGCAGGTCACTGGTACGAGGCATGGCAGAAGGGCTGCAAGGATTTGCTGGCTATGGCAGGCGTACACATCAAGCAGCTGGCTGATGTAGTAATTGCTTCCGCAGGCGGTTATCCCAAGGATTTGAACCTGTATCAGGCAACCAAGTGCCACATGAACGCACAGTTTGCTGTTAAGCACGGCGGCATTATGATTTTCACTTTGGACTGCCCGGATATCAAGGAGCCTGCTATCTTTACGGACTGCTTCAGCCGTAACGATATGGAGCAGTTTGAAAAGGATATCCGTGCTAATTTCACTATTCCGGCTTTTGTTGCCTTCAAGGCGCGCTGCATTGTCAACGATGTAACCGCTTATCTGGTAACACGTCCGGAAAACTTCGACTTTGTCCGCAAGACAGGTCATATTCCCTGTGCATCCTTGCAGGAGGCCTGGGAGCTGGCTCAGGAAAAGCTTGCAGAGCAGGGCAAAAAGGATTACAATATTACTATTATGGGTCATGCGTCAGCTACGCTGCCTATTTTAGATAAGTAAAAATATTAAAGAAAAATTTGGGGGGAACTGAATTATGAAAACAAGAAAAGTTGGTATTATCGGTTTAGGTCACGTTGGTGCTCACGTTGCATACAGCCTGGCTATTCAAGGCATTGCTGCCGAGCTGGTGCTGGTAGACCCGAAAGAATCCAAGCTGGCTGCCGAGGTACAGGACCTGCGCGACGCAATTTTGTATTGCCCGCATGATGTAAAAATCAATGGCGGTACCTATGCTGACTTGGGCGACTGCGACGCTATCGTCAACTGCATCGGCGATATCGATCTGCTTGCCAGCGGTGACCGCTTAGACGAGCTTACCTTTACTGCTGCACAGGTTAAGGGCTATATCCATAAGGTTATGGCCAGCGGCTTCAACGGCTTTATCGTTAACATTACCAATCCCTGTGATGTTATTACCAATATCCTTTACCGCGAAAGCGGTCTGCCGAAAGGCCATGTAATCGGCACCGGCACCGGTCTGGATACCTCCCGTCTGGTATCTGCTTTATCCTTGCAGACTGGCGTTTCTCCGCAATCCATCAGCGCTTACATGATTGGCGAGCACGGTGCTTCCCAAATGGCTGCCTGGTCCTGTGTAAACTTCAACGGCATTCCTTTAAGCTCTCTGGAGCATGAGGACGCAAAATTCGCTTTTGACAAACCGGAGCTGCAAAAACGCGCTATCGGCGGTGGCTGGGTAACCTACAGCGGCAAGCACTGCACCGAATACGGCATCTGCTCTACCGCAGCACGTATGGTACGCTGCATTTTCAACGATGAGCAACGCATTATGCCTGCCTCCATGCTGCTTGACGGCGAATACGGCGAAAAGGATGTCTTTGTAGGCGTTCCTGTTTTACTGGGAAAAAACGGTGCAGAGCGTGTGCTGGAGCTGCCTTTGACTGCTGAGGAGCTGGCAAACTTCCATAAATGCTGCGACGATGTACGCAAGAACATCAAAACCGCAGAAGGCATTGCTCCTGCCGAATGTAAATAATTTTTAAAGTATGTCTTGGAAAAGGCAGGCCGACAACGCTGCAAGGCGCTGCTTACGGCCTGCTTTTTTGCTGGTTATGCTACAAAGTTAACAAAAAAAGTGCCTTAACAAAGATAATAGTTGAAAGTTTTGCCAATGAGTGGTAAAATATTTAGGTGATTCATAGCTGTCACTAGTTTTATGGAAAGAGGGTAATATCATGACGCGTATCAATAGAGTTTTGGAGCATATGGCCAAGCTGCAGGTAGACAGTGTCATTATTAAGGATGTTACCACAATCCGTTATCTGACCGGCTTTACAGGAGATTCCAGTCTGCTGTATCTGGACAGACAACAGGGCGTGCTGATTACGGATGGCCGTTATACAGAGCAGGCCAGAAACGAAATGAAGTTCTTCAAGGTGCTGGAGTATACTCCGACAGGTGCGCACAGCATCTGGGCTGCCGCTGCAGATTTGGCAAAGAATGCCCAAGCGCAGGTAGTGGGCTTTGACGGAGCGTATTACAGCTATGATGATTATACTGTGCTGCACGAGCTTTTGGGTGAAACCTATATGCAGAGCATTGATTTCAGCGATATCCGCATGATTAAGGATAAAAAAGAGCTGGACATGCTGCTGAAGGCTGCCAGCATTGCTGACGAAGCCTTTATCCATCTGCTGGAGGATATCAAGCCCGGCTGTACCGAGCGCAGTCTGGCAGGCCGTCTGGAATACTATATGCGTGCCTTGGGAAGTGAAAAGGCTTCCTTCGATACGATTGTAGCCTCCGGCGTACGCAGTGCTTTGCCGCATGGCATGGCATCCGACAAGGTTATCGAGGTCGGTGATTTTATTACCTTTGACTTCGGCGCTGTTTATAAGGGATATCATTCCGATATGACGCGTACACTGGTAGTGGGCCTGGCAAATTCCTGGCAGCAGGAAATTTATACTATAGTTGAAGAAGCACAGCGCAAGGGCCTGAAGGCTGCCGAAGCAGGCATGACCGGCAGAGAGCTGGACGCTATTGTGCGTGACAGCATTACCGCCTGCGGCTACGGCGATTATTATGTGCATGGAACAGGTCACGGTGTAGGCTTGGAAATCCATGAAATGCCGATGATCAACAAGCGTGGCGCTACAGTGCTGCAGACAGGCATGATCTTCACTATTGAACCTGGTATATACATTCCCGGTAAAGGCGGGGTACGTATAGAAGATACTGTTGTTTTGACAGAGGATGGGGCGAGAGCCTTGAACGGTGTCAAAAAGCAGCTTATTGAAATTGTCTAATATTTAAATTTATAGGAGGGCTTCCAATGATTTCCACAAACGAATTTAAAACCAACGTAACTGTTACCATCGATGGCGACGCTTGGCAGGTCGTTGAATTCCAACACGTAAAACCTGGTAAGGGTGCTGCTTTCGTACGTGCAAAAATGCGTAACCTGTGCACCGGTGCTGTTGTTGAGCGTACCTTCAACGCAGGCGAGCGTCTGCCGAAGGCTCACATTGACCGTCGCGAAATGCAATATCTGTATGAATCCGACGGCATGTATGTATTCATGGACAATGAAACCTACGAACAAACCGAGCTGAGCAAAGAAACTCTGGGTAGCGCACTGAACTTCCTGAAAGAGAACATGGACGTTAAAATCATGATTTATGACAACCGTGTACTGGGCGTTGACCTGCCGAACACTGTAGAACTGACCGTAGTTGAAACCGAACCCGGCATCAAAGGCGATACCGCTACCGGCGGCAGCAAGAATGCTACCATGGATACCGGCTATGTTGTTAAGGTTCCTCTGTTCATCAACGAGGGCGACGTTCTGGCTATCGATACCAGAACCGGCGACTACATTTCCCGCGCTTAATTTTAATTAAGAATTACGCAGCAGCTGCTGCAGGCTTGTTCTGTTACTTACGGTGACGGAACCTGCCTGCGGCAGCTTTTTTGTATATTTGCATGCGTGTATTGTACACTGAATTTGTTCAAAATTTACAAAAATAACAAGTGTACTTTTCAAGAGAACAGTGGTATAATATTAAAAGAACTTTGTATGAAGAAAGGGGACACTAGTATGTCTGAAAAATCAACATTCTATTTGGTTCGCGAAGAAATTCTTCCTGAAGCAATTAAAAAAACTATAAAGGTTAAAGAAATCCTTAAACGCGGCGAAATCAAAACTATCAACGAAGCAGTTGAAAAAATGGGCCTGAGCCGCAGTGCTTATTACAAATATAAGGATTTCGTTTTCCCGTTCTATGAAGCAAGCAAGGAAAAAATCATCACTTTATCCTTACTGCTGGAGCACAAATCCGGCGTGCTGTCCAAGGTTCTGAATACTGTTGCCGATGATTCCGGCAGCATCATGACCATCAACCAGGGCATTCCTCTGCAGGGTGTTGCGAATACTACTATTTCTATCGAAACCAAGCATCTGACGGTAGATCTGGAGGCATTGCTGGACAAGCTGCGCATGATTGACGGCGTAAAACGTCTGGAAGTACTGGGTCAGGTATAATCGATTACTGATTGAGGTATTGGAGGGGTACTAAATGAAGGATTTTGTAAATGTTGGTCTGTTGGGCGCCGGCACTGTCGGTGGCGGCGTGCTGAAGGTTTTAGAGAAAAATGCAGAAAAAATAGCCAAAGAGGTAGGCAAGCCGGTAAGAATCACCAAGGTGCTTGACCGCCATGTAGACCGCCTGAAACAGGAATACGGTGATAAATATATTTTTACCGACAATGCCGATGAGGTGCTTGAGGATAAGGATATTGATATTATCGTTGAGCTGCTGGGCCGCGAGCATCCTGCCAAGGAATTTATCGCCAGAGCCTTTGCCAACGGCAAGCATGTTGTTACTGCCAACAAGGACGTTCTGGCCAAATTCGGCTCCGAGCTGTTCCCGCTGGCACATGAGCACAACTGTGACTTTATGTTTGAAGCCAGTGTCTGCGGCGGTATTCCTATCATCGGACCAATGAAAACTAGTATGGCAGCCAATCAGATTACCTCTATCATGGGTATCGTGAACGGCACCACCAACTATATGCTGTCCAAGATGGCTAACGAACACCTTGATTATGACGAGGTACTGAAGGAAGCGCAGGCCAAGGGATATGCAGAGTCCGATCCTACTGCCGATGTAGGTGGTCTGGATGCTGCGCGTAAAATTACTATTCTGGCATCTATTGCCTTCAATACACGCTTCAATTTGGACGATGTACAGGTTGAAGGCATTGAAAGCATTGAAGCCTGCGATATCAAATATGCAACTGACCTCGGTTACGCAGTAAAGCTTCTGGCAATCGCCAAGAACGATCCGGAAAACGGTGTAAGCCTGCGTGTTAACCCGACGATGATTCCGCTTTCTCATCCGCTGGCAGGCGTAAACGGCGTCTACAACGCAGTTTTTGTCAACGGTGATGCTATCGGTGAGGCAATGCTCCTGGGCCTCGGTGCAGGCCGTCTGCCGACTGCAAGCTCTGTCTGCGGCGATATTATTGATATTGCCCGCAATATGCAGCACAAGTCCACCGGACGCATCAGCTGCACCTGCTTTGGGGAAAAACGCCTCTGCCCGCCTGATAAGATGTCCGCACCGGCATATATCCGTCTGCAGGTAGCAGATAAACCGGGCGCACTGGCAGCCATCGCTGCAGCCTTCGGCGCACAGAACGTGAGCCTGCGCAATGTTGTGCAGACTAACGATGTTCTGAGCAATAAGGCGGAGATTGTTGTAATTACCCACAGCGTTTCGGAGGCTAATCTGCAGATGGCGCTGCAAATTTTGCGCGTACTGCCGGTAGTAGAAGCAATCAGCTGTGTGATTCGTGTAGAAGACAGCCATTTGGCATAAAGAGGCGGCAGCATGAAAAAAGTATTTATTCAGGTTCCCGCAACCTCAGCCAACTGCGGCCCCGGCTTTGATACTCTCGGCCTGGCCTGCAACTTGTATAACGAAGTAAGCTATGAAATAACCGATAAGAAGGGCTTCCAGCTGGAGGTAGAGGGCGAGGGAGCAGATTATCTGAAGCCGTTTGGCCGTAATCTGGCTTTCGCCAGCTTTCTGCGCGTGTGGAACGCCGTAACAGGCGGTGAGCGCATCGGTCTGAAGGTAAAGATGCTCAACCGCATTCCAATGTCCCGCGGTCTGGGCAGCAGCTCCAGTGCTATCGTTGCTGGTCTGTATGCAGCCAACGCTTTGTGTGATGACCATTATACCAAGGATGAGCTTCTCGGTATCGCTACGGAAATCGAGGGCCATCCCGATAATGTAGCACCGGCACTGTACGGCGGCTTCACCATCAGCTATATGGAGCAGAAGAAGGCACATTCCCTGCGTCTGCTGCCTGCCAAGCCGTTGAAGTTCATCGCCGTTGTTCCCGACAGCAAGCTGCCTACGTCGCTTGCACGTCAGGCTATTCCCAAAACTGTACCGCATAAGGACGCAGTGTATAACACCTCCAGAGCTTCGCTTTTGGTAGGCGCACTGCTGAGCGGCAATTATGAGTATCTGGGCATGGCGCTGGAGGATAAGCTGCATCAGCCGTACCGTGCGCATCTGATTCCGGGCTTGCCCGACGTTTTTGCGGCTGCCAAGGAAGCAGGCGCTTATAACGCTATCATCAGCGGTGCAGGCTCTACGGTGATGGCCTATGCTTCGCCGGAGGCAGACTGTGAGCGCATTGCCAAGGCTATGGTAGACGTGTTTGCAGCCAATAATGAGCACGCCTGCTACCATATTCTGGACCTGGATACAGAGGGCGTAAAAAAAGTTTAAAATAATTTATAAAATAGTGTTGACAAAATCCAAATAAACCTGTATAATACTCTTTGTGATTCGGGGCGTGGCTCAGCTTGGTAGAGCGCTTCCTTGGGGTGGAAGAGGTCGTGGGTTCGAATCCCGCCGCTCCGACCAATGTCGGACTTATAGCCTTTACGTTTATCGTAAAGGCTTTTTTCATGTTTAAAAGGCAGTTGGGGCACGCGGGAAAATATTATAATGCTCTCGATAAGAGCTTGGGAAAAACTAATCTTATAAACTTAGAACCGATTGTGGTTCTTTTTATTTGCGTAAATTTACATAAAAGTGTGATTCAGAACACAAAAAATCCCATAAAAATGTGAGTAGTAAGCATTTTATACAACTCGCTCTGCGATACGTCCCAAACAACCCTTATTTTAAAGAAAAATTATTAGGGAAAAACAAGCTGATATGTTATAATATAGAACGTGTGAATATATTTTGCGCAGCTGTCGGGCAGCAGAGGTGAATACAACTGCCGCTGGCGGTATAATAAAGCAATTTGAACAGTAATTGACAGCAAAAGCTGCAAAACATCAGGCCGAAGCCATCGTTAAAGAGCATAAGCTTACTTACGGTTATGACGGCTATTGATTACTGTTATAGCAGAGCGCCTTGCATTCGAAGTAAGGGCTTTTTCATATTATATTGGGAGGTTTTGACCGATGATTCGTACATTGGAATTCGTCTGCAGCGAGTGCGGCGAACATTTTGTGCCCGGAGAAAAATTGTATTATCGTGACAATTACATGAACAACAGCATTCGCGATACCAAATTTATCTGCCCGGACTGTATTGCCCGCTGGCAGCAGAAATGGCAGATTAAAACAGCCAGCTTTCATGAGGTTGACTATGTGCTGACAGTTGACCTGGAGCTGGAGGACGGCACAGTATACAACAACATGGACTGCACGCCGATAGATGAAACCGAAACCGTTGTCTTGGGAGAGGACGTGCCGGTGGAGGCACAGCAGGAGCTGTATAAAATATATGCAGCCTGGGATAAGGAGCGCAAGGCGCACATCCTGAAGGACTGCACCTTCAAGGATGAATTCATGCGTACTTCCTTCACCTGCGAAACCTACAGCGGTGAACGCTACGAGAACGTTGCCTTCCGCGTAACCATGCGCGGCGAGCTGCAGACGGAAATCCCTGTTCCCGACTACATCAAAATGCAAATTCTTGATGCCTACAAGCTTTACGAGGAGCAGAACGCCGATTATCCGGCAGTAGACGAGCTGGTTTCCGATGAGGATGAAATTGCCAGGATTACCAAAAATTTAAAGAAATAGGAGAGCATATACATAATGACAGAATTGATGGATAAAATTAAGAAACGCCGTACCTTCGCTATTATTTCTCACCCTGACGCAGGTAAAACTACCCTTACCGAAAAGCTGCTGCTTTACGGCGGAGCTATTCACCTGGCAGGCTCCGTAAAGGCGAGAAAGAGCAATAAGCACGCTGTATCCGACTGGATGGAGATTGAAAAGCAGCGTGGTATTTCCGTTACCTCTTCCGTACTGCAATTTGATTACGACGGCTTCCGCGTAAACATTCTGGATACCCCCGGTCACCAGGACTTCTCCGAGGATACCTACCGTACTTTGATGGCTGCCGACAGCGCTGTCATGCTGATTGACGCTGCCAAGGGCGTAGAGCCGCAGACCAAGAAGCTGTTCTGGGTTTGCCACCGCCGCCGTCTGCCTATCTTTACCTTTATCAACAAACTGGACCGCTACGGCCGTAACCCCTTCGACCTGATGGACGAGCTGGAAAAGGTGCTGAACATCCGCGCATATCCGATTAACTGGCCTATCGGTATCGACGGCCATTATAAAGGCGTTTACAACCGTCTGGAAAACACCATTGAGCTGTTTGAGGACGACACCAGCCATGGTGCCAAAAAGCTGAAATCCACTACCGGTTCTTTAGATGATCCCAAAATCAGAGAGTTGCTGGGTGACGAGCTGTACGAAAACCTGTGCAACGATATCGAGCTGCTGGACATGGCAGGCGATGAGTTTGACATGGAAAAGGTTAACACCGGCGAGCTGACTCCGATGTTCTTCGGCAGTGCTATGACCAACTTCGGCGTACAGAGCTTCCTGGAAAAATTCCTGGAAATGTCTCCCATGCCACAGCCAAGAATGCTGCAGGATGGTACAATATTGTCACCGGAGAACGAAAAATTCTCTGCTTTTGTTTTTAAAATCCAGGCTAATATGAATCCTGCTCACCGTGACAGAATTTCCTTCATGCGTATTTGTTCCGGCGTCTTTGACAAAGGAATGAGCGTTTACCACAAGCAATCCGGTAAGATGGTTAAGCTGGCACAGCCGCAGCAGTTCCTGGCTCAGGAGCGCACAATAGTGGAAAAAGCATATCCAGGTGACATTATTGGCGTTTTTGATCCGGGTATCTTCGGTATCGGTGATTCCTTGAGCGACAGCAGCCTGAAGCTGCAATTTGAAGACTTCCCCGTATTCCCGCCAGAAATTTTTGCCCGCGTACAGCCTAAGGACTCCCTCAAACGTAAGCAGTTTGAAAAGGGCATCATTCAGTTGTCGCAGGAGGGTGCTATTCAGGTATTCCGTCAGGAGGGCGTAGGTCTTGAAAGCTACATCGTCGGCGTAGTCGGCGTACTGCAGCTGGAGGTTCTGGAATACCGTCTGCTCAACGAGTACAGCTCTAAGCTGCTGATGAATCAGCTGCCGTACTCCGTTGCACGTTGGGTATATGCAGAGGATAAGAAGCTGATTGAGAACATTAAAGGCTTGGATAACGGAATGCTTGTTTATGATAAAAAGGACAGACCTGTTATTCTTGTAAATAACGAGTGGTCCCTGAATTGGATTCTGGAACGAAATCCTGGTATTCAGTTCCTGACGGTACCTGCTGATGTGGAGAAAATCTAAGGAAAAATACAATTACAAATCAGGAAAAACGCTTTCACTTTTACAGAAAATAGTAGTACTTATTACGCTCGTAGTGTGTATCGCACTGTTGCCGACTTCATTGTTTACGACACAGAAGGTGGCACGGGTAATTTATGACCGCGTAAGTATCAACGCCGTAAGCATCAACAACATTCTCTGTAACTCTCCGGAAATAAGGGAGAGCCTGGAGAAGCAGAACAAGAGGCCGGAGGATTCCGTAGACAGCTTTATGGCTGCCTTTGTTAACGATGTTGACCATTCGGATGAAGCTGGCGTAGCGATTTACGACAAGAACCGCCATCTGCGCGTGTTGTATAACCCCGGCAAGCTGCCTGACTTCGAGCATAGTGCGCGTAATCTGGTTGACAAATATGAGGGACGCAACAATATTTCCTATAAGGAAAACTACTCGATTCCCAATAAGGCTATTGGCTTTGTTAAAGATGACAATAAAAAAACCATCGGTTATGTTGTTACCGGTTATTCCGATGAAATCGTCAATAACTCAACAATCGATGCTGTTCTCTTCTTGCTGTCTATGACGCTGCTTGGTCTGATTGTCGGTATCTGGGGAGCAATTTATCTGGCGCAGAGAATTAAACGTGTTCTTTTCGGCTATGAGCCGGAAGAAATCGCCAGAATGCTGCAGGAACGCGACGTTATTCTTAACTCTGTACGTGAAGGAATTATCAATATCAACAGCAACGGCTGCATTACGCTTGTCAACTCCGAGGCCCAATTGCTTTTGAAGCAAGCCGCTATTGAAGGAGTTAATGAACTATTTGGAAAATCTGCAAAAGATGTCTTGAAACGTGTGCCGTTGGATGATATTATAAAAGAAGGTAAGACTTTAGTTGATGCCAGTGTCAAGATGGGTAATACTGTCTTTATTATTACTGCAGTACCGTTACTGGAGGATAAGAACATTATCGGTGCCGTAATTACCTTCCGCAAAAAATCTGTAGTAGAAGAGATGGCTAACCAGCTGACAGGCTTTAAAAATTATGCTACTGCTTTAAGAGCGCAGACACATGAGTTTATGAACAAAATGCATGTGATTATGGGCCTGATAGATATGAAGGCCTATGACGAGCTGAAGAATTTTACGCAGGAAATTGCCTATAACAGACAATCTGAGGTTTCTTATGTAGTAACCCGCCTGAAGGATATAACATTATCAGGCTTTATCCTCGGTAAAATAAGCCGCAGCCGTGAACTTGATATCGACTTCTCTCTGACAGAGGAAAGTGAGCTGCATAGCGAGCTGGATGTGCCTTCGGTACATGATATTGTACTGATTGCCGGCAATATTATCGAAAACGCCTTTGATGCGTTGAAAAATTTTGACGGTGAACGCATCGTTAATCTCTCGATTCTGGATTTTGACCGCGAAATTGTTATTGTCGTGGAGGATTCCGGACCCGGTATGAGTGACGAGGTACGCAAACATATCTTCCAGCGTGGCTTCAGCAGCAAGTGCGAAAGCGGTCATGGCTTTGGCTTATATCTGGTTAAGCAAAGCATCAATAACCTTAATGGCACCATTACTGTGGAGTCTGCTCCGGGTGAGGGCACCACCTTTACCGTAAGGCTTCCGACCAGGAAAGAGGGGGATTAAGATGATTAACGTGTTAGTTGTAGAAGATGACCCGATGGTTGCCCAATTACATGAGCACTATCTTAGCCAGATCAAGGGGTTTCAGCTGTGCGATATCGCCGGTAACGGAGATACTGCACTGAAGCTGCTGCGTCAGAACAAATACGACTTAATCATTCTTGATGTCTTTATGCCTACTATGGATGGTTTACAGCTTTTGGCTAAAATACGCGAGAATGGATATGATGTAGATGTCATCATCGTTTCGGCAGCAAACGATAAGGATAAAATTAAGCTGGCGCTGCGTTTGGGCGCTGTCGATTATATTATCAAGCCTTTTGAGTTTGAACGCTTTAACCTTGCGCTGAACAATTATCTGAAGCGTTATCAGATTGTTGAGGAGCAGGGCATTATTAAGCAGGCTGACCTTGACACTACTATTATGCGTCAGGAAAATCAGGTTGCGGTAACTTTGCCCAAGGGCCTTGATAAAAATACTTTGGGCACTGTTTGGGAATGCATCTGCGGTATTGACGGCATGTTTACTACCGAAGAGGTGGCAGGCATGGTGGGAATCTCCCGCGTTTCTATCCGTAAATATCTGGAGTTTTTGAAATCCCTGCATCTGCTGAAGCTGGATCTGCACCGCGGCAGCGTTGGCAGACCGGTCTATAAGTATCTGTGCCTTGACAAGCAGAGCGATGTGCTGAAGGCATATATACAGTAAGACTGTTTTATGCTTAGAAATTTACACTGAAACTCTTTGCAAAAATATAAATTTGTGGTAAAATCATCCTATTAATATTTTAATTCTGTTCAATGATAGAATATATTTTTAGGAGTGAGCTGTATGAAAAATTTAGCAAAAGATTTACTTATTATGATGTTGACAGGTATTACTTTACCAGCATCTGTTTATGCAGCTCAACTAGATACACAACAACAGATAATTGCTCAGAAAGAGCAGGAGCAAGCTTCCAAACGCGCTGAACAGGATTTGCAGCATCGCGTTAGTCAGTCTATGGCTAAATCGCAGCAGCAAAGCAGCCGTTTGGAGGCTTTTGTTTTACCTGAGGAAGAGAACAGTTTTAAAATCAAACAGTTTGTACTTTCTGCGCCTGAGTATGGATATAAATTTACTTGGATAGATGAATATCTGGCACAGTTTAATGGTCAGAGAATTGGTGTGAACGGCATCAATGAATTGCTGAAACGAATCAACCAGGAAATCATCAACCGCGGATATATAACGACGCGAGTATATGTTGGTGAACAGGATTTATCAAAAGGTAAATTTGTTTTTTCGTTAGTTCCGGGTATTGTGGGGGATATTAAATTTAGAAATGAAAACAATTGGGGAACTTGGCATAATGCAGTTTCCATGAAGCGAGGTTCAATACTTAATATACGTGATATAGAACAGACCATAGATAATTTCAACAATGTGCCTTCGCAGAGTGCAGATATAAAGATTGAGCCGGGCAGTAAAGAAGGTGAAAGTAATCTTGTTATAGATATACAACGCAGCAAGCCCTGGACTTTAATGACTTCAGTAGATAACAGTGGCACTAAGACAACAGGCAGGGCACAGATGAGCGCAACATTGCAGCTGTTGCAGCCTTTTTCAGCGAACGATGTATTTTACGCAAGCTGGAATGAAGATGCTACGCAATCAGGTGAACGCAAGGGAACAATGGCGAACAGCTTGTACTACAGTGTCCCGTTCGGTAAGTAGCGGTTTACTTTCAGCCACAGCAAGAATGATTACCACCAGACTGTCGAATATGCAGTAAACCCTTTTGTTTCCAGCGGTAAATTTACAAGTGACAGCATCAGCTGGAATCATTTGCTGCAACGTGACCAAAAGAGCAAGACTGATTTTGAGCTTGGCCTTGTACATAAAACTCGCCACAGCTATATAGACGGCACAGAAATAGAGGTGCAACGCCAAAAGACAACAGCAATGCAGGTCGGTGTCAATCATAGGCAGTACCTTGGCGCAAGCGTATTAGATGCCTCGCTGAAATGGCAGAAGGGCTTGCCGTGGTATGCAGATGCAGGACCTACTGACGGTATGACGGATGAAGCAACAACGCAGTATAATATGTATCTGTTCAGCGCTAATTATACTGCTCCGGTGCCTTTTGAAAGCGGGTATGATGCGCAGTATAATGTTTCCGTGCGTGGGCAAAAAGCAGACCAGAGAATATATGGCAGTGAATTCTTTTCTATAGGAGGCTGGTACAGTGTACGTGGCTTTGATGGAGAGCAGATGCTTTCAGCAGAAGATGGCCTTGTAGTACGCAATGAGCTGCGTTTTCCGATAGATGATTTACCGCATCAGCTATATCTGGCATTGGATTATGGCAAGGTATCAGGACCATCTGCCGAATATTTATTAGGGACGGAATTAGTAGGCAGTGCAATCGGTATGCGAGGAAGAATAGGGGCTTTCAGCTATGATGCATTTGTTGGTTATCCGGTCAAGAAGCCGGAAGGCTTTAAGACTGCTAGCAGAACGTATGGCCTGATGCTTACAGCACAGATTTAAAGATATCGGTATAAGCCTTAGGATGGAGGGCTATTATGGGGAATTTGGGTAAGAACAGAAAGAAATTTTTGGCTTTGGCTATTGCTTTATCATTGCAGATGCAGGCAGTTATGCCTTGCTATGCAGCAGTTACTGCAGAAGCAGGTGGAGCGAATGTAAAAGGTAATATAATCAATATAGTGAAACCGGACAGTAATGGCCTATCACATAATAAATTTACTGATTTCAATGTGGCTGGCAATGGTATTGTCTTCAACAACCATACAGGAAGTGCGCAGTATAATTCCCACTTAGCGGGAGCATTGAACGCCAACGCTAATTTGCAAGGAAATGCAGCAAAGCTGATTCTTACTGAAGTAACAGGTACAGGTAAAACGAATCTGAACGGTATGCTGGAGATTGCAGGTACAAAAGCTGATTTAGTAATTGCCAATCCAAACGGTATTGTCGGCAAGGGTTTTGGCTTTATCAATGTAGGCAGAGCTACGCTTACTACAGGTATGCCTGATAGGGGTGCTGATGGTAAGTTAAATGGCTTTTCTGTTGCAAAAGGTACTATAGATATCCAGAATGCTGGCTTAACAGAAGACCAACGCACAAATTACAGACCTGATAAATTAGATATTATGGCCCGTGCGATAAAAATTAATGATGAGCTTTGGGCAAATGAGGCGATAAATGTTGTAGCAGGCAGCAATGAGGTAAAATACAATACAGATGGCTCGTTAGAAGTCCATAAAACAACTGCGACTGCGGAAAAGCCACAGGTGGCACTTGATGTGGCTGCATTGGGTGGTATGTATGCCGGCAGGATTATGCTTGTAGGTACGGAAAAAGGACTGGGCATGAATATTGGCGGCAACCTGAAAGCGCATGAGAATTTAAGCATTACCAATGACGGCAGGATTGTCTTTACTAAAAACGCTGGTAGCAATAATACTGCGGACGGATTATCGAATAAGGATTACACATCTCTTACCTCCGATGGCAACGTGATGGTCAGCAGCACGGAAGACATTGAAAACAGCAGCGTTATAACGGCACAAAAGGATATGACGCTGACTGTTGGCGGCAAGCTGACCAACAGTGGTACCTTGGAAGCAGGTGCAGCTTACACTGCAGAAGAGGAAGAGAAAAATCCGAAATTTTTGCAGGACGCTGCAGCGTTAAGGATTACTGCTGATGAAATTGCAAACAGTGGCAATATTAATGCATCAAGTATATTGCATGTAGCCAGTGCTAAAGCTATAAACACCGACGGATATATGCATAGCAGTGGCGAAGCAAGTATTTCTGCTGGTGGTATTCTTAGTGGCAGTGGTTCTATAGGTGCAAAAAGCAGCGTAGATGTTACAGCAGATAAGATTAGCTTAAACAAGAAGAATATTTATACTATCGGTGCAGATGGCAAAATTAATAATACTACTGGTGTAAGCATTACAGAGATTAATCCTGATAAACCGGTAATACCTGAGATGCCGGATCCTGAAGCCCCGCGTGAGGCAGAAGATTTTAAAGCGCCTGCCTTGCCTGATATAGCGCAAGCTTCTGGTGTTGCGGCTACGGTGAAAAAGGATAAGATAAGTGACAATGATTTAGATTTAGTGGCAGATGCTAACGCCAATGGTAAATATAAACCAATTATTGACAAAGCTGCTAATGGCGTTGATTTGGTGCAGATTGCGGAAGTGAACGGCAACGGTGTTTCCCGTAATTTGTACAGTGACTTCAACATTAAATCCACAGGCCTGATTTTGAATAACGCAACCAAGTACACTAAAACTGAGCTTGGTGGTTACATTGATCGAAATATGTTCCTTGCAGGTAAAGGGGCACGTGTAATCTTAAACGAGGTTACTAGCAGCAATGCAAGCACACTTAACGGATATCTGGAGGTTGCAGGCAACAAAGCAAGTGTTGTTATTGCTAATGCCAATGGTATAAGTGTTAACGGACTTGGGTTTATCAACACAGATAATGTGCTTCTTTCTACAGGTGCGGTGACAAACTGGGCAGATGGCAGCTTTAAATTCAGTGACAACAAGGGTGATATGCTTATCGCTGGTGATGGCCTGAATGTGCGCACTCCTAAAGAGCTGGAGATCTTCACGAACAACCTGCAGGTAGATAAAAGTGAAGTATATACCAATGAACTGCATATCAGTGCAGATGGATTACTGCAGAACACTGGTAAGATTGCTGCAACAGAAAATATGCATATAAATGCTGGTGCACTTAAAAATAGCAGCTTGGGTTACATTGAAGCACAGAAAAATTTAACAGCTGCAGTAAGTGGTGATGTGGAGCAGGACAAGGCTACGCTCAAGGCAGGAAATAATTTACAGCTTAGGGCAAACGCCTTGAAAAACACCAACAACAGTCTGCTTTCTGCTGCTAATGATGCGGATATCAATATTGCTGCGTCTATTAGTAATAATAAATCTATCATCTTAACTGGCAATGATTTAGACGTGAGGGCAGCTGATTTTATAAATCAGGATACTGCCCTGGTTAACTATGGGCAAAATGGTACGCTTGCTGTTGCTAATAAATTTGCTAATGACGGTGCAACAATCAGTGCTGATGGCAGCAGTGCACTGACGAAAATAACTGCAACAGATTTCAGCAATACTAATAAGGGAGCTTTTGTCAGTAAGGGTAGCCTGCAATTAGAAGCAAGCAATACGTTGAATAATAATTATGCCAATATTTATATTTCCGGCGATGGGGAAATAAAAGCAGGCATACTGCTGAACAGTAATCTGGCTAATTTACATACCGGCGGGGATGCGAAAATAACTGCTGACACAATGCGCAGCAGTAAAGCAAGTGTTGACGTGCAAGGCAATCTGGAGGCAGATTTAGGCAGTCTTACGAATCAGGACAGTGCATATTTAGGTGTCGGTAAAAACGCTGTTATAAATACTTCAAACAATTTTACGAATAAAAACCTCGGCAATATCTTTGTCACCAAGAATCTGACAATCAACAGCGTTGGCGATTTCCTTAATGAGGACGGACTTTTAGCTATTGGTGGCAGTGGCACAATTTCAGCAAAAAATATTACCAACCAAAATAAAGCAGGCGTCAAGCAGGGTTCGCTGATTAATGCTGTAGGTGATTTGTCTTTGACTGCGGAAGATACTGTGCTTAACCGTTCCTCTGATATAGAAAGTGAAGGCAATATCAGCATTAAGGCGAAGAATCTTGTCAACAAGAAAGAGATTTTTGAGACAAGCTTTAAAGAAAGCCATGAGGATATTTCCTACAAGATTCCGCATTTGAACGCGCCTAATTATTATGATGCAGTGCGCAAGTTTGACAGGCAGATTTTGACTGCGCAGATTGATAAAGAGACTGCGGATGCAAATATTATTGCCAGCGGTAACATCAACATTGATCTGGACAAAGACCTGACCAACCATTACAGCAAAATAAAGGCAGGCAAAAATTTAACTGTCAATGCTGGCGGTACGGTGGAGAATGTAGGCTATCAGGGAACGATACATTACTATGACCGTGGTAATGATTACCATTATTGGAAGTATAAAAAGCATAGAAGAATGCATATCGGATGTCGTTGGGTTTATGGTACTACGGTGATTCCTTACTATGACCATACGATGCGAGATGAGGAGGGCACTGACAGTGAGCGCTTAAGCCTTTTGAGCGGTGTTAGTGGTGTAAAAATTAATGCCAAAGATATTGTAAATAAAACACATCAGGCAAAGGGAAAAGTAGGCGATTTGCCGGAAAGTGATGATTATTTCAAGACGGATGCAGAAAATCATCTTACGGATGAAAAGCTTTATAAGGAAAAGCAGGATGTATCTACCAGCGTAGAAGGAAAGGCTGATGATAAGGCTGCAGCAGGCAAGGACAACAATACAGGCGAAAAAATGATGGATATTTCCAGCCTGCATATCAACAGCAAAATCTTTAAGCTGACGGAAGATGCAACGGCGAAATACCTTATTGAGACGAACAAAAAATTTGCTGATTATCACGAGTTCCTTTCCAGTGACTACCTTTTGGAGCGTGTAAAGGCAGATCCGGAAAAGGTTGGCAAACGACTTGGCGATGGTTATTTTGAACAGCAATTTGTTTTGCAGCAGATTGGTACGCTGACTGGCAAGAAATATCTTGGCGATTACGGCAGCGATATGGAGCAGTTTGCTGCTTTGATGAACGCAGGCGCAGTGATTGCAGAGGAGATGAACCTTAAAGTGGGTGTTGCCTTGACTGCGGAGCAGATGGCAAGCCTGACCACAGATATTGTCTGGCTCGTGGAAGAAGTAGTAAACGGACAAAAGGTTCTTGTACCGGAGGTGTTCTTGGCACAGGTGCGCAGCGAAGATTTGCGTCCTGACGGTGCGCTCATCGTAGGCGGTGAGGTAGAGCTGTACTCCAAGCAGGATATCAAGAACATGGGTAACATCAAAAGCGATGGTACTGTAGCTTTGCGCGCAGAAAATGTGAGCAACAAAGGTGATATTGCTAGCGAAAATTTAGCTGTTAAAGCAGAGAAAAATATCACCAACAGTGGCACCATGCGTGCAAAAGCTGATGCATTGCTGCAAGCGGAGAATATCACTAACGAAGCAACTGTTAGCAAAAAACAATATAAGGAGCTGAACCAGAAAAAGCTTGAAGCAACTGGTTCTATTAGTGCTGGGCAGAATCTGACGCTGGAGGCAGGCAAGAACATTACTAATAAAGGTGCAAATCTGACTGCAGGCAAGGATTTGACTTTGAATGCTAACGATGTTGATATCGTAACGGTAGCAAATGAAAAGCACGTTGCCGTAGCTTATGGCAGTTCTTCAGCAGAAATCCATGACGTGCAGCACCAGCAAAGTGCACTGAGCGGCGAGAACATCCGCCTGAATACGAAAAAGGACATCAGCATTGCTGGTGGTATTTTGAGTGCAAAAAATGACGTGGAGTTGAATGCTAAAGGCGATGTGAACCTGACTGCTGTGAAAGATTTATACAGTGAGGAAAGCGAAGTAGGCAACCGTGGTGGCAGCTATTACAACCATAACAAGCAGGTGGATGAAGCTGTGAAAGGCACTACTATTGCGGCTAAGAACGATATCAGTATTGCGAGCGGCAACGATATAAATATTAAAGGCAGCAACGTAGCCAGTGAAGCAGGAAAAGCAGACCTGATTGCCGAAAATAATATAAATATCGCTAATGCAACAGAATACCACGAGCGCCTGCATGAAGAGCATAATAAGGTCAGTGGATTGCTTTCGTCCAAAACAACGGATATTTATGATTACAGTAAGCAGAATACTGTTGTCAACAGCAATGTTTCTGCCGGAGAGCTTGCGATTAGCAGTAAAAAAGATACGAACATTACAGGCAGTAACGTAGTTGCAGATAATGACGTAAACGTAAAAACCGGCGGCAGTCTGAATATCGGCAGTGCGGAGCAGACAAGCGAAAGCGAATACATAAAATCTGTCAAGAAGAGCGGAATTCTTAGCGGAGGCGGTTTAGGCTTTACCATTGGCAAGGAAAAGCAGAAGGACCAGTACGCTAATCAGAACGTTGAGCAGGTGGAAAGCACAGTTGGCAGCGTTAAAGGCAGTGTGAAACTGGATGCAGATAAGGCTGCGAACGTTAAAGGCAGTACTGTTGTTGCGGGTAAGGATATAAATATTACTGGCGAGAATGTCAGCATTGAAAACAGCAACAGCATTTATAATGCGCAGGAGAAGCATGAGTTTAAAAGAACAGGACTGAGTGTTTCTGTGGGCGGTGAAGCAGTAAATAAGGTAAACGAAGTAGTTAACCATGTTGAGCGTGCCAATCAGGTAAATGATAAACGTTTGGCAGCGTTGCATGGCTATAAGGCCGTTGATACTATTGAGAAAAACGCAGGCATGATAAAAGATGCTGTGAAGAATCCATCCCAAGGACTTTCTCTTAATGTGAGCGTTGGCAGCAGCCAGAGCAGGAGCGAAAGCAAGAGTACAACTGTGGTAGCTAATGGCAGCAATGTCAAAGCTGCAGGTGACGTAAAGATTACCTCTACGGAAAAAGATATTAATATCACTGGCAGTAATGTTGAAGGCAAGGACGTTACCTTAAACGCTAAAGAAAACCTTAATATAACTGCGTCTGAAACAACTAACAAACTGGAACAGAATTCTAAATCCAGCAGTGCGAGCGTTGGCGCAAGACTGGAACTTGGCAAAGGCCCAAGCTACAGCATTTCAGGCAGTATGTCCAAGGGCGAAGTGTCTGCCAATAGCACATCTTACAATGAAAGTACTGTAAAGGCGGATAAGAATCTTGACTTTACCAGCGGCAAGGATACTAACATTAAAGGCGGCAAACTGAGCGGTGAAAAAGTAACCGGTAGCGTAGGTGGAGACCTTAATATTGAAAGTAAACAGGACAGCAACAATTACAAAGAAAGCAATAAATCTGTTGGCGCGAGCGTTGGGCTTGGCAGCAATAAAGCCGTCAGCGGCAGTGCAAGCATAGGCAAGATTGACAGCAATTATAAGAGCGTTACTGACCAAAGTGGCATTTACGCAGGCACAGAAGGCTTTGATATTAACGTAGGTGAAAACACCGACCTTAAAGGTGGTATTATCTTCAGTGAAGCTGAAAAAGACAAAAATAAAATCTCCACAGGTACACTGACTTTTGAGGATATTCGGAACAAAGCGGATTACAAAGCAGGTGGAGCTGGCATCAAAGTAAACAAAAACAATGATGCGGATTACAATGAAAAAGGCATAACGCCTGATATTGGCATGCCTGCAAGCGGAGAGGCTGAAAGCACAACGAAAGCTACTATTAGCAAAGGAACTATTGAAATCCGTGATAAAGAAAACCAGAAGCAGGATATTAATAAGCTGAACCGTGATACCCAAAACAGCCTTAATAAGCTTGGCGAGATTTTTGGCAAGACAAAAATTGAAGAACGCCAGGAATTAGCTAATTTGTTTGGCGAATTGGCGTATAATGAGATACATAAGCTTGCAGAGCGAAATAATTGGCAAGAAGGCTGTGCTGAAAAGAACGCTCTTCATGCGCTTGTAGGCGGTATCATGAGCGAACTTACCGGCAATGGCTTCTTGGCAGGGGCAAGTGCATCAACTGTTAATGAAATGGTGCAAAAGAAGTTGTCTGAGCAATTTGAAGGAGAACCAGATAAGCATCAATGGGCAAGTGCGATTATTGGTGGAGTAGTATCGCAATTGGTTGCAGAAAATGCGCAGGCAGGTGCAAGTACGGCGGCTAGTGGGACGAAGAATAATATTTTGAGTCCTGAACAAATAGAAAAGAAAAATGAGGAAAATTCGGAGTTGGCTAATAGTAGAAATTCTGCTGGCCAGATTTTAGAAAATGAAAGGAATTGGAGCAGATTAGATAATAATCAACAAGCAGATTTAGTAAAAGCATTGCAAGATAAAAATTTTGTATCTGAACTTGACGAAGCATTAAAAAATAATCCTAATATAGATGTCTTCAAAGGCGTTGTAGTTAGAGGATATGATATGCATAATAATATAATTGATGCTACAAATCCTATCAATAGACAAATCATCATACAAGGTGAAAGTTCATTTATAAAAACTGCTCTTCAAAACGGAATAACGTCAATGCCAGATGGAATATTGAGAGTTATTGAAAATGGACATGGGAATATTCAGTCGTTAAAAGGTACTTCAATATATTACAGTCTTAAAGCATATGGGTATAGTGTTGACATTGTTAGTATAGGCAATGTTATATATACAGATATAGAAGAATTTGAAGGAAAAAATTTAGGATTTGCAATATTATATGATGTAACTGGATTTGGTGTTGGGAAAGTAGCAGGTTCAATTGGTGGCGCTGCAGTGGGGGCGGTAACTATCAATCCATATGCTATAGCTATTGGCGCAGTATCTGGTTCTGCAATGGGAAGCGCTGTTGGTAAGCAATGGGCTGATACAAGAAAGGCTACCTTGGAAAAAAAGAAAGGTGGTAAATAAAATGAATATGAAAAATGGTTTAATATTGTATATTATGCTACTTTCTTTCTTTGTATACAAAAGTGATAAAGTATATTTACATATAAGTGGCGATTGCCAATATATGTATATTAAAAGATTCAATAAAATAATTAGAATTGGTTTATTATTGGAAGTTTTATGCTTTGTGATGTGCATAATTAGTACATATAAAGAAAAATATACGATGGAAATGATGAGCCTATCTTATTTTTTATTTATATTAGGAAATCTATTATTTAGTTATGCATTTCAATATATAACATGCAGAAAAAGATTTCCTAAAGCCAAAAGAACTACTATGGATGAAAAAACAATTATATATTGGAGTATTATATTTCTTTATGCCATTGGCTTTGGAATATACTATTTATTCTTTTAGGAGCCTTCAACAAAAAAAATAACGCATAACAAATGAGGTGAATTTTAATGATACAAGCAATTAAAATATTAGGCGTGCCTGTACACGCAATGACTATGCAGGAGGCAGTGAAAACGCTTGAAGAAAGAATGCTCGCCAAGGAGCAGACCTTCGTTGTTACCGCGAATGCCGAAATCATCATGATGTGCCAGGAAAACGCAGAGTATAAAAAAATAATCTGCGAGGATGCGGAGCTGGTACTGCCTGACGGCGCCGGTGCCGTGTGGGCAGGCAGACACCTGGGCTACAAGGTGCCGGAGCGTGTAGCAGGCTTTGACCTCTATAACGAGCTGTTGGATTTATCGGCGCACAAGGGCTACAAGGCGTACTTCTTCGGCGGCAGCCCTGGCGTTGCCGAAGCTGCGAAGGCGAAGGCTGAGGAGCTTTATCTGGGAGTAAAGGTAGTAGGCTGCCACAACGGTTATTTCAAAGATGAGGATGTGCCGCAGATTATTGCGGACATCAACGCCAGCGGTGCCGATATGCTTTTCGTTGCCTTGGGTGCACCGAAGCAGGAGAAATGGCTGGTGGCACACCGCGCGGAGCTTAATGCAAAAATTCTGATGGGCATTGGCGGCAGCTTTGACGTGCTCGCCGGCAAAATGGAGCGCGCACCGAAATGGATGCAGGATGCTTCTTTGGAATGGGCCTTCCGCCTGTACAAGCAGCCCAGCCGTTTTATGCGCATGATGGCGTTGCCTAAGTTCGTAATCAAGGTAATGGCGTCTAAGTTCTGATACATACCGAAAAACGTTGTGCTTGCCGAAAGTGCTAAGAATTTTACACTTATATAGACAAAAGCAGGTTGGTGTATTATAATAAAGTGATGGAAGTAGCATTCCATCACTTTTTATATCCGCAAAAAACAGACTGCACAGTCAGTTTGGAAATGTTTGCTGATTTAAGCTGAAATCAAAAGAAATATTCGCAGGAAAGCGAGGCTTTATATGTTTATTGTAAAAGATGGTTATATTTATGTTGGTGTTTCTCTGTTGGTGGCTGCAATAGTATATTATTTCTTCGGCGCTGTGTGGGCCGTAATCCCCGTAGTGTTGGCGTTATACTTTGCCTACTTCTTCCGCGATTTTCACCGCGTTACGCCTTATGATCCCAACATCCTGTATTCGCCTGCAGACGGTACGGTAATGGGCGTAGATGAAATTTTTGATGATGAATATCTCAACGAGCCTGCGATTAAGGTAACTATTTTCCTTTCCGTATTCAACGTGCACACCAACCGTGCGCCGCTCGACGGCGAAATCAAATATCAGCGCTATACCTGCGGTCAGTTCGTACCTGCGTATGAGAAAAACGCTTCTTTCGAAAACGAGCGTCATGCTATCGGTATGGATAACGGCCGTATGCGTTTCCTGGTAATCCAGATTGCCGGCCTGCTGGCACGCCGTATTGTTTCCTGGGTAACTGTAGGCACTAAGCTCCAACAGGGCGAAACCTACGGCATGATCAAATTCGGCTCCAGCACCGAGCTGGTAGTTCCGAGAAATGTTGAAATCACCGTTAAGAAGGGTGATAAGGTTGTTGGCGGTGTTACCGTAGTGGGGAGGGTTAAAGAACAATGAACTGGCGTCGTCTGATTCCGAACAGCATCAGCTCTGCGAGCCTTATTTTCGGTGTGCTGTCTATCTTTAAAACTATCGAGGGTGATTTCTTCCTTGCCCCCGTCTTCATCGTAATCGCTGTAATTTTTGACTCTATGGATGGTCGTGCTGCCCGCGCTCTCGGCGTTGGCGGCGGTGACTTCGGCAAAGAGATGGATTCTCTCTGCGACATGTGCTCCTTCGGCGTTGCGCCTGCCATCATGATTTATATGTATGGTCTGCAGGAGCTGGGCCTTGCAGGTCAGGTTATCGCCGCACTCTTTGCTGTGGGCGGCTGCCTGCGTCTGGCACGCTTCAACTGCAACACCGGTGTTGTACACGGTTATTTTCAGGGCATGCCTATTCCGGCAGGTGCCTGCTTCTTGGCAACCTATGTTGTTTCCGGTTATCAGTTCTCTCCGGCTGTGTTGGCAGCAGTTACTCTGGTAATTGCCTGCATCATGTACAGTGAGGTCAAATTTCCGGATTTCAAGGGCAAGGGTAATCCTATGTACCGTCTGCCTGTAATTATTGCCGTAATCGTCGGTGCCGTAATGCTGTACGAGCGTCCCGGTGCGTGGCCGTTTGTAGCAATGTTCACCTATACGCTGGCAGGCATTGTAAACCATGTTTACCGTGCTCTTACAGGTAAGAACAAATAATTTGCCGTTAGGGGAGTAAAGGAGATTTTTGATGTATACAGCTTTTGATATAATCATGATACCTTTGCAGCTATTGATTATATTTTTTACGCTCTACTACTTTTTTGTTTCTTGGTTCGGCCTGTTCGGCAAGAAGAAGGAAGTTAAGATATATAATGAAAGCAAAACCTTTGCCTTGATTGCCTGTGCGCATAATGAGGAAAGAGTTATTGCTCAATTAGTAGATAACCTGCGCCGTCTTAATTACAATGACGCTTTATATGATATCTATGTTGTTGCGGACAACTGCTCGGACAAAACCGCAGAGGTTGCACGTAAGGCTGGCGCGCTGGTGCATGAGCGCTTCAGTGAAACCGGTAAGGGCAAGGGCTTTGCTCTCGCGTGGATGTTCGACAGACTGTTCAAGCTGGATAAAAAGTATGATGCAGTTTGCGTTTTCGATGCCGATAACCTGGTGCATCCCAACTTCCTGCAGGAGATGAACAGCCGTCTGTGCAACGGCGAACGCATTATCCAAGGCTACATGGATGCCAAAAACCCGACTGATACCTGGGTAAGCGGCGTATTTGCAATTTCCTTCTGGATTGTTAACCATGTATGGAGCTTGGCAAAGTACAACATGGGCCTTTCCTGCTGCCTTGGCGGTACCGGTATGTGCTTTGATACCGAGGTGCTGAAGCGTTACGGCTGGCGTGCAACCTGCCTGACCGAGGATATGGAGTTCACCATTCAGGCGATGATGGAAGGTATTCCTACAACCTGGGCGCATGATGCAATCATCTATGATGAAAAGCCGCTGACCTTCAAGCAGACCTGGAACCAGCGTAAGCGTTGGTCACAGGGCCACTTTGACGTTGCGGACCGCTATCTCATCCCGATGATCAAAAAAGCAATCAAGACACGCAATATCGTCATGCTGGACTGCTCTGTAAACCTCATTCAGCCGTACTTCCTGATGATTTCCACGTTCTTCGTGCTGTGCAGCTATGTTTATAACTTCTATCCGTTCTACACCAATATCCTGTATACCATTATTCCGGTAGAGGTTTGGACCTTGGTTGGTATCGGCCAGTATATTTTCCCGGTAGCGGTTCTGTGGAAAATCCGTGCTTCCTTCAAGTCCTGGATGTATCTGCTGCTGTATCCGCTGTTTATTTACAGCTGGATTCCTATTACAGCCCTTGGCTGGTGGCACCGCCATGACCATGAGTGGAGCCACACGCTGCACACCCGCGGCATCAGCTTCGACGATGTAATTATTCCCGAGGACGCAGTAAATGACGGTCCTAAGGAAGTAGTCTTTGCCAAAAAGGACGAAAAATAAGTTTTATAAGCACTTCTGCGCAAGCGGGAGTGCTTTTTTAGTGCGCAAAGGCAGGTAAACATGATATAATAAATTTATTGTGCTTATGAAACGTTATAAAGATAAGCAAAAAGAGCGGAGAGGATATGAAGATGCAGATTAAGGGAATACTTTTTGATTTTGACGGCACCATTGCCAATACCATAGATTTGATTATTGCTACCTTTGAACACACCTGCCGTGAGGTGCTGGGCTTTACACCGGAGCGTGAAAAGATTGTGGCTACCTTTGGCCTGCCGTTGCCGGAGGCAATGATTGCGCTTTCCGGTAAGCCGGAGCTGGTGGAGACTATGCGCGACGCTTACAGAGAATATAATAACGCACATCACGATGATATGATTCGTCCTATCCCCGGCGTGAAGGAAACACTGGAGCAGCTGAAGGCGCAGGGCATTAAGCTGGCGGTGGTCACCTCCAAGAAGCCGCCGATGCTGCGCCGTGGGCTGGACTGCCTGCAGCTGACGTCGTATTTTGATGCGACCGTTGCCCTTGGCGATACGAAGGAGAGCAAACCGCATCCCGAGCCGATGCTGGCGGCGTGTGCCAAGCTGGGCCTGCAGCCTGAGGAGTGCCTGTGCGTCGGCGACAGTCCCTTCGATTTGCAGAGCGGACGTAGTGCTGGTGCGAAAACCGTTGCTGTGCGCTATACGGCCTTTGGCTGGGAGAAGCTGGTGGAAGAGGGCAGGCCGGATTTTGTGATTGCAAGGCCGCAAGAACTGCTAGAGATAGTGGGGAAGAATCGTTAGTATCCTAATAAAAATACTAATGAAGGTCCTGTTGTCCTGTTAAATGAGTTCTTGCATGCTTGATGTCCTAATAAAAACGAGAATATAGACATTTATGTCCTAATAAAAGTAAGATACTCAGCGCCAGTGTCCTAATAAATTGTTTATAAAGTAACAAATGTCCTAATAAATTTGTTTAAAAATACCAGATACTGAGCACGCAGTGTCGGATACTAAGGTAACAGTACCGTATACTGAGCACGCAGTGCCAGATACTACCCACACCCACTTCGCACTCTCACACCTTCTGAGAGTGCTTTTTCTTTGCTCTTTAAATTATGCCTTATTTATGGTATTATATAATAGAAAAAGTGTGGAGAATCTGCATAGATATTATGCGTAATAACATACTTAAGCAAACAGTTTTCATTATCACATTTAACTATAAGGGAGGCAAAGCATATGCGTAAAATTGCTATCATCGGCGGAACCGGTATTGATAATCCCGATACCCTGAAGGGATTCGAAAAGAAAATTATAGAAACACCGTTTGGTAAGGCTTTGTGCAACATCGGCACAATGAACGGTAATCAGGTGGTTTTCGTGAGCCGTCACGGCGTAGACCATTCCGTACCGCCCCATAAGGTAAACTACCGCGCCAACATCTGGGCTATGAAGAGCCTGGGAACGGAGGAGATTTTTGCTACTACCGCAGTCGGTTCCCTCAACCCGGAGATGAAGGCAGGTCACTTCGTAGTTTGCGATAACGTGCTGGACTTCACCAAGAGCCGTATCAACACCTTCTACGATTCTCCGGAGCGTGGTGTAGCGCATTGCGATTTCACCTATCCGTATTGCCCGACTTTGCGCGAGAAGGTTATCAAATGTCTGGAGAAAACAGATATCACCTTCCATAAGCACGGTGTTTATGTTTGCACCGAAGGCCCGCGCTTTGAAAGTGCTGCCGAAATTAAGATGTTCGCTATGCTGGGCGGTGACCTGGTTGGCATGACCAATATGCCTGAGTCCATTCTGGCGCGTGAGGCAGAGATGTGCTACACTAACTGCTCCATCGTTACCAATATGGCTGCCGGCATTTCTCCGACACCGCTTTCTCATAAAGAGGTTTGCGACGCTATGGCACTCAGCATTAAGAATATGGAAAAGCTGATTCTGTCCTTCATCGCTTATGAAGAGCCGACTGAGGCGAAGTGCAACTGCCATCACGCTATGCAGGAGTTTGGCGGCTTTAAGCTGTAAGAGGTTGTTATGTTAGAAACTATGCGTTGGGAGCAGGGGAGCCTGGTGCTTCTGGACCAGACTCTGCTGCCGCAAAAGATAGAATGGATTACCTGCGTTGATTACAAGCGCGTGAAAGTGGCAATTGAACGCTTGGAGGTGCGCGGTGCACCGGCAATCGGCGCTGCCGCTGCCTTCGCTATGGTGCTGGGGGCGCGCGAGGTTGCGGATAAACCGGACTTTTTGGGTGCGCTGGACGTTGTGCGCGCAGATCTGATTACTGCGCGTCCGACGGCGGTAAACCTGGCGTGGGCGGCAAATCTGCAGTACGTGCTGGCTGTGCGCCTGAACGGCGAGGACAAGTCCCCTGCGGCGATTATCAAGGCGCTGGAGGAGAAGGCTGAGCAGATTTATGCGGACGATATCAGCATGAATAAGCGTATGGGAGAATACGGCGCTGCTGTGCTGCCTGACGCTGCCGTAGTGCTGACGCACTGCAACGCAGGCGCACTGGCAACCTGCGGTTGGGGCACGGCGCTGGGCGTTATCCGCAGTGCTTACGCGCAGGGCAAGCTGAAAATGGTTTATGCCGACGAAACACGTCCGCTACTGCAGGGTGCGCGCCTGACGGCGTTTGAGTTGTTTGAGGACGGCATCCCGGTTACGCTGATTACCGATAATATGGCAGCGTGGACAATGCGCACGAAGGGCGTGAACGCTGTGGTTGTCGGTGCCGACAGAATTGCGGCCAACGGCGATACGGCGAACAAGATCGGCACCTATGGCGTAGCACTGGCGGCGAAGGCACACGGGATTCCGTTTTATATCGCCGCACCGACGAGCACCTTTGATTTTTCCATTGCTACAGGTGCGCAGATTCCTATCGAGGAGCGCAAGGCAGACGAGGTACGTCATTTCCGCAGCGAGCAGACTGCGCCTGAGGGCGTGGCAGTGTTTAACCCTGCGTTTGACGTGACACCGGCAGAGCTTATTACCGGTATTATTACCGAGCATGGCGTGCTTAAAGCGCCGTATACAGAAAGTATTAAGAAATTGCAGGCTCTTTTAAAAGATTAAAGAGCATATATTAAAGGAGGATTTTCATATTTATGCAAAGCATTATTAAAGACATCAAATTGGCACCGTTAGGTCATCAACGTATCGCGTGGGCAAAGGAATATATGCCCCTGCTGAACCATCTGAACGATGAATACAGCAAAACTAAGCCTTTCCAGGGCATCAACATGGTTGTAACCATTCATCTGGAAGCAAAAACCGCTTATCTGGCACTCGTGCTGAAGAACGCAGGCGCTAATGTTGTTGTTACCGGCAGCAACCCGCTTTCCACTCAGGACGAAATTGCCGCAGCACTGGTTGACAGCGGCGTTACTGTTTTCGCAACCCATGGCTGCACCAACGAAGAATATGATATGTATCTGCGCGAGGCTTTAAAGAGCGAACCGCAGCTGATTATTGATGACGGCGGCGATTTGGTTAATATGCTGCACGGCGAACGTCGTGACCTGATTCCTAACCTGATGGGCGGCAGCGAGGAAACCACCACCGGCGTACATCGTCTGAAGGCTCTGGCTGCAGCAGGTCATCTGGCATTTCCGATGATTGCCGTTAATGATGCTTACTGCAAGTATCTGTTTGATAACCGTTACGGTACCGGACAATCCTCCTGGGATGGCATCATGCGTACCACCAACATGTCCGTAGCAGGCAGAACTGTTGTTGTTGCAGGCTATGGCTGGTGCGGTAAGGGCGTTGCTATGCGTGCCAAGGGCCTGGGCGCAAACGTTATCGTTACCGAGGTAGATCCGATTAAAGGTATCGAAGCAGTATTTGACGGCTTCCGCGTTATGCCGATGCAGGAGGCTGCTAAGCACGGCGATATCTTTGTAACCGTAACCGGCTGCAAGGACGTAATTACCAAACCGCATATGGAGGTTATGAAGAACGGCGCTGTTATGTGCAACGCAGGCCACTTCGACGTAGAAATCAACAAACATCATCTGGAGGAGCTTTCCGTAGTTGCTCCGTATGAAGTACGCAAAAATATCATGACCTACACCATGGCTGACGGACGTAAGCTGAACCTGCTGGGCGAAGGCCGTCTGGTTAACCTGGCTTGCGGCGACGGTCACCCGATTGAAATCATGGACCTGTCCTTCGCTATGCAGTTCCTGGCTATGAAATATCTGCTCGACCATAAGGGAGCAATGGAAAACAAACTGTATGTGCTGCCGGAAGAGCTGAACACCGAAATCGCTGCCCTGAAGCTGCAGGCTATGGGCGCAGGCATCGACACCCTGAGCGAAGAGCAGAAGGCATATCTGGCTGCCGAATAATCATGGAAACGCAGTTATTTGCTAAAGAAAGTGCATGTGCCGCCATTGTGGAAACAGGCCATGCGCTGATTGAAAAAAAGCTCGTCGCAGGCTCCTGGGGCAACATCAGCTGCCGTATTGACGCGCAGAATATTGCTATTACACCCTCCGGCCACGGTTATGAAACGCTGACGCCCGAGGACGTTGTTATCATCAACCATGATGGCGAAGTTGTTGAGGGCAAGCGCATTCCTTCTTCCGAACTGAAGGTACACACCGCCATTTACAACGCCTATCCCGAGGTTGGTGCCGTAATCCATACGCATAGCATTTATGCCAGTGCGCTTGCGGCTATGCATCAAGGAGTGCCGGCGATTATCGAGGATATCGTGCAGATTATCGGCGGCAGGGTGGAGTGCGCCCAGTACGCTCTTTGCGGTACGCAGGAGCTGGCGGATAACACCGTGCGTGCGCTGAACGGCAAAAAGGCTGTGCTGCTGGCCAACCATGGCGCTGTGTGCTGGGGCAAAAACCTAGCGGAGGCACTGCTTGCTGCCGAAATTCTGGAAAAGGCGGCGCAGATTGCCGTAATCTGTGCAGGCACCGGCAATAAGGTGTACGAGCTGAGCTGTGAGGACGTGGATGTGATGCATGATTTTTATGAAAAGCATTACTCCAAGCGTCAGCAGGGCGAGGAGTAGAAAACAATAATATCACTGTCATCTGCCTCCCTAAGCATTAAACAGGGAGGCAGGACTTAATTTATACCAAGGAAGTGAAATCTTTTGGCTAAGCTACTGATTAAGAATATCGAGCTTCTGCATACTCCGAACGGTGAAATGCAGAACATCGCCGTTGAAGATAATAAGATTGTTTATGTAGGTAAGGACGTGCCTGCAGACTTTGCTGCCGACGAAATTGTGGACGGCAAGGGCAAGCTGGCTACTGCCGGCATGGTCAACACCCACGGCCACGTTTCTATGACGCTTCTGCGCAGCTATGCGGATGATATGGCGCTCATGGACTGGCTGCAAAACAAAATCTGGCCGATTGAAGACAAGATGGACGCTAACGACATCTATTGGGGCGCAATGCTGGGCATCGTAGAAATGCTGAAGGGCGGTACTACCTGTTTTGCCGACATGTACGCCTTCATGGAGGATGTTGCGCGTGCCTGCGCCGAAACCGGTATCCGCGCTAACCTCAGCCGCGGTCTGATTGGCGTAGCACCGGACAAGGACGTAAAGCTGGCAGAGAACACCGTACTGGCGAAGAACTGGCAGGGCTATGACAATGGCCGTATCCGCATCACCTATGGTCCGCACGCTCCGTATACTTGTCCTGTTGATTATCTGGAAAAGGTTATTGCCGAGGCTGCTGCCAACAAGGCAGAAATCCAGATGCATCTGTGCGAAACCAAATTTGAGGTTGATACCGTTGTTAAAGAGCATGGCATGACACCGATTCAGCTGATGGATAAGCTGGGCATGTTTGAGCTTGGTACCATTGCTGCGCACTGCGTACATCTGACCGACGAGGATATGGATATCATGGCTGCCAAGCACGTGCGTGTAGCGCATAACCCGCAGAGCAATCTGAAGCTGGCAAGCGGTATCGCACCGGTAGCGGCAATGCTGAACAAGGGCATTTGTGTTGGTCTGGGCACGGACGGCGCATCCAGCAACAACAATCTGGATATGCTGGAGGAATGCCGTGCTGCCGCAATGCTGCATAAGGCAACCACCTTTGATCCGCTCGTTGTTCCTGCTAAAAAAGCGTGGGAGATGGCAACCGTTGACGGTGCCAAGACTCTGGGCTTTGTTGATACAGGCCTTCTGGAGGCAGGTCAGCAGGCAGATATCGTACTGTGGGATATGCACAAGCCTTACTGGTATCCGCGTCATAATAAGCTGTCCCAGCTGGTTTATGCAGCAAGCAGCACCGACGCCGACACTGTTTTCGTAGCAGGCAAAAAGGTTGTGGAAGCATGCAAGCTGCTGACCTTTGACGAAGAAAAGATTTACGCGGAAGCTGAGGCTTGCACCAGAAAGCTTTTGAATAAATAGCAATTAGCAGCAAAAGGAGAAAAGCAAGAAAATGGCTAAAATCATTACCAAAGCAAATTTAGCACCTGCTGTTTACGAGTTCGTCGTAGACGCGCCGCTGGTGGCACACAAATGCCATCCGGGACAGTTTGTAATCATTCGCACTGACGAATACAGCGAGCGTATTCCTCTGACTATTGCGGATTTTGATCGTGAAAAAGGCTATATTACCTTAATCGTGCAGGCTGTGGGCAACACCACCAAGCATCTGTGCGATACCTTTAGCGAGGGTGATGATATTCTCGACGTAGTAGGTCCTTTGGGACATCCTTCCGAGATGGGCAAGTTCGGTACTGTTGTAGTAGTAGGCGGCGGCATCGGCGTTGCACCTGTTTATCCCATCGCGCGTGCATACCACGAGCTGGGCAACAAGGTTATCTCCATCATCGGTGCGCGCGACAAGGATCTGGTAATCTGGCAGGATAAAATGGCTGCTATCAGCGACGAGCTGATTTTGACCACCGATAACGGCAGTGCAGGCCGCAAGGGCTTTGTAACCGACCCGCTGCGTGAAATGCTGGAGGCAGGCGAGAAGATTGACCTGGTATTGGCCATCGGCCCTGTTATCATGATGAAAAACGTGGCAGCGACCACCAAACCCTTCGGCGTTAAAACTACAGCCAGCCTCAACACTATCATGGTAGACGGCACCGGCATGTGCGGCGGCTGCCGTGTAATGGTTGGCGGCGAGAACAAATTTGCCTGTGTAGACGGACCGGAGTTTGATGCTCACGAGGTAGATTTTGCAAACCTGGTAATGCGTCAGCAGATGTACAAGGACCAGGAAGCACTGGAATATAGCTGTGGAGGTCATTGCAAATGCGTGGAGGAATGAGAAATGCTATGCCGGAGCAGCCGGCTGATGTGCGTAACAAAAACTTTCAGGAGGTAGCACTTGGCTACACTAAGGAAATGGCGGTAGACGAGGCACAGCGTTGTCTGAACTGCCCCAAACCGCGTTGTGTAGGCAGCTGCCCGGTTAATATTGATATTCCTAAGTTTATCCATGAGGTGGCACAGGAAAACTTTGCCGAGGCCTATAAAATCCTTAAGCAAAAGAGTACCTTGCCCGCTGTCTGCGGACGTGTCTGCCCGCAGGAAAACCAGTGCGAGGGCAAATGCGTGCTGGGCATCAAGGGTGAGCCTGTAGCTATCGGCCGCTTGGAGCGCTTTGTTGCCGACTATGCGCGCGAGCATGGCCTGGATAACGATGTTGAGGCTCCGGCAGAACGCAAGGGCAAGAAGGTTGCCGTAGTAGGCAGTGGCCCCAGCGGCCTGACCTGCGCCGGTGATTTGGCTAAAATGGGCTATGATGTAACCATGTACGAAGCGCTGCACGCTGCAGGCGGTGTGCTGATGTACGGTATTCCGCAGTTCCGTCTGCCCAAGGAAATTGTACAGCATGAAATCTCCGCACTGAAAAAGCTGGGCGTAAAAATCGTAGTTGACGCTGTTATCGGCCGCACCTTCACCATCAAAGAGCTGATGGAGGAGGAAGGCTTCAGCGCTGTTTATGTTGGTACCGGCGCCGGTCTGCCGCACTTTATGCAGATTGACGGCGAAAACCTTAACGGCGTGTATTCCGCCAACGAATTTTTGACACGTGTAAACCTGATGAAGGCTTACGAATTTCCGAACTACGCTACACCTGTATACGTTGGCAAGAAGGCTGCTATCGTTGGCGCAGGCAACGTAGCTATGGACGCAGCGCGTACTGCGAAGCGCCTTGGCGCGGAGCAGGTTTATATCGTTTACCGCCGCAGCGAGGAGGAAATGCCTGCGCGTAAGGAAGAAATCGGCCATGCTAAGGAAGAAGGCATCGAGCTGCGTCTTTTGAACAATCCGGTTGCTATCCTGGGCGATGAAAAAGGCTGGGTTAACGGCCTGAAGTGCATTAAAATGGAGCTGGGTGAAGCGGATGCCAGCGGCCGTCGCTCTCCTGTGGCTATCGCAGGCAGCGAGTATGTGCTTGACGTTGACATGGTAGTTATGGCTATCGGCCAGGGCCCGAACCCGCTGATTAAGCAGACTACCCCCGACTTGGAGGTCAACAAGCGCGGTAACATCGTTGCCGACGAGGCAGGTGCTACCTCTATTCCGGGCGTATTTGCCGGCGGCGATATCGTAACCGGTGCTGCTACCGTAATCAGCGCTATGGGCGCAGGCAAGAAGGCTGCAGCTGCTATTGACGAGTACCTGAGCAAGTAAAGTTTGAGAGCTTGTGTCATAGTGTAATTTAACGTGCAACAAGCGTAATTTAATGTGGGACAAGTTTAAAAGTCCTGTTGTGGATTGAGTAATTTAATCTGCAACAGGATTTTTTTATGCTTATATATTCTTTGAATTATGAAATATATTTTTAAAAGCACAGCTACTTTATATACAATTGAATATTATATTAAAGTCATATAAAATCATAAGATGTTATTTGTCTTATATATACTTACCAGTATTGATTTTTTAATTGCGGTATGTGTATAATATAAATATAGAAGAGTAATGAGATAGCATTTTTCCTGTATGCAAGGATAAAAGAATGCTTCGCGAACGGAAAAGCTATGCAGCAGTATCGTTTAAACCGGCAAAGTGAATCTTATAACATTGACAGATAAGGTTCATAAAAATACTCATTAACATATCACAAAGGAGGTTGTAAGTTATGCGTTTTTAGCAATGGTCTTATTATTACTGTTTAGTTGTTCAACAGGTTTTGCTTTTCAAAATGAACCTGATGGTTTTCAAGGGCTTAAATTTAATTCGTCATTTGAAGAAGTGAAATCATCGGAGCTTCTGTGTGATAAAAATTACGCAGGCGGCAAAAAAGACCCAAACGCCTACGACTTTGATTTAAATTTAGATGGTACATATGGTGTATGTTTATATGAGTATTATTTTGTTTTAGATGAACCAACACAAAGCTTACACGGAGTGCCTTTTGATGTATTATTTACTAACTTTTATAAAGATAAATTATATAGCGTAATTGTATGTTTTGGGCAAAGTAATGTTCGCACTGAAGATGATAAAAAATTGAATATGTTTTATTTTCGTGAACTGCAAAGAAATTTTACAGAATTATATGGCCCACCTACAAGTACATATCCTGAACAATCAGAAGCC
>OODJ01000257.1_pt1 | contig 60784 bp, 46 predicted proteins | sample 1671611 | NCBI WGS metagenome assembly OODJ01 (sample SAMN06348174, study PRJEB24527) | human gut metagenome | biome: human gut; feature: ankylosing spondylitis patient; material: feces | host: Homo sapiens | place: China | collected 2015-10 | reverse complement strand
TTTTGTCCACATGCCTTCTTGTAACTATAAAAGCTGAAGTTTCCAAACACGCTCTAAAAAAGTTCGAGCTATCGAAAAAGAAAAATGGTCCCCATACCTTGAAGCCCTTAAACCCTACATCCAAGACGAAGATGCAAAAAAGAACACTGCTATCCTCGCCTACCAATGGAATACAGATAAAGTAGAGCAAGACTTCTCTCTCTTCACAAAGATCAAGCGGAGCGAATTTAAGAAGAGAGCTTTATTCTTATTCTTTATTCTAGGGATGATCCCTTCGCTCCTAGCCACATATGCAGATCGATTTCTCATATGGTGTAAAGATCTTATCTTTGGGTGATACCATGAACATCACATACGAAAGAATCCAGCCAGCCTTTTGGACAGCTGACCTCGGCAGCTTGATCCACGCCCTGCGGGCCGAGCTGACCGTTCCGGCGTCGTACTATCCCGGCTTCAGCGACTGGCTCAACAAGGTCGTGCTGGAGCTGACCGAAGGGATGCGCAGCCTCATCCTGGCACGATTTCAGCACAAGATCGTGGGGGTCAATATCCTGAAGCACCATGAGGCAGAGAACAAGCTGTGCACCTTCTGGGTCAACCCGGAATTCCGGCACCAGCATATCGCCTCGAAGCTGCTTTCCATGAGTCTGGACAGTTTCCAAGGAAAGGCCCCGCTCATCACCATCCCGGAATCCAGGCTGGGAGAATTTATGTTTTTGATAGAGCGCCGGGGCTTCCTCCCCTGCGGGGTAAGCGACGGCCTGTACCATCAGCATCTGCGGGAATACTTCTTTACGATCCCGCAGATGCCTGCAGCTTCTCAAGAACGCTCGATTGCGCAGAGGTCAAATTGGCGTAACTCTGCGGCGCATTTCGCAGGACGATATCGAGCGATGTCAGGGGCAAGGGGATAAACGCATCAAAAAAGATCCCTACCCCGGTTTCCTTTCCCTGGTAATACTTGTTGAAGTCGCTTTCCTCCACACAGGAAAGCGACTTCGTTTTTTCCCAAAGCTCAGGAACCGGGAGTTTGCTGATCGTCTTTGGCTCAAAATATCCGCAAATTTTTTTTACGGGGGATGATTCGTAGATATAGATGCGCGATATCTCTTTGTTGACAGGGAATGATTTCCGCAATTCGACACGTTTTTTCCCTGCTCTAATGTACTGAACGTACTTTGGCTTTACCGAAAGGAGAATATCCATGCGCGTATCCCTTATTATCAATCATGTAGCTATGTTATCAAGGGGATAGGTGTCAAGCACTCTCGCGGCTTGCGGCCCTCCACAACGACCATCGTCCTCCAACAGACTTGCACCTGTCCAGCACAAAGCGCTCGCATTCCGTGCGGGAGTACCAGCGGCCACGGCTGCCCACACCGAAGGCCCGCAGCTGCCCGTTGGCAACTAGTCGGTAAAGCGTGCTTTTGCTGCAACCCAGAACCTCGCAGGCCTCACGCCAGTTCAGCCTTTCCTTCATCGCTACCTCCCGAACCTGCCGGCCAGTCGTGAGCCGCGCAGCTTCTCCACCTGCCGCACCGGTACGGAGCGACTCTCTCTTTTTTCCTCCGGGCGCTTGAGCTGCCGCACGTTGAGGATGTGCGCCAGCGCCTGGATCATGGTCTCGCAGTCCCAGTAGTGGTTGGGCCTGTGGTACGGATTGAGCCAGGCCATTTTTTCATCGTCCCAGACCTCGGCGCACATCTCGCGGGCGTACTGCTCCAGGATGCCCCCCTCCCCGCTGTGCAGGTGGAAAGCTCCGGGGTCGTCCGGAGCGATGCCCAGCTTGTGGCTCAGGTCGCTCTTATAGAACGTCGTGTCGCAGCGCCAGAGCATGAGGCCGCCGGGGATCTTGACCTTGTTGCCGCGCACGTCCGGGAAATATTCCTGCGGCGCGGGCGTATAGGGCTGGGTCATGCTGCGCACGCCCTGCCACGGGAACACGCGCCCCCGGTGCCTGATGGCCCAGGCATAGACCTCCTTGGTGCGGCCGCCCATGGCGTCGATCATGCAGGCCCGGACGCTGTACTCCCGGCCCTGCGGGTCACGGTAGACGGAGCCCCACAGCAGGTCGTTGAGCGCCGAGAAGGTGGGGGCCGTGCCCGCCTGCACAAGCCACGATTCTTCCTCCTCACCGTAGCCGATGGCGCGGATCACATAGCGGAAATACCCCTTCTCCGCGCTGCCGCCCTGGGTATCCACCCCGGCCAGCAGGACGCAGACACGATCCCTGCCGTCCACCGGGCCGGGTACCGCGCCGCGAGGCCTGTCGTCGCACAGGGCAAGGATGGCGTCCTCGGAGCGATCCGCATGTTCCTCCTTCCACGGCTCGGCCTTGTACTGGTTCTGGAGGTTCTTGAGGTCGTCCAGCTTGCCGCTCTCCTTGTACTTGAGGGCCGCAGCGGCCACTTCGGACAAGCTCACAAAATAGGACAGCCACGCCGGGATATGGAAGCCCAGCTTGGTGGGCCGGTGGGCGGCCAGATGGGCCGACAGTTCAAGGCCACTGGTCCGCTCGCGCCATTCCCCCCGGCGCACGGCCCGGTCACGGTCGCCGTCATCCCAGACGGTTCCGCAATGCTCGCAGGGGTAGGTGGCCAGCCGTCGGGACAGCACGTCCTCGGCGGTCGGCTCCCGATCCGTGTCCTTGTCCGGCCAGCTGATGCGGTCGAAGGCCATGAGCTGATAGAGGCCGCAGTGCGGGCAGCGCACCCAGAAGTCGAAACGCGCCCCGGCCTCGCGGGTGAAAGCCACCCAGATGGGGCCATCCTCCGTGGTCGGGGTGGAGATCTTGAGGATATGGCAGCGCCCGCGCCGCCGCCATGTGGTGGTGCGTTTCTCGGCCAGCGATTCCGACGAGGCCTCGTTCTTGGGGTTCTTGTACTTGTCCAGTTCGTCCAGGATCAGGGTGCGGATGGGTTTGTTGCCCAGACGCGACACCGAGCCCGACCAGCCCAGATAGATGGGCATGTGCGCCAGATTGATCCGCAGGCTGGAGGCATCGTCCCCGTAGCCGGTCATGTACTCGCGCAGGCGCGGCGAGGTCTCGATCATGGGGATGATGCGGTCTTTGGCATTCTCGCGGGCCGTGATTTCGTCGGGAAACACATACATCACCGGCCCGGGGCTGCGGTCGATGCACCAGCCCACCAGATTGTGGCCGGATTCCGAGCCGCCCGTCTGAGGGCTCTTGCAGATGATGACCGTCTCCACCCCCGGCGTCCCGGCGGCGTCCATGATGCCCACAAGATACGGAGTAAAAATGTTCTTCCATTTGCCGGGGATGCTGGACATCTCCACCACACGATGGCGCTCCGCCCACTGGCTGACAGGGATGGGACGGCGACGGCGCAGGACCTTCTTTTCGCCCTTGGAGAAACGGATGCTGATACTGCCGCCATGCTGCCGCAGATAGTCGGCGGCAGCATGGGCCACGGCGGGAGGGAGCCAGTGCGGCAGGGCCGTCGTCAGACGTACCCGCCGCACCGGCTCCGGCTGCGGCAGAGGCATCAGCTCAAGCTGGCCTTTCATCACACCCCCGTCACTGGGCCAGAGCGATGATGCCCGGCTTGCCACCGGCCAGAGAAAGCAGCTCGCCGGCAGTGCGTCCATCGGACAGCCGTTCGCCCAGGGCGATGCCCTTCACCGGCAGCCCCACGAGGCCCGTCTCAACGCGCAGGATCTCGCGGGCCTCGGCCTTGGTCTGGGCGGAGATCCAGAACCGCTCCCCGGAGAGATACAGGCGCATCTCCGGGGCAGGCCTCGACGGCCAGATGGCGGCATGGAGCCTGTCATAGAGGGGCTGCACCTCATCCACATGAGGATAATCCTCAGTCCCGTCAGGGTCACAGTAGTCGTAAATGCCGTCCAACTGGCGCTCGATACCGGTCCAAAGACGCGGCGCCCGCATCTCCGGGGGGCATTTCGCCCAGAAGGGGCCAAGCCGGAAACGCAGATCGCTGACGAGTGAGCTGAACACCGCCGCTACATGCGTGATGTCCACAGGAACATCTGGAGCCCACAGACTGTAGAGCAAACGCATGGTCGGCTTGGTGGCCGCGTCAAAGGAAGAGTTGCTGTAGGCAAAGAAGCGCCGCAGATCCCTGTAGAGCGGCTCCATGCAGGCATCCAGCGACATGGCGCGGGCCCGCAGGCGACGTTGGGGATTTTCCTTCAGCGGGGTCAGGAGAAACCAGACACAGATGCTCGTTTTCAGCTGGGCATCCATGAATTCCTTGCGCAGCCCTCCGGGGGCGTTATGATACCGGCACCAGAACGTCTTCTGGCAGGCACGGGCCATCGAGCCATGCCTGTAGAACGTCTTGCAGTACGGGCAGCGGGCCCCTCCCCGGGGCGTACCATCCTTCCTACTCCTGTTCATCTGTCACCTCCTCGGCACCCTGCTCCAGATCTTCAAGCACAACTTCGAACTCCATCTCCCGGCTGTACTCATTGAGCGCGTCATCACAGATGCGCTCCAGGGCCTCCACCAGCGCGACGGCCTTCTTGGGATTGCCGTCCACCAGCGCCACCAGATCGAGGTTCCGGGCTTCGAATGCCGTCTTGAGCCCGGAAGAGAGCGTCACCGCCCGTGCGGCCAGCTCCGCGTAGACCTGATCCCGGCGGATGTAGCGGCCTTTTTTGACCTGCAGGTCGAACTCTTCCCGCTCGGCCGCGGCCTCTGCCTTGCGGATGTCCGCTTCCTCCTTGCGGCGCTGCCTGTCAGCAGCCTTGCGGACAAGGGCATCCGGCGTTCCGGCCATAGGCAGGCTGGCCATGTAGCGCTGCACGTCGCGCAGGCGGAACGTGCCGTCGGGCTGCCTGCGCAAAAGGCCCCGGTTGATGTCGCTGTACAGCTTGGTCTTGCTGAGTTTGCGGCCGTTATCGGCCACATGATCCAGCACTGCCTGCCAGTTCTTGAGGTTTTTGGTTGCCTCCATCGCACTCTCCAGCATCTTGGAGGCGCGATCCAGTGCGGCGAGGTTCGCCTGTGAAGGTTCATCAAGCGCGGCCCGCTTGGCGCTCTCCTTGGCGGTCAGCAGGACCTGGATGTCTGTGCTTGCGCTTCTGGCGAGCAATTCCTCCACATCGTTCGGCATACTGTCTCCACATGCCCGCGTCCGTACCGGATCGCGGGGCTTCATTCCCGTCCGTGATGAGCCACGGCTGCCTCCGTTTGATTTTTGCAAACGGAGGGGATAGGCTTCAGGTGTTCTTGGTCGGGGCCCTATCCCCTCCAAGCCAGGGGATGACAGGCGGCCACCTGTCATCCCCACCTTTTTTAGAGCAGGCTCCCCTGCTCCAGCGAGGTCTCCCTCCATTCGGGCACATCCAGGCCCAGCATCTCCTTGAGGTAGGCGGCCAGGATTCGCCGGTGGCACTGCGAGGCGTCGGCCTCGTAGCAGCACAGGATGGGCTCCGGGGTCAGCGCAAGGACGCTGCCCAGGTAGCGCTCGAGGCTTTCCGGCGTGGGGAAGCGGCTCTCAAGGTTCTTGCGGTACGCCGCCCGCCAGTTAACAGCCCTGGGGTCTTCCGGTGCGAACAGGCGGGCACGCGGCCCACTCCAGTATCGTGGTGGCCACTTGGCGATGCAGACCTTGCGCTCACGCGGGGCCTTGCTCGAAAAATAAGAGGTACAGATCATCGTTCTCTCCTAGAACGGGACTTCGTCCACCTCGATCATCGGGGGGACAGGTTCTTCCTGCGAGGCAGCCGCAGCTGCCCCACCCTCCAGCGCTTCGGCCAGAAATTGTTCGTAATAGCGTTCCTCCACCGGGCCTCTGGGCTTGTAGTCCAGCAGGTAATCCAGCAGGTCGCTGATGCTCTCGAAGCCGAACTTTTCGGCCACCAGATCCACCGTATCGACCAGAGGGCTGCGGGAGAGCAGGTTGGGCATCTTGAGGTTGATCTCCTGCACGATCTCCTTGCCCCCCTGCCGGATCAGCTCCGGCGTGATGCGGATGCGGTTCCACCAGATGTCGTCATACTTCTGGTATTCCAGCAGCATCATCTCGTGCGCCATTTCCCGGCAGGCTTTCTTGATGGCGCGAATGCCCTTTTTGGCAGTCTTCATGGCAGGCTCCTTGACTTTTGCCAGCGGGCCTGCCAACCTGTCCTTTGTGCATGATGGTGGCTGAGAAGGCTCCGCTACTATCGGGGGCGGCAAGTGGCATTGCCGCCCTTTTTTATTTTGCGATACCGGGCAGCAGGAGCTGCCCTGCCTTTTCCAGCCCTTCCGGCAGAGGCATGCCGGGAAGCAGGAAGCGGTTGCCGATCCCCTTGTGCCAGACGGCGCGGGGACGGCTGTCCTGCCAGACGAGGCGCAGGGCTATGGCAAAATACAGCACCGCGCTCCCTCCGAAGCGGCTGGCTCCCATTCTGGCCAGGGCCCACGCTTCGCGCATGAGGCGGGCAAGGAACGCACGACGGGATGTCTTCATGGCGGTCTCCATTGGGTTTTGGTAAGCATTTCACATACTTAAACAATACCATATTGACACCCCGGCGCAAGTGAAAAGCCTGCAAAAACGGCTACTTGTGGAATTTTTTCCACCAGAGGGCATAGGCCTCATCGAGGCTCCACAGGCCCAGCTCCCCGTAGTAATTGAGCCGGAAGCCCTCGCCCTTCTCCCCCTCAAGACGCTTGTGGAGCTTGTAGACGCCCCGGTATTTCATGCTGACCGGATGCATGGAGAAGGCCGTGGTCACGGCATAGCGCACGTCATCCTTGAACGTGGCGTCGATGAGCTGCTTGACCTCATGCGACTGGCACATCATCAGCACCAACTTGGCCAGCCGCGTTGCCACGCTGGGCACGGCCAGATCCGAGCGCTGGTAAATCTGGTGGCCCGGCTCCGGCAGCGCCCATTCGTGTTTGGTCAGGTTGAAATCCAGCTTGCCGATGATCCTGCCGTCCAGACAGAGGCCGATGGACAGGGCCACGTCGGCGAGGAAGTAGTCCACCCGTGCGGACATGAACAGCTCGTTCATCCGCACGGTCTGCTTCTTGTCCAGCAGCACGAGGCCGGGCTTTTCCGTGCCGGTCAGGGCGCGGTCGCCGGGGAAAATCGGGCCTGGAGAACGCGACGGCAGGTAGCCGCGGGTCACGATGCGGCGACGGCTGTGCCCAGCATAGGCGTAGGTGATGCTTTTGCGCCCCTTGTGGACGACCGCCACGGGATCGCCCAGGATCTTCTCGATCTCCGGCAAGGGGCGCTCCATAATTATCATCCACTGGCGGAAGGACGTGATCTGCTCATAGATGGGCACGTCCTTGAAGCTGATCTCCCCATACTCCGGGGCAGGCCACGAGGCCGAGGCCGCCAGCATCCGCTCTTGGTTGATGTAATCGCGGCTGCCGAAGGTGGGCGGCGCGATGAAGACCGCGTGGTCGGGGTCATGCTCCTGCAGAAAGGCCACGGCGTCCTGCGGGACGTAGCCGAAGCCCTCCCCCTGCGTGAGGTGGGCGCGGTAGGCCTCCAGCTTGGCCAGCGTCTTGTCCATGAGCGTGGGCCAGTTCCGGCGCCAGTTGGCCAGTACCCGCCGGTGCCAGATGTTCTGGGCCTTCCAGACCTGACGCAGGTCGAGCATGATGGCTACCGACGCCGCCAGACGGGCGGGATCGCTGCAATCCAGAAGGCCGCGCAGATGCTCCGGGCAGTCCTCGCGCTCGACCACGGGCAGCCTTTCCCCGGCAAGGTAGGCACCAAGGGCCGACGTGTAGAGCGTGATGTCACAGCCGGTTATCCGCCCCATATAGCCGCCGGAACGCAGGGCCGCGCCCACCGTGAAATTGCCCGCGCAGGGCAGAAGCACGGGGACGGTGACCTCATCCGCATAGGAGGCCAGTACCCGGCGCAACGGCCCGGCGATGGAACCGAGAAAGCTCATCGCTGTTCCTCCTCCCCCTCTTGATCCGTAGCGAGAAGGGCCTCCTGCTCAAGATACTCCGCACCGATCTCCAGCAGGCGCAGCATGGCCAGCGAGCTGTCGCGGATCTTCTCGGCGTCCTTCACATCCGCGAGCAGCTTGGTAAACGCCTCATACTGCGTCCCGGGGAAAACATGCACGGCGGACGATTTTTTGGCCGCATCGGACAGCATATCCAGGATCTCCGACAGCTGCTCCTTCTCCCCATCCGTGAACATGAACGTGACCATGTGGGCCGGGACCTGCGGCGTGGAGAAGTTCACCAGCTCCACCTCGCCCAGCTCTTTCGTCACCTCGCTGTCCAGACCGCTGTAGAGCTTGTCTTTCACGGTCTCGATCTTTGACCAGAGGTTGGCCAGGATGCTCTGGTCATCCTCTCCCACCAGCGCGTTGTGCGAGAGCTGGATGGCGATGCGGCGGCTCTGGTCCAGGGTCTCCGTGATGACCAGCACGAGGATCACGGGGATCTTGGCCTCGATGCTGGCCTTGACCCGATGATTGCCGGACAGCACCTCCAGCCGGCCATCCTCATGCCGGTAGCACAGAGGCACACTGGACAGGCGCTTGTCCGATGCGATGTTGTCCCGCAGCTGCCGGAAGGTCTCCCGCTTGAAAAAGCGGGCATTATCCTTGAGCAGGCACAGCCTGGCGGGTTCCACCGCCTGCAGCAGCATCCCCTCCCCGAACATCTCCCGGCTGATGGCAGCCAGCTCTTCATTCCGTTGCGTCAGATCCATTCGTGACTCCCCAAAGGTCAAAAAGGTTTTCGGGCGTGACCTCCTCAGCCCAGTGGTCATGCAGCCACTGCATGATCTCCGGCGAAGACGCCACCTTGCCCTCGAAATCATCACACACGCCCGGATTAGCCAGCCGGAACGCGCCATCCCACAACCATTTGCGCCTGTAGCGGGCATAGACTACCGGGAGCCGCCGCCACTGGAGCCAGCAGCGGCATACGGCGGCGGGCACCAATTCGAGCTCCATTCCCGGAGGCAGGGCGGCCCGGAGCTGGCGCAGGACAGCCGCGGAAAACATGCTCGCATCGGCCCAGGTGAAATCCGTGAAGCCCTCGACGCATCCACCCCTGGTATGCTGCGATGGGCTTTTTCCTTCAGGTTCAGGGCAAGATCCCGGGGCCACCCCGCCCCCCACATTCATCTGGCCAGCGACAGAAGTGTCCACCTGCCCATCATCCTCATCATGCTGTTCAAGGCCGCCATCCTGTGCTATGCTGCTCCTGTGGGGCTCCATGCTCTCAGGCAGGGCAATGCTGTCAGGCAGGCAGGAGCCGACCCACTCCCGGATGTCCACACCAAGGCGGAAGGCATCGCCGGGGTCTTTGCCTTCCGGCGTCGGCCAGCGCAGGCTGGCCGGGTAATGCCGCTCCCAGAACTCCACCCCGTCAGCTCCGGGGCCGTCGTAATCCAGAGCGATCCCGATCCTGACGGCCTGCCGCAGACGCTCATGGGCATGGGCATCGGGCTTGCCCCGGTTGGTGCGGACGGCCAGCGCCCCCACCACGCCGCCCGTGGCGTAGTGGATCAGGATGGCGTCCAGCTCCGCCTCGGTCACAAAGTAGGCCGCCAGCGGGGCCGGGCGTGAACTGGAGAGCAGCAGGGGGGCCTTGCAGGAGCCTTCCAGCTCAAGATACTTTGGCGAACGCTCGCGCAAGTCCTGCTTGTGCCGCCGGATCCGCAGGTTAAGCACCCGCCCGTCGGCCCCCAGCGTCGGGATCACGATGCCGCGCGGGATGAAGATGCGGGTATGCTCCCTGCCGTCATCCCCCTTGCGCGGGGGCAGCCCCAGGGCCGCACGAGCTCGGAACCGCCCCGGAAAGCGCCCGCTCTCCGCCCGGAGGTAGCCGATCCGGTACGCCCGGACGGCCTCCTCGCTGATGCCCCGCTTGGCTAGCCATGCCAGCGCGGTCGGCTCCTCCCAGATCACCGCCTCGGCTTCGGCCAGCAGCTTCCCGGCATACTCGCACCACGGCTCGGTAGGTTCCGGCCACTGCTGGGGCTCCCAGCGGGAGCTTTCCCGGCGGGGCTCTGCCGGAGCCCGACGCCGCCGGAAGGAAGAACGCCTGCCCTCGATCCCCAGCTCCGCCAGCGCCGTCTTGAAATCCATGCCCTCCACCTTGGTCAGATAAGCGATGGTATCCCCACTGGCACCACACTGGCGGCACGACCAAATCCCCTTGAGCCCGTTCTGGGCACAGACTTCGCCCAGGTTTTCGGCCCTGTCCGGCCAGATCATGAAACGGTCGGACTTCCCCGGTTCACCGCCGCACAGGGGGCAGGGGCCGTTCCATGCGCCGCCCTGCCGCTTCACAGCCTCGCCAAAGCGGCTCTTGTAGTAATCAAGCAAAGTCATCTGTCCGCACCTGTCCGTTGTTTCATTTCATTAACCACCTACTTTATTATGCTTTTTTCTTATCTGGACAGATGGACAGATATAGGGGACATGTTATGCGCAAGTGTGCGCCCATGCGGGATGCGTATGGAAATGGGTATTTGTCCTGTCCATCTGTCCATTTTAGTCTTTTGCCAACAATCAAGAGTGGTTACATTATCGCACCTGCGGACAGGTGCGGACAGGTCATCTCTAGGCACGGTGGCTGTCCAGCTCGGTTTTGGCCTCGGCGGTCAGGTCGATGCCAAGACGCCATGAGCCGTTGGACCTCTTGTAGGCGATGTCCTTCTTGTTCAGGGCTTCGGCGAACTTCTTGGCGGAGATGGAATAGCGCCTGTCCCGGTAACGGGCATACCAGATGCAGAAGGCCTCATGCAGATCCGTGGCGTTGACCTTCAGGGTGTAGTTGGCGGGGTTGGCCTGATGGGATTCCGAGATGCACCATTCCGAAAGGAACAGGCCCACGTCGTCCCAGCTGGCCCGCTGCTCCCGCGTCCATTCCCGCACCTTGTCCGGGATTTTGAGGCCGTCCCGCAGGTACTCCATGCTTCCGCGTACCATGCGGGCCAGCACCCCCTTGGCCTCGGCCCCTACCTTCTCGGTCAGGTCTTTGTCCGCAGGGCGCTCGTAGGGCTGCTCCGGCCGCTCCACGAAGGAAAGCGGCCACTTGATGAGGATGGCTCGCGACCAGAAGGCCGCGTCGTCAGCCTTGGCCTTGGGCAGCTCGTTGGTGGTCATGATCGGCAGGTGGGTCTGGAGCCATGTAGTCTGGAGCTTGTCCTGGAGGCCGCGCGCCGTGATGTAGCCACCGCCGGTCAGCTTCTTGAGCTTGGCCAAGGCAAAGCGCTGCCCCTCCTCCGCTTCGTTGATCCACGCCACGCACATGCCGCGCAGGGCCAGCACGTCCGGGGACGGGGCCGAGGAGTTCCTCGTCTGCTGCATTTGGAGGAACATCTCCACGGGCACGTCGCCGGAGAGCGTCTGCCCAAGCACATGCGTCACCAGCTTGATGAGCGTGTCCTTGCCGTTACGCCCGTGTTCGCCCCACATGATCGTGAAAATGTGGTCGCGGCGTTCCGTAATGAGGCCGTAGCCAAGGAGGCGCCAGATGAAGTCCACCAGCTCCTGATCCCCGTCCATGGACGACAGCAGGAAGCGGTTGGTCTCCGGGCATGGGTCATCCTTCCGCAGCAGCTCCGGGTCGTACTCGGTCACGATGGCGTTGAGGATGTACTCGTCAGGCCTCCCCGGACGCAGCTCGCCGGTGCGGAGGTCGATCACCCCGTTGGGGCAGGCTTTGACGTAGTGCTGCTGGTCGATCTGCTTGGGCAGCACCACCAGCGGGTCGCGGATGCGGCGCAACATCTGGAGCAGTTTGTCCTGCCCCGGCGTGTCGCGGAGCTGGCTCACCCGACGGAAAACCGCCGAGGCCAGACCTTCGAGCTTCGACCGCATATCCCTGTCGGTCTCCTCATCCGCTTCGGCCTGCTTGCTTTCAGCCAGCCGCAGGTACAGCTCACAGACGTCCTCGATGCGCTGGGCGGCCATGTCGAAATCATCCTCGATCCAATGGTGCCCGCCCCATATCAGGAAGCGATCCCAATACTTGACGTAGATCACCGTGCCGCGATGGAGGCGGCTGTACAACTTGGCATCGCCCACGCGGTTCTCATTGAAGTAGGCCAGCAGGTCGTCGTTCGTGATCTCGATCTTGGAGACCTCCACGGGCTTCCTGCCCTTCTCGGCCCTCGCCGCAGCCTCTTGCTTACGGCGTGCTTCGACCTTGGCCTTCATCTCTGCGCTTTTTCTCGCCATTTATATAACCATCTGAATTTATGAGCGAAAAAAGAAAAAACGGAAAAGGTGAGGAAAAATGGCTATTCCTTTTTTCCACGCTTTCCGTTCCACAAATCGCGGCCGAGGGCCGAAGTACACAGTCCCTTGCCCGAAAGGGAGGCCCAGAAGGACCCGCAGGCACGGTGAAGACGCAGAGCGACGAAGGGCGCAGAAGGACATTTCTGGCCCGGTCGTTCATGCCGATGGGGGAACAGGGGGAAGGCACTCGCCCCTGCTGTCAGATGGGGGGATGGTTGGGCAGAGACGCCCAGGGGATGTTTACAAGATGCGTTTACAAATTGGTGTGCATAACGGTGCATTTTGCTGCTCCGGTACGCTCATGAAACGCAGGAAATTCAATGGCGGCAAACGCTGCCGGTTGGCCTTTCACGCCGTCGACAGGGGTTCAAATCCCCTTGGGGACGCCAACGAAATCATGCCCTTACGAGAAATCGTAAGGGCTTTTTTCGTATCTGGACGTACACTTTACGCCACAGCAATTTTTTCCGAACAAATCCCGCTATCCCGACCTGTTGCGTTATTCCTGACGGTTCCTGCCGTTATGCATCCGTACACACAAGGATGCCAGGGCCTGTGTACCATCCTCTGTCAACACAGGTCCAATATCCTCGTAATCCAGTGAAGACGTAACCTCACAAAAGGCAACTGCCCCGCACAGCTCCTCCGCCGCATATTTCTTACAGTCGTCACTGCAGTCCTTTATTTTCAAGCGCATATTTTTCAAGGTGACTTCCCTGGAGCTCCCGTTTGCCGCCACAAGACAGGTGAACACGGCACAGGTCAACGGCCCGCCCTTTCCTGTTCCTAAAACGCTGAGCAAGCCCTCAAGTCTGGCGGCATCATGCTTGAACCCCTCTGGGGTCCATATTTTTTTGAACTCCAGGGCATATTGGACTTTTGACGCATTACTGTAAAAAGCAAGGTCTACTCTATTAGTATATTTCATTTCATCCGGGATGGCGTCTTCTTCAGAGGGGAATCTCCTGGCATCATTGTACATTTCAGCAAAAGAAAGCTCCAGGAACGCATAGGCGGGCCTGTCCTCCTGCTCCATGATAAAACGGGCGACGTTCCCCACCATGAAGTTCTCCACACCGTATGCGGTGAGCCACCAGCCCCCAGTCCAACTCATATAAAGCTCATTCGTCTTTTTGATGCCCAAATGGATATTTTTAATGAGGGTACTCTGATTCATACAAGCCTCCAGCAAAGATGGGGAACAAGTTCACACAAGTATATCTCCACAACAGAAGCAGTTCAATACTATATCGTTATTATTTTCGAGATGTAACCTGTGATGATCAAAATCATTTCATCTTTCTTATTTCTCTTGCCATGGCTTTGCTCAGCCTTTATGCTTCACTCATAAAATAATCTGCATTTACTGCTCGCCAAAGTTTTCCCTCGTACTCCTTTCTCCCCCCATTCAGGCCATAGACGCCAAACTCACCGGCATGTTCAAGCGGTTTCACAAATAGCGAGAACCACCGTTGTCCGTGGGAAACGACGTTTTGGCCAATTCTGAAGAGCAGATAGACTGAGCATATACAACCCGGGCAAAAACCGAACAGCTCAGAAGATGACCGAAGAGCGGCTTTCGTACTAACGTCAGAAGGACCTCGATATACTTATGGCTCAGTACCGGCGGCGTGGCCACCAGCAAATGGCCACGCTGCCGCACGCCTGCCTGTCGAGCAGCCTGACTTTCAAAAGTCCCCGTTTTCACTCAAAACACAAACAAAAGCAGTCCAAGACGCACTCCTTTTCCGTTTTTTATGCTCCTCCCCCTCCACTCCCCCCTCGTCATCTCCGCCAGCCGTGCCACGGACATCCCTGCCTTCCACGGGGAATGGTTCATGGCCCGGCTGCGGGCGGGCTTTTGCCGTCGGCGCAATCCCTTCAATAGCCGTCAGGAGAGCCTCATCTCCTTTGCGCGCACGCGCGTCTTCGTCTTCTGGAGCAAGCATCCCGCGCCCTTCCTGCCGCATCTGGCGGAGATCGCGGCCACAGGGCGGCAATTCTACTTCCAGTACACCCTCAATGCCTACGAGGCCGAGGGGCTGGAGCCCGGCCTGCCCTCCCTGTGCCGCCGTCTGGAGACGTTCAAGCGGCTGGCGGACACCATCGGCCCGCAGCGGGTCATCTGGCGTTACGATCCCCTCATCGTGGGCGGCCGCCTGAGTACGGATGCCCTGCTGGAACGTATCGACCGGCTGGGGCGTGAGCTTTCCCCCTATACGGAAAATCTCGTCTTCAGCTTCGTGGACATGTACCGCAAGACCGCCGCAGCCCTGCACAGGCTCGATCCGGCCTACCGCGCGCCCACGGTGGACGAGATGCGGGAGCTGGCCCGGGGCATCGCGGCCCTGAACACCGCCTGGCCGCACCGGCTGGAGCTGGCCACCTGCGCCGAAGGCATCGACCTGAGCGCTCTGGGCATCCATAAAAACAAATGTATCGACGATGTGCTCATCCGCCGCCTGTGCCCGCAGGATGCCCTGGTGCAGGCGGAGATGGCGCCCCGTCAGCAGCTCTCCCTGCTACCCGACAGGGAGGCCACCGCCAGCGCCCCCAAGGATACGGGCCAGCGCACGGCCTGCGGCTGCATCCCCAGCAAGGATATCGGAGCCTATGACAGCTGCCCGCACTTCTGCGTCTATTGCTACGCCAACCGATCGGAACAGGCGGTGCGCGCCAACCTGCAACGCTGCCGCCAGCAGCAGCCCGAAATGCGGGAATGTCTGCTGCCGTAGAGTGATGTACGCGTGGGACGCAGGGGCATCCATTTGTCGTGAATGATTTTGCGACTTATTTATTTAGTGTAAACTAAAAAAATTCTCCCACCACTTGCCTTGTCCGCAAAGAGCATTTGAATTTTTTTGCCCCCTGGCCTACACATCATTCCAGATAACCAAGCAAAGGAATGCCCATGCCGACGAACCGTACCTCTGATGCCGCAGCGCGCGGCAAAGGCCGCCCGCGTGCCTTCGACCGGGGCCTGGCCCTGCACCGTGCGCTGGAGGTCTTTTGGCAGCAGGGCTACGCCCCGGCCTCTGTGGCATCCCTGTGCAAGGCCATGAAGATCAATCCGCCCAGCCTCTACTCTACGTTCGGCAACAAGGCCACGCTCTTTCTGGAAGCCCTGCGCCATTACGAGCAGACCTACTGGGAGGCCCCGGCCCAACGTTTTCTGGCCGCCCCCGACATCTATGCGGCGGTCGAGGATTTTTTCCAGGAAGCCGCGCAGATCCTGCTTTCTCCGGAAACGCCCTGCGGCTGCATGGTGGTCCTGGCGGCCGTCAACATCGCGGCGGACGAGAAAGAGATCATCGAGACCGTCCGCCAGCTCCGGCTGGTCACCAAGCAGATGTTTGCCGAAAGGCTCCGCCGGGCCATCAACGACAAACAGATCCCCCCGGATACCGATGTCCCGGCTCTGGCCGGTGCGCTGAACACCCTGCTCGAAGGCCTGTCCCTGCAGGCCCGGGACGGGCTCTTCCAGTCCGAGCTCAAAGCCATCGCGGCCCATGCTGTCCGCATGCTGCCGCCGCGCCTCCCCTAGGCCCGCAGGCCTGCCTGTTCTCCCCGCTCTTCCGCTGTCCATCCATCTTAGTCCTGTTGTCGCTTTTCCTGCTGCCTGTCCCAGGGCATCAGGTGAGGCAAAGGTATTGACATTTTCTTAGTGATTATTACAAAAATATCCATGCAGGTACGACAGCGTTCATCCGTCCGCCGGAAGAAAACAAAAGGCATGACCACCCCTTCCTCGCCACAAGCCCGGGCAGCTACTCCAGCCACGGCAGGCGCCCAAAGCATGCTCCAGCCTGACCCGGCAGGATACGCACGAAGCCATGCCACCATCCAGCAAATCACAGTGCCGCATATGACGGCACAGGAGGAAACACCATGAGCAAGAACATCCTCATCCTCAACGGAAGTCCCCGCAGCAAGGGCAATACGGCCATGCTGTGCGAAGCTTTCAGCGCCGGTGCTCAGAGCGCGGGCCATCAGGTAACCCGTTTCGACCTGCACAAGCTGGACATCCACGGCTGTCTTGGCTGTGTGAAAGGCGGCAAGGACCCTGCAAGCCCCTGCGTGCAAAAGGATGATATGGGGCTCATCTACCCCGTCTATCGGGAGGCCGATCTCGTCGTGCTGGCATCGCCCATGTATTACTGGGGTTTTTCCGGCCAGCTGAAAACGGCTTTTGACCGCCTTTTTGCCGTGGCTGAATGCTTCCCCGGCTATGCCAATCCGCACAAAGAGTGCGCGCTCATCATGGCGGCCGAAGGCAACAGCGCTGACAACTGGAAACCGGTGCTGGATTACTATCACGCGCTCCTGGGTTTCCTTGGCTGGCAGGACCGAGGGCAGATCCTGGCCGGAGGTGTGTTCGAAACCGGTGCCGTAGCCGGGCAGCCTGTTCTGGATCAGGCGTTCCGCTTTGGGGCCTCCCTGTAGACCTGGCCCGGACACCTCCAGCTTTTTCCGTGACGCCGTACCCGCTGCGGCGTCACGGCCGTTTATTCTGCACATACGTCCCCTGTGCCTGCCCGATACACCATCCCGAACCATGCTGGACGTCCGGCGCACAAATCCGGTGGTACCGCCGCCGGCGCATCCCCTCCTCTTCCATAGGCTCACGACACGCTGCCGCGTATCTTCTCGTCAGCCTGCCCCCAATTGCTGCCAGCGCGCCTGCCCCATCGGACAAGGAGCTTATTTCCAAGCGGATCCTGTACGGCTGGCGGTGCCTCCCAGGCCTGCACTTCCCCTCTTGCACAGCACGCCGATTTTCTGCATTCTTGTCGCGTTTTTCCCGACCTTTCTGACTGCTGTTCAGCAGGATATCCCATGGAAACGATTCGCTGGAACATGAGCCCCGCAGAGATCGAGCAGGAGAGCTTCCGCCGCATCGAGGCCGAATGCGACCTGCATCGCACCCTGTCCGCCCCGCACTGGCGCGTGGCACGCCGCCTTATCCACACCACGGCGGACATGCACATCGCGGATACCCTTGTCTTCCGCCACGATCCGGTGACCGCCGGACTGGCCGCCCTGCGCCGCAAGGCCCCCATATTCTGTGATTCCCAGATGCTGCGCTCCGGCCTGTCCCTGCCCAAACTGCGTACGCTCCATCCGGGCTACGGGCCTGAAGACCTGCACTGTTACATCACGGATCCCGATGTGGTGGAGCGGGCCCGCGCCGAAGGCCATACCCGCGCTCTGTGCAGCGCCGAAAAAGCCCGTCCCCTGCTGGATGGCGGCATCGTGCTCATCGGCAACGCGCCCTTGGCCCTGGCCCGCATCGCCCGCTATATCCTTGAAGAAGACGTCCGCCCGGCCCTGGTGGTGGGCATGCCCGTGGGCTTCGTCAACGTGGTGGAATCCAAGGAGCTCCTGGGCCGCTGCCCTGTGCCCCAGATCGTGCTGGAAGGCCGTCGCGGCGGCAGCGCCCTTGCCGTCACCACTCTGCACGCCGTCATGGAGAGCGCCTAGACCGCCATGGGCCGCAAAGACCACACGTCCCTGCGCTGGGGCTATTCCACCGGCGCCTGTACCGCCGCGCTAGCCGTGGCCTGCTGGCAGTCCCTGCGGACGGGCACACCACCGGCCGTGGTGCCCGTGCTGTTCGGCGACGGCAAGGAACGCCTCCTGCCCCTGCGGCCGCCCGCTCCGGGCCGCATGGCCGAGATGGTCAAGGACGGCGGCGACGATCCCGACTGCACGCATGGTGCGGTGCTCTTTGCCCGACTTTCCGCCTGCTCGCCCGAAGATGCCCGGCCGGAAGACCATCGCCTCGACGCAGGCGCAGCGGTGCTCATTTTGCGTGCCGTGGAAGGTATCGGCCGCTGCACCCGGCAGGGCCTGGACTGCCCGCCCGGCAAATGGGCCGTCACCGGCGGCCCCCGGCGCCTGCTGGCCGCAAACCTTGCCCGTGCGGGCATGACCGACGGCTGCTGGCTGCTGGAACTTGGCGTGGAGAACGGCGCGGAGCTGGCCCGCCACACCCTCAATCCCCGGTTGGGCGTGGAGGGCGGCATCTCCATCCTGGGCAGCACGGGTCTGGTGCGGCCTTACAGCCACGCCGCCTATGTGGAGACCGTGCGCCTGTGCGTACGGGCCCGGCAACGCAGCGGCGGCCGCGAGATGGTCTTCTGTACCGGCGGGCGCACCCAGGCGGGAGCCCGCCGCCAGCTGCCCCACTGGCCGGAAAGCGCCTTCGTCTGCATCGGGGATTTCATCGCCGACAGTCTGGGCATCGCCGCCCGTCACCGGATGCAGGAGGTTGTCGTGGCCTGCATGGCGGGCAAGCTCTGCAAGTATGCCGCGGGCTTCGCCAACACCCACGCCCATCAGGTGGAACAGGACATGGCCCTGCTGCGCCGTCAGGTACAGGCCTGCCTGCCCGGAGAGACCGCCCTGCACGAGGCCCTGCGCCACAGCGCGTCCGTGCGCGAGGCCCTGCTCTCCATCCCCGAAGCCGGACGCCTGCCCGTTCTGCACGGACTGGCCCGGGCGGCGCTGGAACATTTTTCCCGCCGGGCTCCCGGCGTGCCATCCCTGCACTTGCTGGTCTTCGACTTTGACGGCACATTCCTGTTCAAGGAAAGCCTGCGGCACGCTCCCGGTACGCTGGCGGCTCCCCTGCCGTCCCCGGACGACAGCTCGGCCGACAGCGCGGAAGACGCTTCTCCAGACAGACAGGCCCCGGACATCGGCCTGCGCTATTTCATCGACAGGCCCTGACCGCCCTGCGGCCGGAGCCCCTTACCTCTCCCTGTGAGTTTGCCCATGAACATGCCCTTTGTGGAAATCGTCGGCGCCGGTCCCGGTGCGGAAGACCTCATCACCGTGCGCGGCCTGCGGGCCCTGCAGCAAGCCGATCTGGTGGTCTATGCCGGTTCACTGGTGGCCCCTGCCCTGCTGCGCCACTGCCGCCCGGACTGCCTTTGCCGGGACAGTGCCTCCATGGATCTGGCGGAACAGGTGGCCGTCATGAGCGAGGCCGCACTGGCGGGCAAGCGCGTGGTGCGCCTGCATACCGGTGATCCCGCCCTTTACGGTGCCATCGACGAACAGATCCGGGGGCTGGCCCAACGGGGTATCACCGTGCGCATCACCCCCGGTGTGAGCAGCGTGTTCGCCGCTGCCGCCGCCCTGGGCTGCGAACTGACCGGTCCGGAAACGGCCCAGAGCGTCGTCCTGACCCGTACGCCCGGCCGCACGCCCATGCCCGCTGGCGAGCAGGCCGCCGCTTTTGCCCGCACGGGGGCCACGCTGGCCTTTTTCCTCAGCACGGGCAAGGTGGCCGATCTGATGGCGGAACTGCAGGATGCGGGCGGTCTTGCGCCGGATACGCCCGCCGCGGCCGTCTACCGCGCCTCCTGGCCTGACGAGCAGGTCGTGCGCGGCATGGTGGCCGATCTGGCCCGCAAGGTGGAAGAAGCTGGCTTCCGGCGGCAGTCCCTTATTTTGGTGGGCCGTGCCCTGGCTGCTTCCACGACGGTCTCGCGCCTGTACGACGGCTCTTTTTCCCACGGCTACCGCAACAGCCTGCCCGACGAGGCCTTCCACGGCACCTGCGCCCTCTATGCCGCCAGCCCGGCGGGACTGGCCCAGGCGCGTACGCTGGCCGCCGCACTGACGCAGGGCGACGCCCCCGCTCCCGTGATCTTCGCCGCCTGCCCGGCCGATGATCAGCAGCCCGCCCCGCAGCCCGTGGCCGACATGGCCACGGCTCTGGCTGATGCCCTGCCCCGCTTCGATGCCCACATCATCCTGGGCACGCCCCGTCAGGCCCTGCCTCTGCTGCCCGCCGCCACCGGGGACGCTGCCGTCATCTGCTGCGCCGAGAGCGGCCGCCATGCCATCTGCCTGCTGGACGGCCCGGATCATGCCGGTGACCGTCTGACCCGGCGCGTGGCCCGCATCACCGGCGGGCTGGCCATCACCGGCCCGACTGAAGCGGAGAAAGAAAACGACACGCCTGCTGCGGTCTTCCCGGAAGCTGCCACAGCATCCGCGGTCCCCTCGTCCCCGCACGGCGAGGTGCTGGTGGTGGGCCTGGGCTCCGGCGACCCCGCCCAGCTCACGCCCGAAGTGGATGCGGCCCTGCGCCGCTGCGATACTGTGGCCGGGTACAGCAAATATGTGGATTTCATCCGCGACCGCATCCACGGCAAGCGCCTCATCGAGACCGGCATGAAGGGCGAGGTGGAACGCTGCCGCGACGCCCTGGCCGCTGCCGCTGCCGGGGCCACGGTCTGCATGGTCTGCTCCGGTGACCCGGGCATTTTGGCCATGGCCGGGCTGCTGTTCGAGCTGCGCGCCCGCGAACAGGCCTTCCGCGACCTGCCCATCCGGGTGCTGCCCGGCATCACGGCCGCCAGCACGGCCGCCGCGGCGCTGGGGGCCCCCCTGCAGAACGGTTTTTCGCTGGTCAGCCTCTCCGACCTGCTGGTGCCCGCTGACGAAGTGCGCCGCAACCTGCGGGCCGTGGCGCAATCGGCCCTGCCCGCGACCCTGTACAATCCTGCCGGGCGCAAGCGCCGCCGGCTGCTGGCCGAGGCCCTGGACATCTTCCGCGAGGCCCGCGGCGGTGACATCCTCTGCGCCTTCGTGCGTCATGCCGGTCGCCCGGAAGAGACGCGCTGGATCGGCCGTCTGGCCGACCTGCCCGCCGATGACGTGGATATGTCCACGCTGGTGCTCATCGGCAGCGCACGCACGGTCACGGATCGGGGCGCGCTGTTCGAAGCCCGCGGCTATGCGGAAAAATATCTGGACAAGGACGCCCCCGCGTCCACCGCGGACGGTCGCTGATGCGGGACTTCCACGCCTTTTGTCTGGCCGCTCCCCGCTCCGGCGAGGGCAAGACCGCCGTGGCCGTGGCCCTGATGCGGACCCTTGTCCGCCGGGGCCTTGCCGTGCAGGGCTGCAAATGCGGGCCGGATTACATCGACCCCACCTTCCATGCGCTGGCTACCGGTCGCCCGGCCTGCAATCTGGATACCTGGATGATGGGCGAGGCCGGTGTGCGCGCCCAGTGGCGGGCCGCCGTGCAGGGAGCCGACGCCGCTGTCTGCGAGGGTGTCATGGGCCTGCTGGACGGCCGCTCCCCGGACGACCTTTCCGGCAGCACGCTGGATTGTGCCCGTGTGTTGCACCTGCCCGTGCTGCTGGTGGTCAATGTGCGGGGCATGGCCGCCTCGCTGACGGCGCTGGTGGAAGGTTTCCAGCAACAGGCGGCACGTCATGGCGTCCGGCTGGCGGGCGTCATCGCCAACAATGCCGGCAGCCCGCGCCATGCGGATATTCTGCGTCAGGCGCTGGAAAAGGCCGGGCTGCCGCCCCTGCTGGGCGCCCTGCCCCGCCACGAGGCCTGCCGCATCCCCGAACGGCAGCTGGGCCTGCTGCCCGCGGCTGAAAGCGACTGCGATACGGTGTGGACGGACCGTCTGGCGGAACTGGCGGAAAATCATGTGGATCTGGACCGCCTGCTGGCTCTGACGCGCCGGCCCCGGCCGCTGGGGCCGCCCCTGCCCGCACCCGGACAGCGGCAGCGGCGGCTGGCTGTGGCCCGGGACGAGGCGTTTTGCTTTTATTACCGCGCCAACGAGGACGCCCTGAGCGCCCGCGGCTGGGAGATCGTCCCCTTCTCGCCCCTGCGGGATACGGCCCTGCCGCCGCAGCCGGACGCCCTGTATCTGGGCGGCGGCTACCCGGAAGCCTTCGCCGCCCAACTGTCCGCCAATACGGCCATGCGTAGCGCCATCAGGAACTTCGCCGCCGCGGGCGGCGAGATCTACGCCGAGTGCGGCGGCTACATGTATCTGTGTGCCGGACTGGAAGCCGCCGCCGAGGGGCACGGTCTGGATGGAGAGCGCCGCGTCTGGCCCATGTGCGGCGTGCTGGAAGCCACGGCCCGTATGGGGCAGGGCCTGCGCTCGCTGGGCTACCGCGATGTCCGCTTCACGGGGGGCGCCCCCCTGGGCCTGCCTCTGGAGACCTGCCGGGGCCACGAGTTCCACTGGTCGCACATCGAGCTGCACCGGCCTTATGCGCCCCTCTATGACGTCACGGATCGTGCGGGCACCCGCCCCGAAGGCGTGCATCACGGCAATGTGCGGGCGGGCTATGTACATCTTTACTGGGGCGGTCTGGCCGATGCGGCCGTGGATGCTGGCATGGATGCGGAGATGGCTCCTGCCGCTCCTGCCCCCCACAGTCCTGCCGGGCAGGTGATCCTGCTCAACGGCCCCTCCAGCGCAGGCAAGAGCACCCTGGCCCGCGCCCTGCAGGAAAAACTGCTGGCCGACCACGGCCGCCACAGCATCATCCTGTCCATGGACGATCTGCTGCGGGCCTGTCCCGGCCGTCCGGGGACCCTGCTGCAGGGCATGGCCGCCACGGGCCTGCCCCTGACCGCCATCCTGCACGCGGCCACGGCCGAAGCCGCGCACGCCGGGGCATGGGTCATCGTGGATCATGTGCTGGGTGAGCGCCCGGACTGGATAGCCGACCTGTGGCGGCGCCTGCGGGGTATCCCCGTCCTGCCCGTGCAGGTCTGCTGCGAACTGGCCGAGCTGGAACGCCGGGAAAAGGGCCGTACCGACCGCACGCCGGACTGGCCCCATGCCGCCCGGCAGGCGCGGGACATCCACGCGCCCCTGCCCGGCGAGCTGCGTATCGATACCAGTTGCACCAGTCCCGAGCACTGCGCGGCCCGCATCCTTTCCGTCCTTGCCCTTCACGGCAAGGCCATGCCGTCACCGACCCTTGAGGAGGACTCCCATGAAGCCTGAGGCACACGGCGGCGACCGGCTGCGCATGGCCGCACTGGCCGGGCGCGCCCCTGACAGCCTGCTGGATTTCAGCGTCAACGTCCGTCCCGAAGGCGCGCCGGAATTCCTGCGTCTGGCGCTTTGTCGCGCCCTGGACCATATCTCGGCCTATCCTTCCCCCCATGCGGAAGAGGCCATGGAGGCCGCCGCCCGCGTCTACGGCCTGCCTGCGGACTGCTTCGTGTTCGGTAACGGCACCAACGAGCTCATCCACCTGCTGGCCCGTGTCCTCAAGGAAGACGGCACTCCCTGCGCGGCCGTGATCGAACCGGCCTTCAGCGAATACGCCCTGGCCTGCGGACTGGCCGGGCTGGAGGTGCGCCATCCGGACTGCGGCGTGCGCCGCGACGGGGACAGCGACGAGGACATGCTCCGGCAGATGCTCTCCCTGCTGGCGGACATCCCGGCCCGGGCAGCCGTCTGGCTGGCCAATCCGGGCAACCCTTCCGGATCTTTCCTGCCGCCTGCCTCCTGCCGTCGCCTGCTGGAGGCCCGCCCCGACCTGCTCTGGATCATCGACGAAGCCTTTGCCGCCTATGCGGGCCCCGACGACATCTCTTCCCTCATCACGCAGCTGCCGGACAATGCCGTGCTGCTGCGCTCCCTGACCAAGTTCCATGCCGTGCCCGGCGTGCGCCTGGGCTATATGGTCACACGGGCGGAACGGGCACGGCGATGGCGCAGACAGTTGCCCGCCTGGAGCGTCAATGCCTTTGCCCTGGCCGCCGCACAGGCCGTGCTGGCGGATACGTCGGACTTTGCCGACCGGACACGGGACGAGAACCGCCGCCGCCGCGAGCATCTGTGCGCCTGCCTGCGCGACGTACCCGGCATCACGGTCTTCCCCTCGCTGGCCAACTATGTGCTGTTCCGCTGTGAACAGGCCCCGGCGGACCTGTATGCCCGCCTGCTGCGGGAATACGGCATCGCCGTGCGCGACTGCTCCAATTATCGCGGCATGAAAGACGGCAGCTGGTTCCGGGCCGCCGTACGGCTGGAAGAAGACCATCAGCGGCTGGCCGACGCCCTGCGCGGCATCCTGCACCCGGCCGCGTCCGTGCCGCCGCGCCCGCGCTCCCGGCGTCCCGCCCTCATGCTGCAGGGCACGTCCTCCGATGCGGGCAAGAGCATCCTGGCCGCCGCCTTCTGCCGCATCCTGCGCCAGGACGGCTACGACGTGGCTCCGTTCAAGGCCCAGAACATGTCCCTCAACTCCGGGGTGACCGCCCTTGGCGAAGAGATGGGGCGCGCCCAGATCGTCCAGGCCCAGGCGGCCCGCATCGATCCCGAGGCCCTCATGAATCCCGTGCTGCTCAAACCGCATTCGGAGACCGGGTCACAGGTCATCGTCCTAGGCAAACCCGTGGGGCACATGCAGGCCCGCGAATATTTCCGCTACAAGGCCGGGCTCTGGCAGACCGTGCGCGACGCCTACGACACGCTGGCCGACCGGCACGAGGTCATGGTCCTGGAAGGGGCAGGCAGCCCAGGCGAGGTGAACCTCAAGCAGCACGACATCGTCAACATGCGCATGGCCGCCCACGCGCAGGCCTCGGTGCTGCTGGTGGGCGACATCGACCGCGGCGGGGTCTATGCCTCGCTGCTGGGCACCTGGATGACCCTGGAACAGCAGGAGCGCTCCCTGCTGGCGGGCTGGCTCGTCAACAAGTTCCGGGGCGACGCTTCCTTTCTGGAACCGGCCCATGCCTATGTGCGGCAGGCCACCGGCATCCCGGTGCTGGGCGTCATCCCCTGGCTGCGCAATATCAACATCCCGGATGAAGACATGGCGGGCTTCCCCTGGTCGCAGGCGGCGGACACCACGCCGCCCCCGCCCGGCATCCTCGACATCGCCGTGGTCATGCCCCGGCATGTGTCCAACTTTACGGACATGACGCCCTTGGCCGCCGAACCGGACGTGCGCCTGCGGGCCGTGCGCCGGGCCGAAGACTGGGGGCAGCCTCATGTGGTCATCCTGCCCGGTACCAAGAGCGTGGCTGCCGACCTGGCCGCGCTGCGGGCCGACGGCCTGGCCGAGCTCATCTGCCGCCATGCCGCCCGGGACGGCTGGCTGCTGGGCATCTGCGGCGGGCTCCAGATGCTGGGGCGCGCCATCCTCGATCCGCTGGGGCTGGAATCCGCCGCGCCTTCCGTGCCCGGCCTCGGGCTCATGGATCTGGAATCCACCTTTGCCGCGGACAAGACGCTGGTCAGCGTGCGCCGCGCCGCCACGCCGCTGCCGGCCATGACCGGCGGTTACGAGATCCATCACGGCCATACCAGCCACGGTCCGTCGGCCCTGCCCCTTTTCGTGCGCGAGGGCCAAGGCGCTCCGGAAAAACGCATCTGCGGCTATGTGAGCGGCCGTCGCTGGGCCACTTATCTGCACGGTCTGTTCGATGACGACGCCTTCCGCCGTGCCTGGCTCGACCATGTGCGGCAGGACGTGGGCCTGAAGCCGCAGGGCCGCCAGCTGGTGCGCTGCGATCTGGAAGCCTCGCTGGACCGCCTGGCCGACGTGGTGCGCCAGAATGTGGACATGAAGGCCATTTACAAGCGTCTGGAGCTGTAAGGAACTATGGCCCAGCCGTAATACGGGACGACGGCCCGGCAGATGCAGCTGCCGTCATCCCCGCAACAGCGCCCCCGCCGCGAGGATATTTTGCCGTTGCGCGCCCCGGCGTTTAACTGGCTGAAGACCATAAAAAAAGCCGCCCTTTACGGGCGGCTTTTTTGCGATCCCTGTCAGGACAGCAGAGCGGCGAACTGTTCCCCCGGAAGCGGCCGGCTGAGCAGATAGCTCTGGGCCCTGGGACAGCCCAGTTTGCGCAGGACAGCCAGCTGTTCCTCGGTCTCCACGCCCTCGGCAACGGTACGGATGCCCATATCCTCCGCAGCCTCGATGACCAGACGCAGCAGACGCTGCCGTTTGTCGCTGCCGCACAGGTCATCCATCAGGCTCTTGTCCAGCTTGAGCTCATCGAAGCCCAGACGCGCCAGGGTCATGAGATTGGCATAGGCCACACCAAAATCGTCGATGGCCACCCGGAAGCCTTTGGCCCGGATGCTGTCCACGACCTTCTGGAACGTACGGTAATCCTCCGTACTGGCCGTTTCCGTGATCTCCACCTGCAACAGCTCGGCCGGGATGTCGAACTTTTGCCTGATCTCCTCCAGCCTGTCGGCCACTTCAGGAAAGGCCAGCGTTGTGCGGGAAAAATTCACGGCCACAGGGACCAGCGGTTTTCCCTCGTCCCGCCAGCGTTTCAGGCAGGCACAGACCTTGCCGAACACATGCAGGTCCACCTGCGGCATGGCGTACAGGGATTCCAGAAGGGGGATGAATTGCGTGGGCGGGATGACCTTGCCCTCGCTTATCAGGCGCAGCAGGATCTCGCCGCCGACCACCGCGCCATCCGCCACCCGGAACTGGGGCTGGCAATACAGGGTAAAGCTGTCCGAGGCCAGCAGCTCTTCCAGACGGCCGGGCCGGGCCAGGTCGAGGACGTCGTCCAGCCCGCTCCGGTAACGACCGCTCTGGGGCGACGAGCGGTAAAAATCCCGCTTGGCGGCAAACATCCGGGCATCGGCGGCGATCAGGCCTTCGCCTATATCGTCTTCGCGGCGCACCCAGGCGCAGCCTACAGAAGCGGTAAAGCCCAGCGTCCCGGCAAACAGGGAACGCACCCGCTCCACATCCCTGCGGAACTCCCGTTCGTCCCCTCCCTGCCACAGCAGGACAAATTCGTCACCGCCCATGCGGTATACGGCCGTATCCGGCAGGAGCTCATGGACCGAACGGCTCACCGCTGCCAGGACGGCGTCCCCGCCGCTGTAGCCGTCGCCGTCATTGATGTCCTTGAGGCCGTTGATGTCCAGGAAGATGACGCCGATGTCGGCATCCCGCTTCTGCACGTCGCGCTGGAAAGCATTGCGGTTGAACACCCCGGTCAGCTGGTCGTGATAGCTGAGGAAATGCAGCTCGCTCAGCGAATCCCGCCGCCACAGGGAGGAGCTGAGGAAAAACTTCATGGATGACAGCAGCACCCGGGAAGAATCGATGCGCTCGGGGTCCAGGTTGTCCACCCCCACGAAACCGCGCAGGCTCTTGCCGTTCCAGAGCGGGAACACCAGCAGGGAGTGGATGTCCTGCCGCTTGAGCACGGCGTATTCTTCAGGGCTGGTCACACGCAGGCTTTCCAGATCCGTGATCAGGATGGGCTGGTGGGCGTGAAAATTGGGCATCCAGCGGGCAATGACGCCCACAGGGACATTGGCCAAAAATTCCTTTTGGGGCACGACGCCCTCTCGGCACCATTCAAAGGTATTGCGGACGACATCGTCGGAAAATTCGAAGATGTAGGCTCTGTCCGCCTGCAAATATTCGCCGATGGCGGCCAGCACGTCGTCGATCAGGAAAGGCAGGTCGGCATCCTGCCGGTACAGCTTGCGGGCACAACGGTTGATGAAGTTCTGCAGGGAAAGATTCTTGTCCAGCTGTTCCTGCAGGAGCACATGCTCCGTGATGTCCGAGGCGATCTCCGTCCTGACCTGCCTGCCGTTGAACTCGCAAATGCTGTCGCTCAGCAAAAAATGGCGTCCGACAAGCTGGTTGTAGAACTTCCATACATAGCAGCCGTCCTGGGAAAGCTTGCCGTTGGTACAAAAAGGACAGGGATCCCGCCGTCCCTGCAGGATCTCGTAACATTTGCCATGCAATCTCTGGGGGATGTGGAACTCTTCTGCCAGGGCCCTGTTGTAGTAGAGCAGCTCGTAGGTCTCCATATCGGCGATGTAGACCAGCTCCTGCAGGTTATCCAGGATCTTTTCATGCATGTTCATGATGCTACCCGAAAGAAGGACTGAAAAAATGCGGAATCGGCGGCGAAACCATGTAAATGAGTTCCAATAGCACGGGACAGATGCAGCGTAAAGGAAGGAAACACCCCAAAAGCCGCCACCGGACAAAAATATCCTTTCCCCGCCATATCCTTGAGCAATCTTCGCAAGTCGGGTACAAGTCTCCCGTTGCCGCCGTCCGGGGTGGCACGCCGGCTGTTTTTCCCTTTTTTTATGCAAGACATACGGAACCACCCATGTCAAAAGTCGTCATCATCACTACCGGCGGCACCATCGCCATGCAGCATGACAGCGTGACCGGTGCGGCCGTGCCCGCTGTCAGCGGTGCGGACCTTGTCCGGGCCATCCCCGGCCTGGGCAGCGTCTGCGATCTGGAAGTACGCGAGTTCGACAACCTGCCGAGCCCGGCCATCACCCCTGACCACATGTTCCGCCTGGCGGCCATGGTCCGGCAGTATCTGGCCATGGACGACGTCAGCGGCGTCGTCATCACCCACGGCACGGACAGTCTGGAAGAAAGCGCCTATTTCCTCGATCTTTCCCTGGAAGGCCACAAGCCTGTCTGTTTCACGGCAGCCATGCGCTCCGGTGACGAGCTCAGCCCCGACGGGCCGCGCAACATCCTGGCGGCCGTGCGCGTGGCGGCCTCACGCTCGGCCCGCAACATGGGCAGCCTTGTGGTCATGAACGAGCAGATCCACGCCGCCCGCGAAGTCACCAAGACCCACGCCGCCAATGTGGCCACCTTCCAGTCCCCCTGGTGGGGCCCCCTGGGGGTGGTGGACGGCGACAGGGTCATCTTCCGTAGGGCCCAGCTGGGCCGCCAGACCTTTTTGCCCCACAGCCTGTGCAAAAAGGTCGACCTCATCAAGCTGGTCACCGGTTCCGACGCCGCCTATCTGGACTTTGCCGTCTCGCGCGGTGTGGACGGCATCGTGGTGGAAAGCTTCGGCCGCGGCAACGTGCCGCCCTATGTGATCCCCGGTATCGCGCGCGCTCTGGAGAAGGGGATTATCGTGGTCAACGCCACCCGCACGGGCGGCCGCGTGCTGGACGAATACGGCTACGAGGGCGGCATGCTGCAACAGCACAAGATGGGCGTCATCATGGCCGGAGAACTGAGCGCCGCCAAGGCCCGCCTCAAGCTCATGCTCATCCTCAGCCAGTACGGCCCCGACGGTCGTCCCGATCCCGCGGAAGTGGCCCGCTACTTCGAGCACAGCATGTGATCCTGCGGCGGGTGGCCCCGCCCCCAAAGCATGCCCAAAGGCCGGAGCCTCTCCGGCCTTTTTTTATCCGTTCCCGGCCTGTCCCGGCCGCATGCCCTGGCCCGGAATCCGCTTGCCTTCGACCGGGACGGACGCGATACTGGCAAAAGATCCGGCAGCGGGACCCCTCCCGCGCCGGGATCTCTCCAAAGGTCCGCCTTCCTGTGGCCGGCCTTTTCCCGAGCATACCCCGATGGAGGGAACCCATGCGTACCTTGCTGACTTCGGCCCTGTGCGCCGCCCTGCTGTCCTGCGGCCCCGGCGTTGCCTGGGCGGCTCCTGCCCCCGATGCCGCGGACATGAGCAAACCGGCCACGGGGCACACCCGCGCCGCCCACGCGGCCATGAGCAAAGAAGTGGACTTTGCCGACCGGCAGGATTTTCAGGATGCCCAGCGCGGCTTTCTGGCTCCCCTGCCGGACAGGGGCCGCATCCTCGACGCCAACGGCCGCGAGACCTGGAACCTGGCCCCCTATGATTTTCTGGCCCCGGCCATGAGCCGCGACTTTCCGCCGTCGGTCATCATGCCCACCCAGGCGCCGGATACGGTCAATCCTTCCCTGTGGCGGCAAAGCCAATTGGTGCTGCGCGACGGCCTCTACAAGGTCGTGGACCGCCTCTACCAGATCCGCAATGCCGACCTTTCCAACATGACCATCATCGAGGGCGACAGCGGCATCATCGTGGTCGATCCGCTCATCTCCGCCGAGAACGCCGCGGCGGCCCTCAAGCTCTATTACGCCCACCGGCCGCACAAGCCGGTGGTGGCCGTCATCTATTCCCACAGCCATGTGGACCATTACGGCGGCGTGCACGGCGTGGTGGATGAAAAAGACGTGGCCGCCGGCAAGGTGCGGATCATCGCGCCCAAGGGCTTCATGGAAGCGGCCGTGGCCGAGAACGTGCTGGCCGGCAATGCCATGAGCCGTCGGGCCCAGTACATGTACGGCTCCCTGCTGCCGCCCTCGCCGCGCGGTCATGTGGGCGCCGGGCTGGGGCTGGCCACCTCCCGCGGCACGTCGGGCCTGCTGGAGCCCACCCGCCTCATCGAAAAGGATGGCGAGACCCTGCAGCTGGACGGCCTTACCTTCATCTTCCAGATGGCGCCCAACACCGAGGCCCCAGCGGAGATGCACTGGTACATCCCGGAACTCAAGGCCCTGACCGCCGCCGAGAACTGCACCCACACCATGCACAACCTCTACACCCTGCGCGGGGCCAAGGCGCGCGATCCCCTGTGCTGGAGCCGTGCTCTGGACGAGAGCCTGCAGCGCTGGGGCGGCGAGGCGGAGGTCCTGTACGGCATGCACCACTGGCCCGTCTGGGGAGCGGAACGGGTGCGTACCGAGCTGGGCCTGATGCGGGACCTGTACCGCTACATCAATGACCAGACCCTGCATCTGGCCAATAAAGGCCAGACCATGCTGGAGATCGCGGAGACCCTGCGTCTGCCTCCCGAACTGCAGCGGGTCTTCAGCCTGCGCGGCTATTACGGCAGCCTCAACCACAATGCCAAGGCCGTGTACAACTATTATCTGGGCTGGTTCGACGGCAATCCCGCGCACCTGCACATGCTGGCCCCGGTGGAGGCCGCCCGCAAATATGTGGAATACATGGGCGGTGCCGATGCCGTCCTGAAGCGGGCCCGCAAGGACTTTGAGGCCGGTCAGTACCGCTGGGTGGCCCAGGTGCTCGACCACGTGATCTTTGCCGAGCCGGACAACAAGGCCGCCCGCGAGCTGGCCGCCGATGCCCTGGAACAGCTGGGCTATCAGGCCGAGAGCGCCCCCTGGCGCAACTTTTACCTGAGCGGCGCCCGCGACCTGCGGGGCCTGCCGCCCGCCGTGCCCGCCAATGCCGCCAGCCCCGTCAACACGCAGGCCAGGGCCATGCCCGCGGTCCTGTACTTCGACTATCTGGGCGTGCGTCTGGATGGGGTCCGGGCCCAAGGCAAGACGCTGGATCTGCTCATCCGCCTGACAGACACGCAGGAAGGCTGGGAGCTGCATCTGGCCAACAGCGTGCTCACGGCGCACAGGGCGGATCGTGACCGTCGTGCCCCCCTGCTCACCTGCACCCGCCTTCAGATGATGGCCCTGTTCGAAGGCCGCCTGACGCCTGAACAGGCCGTGCAGCAGGGCCTGCTCCAGAACGCCGCACCGGTGAAGGAACTGCTCTCCCTGCTGGACAGCTTCCGTCCCGATTTTCAGCTGGTGCTGCCGTAAACCATCCCTGCTGACGCAAAACGGGAGGACGGCCACAGCGGTCGTCCTCCTTTTTTTCTGCGCGTGGAACGGCCACGGGCAACGTCACGGGAGCTGCCGGGCCCTCAGGGCATCAGACACGTCCCATGAAGAGAAAGAGCGTATGCAGGACGCTCAGCGAACAGAGCAGCGCCTGCTCCACCCACGCTCCGCCCCGTCCGCAGCAACGGATCTCCAGGGCTCTATGACGGCAGACGGACATGCAGTCCCGGCACAGGGTGCAGCGCCAGTCCGGGCCGGTGACCCTGCCGTCCCCGTCCAGCCGCAGGGCGCCGTATCGGCAGACCCGCGCACAGGCCCCGCATCCCGTGCAGTGCCCGTTCCGGCGCAGACGCCACGGGGAGAGACGCGCCAGCAGGTTGGCCGTCATCCCCAGCGGACAGATGCCGCAACAATACACCGGGATGCCCAGCTTCCGGCTCAGCCAGAGGGCACAGGGCAACAGGGCCAGCCCCAGCGCCAGCGCGAAGACCAGGGCCCAGGGCCACGGCAGCCCGGCAAGGCGCAGCCCCAAAGGCAGGAGCAGGCTCACGGCCAGCAGGCCCCAGCGCATCTTGCGCCAGAGCGCGGGCACGCCCCGGCCGCTGCGGGGCCCGGCATCCGCCGCCCGGGCATCCCAGACGCCCAGATAGCACAAATGGCTGCACCAGGCACTGCCCGCCAGCAGCAGCGAGACCGCGAACAGCCCGGGCATGAAGAGCGAGCCCCCGCCCCGGTACAGCGGGCCGGACAGGATGAGTCCCGGCACGGGCAGGTGCGGTACGCCCTGCAAAAGGAACAGGCTGTGCAGGAAAAGCCCCGCCAGCAGCTGCCCGAAAAACACGCAGGAAAACAGCAGCCAGATGCGCCGCCGCCATACGGGGGCCCGACGCCTGTCCGCAAGCCAGCCATAGACGAGGCCCGCCCACAGACCGGCCAGCAGGGCCTGCACCGCTCCCCAGCCCGGTACGAGCCGGTGCAGCAGCAAAAGATCAGGCCGCAGCCCGTCCGGCAGCAACAGCAGGGCCGAGACCAGCAGACAGGCGAGCGCCTGGGCACGGGGACCGGAGACCTCGCCCCTGCGGCAGGCGCGACTGCGCAGGGCTGCGGCCGCCAGCAGGGTCAGCGCGGCCACCGCACCCAGTATGCAGACCATCCTCAGCCAGTCCTGGCCCAGTTGCAGACGCCAGCGGGCCAGGGCCAGCGTCGTCATGCCCCACTCCGCGGCCAGCCCCAGCAAAAAGACCGCGGCACTGCGCCGCAGCCAGGCCACCGGCCGCCAGAGCAGCCCGGCCCAGACCAGACAAACACAAGCAAGGCCATGCTGCCCGCTGCGAAAAAAATGGGCTGCCCCCAGCACAAAGGCCAGCGAGGCCCCCGCCAGAGCCGCGCGGCCCTTCCATCTCCCCGGCTGGGGACACGCCCGGGGCGCGGCCTCCATCTGCATGCTGCCGTCCATCCTGCCCTCCTGCCTGTTTGGCCGCCTTCCACGAGGACGGCCTGCCTGTTGTCCCCCGCTGTCACGTCCCCAATGGTCGCATCAGCGTGAGCAGGCCAATCTTGCCACAGCGCCCGCCTCCGGGCTGTGCTCGCAGCCACACGAGCGCGTACGATCTGCTTTTCAGAAAAATATGTGGGACGGGATGATGACAAAATACCTCGCACAGCTGCGGGCGGCATGCTCCATTCCGCAAAATGGAACGGAGGTCTGGTATCTCCATGCGAAATGGGGAAGGACAGGCTCTCCCGCAGGCCTTTCCCCATCCGTCAACTGAAAGAAAGGAGGTCCCATGCCCAGCCATACCGATCCCCTGTTCGACCGTGCCGCCGGTTGTCTCATGGGCCAGATCGCCGGGGATTCCCTGGGCGGTCTGGTTGAGTTCTGTTCCCCGGCCACCATCCGCGAACGCTATCCCGACGGCCCCCGTCTGCTGGAAGACGGCGGTACCTGGAACATCCTGGCCGGGCAACCCACGGACGACTCGGAAATGGCCCTCATGCTGGCCCGTCTGCTGGCCGAAGCCGTGGAATATGATGCCGAAGAAGCCCGCCGCCGTTATCTTTTCTGGCTGGAGAGCGGCCCCTTCGACATGGGCCGGACCATCGCCCTTGGCCTGCGCGGGCATCCCGACCCGGACAGCCAGGCCAACGGCGCTCTCATGCGCGTGAGCCCTCTGGGCATCTTCGGCGCCACCCGCCACTGGCACGACGTGGCCCGCTGGGCGCAGCAGGATGCGGCCCTGACCCATGCCCACCCGGTCTGCCAGCAGGCCAATGCCCTGTATGCCTGCCTCATCGCGCAGGCCATCCGCAGCGGCGATTCTCCCCAGGACCTGTACGCCTGGCTGCTCAGGCTTGCCCGGCGGCAGCGGCTTGAGCCCTGTCTGTACGAGATCCTGGAGCTGGCGCCGCACGAAGCGCCTGCGGATTATGTACACAAAATGGGCTGGGTCCGCATCGCCCTGCACAATGCCCTGTGGCAGCTGCTGCACGCGCCCACGCTGGAGGAAGGCGTGGTGGATACCGTGCGGCGCGGCGGTGATACGGACACCAACGCCGCCATCTGCGGGGCCCTGCTGGGGGCCGTGTACGGTCTGGAAGCCATCCCGGCGCAATGGCGGCAAGCCATCCTTGCCTGCCGCCCGCAGGCCGGACGACCGGGCGTGCACCACCCCCGCCCTGACTGTTTCTGGCCCGCCGATGTGCCGGACCTTGTCCCGCGCCTGCTGGAAGACCGCCGCGATTTCCGCTGGGAACGCTTCTGTTCCACGGAAGACGACCTGCCCACGCTCATCCGCAAGTCCTGATGCCGCGGGACGGCCCGTCCCATGAAGCCCGGCCGGACAGGCCGGGCGGGAACGCTTTACACACTGCCCAAAGCCCGCCATAGTGGACGGATATGACGGCTGCATGTCCGCACAAGGAGGGGCTTATGGCTGAAACCATGCATGCACTGGTCTATCACGGTACCAACGACCTGCGGCTGGAGGAACGTCCCCTGCCGCAGATACAGGATCCGCGCGACGCCATCGTCAAAGTGGAACTTTCCAGCATCTGCGCCAGTGACCTGCATATCCGCAACGGCGCGGTACCGCGTGCCCTGCCCGGCACGGTGCTGGGGCACGAATTCGTGGGCGAAGTGGTGGCAACGGGCAGCGAGGTGCGCAAAGTGCGCCCCGGCCAACGTGTGGCCGCCAATGTAGAAACGTTTTGCGGTACCTGCTGGTTCTGCCGCCAAGGCTACGTCAACAACTGCCGTCACGGCGGCTGGGAGCTGGGCTGCCGCATCGACGGCTGCCAGACCGAGTATGTGCGCGTGCCTTTTGCGGACAACGGCCTCGACCCCATCCCCGATTCCCTGTCCTATCAGGACGTACTGCTGGTGGGCGACGTGCTGGCCAGCGGTTACTTTGGTGCGGAACTGGCCGCCATCCGCCCCGGCGACAGCGTGGCCGTGCTGGGGGCCGGACCTGTGGGCCTGTGCGCCATGCAGTGCGCGCGCCTGTTCGGCCCCGCGCAGGTCATCGCCGTGGACATCCTGCCCAGCCGCCTGCAGCTGGCGCAGGAACGCGGTTATGCCGACCTGACCATCGACGCCGCCGCGGATGACGTGGAAGCGCGCATCCTCGACGCCACCGGCGGTCTGGGCGCCGATGCGGTCATCGAATGCGCGGGCGGGCACGATACCTTCCAGACCGCCTGGAAAGTGGCCCGCCCCAATGCCACCGTGGCTGTGGTGGCCATGTATGAAGAAGCGCAGAGCCTGCCCCTGCACCTGATGTACGGCAAGAACCTGACCTTCCGTACCGGCGGTGTGGACGCCACCCACAGCGCGGAGCTGATCCGCCTTATCGAGCGCGGCCGCATCGACACCAACCCGCTCATCACCCACAGCCTGCCCCTGAACAAGATCCTGGAGGGCTACCGCATCTTCGAACAGCGGCAGGACGACTGCATCAAGTGCGCCATCACGCCCTGGAAGCGCTGATCGCATCCGACTTCCGTACCCAAGGGCCCTGCGGGGCCCTTTTTTTATGGTGCCCGGCTGCTTAGCTCCCCTTTCCGCCTTCCGGTCCGGGGCCGGAGAGTATCGCCTTTCCGCCGAAAAACGGAAAATGGACTTGCCTCGGGACAGCACTTCCGTCTACGCTGTCTATATTCGGGAGGCGGCTCCCTGCCGTTCCCGTCAGACCGTAACCGGAGTTGCGTATGGAACTGTTTTCCGTTCTGGGGCTGGCGGACGCCCCGGTGCTGCTGGCGGTGCTTTCGCTGCTGGCCGCGCTGGTGCTTTCCCTCTTCAGCCTGATCCGTCAGGGAAGGGGGCGCTAGATGCTGGCCGATGTCCTCATCTGGGGCGGCTACATCGCCCTGTTCATCTGGCTGTCCCGCAAGGGCAGCGGGCATGATGTCATGGTCTCGGGCCGCGTGGGTTTCGGCATCCAGGCCTTTGCCTATGTGGCTACCTATATCTCCGCCGTGGCCCTGGTGGGCTTTGGCGGTCTGGCCTATGCCTACGGCATGCAGATGCTGCTGGTGGCCGCCGGTAACGTCTGGCTGGGGACCTGGATCGTCTATCGTTATCTGGCCTGGCCCACCCGCCTGTGCCAGCGCAACCTGCAGGCCCGCACCCCGGTGCAGCTGCTGGCCAACGGCCACCGCAGCCCCCTGCTGGGCCGCTGTCTGGCCCTGATCTTCGCCGTGTTCCTGGGCGTCTATGCCTCGGCCGTCATCAAGGGGGCGGCCCTGCTCCTGGCCCAGATCATGCCCGTACCCGTCTGGCTGCTGGTCTGGATCGTGGCCCTGCTGGTGGCGGCGGCCATCTATATGGGCGGCCTGCGCGGCGTGCTCTATACCGAAGCCATGCAGGGCTTCGTCATGCTGGTGGGCATCTGTATGCTCACCGTGGCCGTGTTCGACAAGGTGGGCGGTCCGGTGGAAGGCATGGCCCGGCTGGCGGAACTGGCGCCCACCGCCACGGCCAATACCGGCTTCGTCTCGCTGGCCGACGGCGGACAGGGCTGGTTCATCATCTCGCTGGTCATCGTCACGTCCGTGGCGGTCTGGGCGCAGCCCCAGATGATCCAGCGCCATTTTGCCCTCAACTCCGCCCGGCAGGTCAACCGCATCACGCCGCTGGCCATGCTGGTGCTGACCGTGCTGGTGGGCGGTGCCTACTATGTGGCCAGCCTGGCCCGCCTGTTCATGCCCGAAGTGGCTTCGCCCGATGACGTCATGCCCGCCCTGGTCAAGATGCTGCTGCCCGACATCGGCCTGCAGCTCTTCGTGCTGGCCATCGTCTCGGCTTCCCTGTCCACGGCCACGGCCATCTTCCACATCGCCGTGGCGGCCATCGCCGAAGACCTGCCGGGCCGCAAGACCTCGCGCGGCATGTGGTTCGCGGGCATCGTCTTCTGTGTGCTGCTCAGCGGCGGCTGTGCCCAGATCAAGGGACAGATCATCGCCATGCTCTGCACCACCAGCTGGAGCATCGTGGGCTCCACGGTACTGGTGGCCTATGTGGCCCTGGTGCGCTTCGGCAAGCGCAGCAGCCTGGCCGCCTGGTGCAGCTGCGCTGCGGGCTTCGTGAGCTGCATGCTCTGGTACCTCATGACGCACCCGCAATTCGCCATCCTGCCCATGCCCTGGCCTTCGCTGGCCGCGCTGCCGCCCTTCTTCGTGGGCTTTGCCTTTTCACTGGCCGGCTGGGGGCTCGGCTGGGCCCTGGATGGCGAGGGCCGCCGGAACTCCTCGTTCTGGCCCGCGGGCATGAAGCCCGGGATGTAGTTTTTTGAAACACGGGGGAGCGGCCTACGGCGTCTGCTGAAGCGGGCCTTTAGCAAGAAGTCCCGGAACGGATATAACGAAGGCGGGCAAGCCTCCTGCCGGACAGGCTCCAACAAGAATCTTTTCCGGGATCGCCTCCCAAAAGGCATGGAAGACGGACATCCCTCCTAAAAAAAACGCCCATAAAAGGCAGGCCCTCCGCATGATGTCCTGCCTCTGAAAACACAAAAAAGACCGGTGGCCCGCAGCATGGGCGCCGGTCTTTTTATATCTGTCATGATCCGTGATGATCGTCTCTGCGGTCGTCGTATCCCTTCCGGGAGAGCGGGCAAAAAAATGACTGTCTCCTGCCGGTCGTCCGCCATGCGCGTCGCCGCCTCAGGCCGTCGCGCCGCCCTGTTTTTTTCGCAGCCACGCGGCCCGTGCCTGATGCAACAAGGCCAGCTGCCCGGGGATGACATCCTGCCGTCGGAAATGCCGCTCCACGGTCCGGCGGGCGGCAAGGGACAGCTCCGCCAACTGGTGTGGTTGCGCCAGTATCCCCGCCAGTGTGGGGACCAGATCCGCCGCCCCGCACCAAAGGCCTCCCCCGTCCTCCTGCAACAGGGGCCAGCGTGCGGCATCACCCGCCAGCACCGGCACCACACCGCAGCTCATGGCTTCCAGCAGCACCGGCGCGGAAAGGCACGCTGCCGCCGGGGCCGTGATGACGGCCGCCGTGCGGAGCAGATCCCGATAGTCCTGCAGGGAGAGGCGCTCCGGCACCTCGATCCCCGTCGGCAGGGAAAGGCCAAGCTCCGCCAGCGATTCCCGCCCTGCCGCGCTTTCACACAGCAGCACCAGACGACAGCCCGGGCACTGTGCCAGCAGGGCTTCCGCCAGACGCAACATCTGCCAGACATCCGCCGCGTCCCGGGCAGCGCACAGAATCCGGGTTCCTGCTTGCGGGCCGGATACCCTGTTTGAAGTGAGAGGAGAAAAATAGTCCGTATCTACAGGATACGGCAAGCTTACGACGCCCCGCGGTTCCTGATCGCGGTTTTCCGCTTCTGCCGTCAGCCTGATGACCAGATCGCTCTGCTGCATCTGGCGGCATTGCAGTAAGTGACGGACAAGCCCTTTGCCGTCCCCGGCAAGCCCGTCGGACGGCAAACTTTCCGCAAAGCAGGCCACAAAGGCATCAGGAAAGGCATCCCTGAGGAACAGTCCCTGCTCCAGTGCGGAAGACAGCAGCACCATATCCGGCACAAAACCGCTTTGCCGCAGCAGACCGAAAGCCTGCAGAGCCTGCCGTCCCATCTCCACGGCCCTGTCCAGAGACGTGCCCGCCCCGTCCCCCGCAAGACGCCGGGAGCGGGAGGGGGAAAGGACCACATGCCGCACCCCGGGCACACTGAAATCCCGTCTGCCCCGGCAGGAGGCAAAAAGGATCTCATGCCCCGGCTGCGCGGCAAAAGCTGCCAGCAACGGGCCCAGATCCCCCGGGAAGGTGTGGTTGACGAACAGGATGCGCATGGGAGCTCCCGCGGATGCTGCCAAAAGGCGGGACGGCCTTCAAGACCGCCCCGCCGTGTATGTAAGGTTAACCGTTGCTGTGTTCCAGGGTAAAGACCTGCTGCTGTACGGCCTCGCTGGCCGGGTCGCTGGTCTCCACCGGTGTCAGATTGGTTTCCAGCGTCAGGCCGCCATCGGCTTCGGCCCCGCCGTTGAAATCATAGCTGCCATCATCCTGCTTCATCCAGCGGTCATCCAGGTGGAGTGTCTCTTCTCCGGCCTCGTTGACCCTCAGCGTGATGCCGTACCTGTCGGCCAGATCCTTGATGCTGGTCAGGCTCAGGGCATCCTCGCCCTTCAGCAGTACCTCGATGCCGCTGACGAGAGGCTTGTCGCTGCCGGTATTGCTCAGCAATCCGTCCAGCGTCAGGCTCGTATCGTCAGAGACCATGAAGTCGATGCCGCTGCCGCCGCTGACCAGGTAGTCGTTGCTGTCGTAGACGATGATGTCGTTACCGGAGCCGCCGAAGATGGTGTCCCTGCCCTCGCCGCCGTCGATGAAGTCGTCACCGGCGCCGCCAAAGATCACGTCATCACCGGCGCCGCCGAAGAGCCGGTCGTCGCCGTCAGTATCCTTTTCGATACCTCCTGTACCCTCAAGGCTGTCGATGAAGCTGTCAAGCTCGCTCGGCTCTTCCTGACTGCCTTGAGTTTCAAGCTCCTGTATACGTTCGGCATAGCTGTCGCCTGTTCCTGCTCCGGCCTCGGTCAGCAACGTGTCCAACGTATTCAGTGTCTCGATAGGCGTAGCATCGGTTGCCGTATCGCTGCCGTCACCAAAGATCAGGTCGTCACCTCCCTGTCCGTAGATGATGTCGTCACCGGAACCGCCGAGGAGGGTATCGTTGCCGCCGCGGACAGATCCTGTATCGTCGGTAATGCTGTCCGTCAGGCCAAGCTTGCCGGCATTCTGGCTAATGAACTTCGCAATATCCGCTTCGGTGGGCGGGTAACCAAGCGTCGCGGCCAGATAAGCCTGGATGATGTCCCACGAGCTGCCTTGGATATATTTTTCCTTGCCTGCCCAAGTGTATCCGGCTTCCAGAAGGTAATCCGCATTCAGGGCGTCGCCGAAGAGCATGTCGTTGCCGCGTCCGCCGAGGATGACGTCATCCGCAGCGGGAGTCACGGTGCCTTCAGAGATGACCTTGTCGATAAAGCCGGTAAATGTCCCTGCCAGCTGGCTGATATCCGTCACATTGGTCGCTTCTCCGTCTGTCGTCAGACTGTCCAACAGCTCTTTTGCAGTCTGAGGAAATGGCTGCTCATAGCTGTCAGGCCATCCTGGAAGATTCTCATTTTCGCCCAACTGAATACCTATGCTCTCCACCGTCAAGTGGGGAATGTTACCATTCGTTGTCAGACTGTCATAGGCATCCTTGGCTTTCTCATACCCCGTTTCGATAGAAGGTGCACTGTTCTGATAATTTCCAGGCAAACCATCCGTCACAAGCAGAACGACATTCTTGTCTCCCGCTGACTGAATATCCGGTTGAGAAAGCCACTGCTCCGCCTTCGTAAAGCCGCTCGCGTAGCTTGTACCGCCTTCAGCTGTGAGGCTATTTACCGCATCTTCAAAAACAGTCACTACATCTCTGCTATCGTCGTACTCATGCGTATCTTCCCAATCAGACCACCATTCCCGCCTGGTTTCCAGATTGCCATCGCCGTCAACCCGATATTGTGTTGTTGATGTCCAATTATTGGGTACTTCTCCTGTATTTTGACTCACATAGATATCACCAATCTTGTAACTGACGATAGTATCAGTTTTCAGATCATCACTGGTAAATGTAAGTGTGGTGGCAGAAGAGGAGAATGCAATCAATGCCACATCGACACTAGTACCTTCAGGAGCCGTTTCAAGATACTCAGCCAGCTGCGTCCCCAAGGATTTCAGAGCGTTCTGCATATGCTCCATGCGGGAAGAGCCATCCCCGGCGTTATCATCCATCGAGCCTGATTTATCAACGACCAGCGCAACATTAAGGTTCGGATAGGTTGTCGTTTCAGAACCTGCCGTCGCGCCGCCCGGGTCGCCCACGAAATTGTCATGGCCGCTGTTGCCGTCAACGATAACGTCAGCGCTCGACGTGGGCACATGGTCGCCATCGGTACCGATATTGGTTTCCGTCGTGGTGATCAGCGTGACCTCTTCATAAGCCTTGTCGCCGTCATTGTCCTTGGTCATGAAGCCGAGTTCAAAGTCACTGCCGCCATGCATGGAGAATTCCTGATACTGATCGAACTTCCAGTGCCCGTCGGCATCCAGCGTCACGGAGAAGAGGTTTTCAGGCTTGCCGTCGTCGGCTCCGGGAACCGTTGCCAGAAGGATGGAGCTGCCGTTGTCGCCTTCCGTGATGGTCAGCGTTGCCTTCACGGTCTTCCCATCGCCCAGCGTCACGTTCATGCTCTCGCCCATTTTGTCGGAGAAAGCGAATGTGTAACCGTCGGCGAATCCGTCCGCGCCGCCATCCGAAACAAGATCGCCCTCATAGCGGAACATGACCTCATTCGGCGGCAGGGTGACGAAACCGATTTCCTGCACCACAAAATCGGACTGCTCAACATCGAAGTTGTTCTTGCTGGCCCAGGAATTGTCCACCGCGGAAATGACGACCTTGTCGAAGCCTTCCGTAATGACAAGATCCGCCGGGACCGTGTAGGAGCCGTCTTCGGAATTGGCCGTGACGGGATACATCAGAACGATTTTCCCGTCCTTGTAGAACGTGAGCAGAGCCTGTTCAGCCACCGTATCCCACTGAGTCCCTTCGGTGGAAGAAGATTCCGTAAAGAAGGCTCCCAGCTTCAGGTTCAATCCATAGGCCACAGTGCCTTCCGGCAGCGTCACGATAATGGCATCACTTTCAGTAGCTACGTCTGTGAAGTTACCTTCTGCGTTATAGCTTCTGTCTGCATAAATTTCGGACTGACCGGATATTGTCAGGCCGACGTTTTGATCCTTATCCGCAACCTTGGGGTTTGTGATATGGTCGCTGTATGCGAGATCTCTATCAGAATGAATAATAGTTACATTAGTTACCTTGCGAGGATCATGTTCTCCAACAGATCCTTCATAAGTATACTGTACTCTACCTCCTGTAATTGTAACGTTACCATTCCATATAGGAGTATTTACATATTCATCGACCTGTTCCTGCCCCCAGTAATTAGTGAAAGTACCATACTGAGTAAAGTCAGCTTTCGTTCCAGCACCTAACGGCGTATCCTCGCTGTCCACATCAGGATAACGTTCAAAGGTGATGTCAGGCTTGCCGTCGTTGTCGGCATCCACGCTGGAGATGGTGGGCACGTCGTCCACGACGTTCACCTTCACAGGCACTTCAAACGTGTTGTTGTTGCCGTCCTCCAGGATCACCGTCACCGTATCCGCGCCTGACCAGGTCTCGGTCTGACCTTCGACCGTATGCTGCAGGGCGTCACCGAGCGTATATTCCAGCTTACCGTCCTTGATCGTGGATGTGCCGTGCGAGCCCTGAGTCTTGATGTCGACGATGGTATAACCCTCTGGCGCGGTCCACTGCGCCGTCTCGCTGGTGTCGGAGACGTCGTCCAGACCCTTTTCCTCCACCGTGATCACGCCGTTAGTATCATCGATGACAGGACCTTCCGCTGCCGTCACCGTCACGTTGATGGTCTGCTCGGCCGCACTGTCGCCGTCGGCATCCGTGATCTTGAAGATGAAGCTGTCCTCGCCGCTTGTATTCGGCTCCGCCTTGTAGCTGTACGAGCCGTCGGCATTCACCGTCAGCGTGCCGTGGTCGCTTTCCACCGTCACACTGCCGCTGCCCACAGGATAGTTCACCGTTACGGTCTCGCCTTCCTTCGTCGTCGTGATGGTGAAGCTCTTGCCGTCGCCATCATCAGCGCCGAAGTCGTAGCTGATCTGACCCGTCACCGTGTCGGACGTCGCGCCGGATTCTACTTCGCCGATCTGGTCCGTCACGCTCAACGTCGGCTCGTCGTCCACGATGGTCACGGTGATGGTGCTGGTCGCCGTGGAGTTGTCCACGTCCGTCACGGTCACGGTAAAGTCATGGGAAACCTGCGTGTCCCATTCGGCCTTATCACCATGCTCCGTGGTGTTGTCGTTCAGCGTGTAGGTGAACGTCAGCTTGCCCGTCGTCGCGTCAAAGCCCGTCACCGTCAGGACGCCTTCATCCGTGGGAATATTGCGGTCTATCGAGATGTTCGTGAGCGCGCCGTTGACAACCACTTCCTTGCCGCCGATGACGACGGTGTCCACGCCATCGGGCGCGCTGATGCTCAGAGAGCCTTCGGCCGTGGTGGGCGCAGCGCCGGGGGTGGAACCGTCCGCAAGGCCGGATTCATGGACCGTCAGCGTCTCGGAACCGGCTTCGGGGTCACTCGGCGTCACCACGACGCCGTTGTCCACGCCGTTGATGGTGATGGTCACCTTGCCCGGGGCAACGTCGCCGTCCGCGTCCGTATAGGTGTAGGTGAACTCTTCCGTCAGCGTTTCGTCCTTGGAAAGCGCCTTCACCACCGCATTGTCGTTATCGAGCGTGTAGGTGTAGGTGCCGTCGGGGTTCAGCGTGATTGTGCCGTACTGGCCCTGCTGCGCCGGGTTCGTCCATGCAAAGTCCGCTCCGTCCGCACCGGCCGCCGCACCGGTAAGCGCGTCGCCCGTGATGGCATTGCTGTCCCCTTCCGTCACGTCGTGCCCGAAGCTCTCGATGGTGGGCACGTCGTCGGTGATCTCGACACGGATCACAGCCGAGCCGCTGTCGCCGTCGCTGTCCGTCACCACCACTTCCATTTCGTGGGCGATGGCATCGTTTTCGCCGCCACCCTCCTTGCCGTGTTCCTGGGTGGCCTTGTCCAGCGTATAGGTATAGGTCAGGTTCGTGCCGTCAAAGCCGGTCACGTCCAGGTGCCCCTCATCCGTCTGGACGGGATTGCCCGTCAGGACGCCGTTCTGCCAGACGACGACGCCGCCGATGGTGATGGTCGCCACGCCGTCAGGGGCGGAGACGCTCATGCTGCCGTCGGCCGTCGCGGAGCCCCCGCCGCTGCCGCCATCCAGGGCGGATTCGTCCACCTGGAGCACATCGTGCGGCATGGTCGGCGGGAAATCTTCTCCCTGGACGGGGATGTCCGGATCATCAGGATCCGTGCCGGGAGCGGACGGCGTCACGGTCACGCCGTGGTCGTCCTCATAATAAGGGCTCGGCTCCACCGTATCTGTGGCCAGCTGCACGCCGCCGTCGAAGCCGATGTCCAGACGCCCCAGATGGTCGAGGCCGTCCAGCAGGTCGCTGCCGCCGTATTCGTTGTAGCGGCCGCTGCGCGAGGCGCTGCTGCCGGCAGCGGGACCGGCGGCGGGCATCAGGTCTTCACCAAGGGCCGCGAAGAAATCCTGGCCGCTGATCTCCACACCTTCCACCTGGAACGAAGGCATCTCTTCCTTGGAATACGTGGTGTAGAAATCCTGCAACTGAATGGAAGCGCCATCCTCGAAAGTCAGGACGAGGTTGTCGCCGCTGCGGGTCAGCGTCGCGGCATCCGCAGGAAAGTCAAAGATGAAGCGCCCGTCAGGAGCGCTGGGGACGGTCTGCGTGGTACCAGCAGCAGGCTTGGCAAGACGGATATCGGCCATGAGGGACCCCCGGAGAAAAAATGGTATCTTTCAAAAAATAGGTAAACGTCAAAAGCCCTGCACCAACACGTGGTCAGGACAGGGCTCGGCTCTGCAAGGCACGCTCAGGGAGCGTCCGGCGAAAGGCAGGGGGAAGACATAAAAAAATCCTGCCATGCCAGATGATTGCATATACTTTGCCCCTGTAAGGAACACGATGACGCAAATCCCTGGAATCAGGCAGGAACGCTACAGGCCATCCATCAGTGACAGCCAGATGCGAACAGATACTATTTTTGTGCCGGTGCTGTCAAGGGGCATCATGCCCGGCAGCGCCGACGGCGGCCAGAAAAACCGTCGCCGGGGGAGGCAGCCCGGGGCAGGCGGACGCGGCCCGCCGGATCGCCGTCAGGTAAAAAAGCGGCAGCGTGCCGACCAGCGCCCTGACCGCAGGCCCCATCCCCATCGGCCTCCCCGGCTGCCGCCCGACCACCACAGGCTGGCCCTCCCCATCCGGCCGGCAAGAACGCTCTCCAGGAGACAAAAGGAGACCTCCCGGCAGGGCAGCCCGCGCGGGAGGTCTCAAGAAAAGACGCCTTGTCAGGACAGGCCTAGAACAGGCCGGTCACCTGGCCGGATTCCAGATCCACGTCCACATTGCGGAAGGCCGGACGCGAACCCGTACCGGGCATGAGGCTGATGTCGCCGGCCACCGGCACCACCAGGCCCGCACCGCCGTAGAACAGGCAGTCGCGCACATGCAGGCGCCAGCCCGTGGGCGCACCCTTGAGGGCCGGATTGTCGGACAGGGAGTACTGGGTCTTGACCATGCAGATGCCCAGTTCTTCGGCGTCGGGACGGGCCTGCAGTTCCTTGATGCGCTGCTTGGCCAGCGAGGAGAATTCCACGCCGTCGGCGCCGTAGACTTCCTTGGCGATGGTCTCGATGCGCTGCTCGAAGGGCATGGACCAGTCGTACAGGGGAGCGAAGTTGTTGGGCTCGTTGCAGGCGTCCATAACGGCATCGGCCAGTTCCAGGGCACCGTCGCCGCCCTTGAGCCAATGCTCGGACAGGGCCACGCGCGCACCGGCTTCTTCACAGATGCGGCGGATGGCGGCGATCTCGTTCTTGCTGTCGGTGGCAAAGGCGTTGATGCAGACCACGGGCGACACGCCGGAACGGCGCACGATGCCGATGTGGCGCAGCAGGTTCACGCAGCCGGCTTCCACCAGGCCCACGTCTTCACGGGTGTAGGGTTCGGGCAGCGGACGGCCGGGCATGGGCGGCTGGGCGCCGCCGTGGTTCTTGAGGGCGCGCACCGTGGCCACGATGACGGCGGCATCGGGCTTGAGGCCGCTCATGTGACACTTGACGTTCCAGAACTTTTCGTAACCGATCTCGGAACCGAAGCCGGATTCCGTCACATGGATGTCGCTGAGCTTGAGGGCCACGCGGTCGGCGATGATGGAGCTCTGGCCCAAGGCGATGTTGCCGAAGGGACCGGCGTGCACCAGCACGGGCTGGCCTTCGATGGTCTGGATCAGGTTGGGTTTGCTGGCTTCCAGCAGCCAGGCCATCATGGCGCCGTCCACTTCCAGGTCGGCGGTGGTCACGGGATTGCCGGCGCGGTCAAAAGCCAGCACCACGCGCGACAGACGCTTGCGCAGGTCGGGCAGGTCGCGGGCAAGGGACATGATGGACATGATCTCCGAGGCGGCCGTGATGTCGAAGCGCGAACGCATCATGAAACCGTCGTTGCGGCGGCCGTCGCCTTCGATGCCGATGATGACGTTGCGCAGGGCCTGACAGCAGAAGTCCATGGCCCAGCCCATGCCCACGCGGGTGGGGTCGATGTTGAGGCGGCGCATGCCGGACAGGCGTTCCAGCTTTTCGTCGTCATAGTTGCGCTCGTGCTGCATGCGCGAGGTCAGGGCCACCATGGCCAGGTTGTGGGCCGAGGTGATGGCGTGGATATCGCCGGTGAAATTCAGGGAATACGGGGTCAGCGGGATGCACTGGGCCAGACCGCCGCCCGCAGCGGAGCCCTTCATGCCCATGGTGGGGCCGCCCGAAGGCTGGCGGATGGCCGCCGTGGTTTTGACACCACGCTTGGAGAGGCCCTGCACCAGACCGATGGTAGTGGTGGACTTGCCTTCGCCCAGCGGGGTCGGCGTGATGGCGGTCACGTCCACATATTTGCCATTGGGCCTGTCAGCCAGACGGCGCAGCACCGCCTGTTGCTCGATCTTGCCCATGTAGTGGCCGTAAGGCAGCAGCTCGTCCTTCTCAAGCCCCAGCTCGGCAGCCAGGGTTTCCACAGTTTTCATAGATTTTTCGGCATCCTGGGCGATCTGCCAGTCAGGGTGCTTGGTGGGATCAAGAGCCATGGCTTCTCCTTTTTTGTTTGCCTGTTACTTATCCTTTTACAGGGCTTTGGGTCAAGCAAATGCCTGCCTCCGGCTTGCCTTTGCATGCCATCTGCAGCATGCTTTGCGGATGGAAAGATCCCAGCCCTTTCTTTTGCGCTGCACGCACGGCCGGCTGGTCCTGGAACTGCGCCTGCTGCCCGCCGGGCAGGACTGGCAATTGCTGCTGACCGGCGGTGATGCCCATATCGGTGCCGTGATCCTGGCCGAGCCCGCAAACGCCATGCCCCCGGACGTCCCGGAAGCCATGTCCGCCCGCACCGCCGGGGGCAGGTCACGACCGGGCGTCATGTCCGACACCGCCTCTTCCGGGACGGAAGATGGCGTGCGCCTGCATGTCCTGCGTCGTACAGGGCACCACGACGACAAGGCCGCCCTGCCGCTGGCACGGGACTATTGCCGTGCGCTGAAGGCCACGGTATGTGTCAGCGCGGGCATCCACTATGACCATATCAGCCGCGAGGAGATCGACACGGTACTGGCCCTGGCCCGCATGCTGGGAGCCTGCGGCCTGCGCCGTCTCCGGAGGCTACAGGAGAACGACCATGCTGACAGTGAAAGATCTTGAAGAATTCGAGAACTACATGCGCTCCGGCGAGCTGGAGACCGATTTCAAGGACGGCTGCGAAAACGACCGCTACTATCTGCTGGAGCTGCTGGAAAAATTCATGGACGTGGCCGAACTGGCCGACGAGACGGCCACCAAGGTCATCTTCCGCGGCCAGATAGGCCTGCTGGCCGGTGCGGGGGCCGCCCCCGAAGGTGAGAAAAAGTAACGGGAAAAATATTTTTTGAGGGAAGGAGAGCTTTCCTCCGGGCGCGCGGCTCTTGATGCCCGCAGATCCCTGTGGCGCAACGGCCCGGCCCTTACGGCCCCTTGAGCCTATTGCCGGTACACGAGATGGGCCCCTCGCCCCTCAGGCCCTTTCCCCACGCGTCATTCCGCAAAGGCCCCGCCTGCCATCGGCAGACGGGGCCTTTGCCATCATCAGGATATGTTTTCGCAAGAACTCCCCTGCCCTACGCCAGCATGCCGGGCAGGGACAGCACATCGTGCATGGCCGCGCAGAGGCGCTCCACGTCCTCGCGGGGGCTCACATAGGGCGGCATCACATAGACCAAACGGTTGAAGGGCCGTATCCAGACGCCCCGCCGCACGAAAAAGTCCTGCATGGCGGCCATGTTCACCGGCCGGGTGGTCTCCACCACGCCGATGCTGCCCAGCACACGCACGTCTTCCACCTGCGGCAGTTCCCGGCAGGGAGCCAGGCCCGCTGTCAGGGCCGTTTCCAGCATGGCCACCTGCTCCTGCCAACGCCCTTCAGCCAGGATGTCCAGGCTGGCGCAGGCCACGGCACAGGCCAGGGCGTTGCCCATGAACGTGGGCCCGTGCATGAAGACCATGCCGTCCCGGCAGATGCCCTGGGCCACTTCTTCCGTGCAGGCCGTGGCGGCCAGCGTCATGACGCCGCCGGTCAGGGCCTTGCCGCAGCACAGGATGTCCGGGCAGACACCGGCCCGCTCCGCGGCGAACAGCGTCCCGGTACGGCCAAAGCCCGTGGCGATCTCGTCGAAGACCAGCAGGGCCCCGTGCTCACGGCACAGGCGGGCCATGCCGCGCAGATAGTCGGGATGATAGAACCACATGCCGCCCGCGCCCTGCACCAGCGGCTCAAGGATGACCGCCGCGATGCGCTCGCCCTGCTCCGCGAAGATGCGGCGGGCGTCATCCAGGCTGGCCGGATCGAAAGGCTGGTCAAAACGGCAGGAAGGCCGTTCCATGAAGATCTGGCGCGGCAGCATATGCGTGAACAGGCAATGCATGCCGGTCACGGGATCGCACACCGACATGGCGCCGGTGGTATCGCCGTGATAACCGCCCCGGGGCGTGAGGAAGCAGGTGCGCTGCTTCTGGCCGATGCCCTGCTGGTATTGCAGGGCCATCTTCAAGGCCACTTCCACCGACACGGAGCCTGAATCCGCCAGAAAGACACGCGCCAGGCCCTGCGGCAGCATGGTCAGCAGGCGTTCGCCCAGCTCCACGGCAGGCGCATGGGTCAGACCGCCGAACATCACATGCGGCATCCTCCCGGCCTGCCGCTGGGCCGCAGCCACCAGACGCGGATGGTTGTAGCCGTGGATGGCCGTCCACCACGAGGACATGCCGTCCACCAGCTCCCGGCCGTCGTCCAGCACGATGCGGTTGTGGTGGCTGCGCGCGGCCGCGAAGACCGGCAAAGGATCCACCACGGACGTGTACGGATGCCAGAGGATGCGCCTGTCCCGCAGCGGCAGGGGCTCTTCCTCGCCCGCTGGTGCCTGCCGCCCTGTCAGGGACGGCACATGCCGGGACAGCGCAGGCAGCAGCACGGCGCAGGCATCGGCCAGCTCCTGCCAGCCCGCCGCATCCAGCCGGGCCACACGGGGCAGGACGATCACCGGAGCATCCTCGCCCCAGGCCGCCAGACGGCGACGCAAAAATTCAGGATTGTCGGCCAGTACCCGTTCCCGGTCATGCCGTTCCCCGGCGCTCAGGCCTTCCGGCTCTTCCGGCGCCATCAGGACCACCGCCGCCGGGCGCAGTCCCTTCAGGCGCAGGGCCTGCAGGGAGAGCAACACATGGTTGAGCGCGCCCAGGCAGTTGCTGCCCACCAGCAGGACAGGCAGATCCAGGGCCGCCATGAAATCCAGCGTGTCTTCTTCCTCATTGATGGGGACAGCCATGCCGCCCGCACCTTCCACCAGCAGCAGGGAGGTCTCCGTTTCCTGCCAGTGGGCCCGGACATCCTCGGCCAGCCCGGCCACCGTCAGGCGCTGCCCTTCTTCCCCTGCCGCCAAATGCGGCGAGGCGGGCAGACGGAAACAGTGCAGGGTCGCCGCAGGCGCCGGGGGCAAGGTCGGCAGGTCGGCCACGGCGCGCGCGTAGGCCACGCCGTCGGCCAGAGCGGAGGTCGCCAGCTGCTCCGGCCGCACACCGGTCTGGACGGGCTTGAGGGCCTGGGCCGCCACGCCCCGGCCACGCAGGGCCCGCAGCAAGGCCGCCGTGAACGCGGTCTTGCCCACGTCCGTCCCGGTGCCGGTCACGAAAAATCCCTGTACGGGGCCCCTGTCGCCGGGGCGACCCGCTGTCATCTTTCCAGCACTCATGGACGTGCCACCTCCAGCCCCGCGGCTTCGATCATGCGGATGTCCTCTTCCACGCCCATGCCCTGCGTGGTCAGGTAGTCACCGGTCATCAGAGCATCGGCCCCGGCCCGGAACATGTCGCCCTGGCGCTCCCGCAAGGTCTCGGGCCGCCCGCCGCAGATGCGCAGGCTGGCTTCGGGCAGGATGTGCCGGAACAGGGCGATGATGCGCAGGGCCTCCTCCGGTTCCAGCAGGGGCTGTGCGGCCAGCGGCGTCTGCGGATGGGGATGCAGGAAATTCATGGGCACATGGCGCACGCCCAGCTCCCGGAGGCTGAAGGCAAAGTCCATCCTGTCCTCCCAGCTCTCGCCCAGGCCGAACAGCCCGCCGGCGCAGACCGAAAGGCCCGTTGCCTGCGCACGCAGCACCGTATCCCGACGCTGGTCCCAGAGCTGTGTGGAACAGATGCGGGGATAATAGGCACGCGATGTCTCCAGATTATGATGGTAGCGGCGCACACCGGCCTGTTCCAGTTCGCGCAGATGTTTTTCCGGCAACCGCCCCAGCGAGGTGCAGACCCGGCGGCGCACGTCTTCCGGCAGGTCACGCACCACAGCCAGCAGGCAATGCAGCTCCTGCTCTTCCAGGGCCCCTCCGCTGGTCACGATGCCGATACGGCGCACGGGCCAGGCAGCCAGCCGCAGGATGCGTTCACGCAGTTCGGCGGCCTCCAGAAAGAGGAAATGGGCGATGGGCGTGTGGTTGTGGCTGCTCTGGGAACAAAAACGGCAGTCCATGCCGCAATCGCCGCTGCGGGCATTGATGATGGCGCACAGGCTGATGCGCTTGCCGTGATGCCGCTCGCGCAGGGCAGCGGCGCTGTCCAGCAGGGCCTCCAGCGGCGCATCAAGAAGACGGACCGCTTCAGCGGGCGTGGCGGGTACGGGAAAAACAGGATGGTTCATGCGATGGATCCTTGGGGGAATGCTTGGGACGAAGGGGACAGAGTCGATGTCTGTCCGGAGAGGTGGGAGCGTCATGCTCCCCCGGAAAGCATATGCTGTACCAGGACAGCATATGCCCTTCCGGTAAAAGAAAAAACCCGCCGGGCGGCGGGTGTTTGTGCTATTGGGCCTTGCGACGCTTTTCCCACAGCTTCATGTCTTTCATTTTGCGGCGACGCTCGCGCTGCAGCGCCTTGCACACCAGAGGCGTATCTTTCTTGAAGCCCCACTTTTCGCGATAGGCCGCGGCATCCATGCCGTGCATGGCCAGATGGCGCTTGGTGAGGATCTTGAAAGTCTTGCCGCATTCAAGACACGTTACAGACTTTTCCTTGATGGACTTGCGGGCATCCTGCTGCATGTCGGCGGAATCCAGCTCCACAGGCATTTCGCCCTCGGCGACGGTACGGATACCGGCAGCCACTTTCTGGATAAACGAAGTGATTTCTTCTTCCGACATGACGCGCACGCTGGCCTGCGCCCTGGCAATTTCCAGTGCTTCTTTCAAATAATCATCCATGGTGTACCTCATGCGTATAGCCTGCAACAGTGGAATTGCATTCCCCTCGTTGCGCCAATTTCAACAACTTTTACTGGGTACAATAGACGACAGCGTTTCGTCAACAAAGACGAAACGCAAAATCGTATATTTTTCGCCAGGATGGGCTAACGCCAGTCCATACGGTCATAGGGAGAGACCGTTCCCCAGAACGTTTCATCCATGTAACGCCACTGCAATGCGCCGATGTTGCGCTGCGGCATGATGCCTGTAGCAGGGACAGCCGCGGTCTCGACCATGAAGGCTTCACGGGCACGCTGCTCGAATGCGGCGATATAGTCGGCGCGCCCCAGAGGCAGGGCCGTGATGGAGGTGATGTCCTCGGGCAGGGGCTCACGGTATTCCAGTACGATCTTGTCACTGTCGAAATTGAAGCGGTTGGCGAACATGCGCGCCAGCCAGCGACGGGGCGGCTGGCCGTCCTGCGCGAGGATGCGGGCCCCCTCGGGGTCTTCCAGGGGCAGGAAGGCGTCACGCTTTTCGCTGGTGACATAGGTGCAGGCCTGGAAGCCCACGCCGCCGATGGTCTCCACCCCTTCATTGATGCTGAACGGATGGCGCATGATGCCGTCCCAGTACCAGCCGTTGGGGACTTCGCCGTGAGCCACGATGGCCAGAGGCGACGCGCCGTCGCCCTTGCCGTAGACCGTGACCCAGCTGTCCACCAAAAGCCCTCCCATGGCGCCGGAACTGGTCAGGCGCGAGGCACCCGTCATGCTGCCCATCAGGGGCAGGTCACGGGCTTTGAGGGCAAGGGCGGGCTGGGAAGACGAAACATAGGTATCGCCCACCAGACCGCGCTGCTGCCCGGCCACACAGCCGGCCAGCATGATGACCAGACAAAGGATACTTGCCATTTTCATGTTCATGATAGCCTCCTCCTGCCGCAAGGGCAGGCAAACCTGCGGGCATGCCCGCAGTCAAAAGCCGCCGGGCGTTCCGGCTACAGGCCTTTTTTCTTCAACTTTTCGATGAGGGTCGTCCGCTTGATGCCCAAAAGCTCCGCAGCCTGGTTCTTCACTCCGTCGGTCCGCTGCAGGGCCTCTTCGATCAGGTGCATCTCCACGGCATCCAGGAATTCTTTCAGTCCCATCCCCCGGGCCTCCAGAGTCTGGAGATCCGGCCAGACGAAACCAGAGGAAGGGCTGGAGGCAGCCGCAGCGGGCTCCCCGTTCCCGGCACCGGAAAGGACGTCAGCCTCAGGGGCATATTCCTCCACTTCCGGCAACAAGGCAATATCCCCCACGCTCTGGAGCAGACGCGCCGGCAGATCCTCCGGGGCCACGACATGCCCGTCGACCAGCACGCTCAGGCGCTCCATGACGTTTTCCAGTTCGCGGACATTGCCAGGCCAGGCATAGGCCAGAAGGACGCGCTGCACGACGGGCGAAAGCTCCAGCGGGGGCCTTTCCTTCTTGCGGCAGAAGCGGCCCAGGAAATGCCGGGCCAGCAGCAGGACGTCCTGCCCCCGTTCGCGCAGGGGCGGCAGATGGATGGGGATGACGTTGAGGCGGTAATAAAGATCTTCGCGGAAGGTGCCCGCGGCCACGGCGGCTTCCAGATCCCGGTTGGTGGCCGCCACGATGCGCACGTCCACCTTGCGGCAGCCCGTGCCGCCCACGCGTTCTATTTCCTTTTCCTGCAGCACGCGCAGGATCTTGACCTGCAGGCCGGGCTCCATCTCGCCTATCTCGTCCAGGAAGATGGTGCCCCCGTCCGCCAGTTCGAAACGGCCGGGGCGGGAACGCAGGGCGTGCGTGAAGGCTCCCTTTTCATGGCCGAAAAGTTCGCTTTCCAGAAGATCACGGGGGATGGCGCCGCAGTTGACGGGCACGAAGGGTCTGTCAGCCCTGGGGCTGGCAGCATGCAGGGCCCGCACCAGCAATTCCTTGCCTGTTCCCGATTCCCCGGTTACAAGCACAGTGCTGTCCGTGGGCGCCACTTTGCCCAGGATCTTGAACACACCGGCCAGGCTGGCGCTTTGCCCGATGATTCCGTTGCTCTTGAGCTCCATGCATATTCTCCACGTTCATGGCCTTTACACTGTCAATACACTGACAGGCCATCAATTTCCAGTAAAAAAACAGGGATGCATCTTCCCTTCCGCGCGACCGTCATGAAAGATTCCTCCGCCGCTGCCCGGCCTTACCGTTGCCCCGATCTTCCTTCCGCTCCTGTGGATGCCGTCCGTGCGGAACTTGCCGGCGCCCTGGAACACGGCAATGCCGTCCTGAGCGCCCCTCCCGGCGCCGGGAAAAGCAGCCGCGTGCCCCTGTGGCTGCTGGAGGCCCCCTGGCTGGAGGGCAGGAAGATCCTGCTGCTGGAGCCGCGCCGGGTGGCTGCCCGGGCCCTGGCGCGTTACGCCGCCCGCCTGCTGGGCGAGGACGTGGGCCAGACCGTGGGCTACCGCATGCGGCAGGAAAGCGCCGTCTCGGCCCGGACCCGGCTGGAGATCATCACCGAAGGGGTGCTGACCCGCCGCCTCCTGGCCGATCCCGAGCTCTCCGGCGTGGGCTGCGTCATCTTCGACGAATTCCACGAGCGTTCCCTGCATGCCGACATGGGGCTGGCCCTCTGTCTGGAGAGCCGGGCCGTGCTCCGGCCCGACCTGCGCCTGCTGGTCATGTCCGCCACGCTGGACAGCCACAAGGTGGCCGCCCTGCTGGAGGATGCGCCGGTCATCGCCTGCGAGGGCCGCCAGTTCCCCGTGGAGGAGCGCTATCTGCCGCTGCCGCCCGCCGCGGCCCACAGCGGCCCCCAGGCCCTGTGGCCGCACATGGCCGATGTCATCGCGGCCCTCATGCGTCAGGAATCCGGCAGCCTGCTGGCCTTCCTGCCCGGAACGGGCGAGATCCGCCGTGTGGCCGAGCTGCTGGAAGGACGCCTGCCCGCCGATACCCGCCTCTACCCTCTTTACGGGATGCTGAGTCCGCAGGAACAGGATGCGGCCATCGCCCCGGCGGCCGCAGGCGAGCGCAAGGTCGTCCTGGCCACGGCCATCGCCGAGACCTCCCTGACCATCGAAGGCATCCGTCTGGTGGTGGACGCAGGCCTTTCCCGCGAGAGCCGTTTCGATCCGGCCAGCGGTCTTTCCCGCCTGGAGACCGTGCGCGTCTCGCTGGCCGGGGCCCGGCAGCGGGCCGGTCGCGCCGGGCGTCTGGAACCCGGCATCTGCTGCCGCCTGTGGCAGCAGGCCGAAGAACACGGCTTCCGCCCCCAGCAGCGGCCGGAGATCCTGGATGCGGACCTTGCGCCGTTCTGCTTGCAACTGGCCGTCTGGGGCGCACGCAGGCCCGAAGACCTGCCCTGGCTGGACCTGCCCCCCAAGGCCCATCTGGCCGTGGCCCGGGAACAGCTGGCCGGACTGGGAGCCATCGAGCCCGGCACGGAAGAACTGCTGCCTACGCCCCTGGGCCGGCAGCTGGTAAAGCTGCCCCTGCCGCCCCGGCTGGCCTGCCTGCTGCTGCGCGCCCGGGAACACGGATACGGCGCTCTGGCCGCCTGTGTGGCTTCCCTGCTGGATGATCGCGATCCCCTGCCGCTGGCGGACGCCTCGCTGGCGCTGCGCCTGGACCGCTTCTGCGCGCCCGGCGACGGGCACGGAGCCTTCCGCCGTCTGCGTCAGTGGGCGGAACGTATGGCACGACTGGCGGACATCCCCACCGGCAACGGTTCCGATGCCTCCGGGGCTTCCCTGCTGCGCACGGCACGGCAACAGCTGCCCCATCTGGGCGAGGTCGTGGCCCTGGCCTATCCCGAGCGGGTGGCCCTGCGCAGCGGCGAGAACAACGGCATGGCCCAGTACCTCATGCGCAACGGCAAGGCTGCCGTCCTGCCCCTGACGGACAGTCTGGCCCGGCAGGACATGCTGGCCGTGGCTGCCGTGGATGCAGGCACGCGCGGCCGCATCCGTCTGGCCGCAGCGCTGGAGCAGGACGTGCTGAAAAAACTTTTCCGGTCAGAGATCACCGAAAGCGAAGACCTGAACGTCAGCCCGGAAGGCCAGGTCAATGCCCGCCGCCGTCGCCGTCTGGGGGCCCTGCTGCTGGACGATGCACCGCTGCCCCGTCCCGATGGCGACGCCTGCGCCCTGGCCCTGTGTGCCTTCATCCGCGACCAGGGGCTGCGTGTCCTGCCCTGGGGTGAGCCCGCGCGCCAATGGCTGGCCCGTGTGCGCCTGCTGCACCAGACATGGGGCGATCCCTGGCCCGACCTCTCCGATACCTGGCTGCTGGACGAGCTGGAAAACTGGCTGGCGCCCCATCTGGGCACCTGCACCGACCTGCGCCAGCTCTCCGCTGCCCGGCTGGCCGATGCCCTGCGCTGTCTGCTGCCCTACCCCCTGCTGCGACGACTCGAACAGCTGGCCCCCGCACAATGGCAGGCCCCTTCCGGCAGATCCCATCCCATCGTGTATGATGCCGAAGGCGGGCCCTTCGTGGCCGCCAAGCTGCAGGAATTCTTCGGCTGCGAGGATACGCCCCATATCGCCGACGGGCGCGTGCCGCTGACCCTGCATCTGCTCTCGCCCGCCGGGCGCCCCCTGCAGATCACGCGTGACCTTGGCCACTTCTGGCGCAACGGCTACCCGCAGGTGCGTGCCGAGATGCGCGGCCGCTATCCGCGCCATCCCTGGCCCGATGACCCGCTGTCCGCCCAGGCCACGGCCCGCACCAACCGCCAGCTGGCCCGAGGCAAATAGGTCGTTTTTTGGGGAGGGGGACCCCCCTTTGGCTGGCGCACAAAGGGGTTCCCCCTCCCCAAACCCCACCCCTTCCCCAAACGCGCGTTATTCAGGAAGATGGAGGCTGCGGATGCGCAACGGTCTCCCTTCGCTCACAGTCCCCCGGCACACCACAAAAACGACAATAAAAAAAGCTAGGGCCGCAAGCCGCCTACGGTGCAAAAGCGGCTGGTCGTATGGCCTCGAACACGCCTCCGCGCGTCCGGAAAAATATCTACTTGAAAACGCGTCCTGCCCCACTGCCGGGAAAAAACGAAGGCTCCGCCAAGAGTACGGCAAAATACAAAGAGCCCAGCTCATCCGCCCTTCCCGGGCAACTTCCAGCTTTCCCCCCGGCCATACTCCGGCTACACCGCCTCTGACGAAAGCATCCTTTCAAAGGATCTCCCCGCGTCCATCTCCCCATACATCGGGGGACCGGCAGCAAAGGCTGCCCGCCGCATCACGCGTCACTGTCAAAAGACCATACGAGCGGTTTTTGGGGAATGGGGGAGTTTGAGGGGGAAGGGCCCTTTTTTCCGCCAGAAAAAGGGCCCTTCCCCCTCAAATCAATCTCTCCGCTCCCCGACTCACCACAGTGAGCGTACGAAATCGCGTATGCGTTCTTCGCTGTAATAGTCCCTGCCGGGCTGGGCAAAGCCCACATGCCCGCCGTGCGGGGCCACTTCCAGATGCAGGGTCCCGCTTTTGGCCGCCATGTCCACGGGATAGCAGGAAGGCGAGCAGAAGGGATCGTCTTTGGCCAGCAGCATATAGAGCGGTGTCTGAATGGACGGCAGCCAAGGCAGCGAGCTGTTCTCGCGCCAGTAATCCTGGGCGCTGGCATAGCCGTAGAGGGGCGCGGTGAAGCGGCCGTCGAATTCCGCGAAGGTACGGAACTTTTCGATGCCCTCCACCGAAGGGTAATTGGGGAACCGGGCCGCTTTTTCACGTACCTTGGGACACATGGTCCGCAGGAAATAGCGCAAATAGATGCGGCAGCCGGGCCCGTCCATGACTTTGGCCGCGCCCACCAGATCGCAGGGCACGGAGACGACCGCCGCCGCACGCACCAGCGGCGAGACCTGCTCCCTGGCCAGATACATGCAGGTCTGGTTGCCGCCCATGCTGAACCCGGCCAGCAGGATGGGCAGATCCCACTGCTCGGCGTAACGCACCACCGTGGCCAGATCGACCGTCACGCCCATATGGTACAGGCGGTCGGTCCGGTTGGGCTCGCCGGAGCAGCCGCGCATGTTCCAGGCCAGCACCCGGAAACCTTCTTCCAGCAGCACGCGCGCCAGTCCCAGGATGTACCGGCGGCGGCTGTGGCCTTCCAGACCGTGCGACAGGATGGCCACCCCGCGTTCCGGCAGGCCCGGCGGGGGCGTGTGGACATCCACATCCAGAAAATCTCCGTCCGGCGTATCCAGACGTACCCTTCGGCAGCGGGCGGCCTGTGCCGCATCGGGAAAGTCCAGACGGCGGCATTTGGCGGACCAGATGGTGTTGACATGGGCATTGCGCAGCCAGAGCGGCGCGCGGTAGCGGCTGGGCAGTATTGGCATGACGGCAGGCCTCGTGTAAGAACGGTGGGATGCAAGCAAACTTTCATCCTAGACCTGTCAGAAAGGCCCTGTCAAACGCCGCTCCCCGGAAAACGGACGTCCTCATCCTGGGGGCAGGCGCGGCGGGCCTTATGTGCGCCCGCGAAGCCTCGGCCCACGGCCTGGACGTGGTCCTGCTGGAACGTGCCCCCTCCCCCGGCCGCAAGCTGTGCATCAGCGGCGGCGGCAAGGCCAACTTCACCAACCGCCGTCTGGCGGCCCATCACTATGCCTGCGCCGATCCCGCCTTCTGCGAGCCCGCACTGGATGCCTTCACCCCGCAGGACATGGAGCGCCTGGTGCATGGCTGGGGCCTGCCCGTGGAAGAACGCGCCCACGGCCAGCTGTTCCTGACTGTCCCGGCCAAACGTTTGCTGGACGCCCTGGTGCAGGATTGCCGCCGTCAGGGCTGTGCCCTCCACTGCCAGACCGACGTGCATGACGTGGTGCCCCTGCCCGATGGTGCGGGCTTCGAGGTCGGCAGCTCGCAGGGCCTCTGGCGCTGCCGCCGTCTGGTGCTGGCCCTGGGCAGTCCCGCCTGGCCGCAGTGCGGAGCCACGGGCAGCGGGTTCCGGCTGGCCCAGGCACTGGGGCACCGCCTTGTGGAACATGCTCCGGCGCTGGCCCCCTTCCGCATGGCCCCCGACTGGCTGGACGACAATCTGGCGGGCATCAGCCTGCCGGTGCGCATCGGCCTGCCGCAGGCCGGACTTTCCCCTTCGCTGGCCGCGGATCCCGTCTGGCAGGACGACCTGCTCTTCACCCACGACGGCATCAGCGGCCCGGCCAGCCTCAAGGCCTCCCTGTTCTGGCGGCCGGGACAGGAGGTTGCCCTGGACTTTTTGCCCGGCAGCGATCTGGCCGCCCTGCTGGACGGCCCCGGCCAGGGCAAGCAGACACCGCGCGGACTGCTGCGCCGCCTGCTGCCCCAGCGTCTGGTGGACGCCCTGCTGCCGCCGGAGACTGCGGGCCGAAAGATAGCCGAACTTTCCCGCGCCGCCCGGCAGCAGATCTGTGCCCGCATCCATGATTTCCGCACCGTCCCCGCCGGTCTCGCCGGGCTGAAAAAAGCCGAGGCCTGCCGCGGCGGTGTGGACACCCGGCAGGTGGATCCCTACAGCCTGCAAAGCACGGTGCGGGAAAACCTCTGGATCGTGGGCGAGCTGCTGGATGTCACCGGCCTGCTGGGCGGCTACAACCTGCACTGGGCCTGGGCCAGCGGCATGGCCGCCGGGCGGGCCCTGGCCCTGTTCGCGGGTAAGTAGGCATTTTTCTTTTTTATGGGGAAAGGGGCGCTTTGGAAAAAGCGCCCCTTTTTCTGCGCACCATGCCGTAAAACCTTTCTTTGGCGGGATGCGGCTCCTCATCGCCGACGAACGGTGATGGTGGCATGACAGTATCTTCCGCATCCGGCCGGATCTGCCGGCATCGCCAAAAACAGGCAACTAATTGCAAAGATCGTTTCTTTCTTCCTTCGTGTGCTCTGCCTATACAGGGATCACAGCCAGATGCTGACGGAGGTACGTCATGAATACGATCACGAGAGAAAACCAGCTTGCCCGCCGCCGCTTCCTTGCCGGTGGCCTGGCCGTCGGAGCGGCCGCTCTTCTGTCCTCCTCCCTGCACGGCATGGCCCATGCCGCGGCACTGTCCTCCCCATCCGCCACAAAAAACAGGCAGCAGCCCCGCTCCCTGCCGCAACGCCGTCTCGGCTCCTTGCAGGTCTCTGCCATCGGCCTCGGCTGTCTGCCCATGGTAGGCTACTATGGCGGCACCTATGCCAAAAAGGACATGATCGCCCTGATCCGGCGGGCATACGACAGCGGCGTGACCTTTTTCGATACGGCCGAGGTCTACGGCCCCTACACCAGTGAGGAATGGGTCGGCGAAGCCCTGGCCCCGGTGCGCGACAAGGTCGTCATCGCCACCAAATTCGGCTTTGGCGTCGAAGAAGGCCGGCCCACGGCCCTCAACAGCCGTCCCGACCACATCCGGCGGGCCGTGGAAGGTTCCCTGCGGCGCCTGCGCACCGACCGCATCGACCTGCTCTACCAGCATCGTGTGGACCCCAAGGTCCCCATGGAAGACGTGGCCGGAACGGTGAAAGACCTCATCCGGGAAGGCAAGGTCCTTCACTTCGGTCTGTCCGAGGCCAGCGCGGCCTCCATCCGGCGGGCCCATGCCGTCCAGCCCGTCAGCGCCGTGCAGAGCGAATACTCCCTTCTGTGGCGCGAACCGGAGACCAAGATCTTCCCCACCCTGCGGGAACTGGGCATCGGCCTTGTCCCTTACTGCCCTCTGGGACGGGGCTTCCTGACCGGCGCCATCGACGAGAACAGCCGCTTCACCACAGGGCGCCTGTCCACCCTGCCGCAATTCACTCCGGAGGCCCTGAAGCACAACATGCCCCTGCCCCGCCTGATCCGTAGCTGGGCCGAGCGCAAGCATTGCACCATGTCCCAGTTCGCCATCGCCTGGCTCCTGGCCCAGGCCCCCTGGATCGCTCCCATCCCCGGCACGACCAATCCGGCCCATCTCGACGACTTTCTCGGCGGTGCCGCCGTGAGCCTGACGCCTGGGGAGCTGGAAGAATTCGAACGGGAATACGGCGGGATCACCCTCATGGGGCATCGTGCGGACGCCTTTACGGAAAGCCAGATCGACAAGTAAGGCCGGAGGGATGTTCCCGTTGCGGCCGACCTGCATGGCAGACCGGGAGGAACAATAAGCAAGCACACGGGGCAGGCGGGCATACCCGTCCAGCGCGCGGATCATGGGCACCGTGCGGGACGCCCTTCTGCCGCACGGCCCGCTGTCATCCTGACACCCAAACTGTCCGCCAACTGAACCGCCAGCAGCATGTTCTTTCCTGCTCCTGCTGTACGGCTTCCGCCACCGCTGAACCCATAACGCAAAAAGTGACCCACCGGCAAAGCCGGTGGTTCTTCATATGCGCCTGTAAGGCTCT
>OODJ01000253.1_pt1 | contig 61197 bp, 59 predicted proteins | sample 1671611 | NCBI WGS metagenome assembly OODJ01 (sample SAMN06348174, study PRJEB24527) | human gut metagenome | biome: human gut; feature: ankylosing spondylitis patient; material: feces | host: Homo sapiens | place: China | collected 2015-10 | reverse complement strand
ATTAAAATAAAAAATATATAACAATAAATATTTTCAAAGAACATTGACAAATAAAATATGCTTATGATAAAATAAAAGTGCGGAGGTTTCCGCATAGGGGATGGCACCCATTGCAAAAAACAGAAAAAAGTCCGGCATACCACAACCGGCAAAAAATCGAATAAAGGGGGAGACACCCATTGGAAAAAACGGTACAAGTTGTCGATGAAGCCGGAATCCGGTATGAAGCGACCTATCTGCGGCGGGCAAAAGGGCTCGTCAAACACGGCAGGGCGCGCTTTATCGATGAAAATACCATTTGTCTTGCGTGTCCGCCGAATAAAATCAACTTGAATTCGGAGGATAGGAACATGATGAACATAGAAAATTTCAACAGCACAAAAGAAATTGAGACAAAGCAAGCAAATACGGACAATGAAAAAACGGCAATTCGTGCAGAGGGGGCGGCAGCAAAAACAACTCCCAAATATTCGCTGGAATATGCGTTAGAGCAGATTGAAAAAATCGGATCTGAAATATCCGTTGTGCTGAAGGCATTGGATGTGATTTCCGGAATGGAAAGCGAAGCGACTTTGGAACGCGGTGGATCAGCCGATGAGATGGCAAAGGCTGCGGCGGATATTGTTCGATGCCGGGAGACTACCAACCAAAAGCTCATCGCGTTTTATGAGAAGATGGCAGATGACTGCAAGCCGCCGCAGGGTCAAGCGAAAAGAGATGAGGAGTTCTTAACGACGCTACTGGATTATCTCTCATCACCTAAGTCCGGCGTAAACGAGTCTGAAGCGGAGCTTTTTAGGAACTTTATAAAAAACTGTTAAAAAGCTAAAGCAAAAAGTCCCGTCGAAAGACGGGGCTTTTTTTGATTGAAACAGAGAAAAAGTTTCCGAATCTGTACGACCTGGTAGCCTCGGAGACTTTACGGCAGAATTTCCTCAATCTGTCGGTTGAGCGCGGCAATGTCGGGATAAGAAATTGCTTCATTTGTCAATCCGTACTCTGTTTTCAGAGAAAGTATCCGCAAAACGCTTTCGTTGAGCCGTTGCTCGGAGATACGTCCGCTTTCCACTGCGGAAAGCAATGCGGTATAGACAGCTTCAAGATTTTCCTCTTCGTGACATACGAGCAACAGGTCACAGCCTGCTTCAACGGCGCGAACCGCCGCTTCTCCGATACCATAGGCTTCGGTAATTGCACCCATGGTCAGGTCGTCGGTACAGATGACTCCGTCAAAGCCCATTTCCTCCCGCAGGATATCTGTTACCATGATGTGAGACAGTGTTGCGGGGTTATTTGGATCTAATTGAGGCATTAAAATATGTCCGACCATCACAATGGGAATACCGGCATCGATTGCTTTTTGAAAAGGGATGGCATCATTTTGTTCCCATTGTTCTTTCGTTTTATTGACAATCGGCAAAGACAGATGAGAGTCAGTGGCGGTGTCGCCATGCCCGGGGAAATGTTTGCCTGCCGCAATGATTCCTGCGTCCTGCAGCCCTGCAGCAACTTGCGAGGATGCTTCCGCCGCAGTTCTGGGATCGCTGCCATAGGAGCGGTCTCCGATTACCGTATTGTTAGGGTCGGAAAAGACATCCATAACCGGGGCAAAATCCAAATTGAAACCAAAGGCGGAGCATTCTGCGCCAAGCGTTTGACCAAGCTTTTTTAAGAGGGAAGGATCCGATTGCTGTCCATAGGTATAAGCAGCGGGAATATCGGCTATCTCGAGCGGCATGCGGGAAACTCTGCCGCCTTCTTCGTCCACACAAAGAAAAAGCGGGATATAGTCTGTGTTGAGTGCTTTCAGCTGATTGGTAAGCTCTGTCAGCTGTCGGCTGCTTGAGACATTCCTTCCAAAGAGAATGATTCCGCCTACCTGATAATTCTGAATTGCTGCGATCCCATCTGCTCCGGGTGTCGTTCCGGAGATGCCTGCCACCAGCAGCTGGGCAACCTTTTGTTCGACTGTCATTGCTTGTAATCTTTGTTCTTCCGGACTGGGAACGACGGTAGTTTCTGATGCTGTTGTACTGTCCAGCTCGGTATTGGGAGATGCTTTTCCGCAGGATGCTGCAAGAAGTAAGGTAAATATAACAATGACGGATGTTAACTTTTTAAAAAACATAAAAGACTCCTTTTTCCCCAAGGATAATTCGGCCGGAAAAAGATATTGAGGAAAGTCATGGTTATCACTTAACATGAAAAGGACTCTGCGGTTAAATCTGCGATTTTTACCGGCAGGATCTTTTGCAGAGACGTAAACGGCATTTCTACCTGATAACCGATTTTTCCTGCGCTGAAGAGGATTGTTTCAAAATCCAACGCGGTTTTATGAATGGTTGTGGGGAACGGCTTTTTCATTCCGATAGGGGAACATCCGCCGTGAAGATAACCGGTCAAAGGCAGAAGTTCTTTTTGCTTAATCATTTCTATCGATTTTTCTCCGACAGTTGCCGCCGCTTTTTTTAAATTCAATTCCTCTTCGGCGGGGATCATGAAAACAAAATGTTCTCCGGATTTTCCAACTGTAACAAGCGTTTTAAAAACTCTTTCCGGGTCGATATTCAGGGCTTTCGCAAGGTCGACGGCGGATACCGCGCCGGAGGTCACATAACAGTGACTTTGATAGGAAATTTTCGCTTGATCCAAGATCCGCATAACATTGGTTTTTTCTGTTTGTTTGGTGGTAGACATGAGTGTTTCTCCTCTGTTTTTATCTGACCTGTTTTTTCTTTTTCATGACAAGCGGGACATGATATGTGTTTCCATAGGAAGCTTTTTTGAGAGAGCGGCAAATGGTCAAAATTTTTTTGAGCAACATAATGAAACATACATAAAATGTGATGTCAAATCGTTCACAGTCTGTTTTCCTTACGCGCGTGCAAAAAGATTTGAACGTTTTTTTCGGCGCGCTTTTGCCCGAGAGAAAAGCCGCGGCACGGGAACCCGTGCCGCGTATGGTTATTTGATTTCGTTTGCGATGGCATAAAGCTTTTGCATTCTGGCAAGGACATCTGCACAACGTGCCTCCATCCATGCTTTGTCTTCCGGAGAGAGAACAGCGAGTTCCTCGGGAGTGATTTTCTTCTTGAACATTCTGTCGACAAGAAGAGCTTTGTCGATATCAACGCAGCAAATCCTGTCGTCATTTTTGCAGATGACAATATTGGATTTTCCGGCAAAAAGCTGATCGATTGCTTCCACACCCATTTCGGACGCGACAAGTCGGTCTGTCAGCGTAGGAGAGCCACCGCGCTGGACATGAGCGAGCCTTGCAAATTTTGTTTCGATACCGGTTTTTTCTTCAATGGTTTTTGCGAGCTTTTCGGCGTAGCCGACAAGGCCCTCCGATACAATGACGATAAAGGCACGTTTCCCGCCTTGTTTCTGACGAATGATATCGGCAATGGCTTTGTCTTCATCAAACGGAATTTCCGGAATGGCGACGGCTGAGGCACCGCAGGCGATGCCGGTGCGGAGTGCAATGTGACCTGCCCAGCGTCCCATAACCTCAACTACATCACAGCGTGCATGGGATTCGCAGGTATCGCGAAGTCTGTCTACCATCTGAATAACGGTATTCATCGCTGTATCAAAACCTACGGTATAATCGGTGGAAGTAATGTCGTTATCAATCGTACCCGGAATACCGATCGTAGGGATCCCATGGTTAGAAAGGTCGGTTGCCCCACGGAAAGTGCCGTCTCCGCCGCAAGCGATAATGCCGTCAATGTGATTCTTTTCACAGGTAGCAATGGCTTTTGCCATTCCTTCCGGTGTTTTGAATTCGAGACACCTGTCGGAATAAAGCATGGTTCCGCTTTTTGTAATGATATTGCAAAGGTCTGCCGGTGAGGAAAAAAGCTTCATATGATCCTCAATCAGTCCTTTATAGCCTTCATAAATACCGTATACCTCGACGCCGCGGGCAAGAGCTGCGCGTGCTGCCGCACGGATGACCGCGTTCATGCCGGGTGCGTCTCCTCCTGAGGTAAGGATGCCGATTCTTCTGAATTTTTTCATATGTTTTTCTGTCCTTTCTGTTCGCTTGTCATCTTTATCATTTTTGCATTTTACTTTACGGGCTTGCCTCCGGAAAGAAACGCAAGCGCACGTGGAATGGCGTCTTTTGCGTTGTACCAAGGTTCCGCATCATAACGATAGTCAAATTTCTTGCAGAACCAGGAAACATCACCGCCGAGTTCCGCAATGTATGTTTTCTCGATCTCACGGGCTGTTTTAAAATAATCCGCAAACATTTTTTTCGGAAGACTGTTTCTTCCGGCTTCAAGCAACGATGCGTAATGGGGAAGACAGAAATATTTTTGTGCAGCGAATTTATCGCGGAATTCATCTTCCGTTTCCCATAGGTAGACCATATTGGAAAACATTTTGTCGATTGCGGAATGGATTCTGTCGCAGACATAGCAGGAGGTATCCAGCGTTTCAAGCTTTGTCTGCTCTTTTTCACCTTTGCTGTCGAAAACGGTTCCGCCTGAAAAAACCGTTTTTTCAATTTCCGCAAGATGGCTTTCCAAAATGAGTCCCAGTCCAAGCCGGTTTCCTTTTTCAAACATCTTGTCAAAGTGATGCTTGCAAAAGCCCTTTTTGTTCGTTTGGATGCGAATATCCGGTTCCATCATGGATGCGCCGAGAATGATGTCAAGCTCATTTTTTTCGAGCATATCATGCAAACGGCAAAACGGACATTCTGCCGGTTCCTGTACCGGCGCTGTGTCAAACGCTTCGTTGATCGGAATGGTATAAATTTTCTCAACCACAGCGGAAAAACTCCTTCCTGTCGTTACGGCAGTTCAATATTGGCAATGTAAGGCTTGTGATCGGATTCCCGTGTTTCTGGAACTTCAACGGAGGTTACCCGAATATCGTTGCTGACAAAAATATAATCAATTTTCCGATCGGCATTTGGATTACTGTCCGCTTCAGGGTAAGAAGGAAAAGTGAATATCGTAGACGCATTTTTGTCCGGGAAAATGTCAAAGGTATCGGTCATGAGAGCCCGAATCGGATCCAGCACGGGATTGTCGGGTTTGACGTTGAAATCTCCCATGAGAATCGTTGGTCTGGAGGCTTCTTTTAAAATTCCGACGAGCGTTTTTACGGCGCTTTCCTGTTCGGTTTTTGCAAGACCAAAATGAGAAACATAGATATCTGCGATTGTGCCGGAAAAATCTACCGCAGCGTGAAGGATCACTCGCGGCTCATAATAAACGGGTTCGCTTTTATCCTCCGGATCCTGGATCGGAAAAATTTCAAACTCCACAATCGGATGCCGGGAAACAAATCCGTTGCCGTAAGTACCGGGCCCCCAGGTAACAGCGGGTGCGAAGCGGCTTTCATAACCAAGCTCGTTCCCGATATATTCCGCAAGCTTCATTCTGCCGCTGCGGGGGAGCTTATAATCAACCTCGTTGAGTCCGCAGATATCAGGGGCTATTTTGCGAATCACGGAAACGCAGGCTTCCGGATGAAATGGCTTTTTTGCGTTGGGGGAAGTGTAATCCCGTCCTCCGGCAATGTTATATGTCATAATTTTGAGGTTCATATGATTTTCCCTTTCTATTTCTACAATAAATTAAAATTAAGCCGTGAAAAACGAAAGAGCAACTTCAGCGGCCGATGCGGCGTCCGATGTATAGGCGTCGGCTCCGATTTCCTTGCAGTAGGCATCGGTAATGGGAGCGCCGCCGATCATGATTTTTACTTTATCACGGATGCCTTCCGCAACACAAAGATCGACAACATTTTTCATTTCGCCCATGGTAGTTGTGAGAAGTGCAGAGCAGGCAATGATTCCGGCGCCGTGTTCTTTTGCGGCGGAGACGAATGCTTCGGGAGAGACATCAACGCCAAGGTCGATGACTTCCAAACCTTTTCCTTCCATCATCATTTTAACGAGATTTTTTCCAATATCGTGGAAATCTCCGCGAACAGTTCCAAGAACGACTTTCCCTACAGGCTTGACATCTGAGGATACAAGATACGGCTTTAAAATTTCTGTTCCGGTTTTCATCGCTCTTGCCGCAATGAGAACCTCGGGCACGAATACCTCGTTGTTTTTAAACTTCACGCCGATGACACTCATTCCGGCGAGAAGCCCGTCGTTTAAAATGTCCTTGGCTGGGATGCCGGCCTCCAAAGCCTGAGGAACAAGGACTTTGATGTCTTTTGCTTTTCCCTGCTGAAGCTTTTCAGAAATTTCCTGTAAAATAGTTGCTGACATGATTTTTTCTCCTAATCGATCTATAAAATAATTTTATATTTAACTCAAAAAAATAAGTACATTTGTGAAAAAACGAATTTTTGCCAATCAGCGAATTTATCACGAGTCTGCGTGCAGACCGCCGCTCGTTTCTCTGTATTTTTTTGGCGTCATACCGGTTTGTTTTTTGAATACCTTATTGAAGTAGCTTTGATCCACAAATCCGACAAGTTCGGAAATCTCGACGATAGAAAGATCGTTGGAAAGCAGCAAAATTTTGCTTTTTTCAATTCTGACTTCGTTTAAATACCCGTTAAAACTTGTCTGCATCTCATCTTTGAAGATCTTGCTGAGGTATGACGGAGACAAGTAAACATGTGCAGCAACGTCGGCAAGCGTAATTTTATGCATATAATTGTTGCGAATGAAAGAAACTACCTGTGTGATGATGCCGGCATGCTTTGCTTTTTCAAGTCCGAACGTCTCGGCGGAAAATTTTTTCAGAATATTCATGAGACAGTAGCAGATATCATCAATGGTGTCGAGCGCGAAAAAGTCGGAAATAAACTGCGGACTGAGCTGATAAATACTACCTTCATCCGCACCTCCGTCGAGCGCCGCCCGGGAAATGATGACGGTAAGTTCAAATGCACGCAGCTTAATCGCGTCTATATTGTTTGCGGATGCGAAAAAGATATGCCCCAGAATTTCGTTCAGATAGCGTTTTGCGTCTTTTTCGTCTCCGGATTTGATTGCATGAACAAGCAGTTTTTCCTTGTCGTAAGGATACGGAGAATATTTATCCACACCCAAAATCATGCGGCTTTTAATGCTCTGTACGTAGTCGCCGATCTGTTGCTGAATCTGCATTTTTTCTTCGTTTTCCCGCATGTCGCTCCGATTTTCGCTTTGAGAGAGCGCGAGGACATGAAGCATATCCGAAAGGGCGCTGACTTTTTGGGAACAGAAAACGGGTACGCGTTTCTGATATGCGGAAAAAGCGGCGGAATCAATTTTTGTCAAGTTGATTTCGGCACCGATATCAGATGGAAAAGTTTCTTCGTTTTCCGAAAGATTCATAGGACCTGCAAGCAAATACCCGCTTTCTTTTTCTGTTGCGTATTTTGCGATGCAGAAAACAAATCCGGCCGGACAAAAATAGATATATTTTCCGCCGAATTTTTCAGCGCCGTAAGCGGCACGCCGATGAGACCAAATACATCCCTCGTCTCCGGAGGAAGATTCAATTCCGTTTTTGGCGGGACAGGAAAATAAACAAGAATTTTCCCCAAATAAAGCGGTCAGATTTTCATCCGTCAGCATGTATCCGCAACCGGTCAGCGTGGAAAACGAACGAAGCTGCCGTTCAAATTTTTCGCTTTGTTGCATCGTTACGACCTTTCTAAAACTTTATTATATACAACCGGGAGCGAAAATTATTGTAAAATATTATGATTTTTAGTAATATCAGATTTTATTTCTTTTTCAAGAGAGATAATTTTTACCGGAACACCTTCCTTAATACAGGTTGCAACCGTGTATGCTGTTCCGTGAGAACTGCCATCCCAAAAGGCAAGCACATACTGTGCGTAAGAGATAATTTCATCATTGCGGATGATTGGTGCACGTCTGCCGTATTTTGCGTAATCGGGTTTGAAAATTTTGGTCGGAAGATGATTGTTCTTTGCGTAAATTTCCGCGAGAGTGTCAATCCCGACGGCGCCGCCGCTTACGATTTCTGTTGCATTTGCCGGAATATACCGGCATAGCAATTCATATGCTTCCTTTTTGAGTTTATCGTATTCAATGCTTCTGGAGCCGACGATTGCGACGCGCATGCTTTCTCCTTTCCGCTCAGATCGGCGTTGTCATTGTTATTTTTAACAAATTCTATTTTTGGGAATGCTCTGAGAAAGATAATGGAACAACTTACATTATATCAAAGAATCAATGTATTTTCAATAGAAAAACAAAATATCTGGGTAGATGCAAAAAAATTGTTACACATAAAAAACCGAAGATTAAGCAAATTAAAAACAGCACGGACAAAAAGCCGTGCGGAAAATCTGCGGCTTGGCGGCACCGTGGATTTTAAAAAAAGTAACAGTCGTCGAAAGGCGAAAAACATGAGAAACAAAGTGAAAGCGATTTTGAGCGCGGTACTTGCCGTTGTGCTGACAGCGGGCTTTTCTTTCGGAGCTTTGGCGGCGGACGAAGCAGACGGAGAAGAGACTGCCGTGCCGGTGGCAAAAAACTTCGCGCAGACAAAACTGATTGCGGCGGGTGTTCCATTCGGAGTAAAGTTTCACACAGATGGCGTCGTAGTTGTTGGAATCTGCGGAAATTGCGGACCTGCGGCTGACGCAGGAATCAAAAAAGGCGATGTTATCACAGCGGTTGACGGAAAAAAAGTCGGTTCTGTGGGTGAATTTGCTGAGATCATCAGAAATTCGAACGGCGCTGAAGTGAAGCTTGAATATCGAAGCGGAGGTCTGGAGCGTACAGCAACGGTCCAGCCGATTCCGGATGAATTCGGCGAATATAAGCTTGGCGTTTGGATCAAAGACAGCGCAGCAGGCATCGGAACCGTAACTTTTATCGATCCGGAAACCAAAGTGTTCGCTGGATTGGGACATGGAATTTGTGATGCGGAAAGCGGTGCTCTGGTACCGTTCGCATACGGAAGCGCCGAGGAGGTTGCCCTTTCGGGAATTACTCCCGGGCGTGCGGGTGTACCCGGTGAACTTCGAGGTTCCTTTACCGGCTATAAGCAGGGTAAGCTTTTGAAAAATACGGAATCCGGTATATACGGCGTGTTAAGCGAATTGCCGGAGGGACTTTCGGAAGAACTTTATCCAGTTGGACGATCTTCCGAAGTAAAAGAAGGCAAGGCTTATATTTTTACAACGGTTGACGGCGACGGACGTCAAAAATATGAAATTGAAATTTCAAAAATTGATAAAAGCGGAAACGGCAGAAACTTTTCCGTACGTGTAACAGATAAAGCGCTTCTTGAAAAAACAGGCGGAATTGTTCAGGGCATGAGCGGCAGTCCGATTATTCAAAACGGAAAGATTATCGGTGCCGTTACGCATGTGCTGGTGTCAAATCCAACAGAGGGTTATGGAATTTTCATTGAAAACATGCTCTCTGAGCTTACCGAAGCAAACGTGACGGAATCCTGCCTTGCTGCGTAAATTCAAGGTGACTTTGTGAAAAAAAGGGCATTACGACCGCGCCGGAGCTTATCCGGTTAGGATGGTGTGGTAAAAAAATCGGTGCGGTGTCGAAAAAGTTTTCGCAAATAATCCCATAAAGTGTCATTTGTCAAAAGGATCTTACAGAGAGCGTGCCAATTTGCTGCGATGAGACGAAAAGTTGTCTTACGCGACAGTGCGGAATCGACGCTCTCTTTTTATGTTTTCGTGTATGCTTGTACATGGGGTGGAAAAGATTTTCCAGAAGTTTCAAAACGAAAGGATGATAACGCTTTGACAGATGAAAGAATCAAAGAATTGGAACCGACATCCGGAAGAGAACGGCGCGTAGCCGTCTGTCCGACAAATACGGCGGCGGGATTCCGAAAGGCGGCGGGTGCCGTCGGAACGATGATTATAGGCTTTTTCTTCGGTGGAACGGAATTTCCGCTTGGCGCTTATCCGCTTGGGAGCGCGCTGGTTGCTGCAGTGCCGAAATATTCGGTATTTGCTTTAATCGGTGTCCTTCTGCGATGCGCATATGCGTATGCGGCGGGAGAGGATCTTTTGCTGTTCGGGCTCAGCGCCGCGGCACTTTGTGCATGCCGGATTTTACTGTGCGTTGCGGTATACGGACGAAAAACGATACGAAAAACAGGACGGCTCCCCGATTCCGTATCTGCCCGTGTTTTACTTTGTGCCATTTTTACGCTTGGATTTTCTTTAATTGGCGCTATCCAGGCAGGATCTGAACTTTATGACATTGCCTCTCTTGCGCTGAACACGGTGTGTGCCGCATCGTTTGCTTTTTTACTTTCTTTTTTCTTTGAGCCGGAATACCGCTTTACGCCGGCGTTTGAAGCGGGACTGGGGGCGGCGGCTTTCTGCTTATCATTGTCTCTGGTCAATCTTTACATTGGAACTTTTTCGATCGGACTTGTTGTTTCTTATATGATAACACTTTATGTCGGATGGCTTGGACAGCCGACCCGCAGTTCTGCGGTAGGACTGCTCTGCGGTCTTGCCTGCGGCGGGATCTATGCCCCTATTTTTGCGCTTTCGGGCCTTATCGCCGGGATTTTTTTCGAGGTGAACAGTTTACTTGCGGCTGCGGGTTCTATTGCCGTTATGATCTGTGGCGCGTTGTATTTCAGCGGCACAGAGGCGATTTCCGCATTTTTGCCGGAAATTATTACAGCGGCTGTTCTCATCGCCGTACCGGCGATGCTTCGGATCCTTCCGTCTTTTTCTATGAAAGCGGTACCCGCCGAGGCTTCGGATTGCAGGGAACTCATTGCGCGCCGCAGAGAAGAGGAGCGCGAACGGCGAATGGAAAGCATTGCCGGCTCTATGAATGCCCTTTCTTCGATTATGCACAGCCTTTCCGAAAAATTTCGTCGTCCTAGACCTGAAAAACTCAGCGAAAAATGCATGCAGATTTGGCGGCGACACTGCGAAATGTGTCCAAATGAATGTACTTGCCGCGGCTTAGAAGAAATGGAATCAGACAAAGCCTCGGACAAGCTGGCCTCGCGTCTGATGGCTTCCGGAAAAATCGACCGGGAAAAACTTTATGAAATAACGAAAGTAAAATGTCCGATGCTTGATGCCATCGCGAAAGAGATCAGTGTCTGTTCCGCAAAAATGCTGGAGGAGGCAATTCGGGAGGATAAAACTCAGATTTTCGCTTTCGATTATGAGGCGATGGCACAAATGTTTGCGGACGCCGCCTCCGAAGGCACAATCCAGTTCAATGTCGACAAGGTTTTGTCTGACCGGCTACGCCGCAGATTCTTGCGCTCGGGACTGCGCGCAGAGAATCTTGTCGTATGCGGCGACCGTAAGAAATATGTGATTGCTACGGGGCCGGATATTGCTCGTACAGAGCTTCGTCCGGCGGCGATTCGAGAAATTTGTGAAGCGATCTGCGGCGTCAAATTCAGTATGCCGGAATTTATGCTGGAAAACGGAAGAAGCGCCCTGACACTGGAAAGTACGCCATGCTATACAGTGGAGTATTCCGGGAAGCAAGTCTCCAAAAAAGGAGAGAATGTCTGCGGGGACAGCGTTTCGGTTGTAAAGAGCTATGACGATTATTTCTATTGCTTCATCTGTGACGGAATGGGAAGCGGCGAAGATGCTGCGCTGACCTCGCGGATGTGTCGTGTTTTTCTCGAAAAGATGCTTGCCTGCGGCAACAAAAAATCCACGACGTTGGAAATGCTGAATAACCTGGTTTGTTCGAAGAGTACGGAGTGCTTTGCGACGGTGGATCTTTTAGAGGTGGATCTTATGCAGGGAATTGCCTCTTTCATCAAAAGCGGCGCCGTCCCGTCTTATGTCATTCGCGAAAAACACCTTTATAAAATTGCGTCGGGCACCTTCCCGATCGGAATTGTCCCTCAGGTCTCGGCAGAGGTAACGGAATTTGAGCTTGAGGACGGCGATGTTATTTTGCTTTGCTCAGATGGTGTGGCATCCGACATCGAGGCGTGTGAGACCGGAGATCCCGCGTGGTTTGTGGAATTTATTTCGACGGAATGGACAGATAATCTCGGTGTGATGGCGGAAAAAATTATCCATGCCGCACAGGGTGCGGCAGCGCGTGCCGACGATATGACGGTAGAACTTGTCCGTGTGAGGAAAATTTCGGAGACCTCCGAGGATGCGGCGTGAGAATTCCCGAGAATTTCAAAATAAAACAGAGATTTTTACAAGATTTTTGATTTAAGCGGGAGGATTTTCAGAAAAAATCAGAAATTTCAAAGTTTTTTTAGAAATTTTTCAAAAAAACTTGCAATTTGCTCTATTATCTGCTATAATGCCCTTGTGAATTTAGGATCGATCAAAAAAAGTCCTTTTCAAAATATGATTTTGATATCGTTCACGGCACTTTTTAATGCACGGAAAAAATCTTTTTTTCGTGCATTTTTTTAGGCTTGACGGGAATTTCCGTCCGGTGCGCAGGCAGCTTCCCTGGAAGCGGGGTGGCGCACGAAATTCTTAAAAAAAGTGAGCTTAGCAGAAATGGATCAAAACACGAAAATCATTGAGCTTCGGAATATTTCGAAAAGCTTTAACGGCGAACAGGTCCTTAAGGGAATCGATCTCGATATCCATGATAAGGAATTTATCACGCTACTAGGACCGTCCGGCTGCGGAAAAACGACAACGCTGCGTATCATCGGCGGTTTTGTCACACCGGACGCGGGAGATGTTTGTTTCCTCGGAAAGAGAATCAACGATCTTCCTCCTTATAAGCGGCAGGTCAATACGGTCTTTCAGAAATATGCACTGTTTCCGCATCTTGACGTATTTGAAAATGTTGCGTTCGGGCTGCGGCTTGTCAAAACACCGGAAAAAGAAATCATTTCCCGCGTGCGGGAAATGTTGGCGCTTGTCAATCTTTCCGGATTTGAGGCGCGCAGCGTCGATCTTCTTTCCGGCGGTCAACAGCAGCGTGTTGCGATTGCGCGCGCGCTTGCGGGCAATCCCAAGGTGCTTCTTCTTGACGAACCGCTCGGCGCGCTTGATTTGAAGCTTCGCAAGGAGATGCAGTTTGAGCTGAAGAAAATCCAGCAGCGGCTGGGGATTACTTTTGTTTATGTTACGCACGATCAAGAGGAAGCTCTTACCATGAGTGACACTGTTGTTGTCATGAACGGAGGCGTCATCCAGCAGATCGGCACTCCTCAGGATATTTACAATGAACCGATCAACGCTTTTACAGCAAGCTTTATTGGGGAAAGCAACATCGTCCCCGGTATTATGCATGCGGATTACCTCGTTGAATTCGAAGGAAGACCTTACGAATGCGTCGATGCAGGCTTTGAGAAGGATGAGCCTGTAGATGTTGTTGTTCGTCCGGAGGATATTGAAATTACACAGCCGACGGAGGATTTCCTTTGCGGAACGGTTACGGCGGTTACGTTCAAAGGCGTTCATTATGAAATGCTTGTGGAATGTCTTGGGAAAGTATGGCGTGTCCATTCGACGGATTTTTCTCCTGTCGGGTCACAAATCGGGCTAAGAATCACGCCTGAGGATATTCATATCATGCACAAATCGGAAACGGTTCCGCAGGGAGAAACCTCCATGTCCGGAGGTGAGGAAATTGATTAAGCTCAACGCAAAGTGGACGTCTTATCCTTATATTGTCTGGATGCTTCTTTTTACCATTCTTCCGATGCTGCTTGTGATTTATTTTGCTTTTACGGATAAATCGGGCGCGTTTACGTTTCAAAATATCGAGCAGGCGGTCGGATATCTGCCTACGCTGATCAAAAGCATCTATCTTGCGGCCATTGCAACGGTGATTTGTCTTGTATTTGCCTATCCGTTTGCTTATGCGATGTCGAGACTTTCTTTTTCCCGTCAGAAAATGATGACGATGCTTGTGATGCTTCCCATGTGGATGAATTTTTTGCTTCGTACCTATGCATGGCAGGCGCTGCTTGAAGATAAAGGAATTATTAACTCTTTTTTGAATGCCATCGGATTGTCATCGCTCAAGTTAATCAATACGCAAGGCGCCGTTGTGCTGGGTATGGTTTATAATTATATTCCGTTTATGATTCTTCCGCTTTATTCTGTGATGACCAAAATTGACAAAAGCCTTGTGGAGGCTGCGGGAGATCTCGGCGCCGGCTTTTTTGCTACGTTCCGCCGGGTCGTTCTTCCGCTGAGCATGCCGGGAATCATTTCCGGTACGACAATGGTTTTTGTTCCGGCCGTCAGTACGTTTGTTATCAGCGGCATGCTCGGAGGATCCGGCAACTATCTGATCGGAGATCTGATTGAGACGCAGTTCCTCGGTAATTCCTATGATCTCAACTGCGGATCGGCAACCTCGCTTCTTTTGATGGTTGTCGTACTGATCACCATGGCGATTTTCAACCGGCTTGACAGCGAGGATGCAGAGGAGGCGCTCGTATGACCAAAAAAGGAAAAACATTGTCCGGCATTTATATCGCATTAATGCTGCTGTTCTTATATCTGCCGATTTTTGTCCTGATTGCTTTTTCGTTCAACGCTTCCAAAGGATATTCATGGAGCGGTTTTTCGCTGAAATGGTATGAGGATCTCTTTTCCAATGAGTTGATTTTGAGTTCTCTTGTCAATACGCTGATTGTAGCGGCTGCGGCATCCGTCATTTCTACGATTCTCGGAACCGGGGCGGCGCTCGGGGTTTTCTCTATGAAAAACAAGAAAGTGAAGAGCGCCATCAAAAATGTGACGTATTTGCCGATGTTAAGCCCTGAGATTGTGATGGGTGTCTCTCTGATGTTACTGTTCTCCCTTGCCCATATGTCAGGAGGCTTTCTGTCGTTGATTATCGCGCATGTGTCTTTTTGTGTGCCGACGGTGTTTCTTTCGGTTCTGCCGAAACTTCGCCAGATCAACAAAAACATGTATGAAGCGGCTCTTGATCTTGGCTGCAATCCGTCGCGAGCGTTTTTCAAGGTGATTGTACCGGAAATCATGCCCGGAATTCTTACAGGTTTTCTGATGGCATTTACGTATTCGCTTGACGATTTTGTTGTTAGTTATTTTACTGCCGGAAATGTGCAGACGCTTTCGATTACGATTTATTCCATGGTGAAAAAACGCGTCAGTCCGGAGATCAATGCACTTTCGACGATTATGTTTGTCATCGTGCTTGTTGTTCTGCTCGCCGTGAATGTACGGTCGATTAAAGCGGAACGCGCAAGAGAAAAGAAAATGATGAGGCTTTGATTTCAAAGTCCGCATTTCATAATATTTTATATCATGAAAGGAATTTCAATCAGAAAATGAAAAAAATCTTTGCCATTCTTCTTTGTGCGATGTTAATCGTTTCATCCGCTGTCGTTTCCGTTTTTGCGGAAGAGCTGCCTGTCGATACGACAGACGAAGCGGATCCGTATGCTTTCGACGAGGAATATTACTCCAAGTTCAAGGGACAGAATGTCAAACTCTACGTGTATAACTGGGGCGAGTACATTGCCGACGGCTCGGACGGTTCAGAAGATGTCATCAAAATGTTTGAGGACTTGACGGGAATCGATGTGGAATATACCACGTTTGATACCAATGAGGGACTGTTTTCTAAACTTCAGAGCGGAAGTGCTTATTATGATGTTATCATTCCGTCCGATTATATGATTTCCCGGATGATTGAAAAAGACATGCTGGAAAAGCTTGATTTTGCAAACATTCCGAACTTTGAAAAATATGTAAGCGCTACCTTTAAGAGTGATGTCGAATACGATCCGACCATGGAATACAGTGTTCCGTATACATGGGGAACGGTTGGTATTATTTACAATACAAAATATGTGACAAAGACAGTCGATAGCTGGGACATCCTTTGGGATGAGGACTATAAGGGAAAAATTCTGATGTTCGATAATTCCCGTGACGCATTTGCGATTGCACTTGAAAAGCTGGGCTATTCTGTCAACACTGAGAACGAGGACGAGATCAACGAAGCAGCCGAGCTTCTCAAAGAGCAGAAACCTCTTGTTCAGGCGTATGTCATGGACCAGATTTTTGATAAGATGGAAGAAGAGAATGCATGGGTTGCTCCGTATTATGCAGGAGACTTCATTACTATGCATGAAGAAAACGAAAATCTTGCATTTGCTTTCCCGAAGGAAGGCTCCAATTTCTTTGTCGACGCAATGTGTATTCCAAAAGGCAGCAAAAACAAAGAAGCGGCAGAAATGTTTATCAATTTTATGTGCGAGCCGAAAATTTCCGCCGAGAACTGCGGTGCGACCGGTTATTCCACACCGATCGATGCAGCAAAGGAATTAATTGACCCGGATCTCGCCGCAAATGAATATGCATATCCAAGTGAGGAAATACTCTCAAAAACAGAAAAATTCATCAATCTTTCCGATGAAACAAACAAACTTCTGGATGATCTGTGGATTACCATCAGCGTAGGAGGACTTTCCACCGGATTTTGGATTGCTGTTGCAGCGGTTGTGATTGCGGTCATTGCCATTTGTATTGTTGCCATGAATAAAAAGAAGAAAAGAGAAAGTTTGAGAAATTCATCAGAAAATTGACAGAGAATTTTCCGGAAAGCGAGGCGTGAGAATATGAACCGGCAAAAAGCGAAGAAAATCGTGATAGGCTTGATTCTGCTTGCCCTTGGAATTGCATGGCTTGGCAGTGCGGTAAATCTCTGGGATTTTAACGTATTTTTCCCCGGTTGGTGGGCCGTGCTTCTGATGGTTTGCTTTTTGGTATCCGTTGTCGGGGACGGACCGAATGTCGTGAATGTCTTTGGCATGCTGATTTTCGGTGCCGTCGTTCTGAAAAGCAATGGAATCATTCCGGATTCTGTTAATCTATGGCTGATCGCTTTTGCGCTTGCCGTTATCGTTTTAGGCGGTAAGTTATTGATAAACGCAATCTACGGGAATAAGAAAGTTTCCTCTTTTTCTCAAACGACAGGCGGCGCAGCGTCTGCGCAGGGTAATTTTGTAAGCTATGCTTTTACAGGAGAAACACTGCGTTTTTCAGGACAAACGATTCACAGCTGCGGGTACAGCGTTTCTTTCGGGTCGCTGACGCTTGATTTCTCCGGTGCGGTATTTGCAGGAGATGCGTTCCTTTCTATAAACGCCGATTTCGGTGAAGTGAAAGTGATTCTTCCTCCCGGTATCAAAGCAGAATCTGTGAACAGCGCTTCCTTCGCTTCCATTCGAAACACTTCAGAGGGGAATGTTTCCGTGAAATGTAAGCTTGACTGTGCGTTCGGAACCATTGTTGTAAAAAACGGCTGAGGATTTCAAAAACAAAATTGAAAGAAATACAGCGCCGCGCGTTCCGCGCGGCACTGTATTTCTGTATGTGAGTTTTTCTCTTTAAAAAAGATTTTTGCAAATTATTAAATTTTAGTTAAAAACACCGGAAATTTCTGTTGGAAAGTAAATTTGACTTGACGAAAACGATATTGACGTGTATCATATATTATGATACATAAAACTATGCACAGCGGTTGTTTTGAAGTTGCGGAAAACGGACGGAAAGGAGAGAGAAAGCGTGAAAATTGATTGGAATAAAAAATATTCCACAATTGCGTGGTATGCGGTTATTGTCATTTTCTGCGTGGTTTTCTGCATCTTTCTTATCCTTGATTTTGATCGTTTCTGTGATTATGCGGCAAAAATCCTTACGGTATTTAATCCGATTTTTTACGGGATTTTGATTTCTTATCTGCTATCTCCGCTTGTCGGAGTGTTCGAAAAGCGGGTATGGAAAGCGCTTGATCGGAAAGGACGGTATCGTTTAAACCGAGTTTTTTCCGTTTTATGTTCGCTTCTTGTTGTTCTTATCGTTGCTTTGTTGTTTCTTTGGCGAATCGCTCCTCAGGTATTTCTAGGATATGCGGATTTGCAAAACATGTCCGGACTTTATCTTGAAACGGTTAAAGAATGGCTGCTTGGCCTTTCCGAGGGAAGCGGTGCTCTTGCCGGATATGTGGATAAAATAACGGAATATGCTGTAGAGTTGCTTGATAAAATTTATACGAGCATCAATAGTATTATTCCGGATGCGGCAAGTGTTGCTGGAGCCGTAGTTGGTGTTCTGATGGATTTCTTTATCGGCGTGATTTTGGCGGTTTATTTTCTTCTTGTCAAAGAACGGCTAATCGCACAGATAAAGAAAGCTGGACGTGCACTTCTCAGCGGGAAGCGATATTCCGCAATGGCAAAGGGAATCAACCTTGCCGATAAAAACTTCGGAGGATTTATAAAAGGACAGCTTGCTGATGCTCTGGTTATGGGAGCATTATGCTTAATCTGTACGTTTATTATCGGAATTCCATATTATCCGCTTGTAAGCACACTGGTGGGAATTGCCTGCATTGTGCCTGTTTTCGGATCTTTAATCGGAACGGTTGCCGGCTCTTTGATTATTCTTCTTGCCGATCCGATTCAGGTAATTTGGTTTGTTTTGTTTATGATCGTTCTTCATCAGGTCAATAAACGGATGATCAGACCGAAGATTATTCGGTCGGGCGTTGAAGCATCTTCTGTGTTTATGTTTACTGCTATCATCGTTATGACAGGACTTCTTGGATTTTGGGGACTTATTATCGGTGTACCGGTTTTTGCAATTCTTTATACGATTATGCATTCTGCTGTGGATCGCCGGCTGGCGAAAAAGGGACTTCCAACAGATACCTATGAATATTATTCGACAGATGCGGGACGTGAACTCTATAAGGAGAATAAAGCTCGCCGTGAGCAGCACACTGAAGAACAAGAACAACTGTCAACCGAAAAAATGGTCGACAGAGGGAGACAGCAAGTGTTTACGGAGGAGCTTCCGTGTATTACAGAAGAAGAAATTGCTGCTTATGAAAAAAACAAGACGATTCGGGCAGAAGAAGATGAAAAAGATTCCTCTGATAACGTAAATAAGGATGAAACCCCCATGGATATAAAGAATCCTATTCAAAAATAAAAATACCGCCTTTTTTGGCGGATCTGTCTTTGTAGCTCAGCTGGATAGAGCATTCGCCTCCTAAGCGAAAGGTCGGCGGTTCAAATCCGCCCAGGGACGCCAGCATGGCGCTGAACCCATATTAATATAGGGTTCAGCGTTTTGTTATATTCTGAAGCAACTGGAAATATTGCTTATTAAGCAGTAAAAGACGGAAACGATTGAACATATCGCGGCTCACTTTGGTGAACCGCGATATGTTTTATGGATAGAAAAACCTCCGTTTTACGCTTCGCTCTATCTATTTCAATTGATAAAACGAGATTAAAGAAAGCTTTGTACGAGTTGTACAACTGCATGGAACAGCATGCAGCTTACTATTCCGAAAGCAGTTGGAAGGATACAGGAGAGTAGGGTATAAAACCAGCTTCCCGTTTCTTTTTTTATGGTAATTAGTGTTGTGGAACAAGGCCAATGCATAACGGAAAAAAGAATAAAAGACACCGCTGTTGTTAAGGTCCATCCGTTTTCAACAAGTGTTTTGTGAAGAAGATCAAGATTCCCTATTTCAGAAAGGGTGCCGCTTGACATATAAATCATGACACAAAGAGGGAGGACAATTTCATTTGCCGGAATTCCCAGAATAAAGGCAAGCAGAATGACACCGTCAAGCCCCATAAGTTTTCCTAAAGGATCGAGAAAATCGCTGATCCATGTAGTCACGGCGATGCCGTTAATTTCCCAGTTAGATAGCAGGAAAATGAGGACTCCGGCAGGCGCCGCCACAGCTACCGCGCGACCTAGTACGAAAATGGTCCTGTCCAGTACGGAACGCACAATGATTTTTCCAATCTGCGGTTTTCTGTAAGGAGGCAGCTCGAGAATAAAAGAAGAACGTTCTCCCCGCAATATGGTGGAGGATAATCCTTTGGATGCGATCAGTGTAACGGTTACGCCGAGCACGATGACGGCTGCGAGCACAAGAGAGATAAGAAGAGAAGATATTCCTGTGATGCCTGTGAAAAAAATGGTGGCTATCGTAATAATGGCAGGAAATCGCCCGTTGCAAGGCATAAAATTATTGGTCAAGATAGCAATCAGTCTTTCTCGTCTTGAGTCTATGATACGTGTACCGACAACACCTGCGGCATTACAGCCAAGTCCCATACACATGGAAAGCGCTTGTTTGCCGCATGCGTTGCATTTTGAAAACATTCCGTCGAGATTGAATGCGACTCGCGGCAGATATCCGACATCTTCTAAAAAGGTAAAAAGCGGAAAGAAAATTGCCATTGGGGGTAGCATAACGGAGATAATCCATGCAAGCACGCGGTAAAGTCCGTAGGTTAGCATGTCTGAAAGAAAAGTACCAAGTCCCATGTTTAAAAGCAGATTATGAAGGTGTGGTTCGATTGCACCAAACCCGGCGGAAAGAAAGTCTGATGGATAATTGGCGCCGACAATGGTCAGCCAGAAGATAATGGCAAGAAGCAGGATCATCATCGGGATCCCCATACGTCTGCTTGTAAGAATCCGGTCGGCACGGCCAAAACTTTCTGTTTTACCGGACGATATTACCGTTTTTGCAGCTGTTTGTTCTGACGTATGAATCAGGGTTGCAGCAATTTCCTCGACGAATTTTTCTTCTGTCACACCGTTTTGAGACAAAAAACGGCGTGCGGCAGAGGCAGCCTTCTGATTTTCTTCTGTGAGAAGGGCCCCTTCAAGAAACGTGTCACACTTGTTTAGAAAATCTTCATTGTTTTCAATCATACGCAGTGCTGCGAAACGGGGAGACAGCTTTCCCATACATGCTTTTTCCATATATGGCATAAGCATTTGCACTGCGGTTTCAATCGGGTCGCTGTATGTAACAAGTGCTGGCACACAATGCTTTGTTTCCTCGAGTCTTCCGATAAGCTCTTTGACTCCTTGACCGTGGCCGGCGCTTGTACCTGCTACAGGAACGCCAAGCAGCTCTTCCAATTTTTCTAGACAAAGAGATGTTCCGTTGCGTTTTGCTTCATCCATGAGATTGACACAGACCAGTACATGGGGTGTAATTTCTAAAATCTGATAAACAAGCCCGAGATTTCGGCAAAGCCGTGTGGCATCACAGACGACGATAACGGCGTCCGCATCACCAAAACACAGAAAATCCCGTGCAATTTCTTCTTCTGCTGAATGTGCCGAGAGGGAATAGCTTCCCGGCAAATCCACAATTTGATAGGTTGCGTCATTTTTTTTGTAATATCCGACCGCCGTTGCGACCGTTTTTCCTGTCCAATTGCCCGTATGCTGGCGAAGTCCTGTAAGAATATTAAAAACGGTGCTCTTGCCGACATTGGGATTGCCGGCAAGAGCAACAAGTGTTTCTCCGTTCTTTTTCTTTCTGATTTCATCGCTTCGCGAGGCGTTTTTGCCGACTGCTTTTCCTGTGAGTCCCATTGCAAAATCCCCTTATTGTTTCCTCATTTTCGATGCGGTTACTCGGATATGCGCGGCATCCTTTTTTCTGATAGCGATGACCGCCCCGCAAATCAGGTAAGCACATGGATCACCGAATGGACCTGTGCCGAGCTTCTTAATATCGGAGCCAACGATACAGCCGATATCCATAAATCGGCGCCGCATTTCGATATCGGCTGTGATGTCCGAGACGGTTCCGGTTTCTCCGGAGCACAGCTCGGAGAGTGTTTTTTCTTTGATTTCCATATTCGTTCCTTTCCTCGGATATCCGACTTTTAGACTCCGTTATGAGTATATGCGAGCAAACGGGGACTTGACAAAGAAGAAAGCGGGTATGGAGAGCATCTGCATGAAAAAACAGGGATTTTTCTCAAAGAGAAAAATCCCTGTTTTATAAAGAAAGGGCATATCTGTTCAAAAATAGGATGTGTATTTTGATAGAATAGGCGCTTTTAAGAAAAATCTTACATGTTTTCCGTGAAGTATTCGTCAATCGCCGCACGGAGCATCGTTAAAGCATTTGCGACGGAAGAGCTTTTCATTTGCGCGCCTGCGGAATCAAAATGACCGCCGCCTCCCATTTTTTCGAGAATCAACTGCACATTGATTTTTCCTTGGGAACGGGCTGAGATGTGGACGGTATCCCCGATTTTGCAAAGCGCGAATGCGGCGAGCACACCTTCCACTCCGAGTAGACGGTCTGCGGCACGAGCTGCGTTTACTCGTCCGACAGAAGTATTTTCTTCGCTGTCGTTGAGCGCAATGGCAATAACGGATTTATAAATGACAACATTGCTTTCAAATTTTGCTTCGGAGAGGAAATCCTCAATATTCATTTTGAAAAGCGCCTGTGCATCAATGGGACTTGCTCCCTCGCTGCGCAGATAGAGAGCCGATGAAAAAGTACGTACACCTGTATTGTGTGTAAAACGCTTGGTATCAAGTAAAATTCCGGCAAGCAGAAGATCCGCTTCTACTTTCGGAAGGGTTCCTTGCGGTAGAATCTGTTCCAAAAATTCGCTCATTAGTTCTGATGCAGAGCTTGCAGATGGTTCGATATATGCGATTTTCGGCGGTGTTTTGAATTCTGCCGTTTTGCGATGATGATCGATAATGACGAGGTTTTGAACGGTGTTGACAACATCCGGCGCCTCGCAGAAGTCAATATTGTTCACGTCAACAACAACCGCAAGAGTTCCGCTGTGGATCATATCCTGTGCTTCGATTTTATCGATGAAAAGATTTTGGTATTCGGGATTCCCCTCAAGTTTTTTAAAGCATCCGGTAAGGTTTTTATCATTTTTATCGGACACAACAAGAGCTTGTACTCCACAGAATTTCGCGAGCCGAACGACCGCAATGCAAGAGGCGAAAGCATCAAAATCAGCAAATTTATGGCCCATTACAATGACATTGTCGGCAGCAGAAATCAGCATAATCAGTTCATTAGCAATCACACGGGCGCGGACTTTGGTACGCTTCTGAACGGTTTTGGTTTTGCCGCCGTAAAATTCTACGCCGTCTGCTGTTTTGATTACAACCTGATCTCCTCCTCTTTGGAGTGCCATGTCAAGTGCTGCCTGCGTGGCGCGTTCCTTTTCATACAGACTGCCGGAAATTGTTGCAATTCCCATGGAAATCGTCACGGGCATGGTTGTGTCACCGACATGGATTTCCCGGATTTCATCGAGCATGGAGAAACGTTCTTTTTCGAACTCTTCAAGATGCTTTGCGGCGAACATGCACATGAATTTATTATGTCCGTAGTCACGCAGCACTCCTCCAACCCTTTCCATATGACGGCGTAAAATCGCTTCTACATCGTTGGAAGCAGTTGCGTACAGTTCCTGTACATATTGCATTAGTTCATCTAAGTTGTCAATCATGGCATAGGCAATCAGCGTTTCTTCATCCTCGAGCTGTGCATAGAGCTTTTTGATTTCTGTGACATTATCAAAAATGGTGATATAGAAAATTTTGCTTTTCGATATCACGCGATATCCTTTTGCAAGAAAAACTTCGGTATGTTCATCCGCGATATCGCTTGCGGAAAGAAACGAAATTTCCGCACCCTGATCGTCGCTTTTGATGATACGCTCGATTGTGGCGTTGCAGATATTATCGATGTATTTCCCATATAAAACGCCGCGAGTCTTAAATTTTGAGGAAAGTGCTGTGTTATACCAAACGATTTTGCCTTTTTCATCGCATATGAGTACGGGAAGATACAGCTTTTGAATAAAATCAAGGGAAATGGTCCCGAAAATGGAGCCTTTTATTTCCGTGAAATCTCCTGCAAACATTTTATGGTTTAAAAAGCTGATGATGGCAGCGAGAATCAATGCCCCGCCGTAGCATCCAAGTACACATAATACAATGGTTGTGGGCTCATAATCAGTGTAAACAATCAGTATGGCACTTAATGCTAGCGCGATTACGCCGAGTGAGGCACAAACGATTGCACCGACCGGTATAGGGTGATTTCGTAGGTTGTTATTTTTTTCCGGCATGGCTTTTCCTCCTTCCGGTGTAGACTTGGTAATGCCAAACGGCAGAAAAGATGTTCTGCTGTTTGGATATAAATAAAATGAGTTTTATTTTTTCTTCTTCCGCATTTCTGATTCTGCCATTCGCAGTGAGAAAACATCTTTTGCCCCTAAAATCGACAGAAGGATGATGGCAAGCTGCAAAGCTGTGCTTGTCATAAACAATGCGAAGAATACAAAAAGCACAAGGATAACGATTGTTCTTTTTCTGAGCATAGGGTGACGGAGTCTGACAGAAAGACCTCTGACGCCGCAGGCGATCATAGAAGGAGACAAAACAAGCAGCAAATTGACGACAAGGATGGCAAATACCGTTGACGGGAAGAACAGTGCAATCATATAGAAAAAGATTGCCGCAAGAAAAACAATGCAGGTGATCTGCGTCGGATACAGAACCCATCTGACTTCCGGGAGCAAGGCATCATAGCTTGCTGATTTTACGGTAAGAACAAAGAAGCAGACGGCGAGATAAGCGAAAATCTGTAGCCCGATAAGAAGAAGTCCGGGGAGAGTCAACTGTAGCGTATCTACCAACGCTTTTGCCTCCGTGATATAGTATTCACGAAGCGCATCTTTACTGATGCCGAGATTTTCATAGGATTGAATCGTACTCTGTGATAAAGAATCTATATAGTCATTTGCCCACGCGGCGGCTTTTTCTCTGGTTTCATCAAAAAATTGATTGATGTCTTTTAAAATGTCGGAGAATGCCAGAGAGTGTCCTTCCAGCGCATAGAAAACGGCGGCAATAATGAGAAAACAGACAAGAAGAACAATGGTAATTGTAACAACGGCAGCAGATTTTGTTGTTTTCTTTTTGATAAGGCGTGAGATTACCAGTGCACAAATAATAGATACAGCGCCGACAGCCGGAACCCAAAGACGCATCCCTCCCGCAAAATACAGAAGAATAAGAGGGACAAGGCTGTCGAGAACAGAAATGTAGGTTTCGCAGGTCAAAAGAATAACGGAAAGAATTCCGGCGCCTGCCATAAGTGCAGTCATTCCGATAAGTCGCGTGCCCCATACAAGATCTACGGCGCCGGCAAGCATAACGACACAAAGCGCCATGGTAAGCCAGAGCGGACGCAGGCTGATCGCAATTTTGTTTTCGTGATTCATATATTTGAGATCCTTTTAACTAACCATTTTTGCCGGAGGATTAGTCTTCCTCCGGATCTTTTTTGACTGTCATGTGCTCTATTACTCTTTTGTTGAACTCCTCTGCAGTGTTGTAACCCATTTTTCGCTGACGATTGTTCATTGCCGCGATTTCAAGAATAATGGCAAGATTTCGTCCGGGACGCACGGGAATGGTTGTGGTAACGATCTGAATTCCGAGAATGTCTGTGGTTTCGGTTTCCAAACCCATTCGATCATAGATTTTATCCTGATTCCAAGGTTCGAGTTTGATGATCATATCGATTTTTTCACTGTCTTTTACAGCACCCATTCCGAAAATCCGGCGCACATCGACAATTCCAATCCCTCTTAATTCAACAAAATGACGAATAATTTCAGGCGCGGTCCCTACAAGCGTTTTCGCAGAAACACGCTTGATTTCCACGGCGTCATCCGCGATTAGCCGGTGTCCTCTCTTGACAAGCTCAATTGCGGTTTCGCTTTTTCCGACTCCGCTTTCCCCGAGAATGAGAATTCCTTCTCCATATACCTCAACAAGAACACCATGTCTTGTAATTCTGGGTGCAAGGCTAATATTTAAAGAGGCGATCAGCGCTGCTTGAAAAGCAGATGTTTTTTCCTGTGTTCTGGCAAGTGCGATCCCGTATTTCTTCGCAGCTTCCAAAATTTCGTCAAAGACAGAAAGACCGGTTGTGACGATAATGGCAGGCGGATGATGAACCGCCAGCTGTTCCATTTTATAGAACCGTTCCTTTTTAGAAAGAGATGCCAGATATTGATGCTCGGCATTTCCGATGAGTTGTATTCGGTTATGATCAAAACATTCAAAAAAACCGGCGAGAGCAAGTCCGGGACGGTTGAGATCCGTGCGTGTGATTTTTACGCTTTTTCCTTCCGGCATATAAATGACTTCCAGATGGAATTCATCAATAATCGCCTGAAACGACACGTGATATTCCGCGCCGTACTCATCCTGATAATGGTCCATTGCATACTCCTTCCCAAGACAGCTTCGCTTGTTATCATATACTCAGTTATCATTATAACCGAAAACGGAAATTTTTTCAACAAATATTTTCAACATTTCCAATAAATAATAAATATAACAAAAGGCTTCAGTGCCGAATGACGTGGGAGAGCATCATGGCAGCTATTTTTATCAGAACAATTCTGATTTATCTTCTGTTGATTGGAGCGATGCGTTTTTCCGGAAAAAGACAGATCGGAGAAATTCAGCTTTCTGAGCTTGTCACAACCATCTTGCTTTCCGAGATTGCCTCGTATCCGCTGACAAATGCCAATATTCCGTTTTTATATTCTGTTGTACCGATTGTTGTCATTATCAGTCTTGAGATTATTATGTCTTTTCTCGCGACCAAAAGTGCGGCGATCAAAAGCATTCTTGACGGAAAACCAAGTATCATCATTCGAAAAGGGGTTATCAATCAAGAGGAAATGATGAAAATGAGGCTTAGTATGGATGACCTTTTATGTGAACTGAGATTAAAAAATATTGCGTCTCCCGATGAGGTGGAGTATGCGATTCTTGAACAGAACGGGCAAATTTCCGTTTTTCCCAAGGATAGTGGAAAACAGGTAACGCTTTCCGATTTGAAGCTGACAGGAGATGGTGCTGGTGTATCACATTCCGTTATCATTGACGGGCATATTATGGATTATGCATTGAAAAATACAGGGAAAAGCCAGGAATGGGTTGAAGAACAGCTTCGAAAAAGGCATATCTCCGATATGAAGAATGTGTTTTTGATGACAGTAAACGACAAAGATGACATCAAAATCGTAAAAAAGGAGAGATAAAAGATGAAAACCTTTATCGTTTCTCTTATCCTTGCCAGTCTTGCTTTTGGCTTCGTTGTTTGGAATTCGGTTTGTATCAGTGCCAAGCTTGATGATCTTTTGGAACTTGCGGAAGCACTTCCTGCTGATGCTGACGCTTTTGATGAAAATGATCCTGCCACAAAGGAACAGATGGAAGCTTTATGGCAGCTTTGGGATAAAAACTTTAATCGAATTGCCTTTACGTCCGGATATGAAAATATCGATCGGGCAGATGATGCGGCGGTGACGATGTATGTCAGCTTTCAGAATGGAAACGCAGATGATTTTACCATTGCAAGGCAAGCTTTCTGTGATGGAATTGAACGGCTGAAAACATTGGAAAGCTTTACGTTGAACGGGATTTTGTAGATGTAGGATAAAAAAAGGGAGAACGGCTGTGCCGTCTCCCTTTTTTATTTTTGTCTTATTGTTCATCTTCGTCAGTGGAGGCGTTTCTCACAGAAGGAAGATACTGAACATAGTTTTTCAGTTCTGCTTTGGTGAAAATTTGTGCTCCCCAGTAATTGGTGGATACCTTGGAAAGTTCTCCGGAAACGACATAAGCGTTGGCATTGAACAGAATCGGAACCACTACGGCGTCATGAACAAGAAGTTCTTCTGCCTCATGAAGGATTTCTGCTCTTTTTTTCGTATCTGTCTCTGCAAAGGCGGATTCGATCAAAGCATCAAATTCCGGATTATAATAACCAGTCATATGTGTGTTGTTCACATAGTACATGGTTTCTCCGAGACTTTCGTCGAAGTCCGGATCTCCGGAAGTGACAAGCCGAACACCTCCGTTATAAGCTTTTGTAAAGGAGGTGAGATTATAAATCGGATATACGGAGAGCATTTGATAGTCCAGTCCGATCACATCATAATCGCCTGTTTCATAAATTTCTTCATATGTCTCGGAGGATGCGGAATTGACGACAACATTAAAGCCAAGTTCTTCCCATACAGTTTCCGTATATTGCGCGATGGCTTTCTCTTTGCTGATATATCCCATTTGCTGAGACTGATAGCTGTCATTTGTTTCATCTTGTCTGATGACGATATAAATGTCATCATAATCTTCCGGCCAGATGTCATTTTCCTCTAAAAGTTTTTTTGCTCCTTCGATATCGCCCGCGGCGCTTATGATTTCGCCGCCTTCCTTACGGAAAGAGGTTCCTCTCTTGGTGTTGAATACTTTATCATTCAAAAGTCCCGTAGCGGCTTCTGTACCGCATCCGATGATTTCAGCGATATAATTTCTGTCAAGTGCCATGGAAAGCGCCTGTCGTGCGGCAGCGTTTTGGAACAGCTCCGCGTTTTCACCGGAGTTCAAATTGAAATAATAAACAAAGGTAGATGCTTCCTCTTCTGTCTTGACAGACTTTCCGTATGCTGAAACTGTGGAAGCTGTGAGTCCGGAAACATAGAAAAGCTCTTTGTTATTGAACATAGTCAGCACATCCGTACTTGCCGACGAATAAACCACGGATTTATCGAGCGGAACGTCATAACGGATGGTGATGCGGTAAGGCGTCACATATTTGTCGATCGCCTCGGTTTGTACTTCCTGCGACAAATAATAATATTTAGAACGTTCGAGGATGACCTGTTCTGTTGGGTCGCTTGAGAATTTTTTTACACGGAACGGACCGTTTGTGGAAAGGTCGGTTGCACTCTTGGACCAAGTATCCGGATAAGAGGCAACTTTATTTTCGCGAAGCGGAACCAAAGCGGGGCTTGCAGTGTTGTAAAGGAATTCGTCAATATCGGTTCCTTCTTCAAATTCGACGACAAGTTTTGTTGTTGAAATGGAGTATAGGCCGATATCGTCAATGGAGATGAGCCCAAGCTTCGCATCTTTGGCGCCTTTGATACAGTAGAGCATCGATGCGGCAGCAGACTCGAAGGAGGGATCGAGAATCCGTTTCCACGCATAAACGATGTCGTTCGCCTGTACAACGGAACCGTCGCTCCAATAGGTATCCTTGATGGTGATCTCAAGACTTTGTTCGCCGGTTTGAGGATCTTCAATGATTTCCCATTTTTTTGCAAGCGCCTTTTCTATCTTGCCGTTTTCCTTAATTCTTGTCAGTCCTTCGAAAATCAGACTGAGAATTTTTACGGCATTTTCATCCGTGTAGGCGATTGCAGGGTCCAAATCCATGACCTTTGTACCCATGTAAATCTCAAATTCCGCGCCTTTTTGCGCCGGATCGTCTTTTGCTATTTTGGTACATCCGACGGTAAACACCATACACATGGCGAGCGCGAGGATGAAAGCGAGTACTTTTTTCATTCTTGCATGTTCCTCCGAAATTCATTTTCATATAAAGGGACATAAATCCCTCTAGGCTGAGAGAACCTCTCCTGCCGAAACGGCTTAATGAATTTGCTGTTTTGACTGGCGTATCCATTTGTCATTTCGGTTTTTATTAAAACTTATGAAACAAAACTGAATTCATAAAACAGATGATAGATAATATTATACCACCGATATGTCGTATAAATCAAATCTTACTTTTATAAATTAAAAATATTCTGCTTATTCTACAATTTCAGCAAAAAAAATTGTACAAATTGCATAATTTTAATGGCTCAATCGAATTATTGAGCGGCTTTTTCCGCATACTCTTTTAGAAGACGTACATAAATACGGTAATTTTCAAGCGAAACACCGGGGGGCGTTTGATGGTCGCAGGACGGAATGAAACCGCCTTGCTTCATCGCGGGGAGCAGTCTCTCAAATTCTGCCCGCATGGCTTCTTCACCCTTGGGCATGGTCATTTTATCAAACCCACCGATAAATAGGAAGTCAGGGTACATCGTGCGCAATCTGTTTACGTCCACACCCGCCTGCCGTTCGAGCGGAAGTACGCCGTCAATTCCTGCGCGGCGGAACCACGGAATCATCATGGAGATATCGCCGTCACTGTCAATAATCACTTTTGTTCCGTGTTTTTTGATCTCAGGAATGATGCGCTGGTAATAGGGAAGCATGAATTCATTGAACAGCTCCTCAGAAAGCATCGGTCCGTTGTTATAGCTCATATCCTCTGAAATGACCATAAATTCCGGACTGCAAATCGAATAGATGATCGGAAGCTGGCTGAGAATATAGTCGGCAAGATCCGAGCAAATCCGATGATAGAGTTCCGGCTCGTCATAAAAAGAGTAGAGATGATTTTCGATGCCGAGCAGCACGCGCGGGAACCAGAAAAAGCCGTCATAGGAATACCATAGCACGGCGTCTCCACGGTCATGCTCCTCCTGTAAGCTTTTCAGAATTCCGATCTTGTTCTGCCAGTTTTTATGTGTCTCATTCGGGTAAAGGTATTGCTTAAAGTTGTCATAATCCTCTTCCGTGTAAATCAGCGGCGCACCATGCGATGCGGGGCTGGGACAATCCGGCGTTTCGAGCGGCATCCAGATTCTGCGGATAAAATCCAATCCGAGATGCGTCTGGATTCTGTCCCAAGGAATATCACGGGAAAGCCCTTCGTTATACCAGCGGTTCAGTGTGTCGCCCCACCAGCCTGCCCATTCGATAACCGGGAGTCTGTCGGGCTTCTCAAAATTCAAAACGGCATTGAAGCGTTCGACATTTTTCATAAAAGATTGCCTTTCTCCGGAATTCTCCGGTATAGAAAAAACTTATACTTTTTATATACAGATTGATATTACGAAATTTATTATAACACGCACAAAGTTAAAAATCAAGAAAAGCCATACATAAACTGTGATTTTTTTGTAAAGACTTTTGATAGATGTTCGGATAACAAGCAAAAAAATGAAATATTTCAGGAAAACTCTTGCATTTGAAGAAAAAAAGCATTATAATAAAACAAAAAGATTTGTGATGATGGAAAACAGTTCAGATACCGCATGCCAAGAGAACCGGCGGGTGGTGCAAGCCGGAGATGCGCTCTGTTCTGTCCGCTTCCGGAGCAGGCAGAGAAATCTGCGGGGCTGTATCCCTTATCATACATTTGAGTGGTCGGGGAAAAATCCTCGGCAATTTGGGTGGCAACACGGAGTCTTTTCGTCCCATAAAAAGGGAGGAGAAGGCTTTTTTATTTTCAAAAATGAAGGAGAACAAATATGCTTGATTTGAAATTTTTGAGAGAAAATCCCGAGGTCGTAAAACAGAATATCCGAAATAAGTTTCAGGACGCCAAGCTTCCGTTGGTTGACGAGGTAATTGCTCTTGATGAGGAAAACCGCAAGGCCAAGGGAGATGCGGATGCGCTGCGCGCCAACCGCAACAAAGTTTCCAAAATGATTGGCGCTTATATGGCACAGGGGAAAAAAGCGGAAGCGGAAGAGGCAAAACGTCAGGTGACGGAAAATTCTGAGGCACTTGCGGCACTGGAGGCCAAGGAAGCGGAACTCGAGGAAAAAATCACGAAAATCATGATGACGATTCCGAATATTATCGATCCCTCGGTGCCAATTGGAAGAAACGACAGTGAAAATGTGGAGGTACAGCGCTTCGGGGAGCCGTTTGTGCCGGATTTTGAGATCCCATATCATACCGATATCATGGAACGTTTTGACGGGCTTGATTTGGATTCCGCGCGCCGTGTCGCCGGAAATGGCTTCTATTATCTGATGGGGGATATCGCAAGATTACATTCCGCCGTTATCAGCTATGCCCGTGATTTTATGATCGGACGCGGGTTTACCTATTGCGTGCCGCCGTTTATGATTCGCTCGAATGTTGTGACAGGCGTTATGAGCTTTGCGGAAATGGATGCTATGATGTATAAAATTGAAGGAGAGGATCTATATCTTATCGGGACGAGCGAACATTCCATGATTGGGAAATTCATCGATCAGATCCTTGATGAAAAGGCACTTCCCTATACGCTTACCAGCTATTCGCCCTGCTTCCGGAAAGAAAAAGGCGCACATGGAATTGAGGAACGCGGCGTTTACCGTATTCATCAGTTCGAAAAACAGGAAATGATTGTTGTCTGCCGTCCTGACGAAAGCAAAATGTGGTTCGATAAGCTTTGGCAGAACACTGTTGATCTCTTCCGTTCGATGGATATTCCGGTGCGAACGCTGGAATGCTGTTCCGGCGATCTTGCCGATCTCAAGGTCAAATCCGTTGATGTTGAGGCATGGTCGCCTCGCCAGAAAAAATATTTTGAGGTCGGAAGCTGTTCCAATCTCGGCGACGCGCAGGCAAGACGCTTGAAGATCCGCGTGGCGGGTGCGGACGGGAAAAAATATCTTGCACACACGCTCAACAATACGGTTGTGGCACCTCCAAGGATGCTCATTGCTTTCTTGGAAAACAACCTGAATGCCGATGGTTCCGTCAATGTACCGGCGGCACTGCGTCCCTATATGGGCGGAATGGATAAACTAATCCCGAAGCATTAAACAGAAAACAGACTGTCCGCCATGAAACGGAAGCCGATGACGATGGCTACGGGCGCTGCAGGGAACATTTTTCAGAAACTCTTGAAATACGTTTTATAAAAAGGAGAAGGTGTATGCACATAATTGCTTCTGGCTTTGCGGGAGATGATATAGGAATCTACGTTTTGTTCGGCATCGTTTTTGCGATTCTGATTGTCTTCATATGGATGCCTATCCAGTCTCATCGAGAAGCAAAAAAAGCGTTGGAAAAAATGGATACGCCTTCGGAAGAACCGGAGCTTTTTGAACAAAGCGCCGTCGTGTTAAAAAAACACTGCTACGCCGAGGCATCCAGATGCAGTTCGCCGCTTCATGACAAACATTTTTTTGTAACGTTTCAGACGGAAGACGGCAAGACTGTCGAATATCCAGTATGGGAGGACTTATACCTTTCTGTTTATGAAGGGCAAACGGGAACGATAGCGACGGCAAACGGAAATTTTTACGGATTTTCCGCGGATTAAACGCATACATCCCCTTTCCATTAGTTTATGTAAAAATCCCAGCAAAGGCGAACATGTCTTTGGTGGGATTTTTGTTTTTGCTTTGTGCAGCAAATTTATAGTTAAACTTGTTTATAATTTATACGGGTTTTCTTAAATTTATATATTTTTTTGATAGAAAAATATTTTTAAGTCAAATGAATGCTACTTTTCTATTGACAGACAATGGAAGAAGTGCTATATTATTATTACAATAGGAAAAAATATAAATGGAGGAAAAAATATGAAGAAATCATGTGTTAAAATGATATGTTCGTTGCTTTCGGTGGTTTTCTTGTTTGGGATGAGTTTCTCTGTTTATGCTGAAAATTTGTCAGTAAAACGCCAAAAAGCAATATCATTTTTGCTAAATGCTGGATGGACAACTGAAGAAATTTATGATCTTTTAACTGATGAGGCTATCTTAGAATTTGCCAAGGCAAAAGCTGTTGTCAGTTCCGAAAAGAAATTTTTTCGAGTAACAGAAGAGAATTCGATTGCTATTACGGAAGAGGAATGCATGGAAGCAGTAAATTCCATTCAAAACGCAACCAATGGAATTTCTGTTTGCGCGGCTGGAGATGAAATAAAAGATGAAGTCACTACTACAGATGGCTATCTTACATATTATGTAGAAGTGTACAGTATCGGCGGCGGAGAATATATGATTGGTGCACGATTCGAATGGCTAATTGAACCTCTTAATCGTAGAATTGATGTATTTGCAATAAATCATTGCGATCAACTTACACAAATTAGCGATTCTGATGAAGTATATTATGTGTATAAAGCTGATTATTATAGCAATTTCAACACTTTGTCAACAATGGAAATAAATGAGCCGGATGAAATGTATATAAGCGCCGGACATGGAACAGCAATTACGCAAAATCTATTAGGTTCACAATATATTTCTTTTATAAATCATCGTGGATATTTGCAATATAAAGCTGAAGTTAATAATACCACAGCAACTATTTTATCTGTAAATGCGGAATATTTACATCAACAAGGAGTGTTTGGAGTATCTCCTTCCATATCCTTTGGGGATATGTCAATCGGCGTAGATTATAGCACATTCTTTAAACGCATGAGTCCAAATCCATATTTGACTTTCAGTGCAGATTTTTAAGCTATGAAAAAAATGATTGTTGTTATAGGTTTTCTTCTTTGTTTTGCCTTAATTGTTACGCTTACCGTTTTGTTGATCGATAAAAATGAGATATATAAGCTGGACCGGCAGACTGCAGATAACTATGTTGTATCCAATCTGCAGAAGTTCAGCGGCATTTTGATCCCGGCGGAACGGCTGGATGAGTACGATGCCGCCCAAATCGAAAAATATAAAATTGAGACCGCGCGTTATATTTATGCTGCGAGCAGCTTCTGTTTGCTCTCCTCCTATCGCGAATATGAAAATTTTTACTGGCTGATTTCAGGACTCAATTATCTTTCCCAGATCGACAAGCTGACGGTTGCCATCACAGAAGAGGACAGCTATGATCTTATGTATCTTTGCTCTCATATGTATGATAAGGAGCTTGTCGAATCTTTGTCCGCAGAGCTTGTGGAACGAATAAAGCCTTTTGATTATTCACTGGACTCATAAAAAACGGAACGGGAAAACCGTTCCGTTTTTTAATCAAACAAACAAAGACCGAAATCTTTGACTCTTGCCAGAATTTCGCGGATTTCGCGGTAAAGCTGACCTCCATAGGAATGAAGTGCCGCATCACAGCCCACCGCTGTGATATCCATATGTTTTGCAATATACAAAGCGCGGTAAAGATGATATTTCTGCGTTACAATAACAAGCTTTTCTATCCCGTAGACCTGTTTTGCTCGCGATAAAGATTCGTAGGTGGAAAATCCTTCTTCATCCATGATGATATCTGCTTCCGGTACGCCGTTTTGCATGGCGTATTCTTTCATCGCTGTGACTTCTCCCCACTTGCCGCTGTTATCTCCGGACAAAAGAAGTTTTTTTACGGAACCTTCCTTATAGAGAGCGATACCGGCATCCATCCGGTCGCGCAGCATATCCGAGAGAATGCCTCCTTCATGAACTTTCGCACCGAGGATGAGCGCATAGAGATAGTCTTCTTCTTTGTCGGGGTTACGGATGTTCGCATGCGTTCCGAGGACAACCGTTAAGTTGATGGTGAGCAAAATCAAGGCGCCAAGCACGAGAATGGCAGCAACAGCTATCAAAACAAGTTTCTTCTTTTTCATGGTTATAGCTCTTTGGCGCGCAAGTCAATATTGCGCCGGAAATTGATTAGTTTTCTTGTGTATTCCAAATCCATGAATTTGCTTGTAATGATAAAGTCCGCTGTTGCACGGTTATTGGCAATCGGAATATCGAACACCTGCGCAATGCGCAGCAACGCCTTGACATCAGGATCATGAGGCTGTGCCTCCAGTGGATCGGAGAAAAAAATAACAAGATCGATTTTTCCGTCTACGATGCGGGCGCCGATCTGTTGATCTCCTCCGAGCGGTCCGCTGTTGAAACCGCGGATGGGAAGCCCTGTTCTGTCCGCAATCATTTTAGCGGTGGTTCCTGTTCCGCAAAGGAAATGGTGCTCCAAAATGGATTTATTGGCAAGGCACCAATCGATGATTTCTGCTTTTTTGTTATCGTGTGCTATAAGGGCAATATTTTTCTGCTTCGGCAGAGTACATTCAATATATTCATTTTCAAACATGTTGGATCATCCTTTCCGCTAAAATTGACATCATGACAACTTTCCGACCTTTTTTGAATGTTTATATTCTTATAGCTTTTTTTGAGAAATGAGATAAAGTCGTGTGATCGTTTTAAAAAATGCTGACAGCACATCGGTTCTGCGCTTTGACAAAGTTTATGAAAATCTGCCTGATATGGAAGGTGGTTGTCCGATTTTCCTCTGTTTACTGCCAGCATTTGTGCTTTTCGTCCGGTTAAAAGGCGATTTCTATATTTTCGCTGAGTATCTGCGTGTATCATACGACAATATAAGGCGCCGTTTGTCATGTTTATAGAATAGTTTAACAAGTCTTTTTTCTCTTGTCAAGGTACTGCCGGAGGATTTTCGATAAATTTTACAGAGCAGAGCTTATAAAAAGAATCAGAAGAAAATGATACATTTTTTGATTTTGCAGACAATGAATCAAAAAACAGGGAAATAGATTACCCCTTCTGTTTTATAAAATATAATAAAAGGGGTGTTATGCAAAACAAACAATATTTGTATCTTGATTTCAAAATATTCTCAAAGCTTTTGTCCCTTTTCTTTTTTCATTTTTCCATGCTTTGCTTTTATAAGGAGACATGGCAGGTGTGAGCAAGGAATCAAAAATATCTGTGTCTGAAAATAAATGTTTGAAGGATTTTTCCATGCTGCAATCGGACTCATCTTTCCAAAAAATTGTTTGAACGAAAGGTTGACTTTTGTTTTTTTCATATGATATAATATAATAATCTATTCAGAAAAAGAAACGGCGGTGCCATTCGGAAAAGGCTTTCCGGATCTTCGTCTGACATGCGAGTCTATTCCAAATGAAGAAGGAAAAAAGAGTGCAGAACAACGAATTTTCATTGAAACTCAATACCAAACAGCATATTGATATTGGAATTGACCTTGGTTCCACGACGGCAAAGCTTGTCGTTGTAAAAGACGGAAGAGTCGTTTATCATTGTTATGAGAGACATTTCGCCAAGGTACGTACAAAAGTTCTTGAGCTTCTCCGACGTGTGAGAGGCTTTTTCGATACGGAGGCGGAAATCCGGTGTGCCGTATCCGGGTCAGCTGGACTGGGAATGGCAAAGGCGGCAGGACTTGCTTTTGTTCAGGAGGTTTTTGCGACTGGAGAGGTTGTCAAAGAATTGGAGCCGGATACCTCAGTTGTCATTGAACTTGGGGGCGAGGATGCGAAGGTTATTTTCTTCAAGGGCGGAATGGATGAACGCATGAACGGTTCTTGTGCGGGAGGTACCGGCGCTTTCATTGATCAAATGGCGACACTGCTTGACCTCGATATGGCAGAAATGGACCGGATGAGCTTTTCTGCGACACGTGTCTATCCGATTGCCTCCCGTTGCGGCGTTTTTGCGAAATCGGATATTCAGCCGCTTCTCAATCAAGGTGCTGCTAAGGAAAATATTGTCGCTAGCATCTACCATGCGGTTGTCAATCAAACTGTCGCAGGGCTTGCTCAGGGAAGAAAAATCGAAGGAAAAGTGATGTTTCTCGGCGGTCCGCTTTATTTCCTTCGGGGACTTCAAAAAAGCTTTATGGAGGGACTGCACCTTGACGATGACCATGCGGTTTTTCCGGATTATGCGCTTTATGCGGTAGCCTTAGGGGCGGCACTTTACGCTGACCGCGAAACAAAAGCATATTCTTTCGAAGAATTGGAGGAAGCGGTTCTACGCGCGGCATCGGAAAAAGTCACGGTGTCAGTGCTTCCTCCGCTCTTTACAGACGAAGCGGACTATCAAGAGTTTACCGAACGGCACGCGAAAGCTTCTGTCCGTTTTGCAGATATCGCGTTGTATACAGGCGACGCTTTTCTTGGGATCGACTGCGGTTCCACGACGACAAAGCTTGTATTAATCGGAGAAAACTGCGAAATTCTTTATTCCTATTATGAGTCTGCTCGCGGAAATCCTGTTGAGATTGTAAGGGAGCAACTGCTCGAGATCGATAAGCTTTGCGGGCAGCGAGTTCGGATTCGTGCCGGAGCAGTTACCGGATACGGAGAGGAACTGATTCAGCATGCATTTCATGTGGATTTTGGCATTGTTGAAACGGTCGCTCATTTTACGGCAGCGAAATATTTTGAGCCCGATGTCGATTTTATTCTCGATATCGGCGGACAGGACATCAAATGCTTTCGGATCCGAAAAGGGGCGATTGACAGTATTATGCTGAACGAAGCATGCTCGTCCGGATGCGGATCCTTTATTGAAACATTTGCAAGATCGCTTGGCTATGATGTCGAGGAATTTGCAAAGCTCGGTCTTTTTGCAAAAGCACCCGCTGACCTCGGTTCTCGCTGCACGGTTTTTATGAATTCTTCTGTTAAGCAAGCTCAAAAAGACGGAGCCGGTGTCGACGATATTTCCGCGGGAATTTCTCTTTCCGTGGTGCGAAATGCAATCTATAAGGTAATCCGTGCCGCTTCTCCTGAGGAGCTGGGGGAAAAGATTGTTGTACAGGGAGGGACTTTCTGTAACGATGCAGTGCTGCGCAGCTTTGAGATGCTGATGGGTAAACATGTTATCCGTCCGGCAATTGCAGGATTGATGGGAGCGTACGGCGCCGCTCTTTATGCAAAAGAAGCGCATGGCAAGACTTCTTCGATGCTCGGCAAGGCGGAGCTTGAGACTTTTACATACCGTTCTACAGCAACCGTATGCGGCGGTTGCGGCAATCATTGTCATCTGACGGTCAATGTGTTCCGCGGCACGGAAAAATATATTTCGGGCGCGAAATGCGAAAAGGGCGCAGGACTTCCCGCCGAAAAAAAAGAGATTCTCCCGAATCTTTACCGCTTCAAGCAACAACGACTAGAGGCGTTATTCCATGCACCGCCCCCCTCCTCTGTAAGGGGAACCATCGGACTTCCTATGGCGCTCGGCATGATGGAACTGGCACCGTTTTGGCATGCACTGTTTACCGCGCTTGATATCCGCGTGGTATTTTCCGGTTTTTCTTCCAGGGAGATGTATACGCTGGGGCAATATTCCATCCCTTCTGATACGGCATGTTATCCGGCAAAGCTGATGCACGGACATATCGAAACATTGATTGCGCAAAAGCCGGACGCTATCTTTTATCCGTGTCTGACTTATAATGTCGATGAGAAAATTGCCGATAATCATTTTAATTGTCCCATTGTCGCCTATTATTCCGAGTTGCTTGCGGGAAATATGGAATCTCTTGAAACCATTCCGTTTCTCTATCCGTATCTTCATATCAATGACAGAAAAAAGCTTTCTGAGCAAATTTTTGAAATGGTGGAGGGACGGTTCGGGCATTTTCGCAAGTCGGAAATCCGTCGTGCTGTGTCCTCCGCTTACGAAGCGTATGAAAAATGGATGGAAGATATCCGCCGTGAAGGGGAACGTGCCATTCATTTTGCAAAAGCAAACGGAAAACGTATTATGATCCTTGCCGGAAGACCGTATCATGTGGATCCCGAAATCGGACACGGTATTGACAGACTTGCATCCTCTCTCGGATTTGTCGTTGTGAGCGAGGACAGTGTGGCAGGACTTTCCGAGCCGGCACATGTGAACGTACTGAACCAATGGACCTACCATGCAAGGCTTTACAACGCGGCAAAATATGCAGCGGCGCATGAGGATACGGAACTTGTGCAGCTTGTATCTTTCGGATGCGGGCTTGACGCCATTACAACGGACGAGGTACGTTCTATTTTGGAGGAGCATGGAAAGCTATATACACAAATCAAGATTGATGAAATTACCAATCTCGGTGCTGTAACGATACGGTTGCGCAGCCTGCTTGGTGCGCTTGAACTTTCTGAAAGAGAGCGGAGAAAAGGGGGGAAAACCGGATGAGGCAGAGGGACTGTCAAAACTGCGGCTCATGTATATCAGAGAAAGAATCGGGGCGCGTGCTTTTTACAAAAGAGATGAAGAAAACGCATACGATTCTGTTTCCGACGATGCTGCCGATGCACTTTAAGCTGGTTTCCCGAATTTTCAATGATTACGGATATCATACTGTTCTTTTAGAAAACGGAACGCATGGGGATATTCAAAAAATTATCAATGTAGGACTGAAATATGTTCATAACGACACTTGTTATCCCGCGGCGCTGGTGATCGGACAATTCATCGATGCGCTTGACAGCGGAGCATATGACGTACATAAGACCGCACTGATGCTGTTTCAGACCTGCGGCGGTTGCCGGGCTTCCAACTACCTGCCGCTTCTGCGCAAGGCGCTGAAAAAGGCAGGGTACGGGTTTATTCCCGTTATTTCCTTAAATTTTGCGGGAATCGAAAAGAATCCCGGTTTTCATATTACGCTGCCGATGCTTCACAAGGCGGTATACGCGCTTTTGTACGGAGATCTTTTGATGACACTTGTTGCGCAATGTCTTCCGTATGAAGTAGAAAAGGGAAGCACACAAAGGCTTGCTGACCGTTGGGTGGATCGTTTGACAAGCGGGTTTTCCCGCAGAATCCGGTATCAGCGTGTGCTGGAAAATTACCGTGCCATGCTGAAGGATTTTGGAGCCATTCCGCGCCGAAAGGAAAAGCGGGTGCTTGTCGGCATTGTCGGGGAAATTTTTGTAAAATATTCTCCGCTCGGCAACAACAATCTTGAGGAGTATCTCATTTCGGAGGGTGCCGAAACAACGATGGGCGGACTCTGTGATTTTCTGCTTTATATTCTTTTTAATATGGAAATGGACCATAAGCTGTATGGAGCGAGTACGCTTGCAGCCGTGGCTGCGCGAATGGCAAGCCGTTATTTTATCAAACGGCAGGATGACATGATTCGTGAGGTACGGAAAGACGGTGTTTTCCGAGCGCCTGCGCGGTTTGACGATACAAGACGAGCTGTCGAGGAATATATCGGTTACGGGACTAAAATGGGTGAGGGTTGGCTTTTGCCTGCCGAAATGGCGGAGCTGATTCACAGCGGAGTGCCGAATGTAGTGGTCGTACAGCCGTTTGGCTGTTTGCCAAACCATATTATCGGCAAAGGCATGATGAAACCGATGAAAGGAAAAAATCCGGATGCCAATATTGTCGCTGTCGATTATGATGCCGGGGCAACGAAAATCAATCAGGAAAACCGATTGAAACTGATGCTTGCCAATGCCCGTGAGCGGCAGCAGGAGCAGGAAAGGTTTGACACGGCAGATATTCGCACAGAAAATAACGAAGAAATGCTGCCTGTATAAAAAGCCCACTGCCGCTTTGAACCCAAAGCACCTTTCACGGCTTGCCGGATAGGGAGTTCCGAGAGAAAATAGCGGCAAAACTCTGAACAAAAGCAACTCTTCTATATAGATAATGAAAGGATCGGGGAAGCAGTATTTATGCTGCTTCCCCGATCCTTATACAAAGTACGAGAGGAATGACTTTTTCTTTGTTTGATGAGGCAAATAAAAGAAACAAAATGTTTGTGGCTTGTTATATAGCCGGATATGCGTTTTTGACCACTTCCCATGGCTTAAAAGTGATGTCAACAAGTTTCTTGGTGAAAAAATTCCCGTAGGGCTTTTGCGTCCCTAAAAAACTGTTCCTCACTGTCATTCGGCACAAATTCCAAAAGGAACGGACAAGAAGGCAGGTTCGCGTTTTCGATGATTTTGATATATTTTTCCCAAACATCTTTTGCCTGAAAAAGCGGATAACGCCGGTTTTCCGTATCCCAATTGAAAACATGAACGGTGCAAAGCCATGGCAGAACAGCTCGAAGATTTTCTTCGCTGTTTCCGAAAGCAAGCGGTTGCCAATAGGTTTTGATATTATCCATACCACAGTCTGACAAAAATTCTATGGATGATTTTCCATTGTCGTTGAGTGTTCCGCCGTGAAATTCAAATGCGAGTGTTAAGGAATGCTCTGCCGCGACGGCGGCGAGTTCTCTTGTTTCTGAAAGCAGAGCCGCTCGTTCTTTTTCAGGCAGGGCGGCGCTTGACATCCTGCCCAGCCATGTGCGGATTGTTTTGGCACCGAGGACTTTGGCGGTTTTGCAGATTGCCTGAAAAACGGCGGGATTGTTGTCTCCGATTCGGTAGTAGGAGCCGTAGGAGGGACAGGATAATCCATATTGTTCCATTCGAGCGAGTGCTTCCGAAGCCGCTTTTGCATCTCCCGGCGGAACATGACGGTCAGCGCCCCATTCAATCAGGGAAAGTCCTGCCGCGTGAGCAACCTCCACGATATCGGAGATGCTTTTTTCACGGAAAGTAACGCTCGTCATTCCGATTTCATATTGTTTTCTGCAAAATTTGCTATCTGTAACATTGGTACAGATAAAGTCTCTATGATGATCTATCTTTTCTGTAATCGATCTGTTGTCATGAGAGACAGAAGTCTCTGAGTTGAAGCTCTCTTTTTTGAACATTTTTTCTCCCTTCACTAAGGAAAAATCTCGTCAAAATGCACTTTTCATTCTGATTATAGTCGGTTAGCCTAGAAAAGTCAATGGAGGATTCTGTTTTTCATTTTCTAAAAAAGTGATTCATGTATATGTGAAGATGTAAAAAAGAGAAGGGGCGATGGAATACGGTTTGTATATCGATTATATTTTTCAGAATAAGAGATTTAGCAGTTAATTCTTAAAAATTTTTTATGGCTATTGATAATGCGCCGCGTTTTGATATAATAATATCATAACAGAACAGGAAAGCTTCGCTTTTGTTTTTCCGCCGGTAAAACGGAAACAGTATTTTTTCTGAAAAATCGTTTTGGAGGATTTATGAAATTTATAGGGAATCTTTTATGGATCATTTTATGCGGGCTTTGGCTTTTTCTTGGCTGGATGTTGACAGGTCTTCTCTGGTGTATTACGATTGTAGGGATCCCTTTCGGCGTGCAATGCTTCAAAATTGCCGGACTGGTGTTTGCGCCGTTTGGCAAACGCGTTGAATATGGCGGCGGTGCGGTGTCTATGCTTGTCAATGTTTTGTGGCTGATTTTCGGAGGACTTGCTCTTGCTGTTTCTTCGGCGCTGATCGGACTTGTCCTATGCATTACGATTATCGGCATTCCGTTTGGAAAGCAGTGTTTTAAATTATCCAAGCTTGCGCTGATGCCATTTGGCGCGTCGGTTGTTCCGGGATAAAATAGGATGGATGCCCAAGCATTTTCATCGGAATATGTATCGGCATGTCCGGCAGAATGAAAACATATCCGGTTCCAAAGAGCCGGATATGTTTTTTGTGCAAGGCAAACAATTGCTAGATCCGAGATCAGAAGAAATTTTGCTCACAAATTTTCTGTCATACAGAAGGCTTGTTCTGTTTCACCGCATGAAGAAGCATGCCCGCGAGGATACTGTCCGGTCCGTATATCTTACGGAAAAAGCTTTTTGAGTTGGGCGCGAACAAAGCCTTGTTTTTCGAATGTCCTATTTGCCTCTTTCGGCATATACTGGGATTGAAGGAGGTGAAAATCAATGAACATGAGAAATTGCATGAATCAATGGGATGACAGCGAAAACCAAAGACGTGGCTGCGGCTGTGGCTGCGGCAACAGAAATTCCGGAACACTTTGTGTCGGCACGTCCGGGAACAGAGATACCGGAGATCCGCTTGTTATCGATCTTGTCGGTGCGGCGGAGAGAAATGAAAACTTTCGGAAAGCGATTTTTACCGGAGAGAATCTTCAGGTCACGTTGATGTCCTTGAAGCCCGGAGAAGATATCGGACTTGAAATGCATGACGACACGGATCAGCTGCTTGTTGTTGTTGACGGAACTGGAACCGTTCAAATGGGACGTTGCCAAAACAATATGAGATCGTGCTGCGTTACAGAAGGCTCGGGAATTTTTGTTCCTGCCGGAACATGGCATAATCTGACCAATACCGGATGCACGCCCTTGAAGCTTTATTCCGTTTATGCTCCGCCGGAGCATCCAAGAGGCACGGTTCAGGAAACAAAACCGTGTGCGGAAAGAAGACGCTGCAGATGTCGGTCATAAGAAAAATAACGGATGGCAAGTAACTTTTTGCCGAAAACATCCGTAAGAAAATATCGTTTAAAGCCGCGGAATTCTTATGAATTCCGCGGCTTTTTAGTCTGAAAACAGAGAAAAGTCAAATGCTCACAAAGAATAAGAAAAAGTTCTGAGCGACGGCAATCTCTGATATCAAAGGAATTCTTTACAAAACATTTTGAATGTTAGGGTATAAAATTCTCTCTGTCGTTTCAGAAAACGCCAAAAACAGACGTTTCTTCAGGGGTCTGTTTAATTCCCTGGTGGGAAAGCCTCCTCTAAATTTTTTCAGTATAAAACCGAAAATAGGCAAGACCGTTCCAAGTCGTGGTCTATGTTTTCGGAAATCTTGTATAAAGTGTAATAGAAAGTAAAACTTTTCGTGAAGTCTATTGACAAAAATCTCTTTTTTCTATAGAATTGCTAACAGTGTTAGTAAAATGATGCGTAGGCTCGAATCATGAGGGAGAACGGATTTTATGGATTATGAGTGCTTGGCGGAGGAGTTCTTGGAAAATTTAAAGCAAATGTTGCAAATCCCGATGCGGAAAAATACGGATCGGTTCGTTCGCGGGGAGATGTTCGTACTGGATTATCTTTCTAAAAACGGGGCAGTGACGCCGGGGCAGATCAGCTCGGAAATGAATGTCAGTACAGCGCGTATGGCAAAGCTACTTGCGACATTGGAATTAAAAGGCTTAATTGTCCGTACCCAGGATGGCTCCGATAAAAGAAAGCGCGGCGTAACTTTAACGCAGAAAGGTGCGTCGTATTTGGGCGAACATAAATCTTTTGTTCTGGCAACGGTTGCCGCGGCACTTTCCTCTCTTGGCGAGCGGGATGCGATGGAATACGTACGCATTACAAAAAAACTTTTGGATTGCATCACCGAAGAAACGCGAACAGAAGAGAATTTTGACCGTCCCGCATCATTACAGAAAGGAAGCAAACAGGAATGATAAGAATTTTCGGACACTTGAGAACAAAAGAATGGTGCTTTGTCATCATCAGTGTTCTCTTTATTGTAGCACAGGTCTGGCTGGATCTTCGGCTGCCCGAATATATGACGGAAATTACGGAGCTGATACAAACAGAGGGCAGTCAGATGTCGGAAATTTATTCTGCCGGCGGAAAAATGTTGTTATGTGCGTTAGGAAGCCTTCTCACCTCCGTGATTGTCGGATATTTTGCCGCGCAGATTGCGGCAAATCTTTCGAAACGGTTGCGTTCTGAAATTTTTGAGAAAGTAGAATCTTTCTCCATGGAAGAAATCGGAAGCTTTTCGACAGACAGCTTAATTACACGTTCCACGAATGATATTACACAAATTCAAATGATTGTGGCAATGGGACTTCAGATGATTGTCAAAGCGCCGATTATGGCGGTGATGGCAATTATAAAAATACAAAACAAAGGCACCTGGCAATGGTCGATTCTTACGGCAGGTGCTGTCATCGTGCTGGTTGCCACCATCCTTTTCATTATGTTCTATGCGGTTCCGAAGTTTAAACGGATTCAGGGCTTGACGGACAATCTGAACCGTGTGGCCAGAGAAAATTTGACCGGACTTCGGGTTGTACGTGCGTACAATGCGGAAGCTTATCAGGAGAAAAAATTTGACGCGGCAAATGAAGAACTGACAGGTACCTATTTGAAGGCACAAAGAGCAATGCAGGTGATGAACCCCATGATGAGCCTCATCATGAACGGGATCACACTCGGGATTTATTGGATCGGCGCATATCTGATCCATGCTGCAGCTGCATCCGAAAAGCTTTCGATTTTTTCTAACATGGTGGTTTTTTCATCTTATGCTATGCAGGTTATTATGGCATTCATGATGCTGACGATGATTTTTATCATGCTTCCGAGAGCTTCTGTTTCAGCAAGGCGTATTGAAGAGGTACTGGATACAAAGCCGAAAATTGTGGATGGAAAGGCTTCACCTGAGGAGACAACTCTTTGCGGGGAGGTTGAGTTCCGTCACGTCAGCTTCAAATATCCGGATGCCGATGAGTATGTGCTTCATGATATTAATTTCAAAGCTCATAAGGGCGAAACCGTTGCCTTTATTGGTGCTACTGGAAGCGGAAAAAGCACGATTGTCAATTTGGTTGCGAGATTTTACGATGCGACCGAGGGAGAAGTCCTTGTCGACGGAATCAATGTAAAAGATTATCGATTGAAAGATCTTTACAACAAGCTTGGATATGTCCCGCAAAAAGCAATGCTTTTTTCCGGCACGGTATCCTCCAACGTCGCGTTCGGCGATAATGGAAAACAGCCGGCAGGAGAAGATGAAATTGCGATGGCAGTCCGCACAGCACAAAGCGCAGATTTTGTAGAGAATCTTGAGGGGAAATATGAGGGCGCCGTAGCGCAAGGCGGTGCAAATTTTTCCGGCGGACAAAAACAACGGTTATCGATTGCAAGAGCGATCTGCCGCAAACCTGAAATCTATATATTTGACGATTCTTTTTCAGCACTTGATTATAAAACCGATCGTGCCTTGCGTTCCGCATTGAAAAAAGAGACGTCGGGCGTGACAAGTCTTATTGTCGCACAAAGAATCGGTACCATCAAAGATGCTGATAGGATTATTGTCATTGATGACGGATGCGCGGTTGGAATCGGAACACATGACGAGCTTATGACATCCTGTGAGGTATATCGGGAAATTGCTTTGTCGCAGCTTTCAAAGGAGGAACTCGGAGCATGAACAGAGGAATGAATTCTATGAGGCAGGGAGTGCCGGAAAAACCTGTGAATTTCAGGGGATCTATCAAAAAACTGATTTCTTTCTGCCGTCCGTATATTCCGGCGATTCTTGTTGCTATGTTGTGTGCTGTCGGCAGTGCTGTATTTACGGTTATTGGTCCGGATAAGGTCAGCGATTTGACTAATCTGATTATGGAAGGCTTTGTTTCCGGTATCGATTTTGACGCAGTTTTAACGATTTGCTATACCTTGGTGGCTTTCTACGCGATAAGCGGACTTCTCAGCCTGACACAGGGACTTGTTATGACCACGGTCAATCAGACGGTTTCCAAAAAGCTTCGCGGGTCAATTTCAAGAAAAATCAACCGGCTTCCTATTGATTATTACAATAAAACAAGCTTTGGGGATGTACTGTCCCGTGTTACAAACGATGTAGATACCATCAGCGATACTTTGCAGCGAAGCGTGGTTCAAATGGTTTCTGCGGCGGCTCTCTTTATCGGGTGCCTCGTTATGATGTTTCAAACCAACTGGGTTATGGCAATCACCGCCATTGCTGCCTCTCTGATAGGTTTTGCGTTTGTGATGATTGTAACAAAAAGTTCTCAGAAATATTTTACCGCACGACAGGAATGGCTTGGTAAAATCAATGGGCATATAGAAGAGGTTTATTCCGGTCATAATATCGTCCGCCTTTATAATGCAGAAGCGCAGCAGAGCAAAAAATTCAATCAGCTCAATGAAAAGCTGTATGAATGCAATTGGAAATCTCAGTTTCTTTCGGGACTTATGATGCCGGTCATGAGCTTTATCGGAAATTTCGGGTATGTGGCGGTCTGTGTTGTGGGTGCTACTCTTGCCATGAACGGAGCCATTGATTTTGGTGTTATTGTCGCGTTTATGATATATGTCAGACTGTTTTCAAGCCCTCTTTCTCAAATTGCACAGGCAATGACAAGCTTGCAGTCCACCGCGGCGGCGGCAGGTCGTGTATTTGAATTTCTTGAGGCAGAAGAAATGCCGGATGAATCGGATAAAACAAAAGTGCTGAAAGATGTGAGGGGTGAAGTCGAATTTGAGCATGTATCGTTTGGATATGACAGCGATAAAATTATTATTCATGATTTTTCCGAGCATATTTATCCCGGTCAAAAGGTCGCGATTGTAGGTCCGACCGGTGCCGGAAAAACGACAATGGTCAATTTGTTGATGAAATTTTATGATGTAAACAGCGGATGCATCAAAATTGACGGGGTCCCGATCAGCGAACTAACAAGAGAAAATGTCCACGACCTCTTCGGAATGGTTTTGCAGGATACTTGGCTGTTTGAGGGGACAATCCGTGAGAATGTCGTATACGGAAAGGAAAATATTTCGGAAGAGCAAGTGGAGGCCGCGTGCCGTGCGGTTGGACTGCATCATTTTATTAAGACTCTTCCTCATGGCTATGATACCATGATTGATGATAAAATGAATCTTTCTGCCGGACAAAAACAGTTATTGACCATTGCTCGCGCGATGATTGAAAACGCTCCGATGATTATTTTGGATGAAGCGACAAGCTCAGTTGATACGCGGACGGAGGTCCTGATTCAGAATGCAATGGATCGGATGACGGAAGGCCGGACCTCTTTTGTCATTGCACATAGGCTTTCCACGATCCGGAATGCAGATAAAATTCTTGTGATGAAAGATGGCAATATTATTGAAAGCGGAAATCATGAAGAACTGATACAGAAAGGCGGCTTTTATGCGGAGCTTTACAACAGCCAGTTTGAAAAGGCTTCGTAAAGCGAGAAGAGAACAGCCCAAATTCTTCTATAAAAACAAAAGAAACAACGGCGGAATTCCGCCGTTGTTTCTTTTGTTTCAGCCGACCGCCCTGTAAGCCGGGTTCTGTCGAGAACAATCATCTATCTTTGCCGTATGTTGCCATACGGCTCGCAGAAAAAATCTGCTGCCACCTCGCATAGAGCAGATGCTCGGCCGGGCAAGCCAAAATCTGCGGGGTGTTGCTTCGGATAGGGTTTACATGGCACATGCGGTTACCCGCATGTCGGTGAGCTCTTACCTCGCCTTTCCATCCTTACCGCTTGCGCGGCGGTTTCTTTCTGTTGCACTTTCCCGGGAGTCGCCTCCGGCGGACGTTATCCGTTATCCTGCCCTGTGAAGCCCGGACTTTCCTCATGATAATACCTTTCGGCAACATATCACGCGATTGTTCGGTACGGTCGGCTGTTACTTAATTTTTGTTTTCTGTCTCCTTCACGTTAACGTAAGTTAAACCTTCGGTCACCGTTGAAGAAAATTCTTTTGTATACGGATAATTTTCGAGTTCCGAAGTGCTTTTGTAAACGAGAAGCGGATATGCGAATGTTTCACTGTTGAAATTCACATCGTTTTCATAATACATATCAAGATAAAGATACGTGATTTCGCTGCTCTGCGCTTTGTTTGCACCTTTATAGATATAGACCGGATTTTCCGTATCCGGACTTGGATACTCGTGAGATGGCGGCTGCTGCTTTCCACCAAACAGATCTACGCCGTCAAATGATACGCGCAGATATTGGTAAACCGTTTTTTCATCAGAAAGATACTGATAGCTGGTATAAACATTTCCGTAGTTGTCGCGCAGAATAAAAGAAAAGGGCTGCTCGGAAAGTTCAATTGCAATCGGATTTTGCTGAAGATTTGATTCCAGCTCCGCTTCAATCAGCGGTGCCAAAACCGCATCGGAAGCATCCGGATTTTCTTCTTTCAGCTTTGTTTGAATCTCTGCTCTTCTTTTTTCCGTTTCTTCTTCGTACAGCTCGTCATACAGCTTTTCTTTTACGCTGTTATTGTAGCGTATGGTCAGTTGAATCTCTTTGGTCTGAGGGATATAACGAATGTCATATATTCCAAAATAACCGTCCCTCGCAACATTCTCGACGGGCTCCTGTGAATAGACGGTGAGATTTCCGCCGGATGCCGTATAGGCTTCTACCATTTTTTCTGTCCAAATCAGCTTTGACAGGCTTTTCGGTGGACTTCCTGTGCAAAGCCTGAAAAAAAGAATACCATAGACAAACAGAATCAAAAGGGCAAACAGCGCTTTTAAAATCCTTTTTAACGTTCGGAAGCTGAAGAATTTTCCGAGCTTTGATTTACTTTGATAGACAAGTTCTTCCGAATAATCACCGTAATCGTTGTAATTCTCCGCCAAAAAATCACCTCCCGGAAACAATCATCTTCCTTTTTCATTATAATATATATGATTTCCAATGTAAAGTCAAGATTTTCAAAATTTTTGTAAATATAAGAAGGAAAAATTTCTTTATTAAGCCAAGGCGGCGCCGATTGCCGTAGCAAATTGAGCGTTTTCCGGTATGGTAAAATGGATATCGAAAATAGAATTGAGCGATGCAAAAATTTCCTTTGCCTGATGAATCGTCGTGAGATTTCCGGTAAGAACGATGTCGTGCAGCCCTTTATCTCTTGCCGCAAAAATTCCAAGCATTCCGGCAGTTTCAAAAACCATATTGATGATGGCAAGCGCAATATCGCCCGCAGAGGCGATATCGGAAAGCTTGCCGAAATTAGAGGCAGTCATATTTTCGGGCAGGGAAAGCGCGGATTTTTTTCCCGAAATATCGCCGATCCTCAAATCGACGTTTTCCAGTGAACCGTCCTTTGCAAGCTCCACGATATGGTCAATCCGCTCAATTCCAAGCATTTTTTTTGATAAACCGATAAGAGTACCGCCGCCGACTCCGGTACCGCCAAGATAATTCATATAACCGTCGCGTCTTGCATGGACAACGGCTGTGCCGGTACCCATGCTGATGACAATCGCCTCGGAAAGTCCGGACAAAAAAAGCCCTCCGCGCCCGACACACTCAAATTCATTGGCATTTTCGCAGACAAGTCCGTAAAGCGGCTTTGTTACATAGGAGGATCCTACTCCCGTTAAAATGACTTTTTCGATTCCCGACAGTTCAATTCCGTTTTCTGAGGTGAATTTTCCGAATGCACCGTAGAGAGAGGTAAGCGGGTCTGTAGCCTGCACAAACTGAGGGGAAATCATGACGTCCTCTCTAAATCCGACAATTTTTGTCGTGCTTCCTCCGACATCAATTCCGATAATCGCTTTCATAAAAACCTTTCCCGGCATCCGCAAGAAGCGTTCTGCCGCTTTTTATTGTTTGACGGCTGCCTCGGCAATGATAAGACAAAGCTCGTCATAGCCGATTCCTGCTGCCGCTGCTTCTTGAGGAAGCAGGCTGATCGGCGTCATCCCCGGCAGTGTGTTTGCCTCCAGACAAACGAATCTTCCTGTTTTTTCTTCTCTGATAAAGTCGATTCTGCTGTAACTGCCGAGTCCCAAGACCCGATGGACTTTCAGAGCAAGGGCACCAAGCACTTCCGCTTCTCGTTCTGACAGGTCTGCAGGACAAATTTCCTCTGTCATGCCGGACTGATATTTCCGTTCGTAGTCATAGAACCCCTCTTTGGGACGGATTTCAATGGCGGGCAATGCGCGTCCACCCAAAACACCGACGGAAAATTCTCTGCCGTCGATTTTATCTTCAATGAGAATTTTTTCTTCGTATTTGTATGCAAAAGCGAGTGCATTTGCAAGTTCTTCCTCTGTATTTACCATGGATACGCCGACGGAAGAACCGCAGGAACAAGGCTTGACAACGCATGGCAGAGGGATTTTTTTCTGCGGCATCTCACCCTTTTTCAGAATGATAAAATCCGCCGTTGGGATTCCGTGTGCGCGGAAAAGCAGTTTGGAGAGAGACTTATCCATCGCAGTCAGACAGGCGGCAAAATCACTGCCCGTATAAGGAATCCCGAGAGAGGAGAGTACTGCCTGAATTCTGCCGTCCTCACCCATTCCGCCATGGAGAGCGAGAAATACGACATCGGAAATACGGCAAAGCGCAAGGATATTATCTCCGATGAGCGCCTTCCCCGGAACCTGTGAGCGAAGCTTTTCCATATCCGGAGGCTCCTTGGGAATCGTATACATAAAATTTCCGTCTGACGTAAAGGCGTCGTCGGTGACGGGTCCCTCATAGGGACGAAATACATCCGCAAGCGCGACAGTATGTCCGCTGCGGCAAAGGGAATTGGCAATGAGTGCGCCGGAAAGCAAGGAAACGTCGCGTTCCGGAGAGAATCCTCCCGCGAGTACGGTTATTTTCATAGATAACTCCGTTCTGCCGCCGGATGGCGGCTATATCAGTTTCGGGTAGGATAAACTGCCGTTTTTTTGAAATTCCGTTGTTTTTAGACCGAAAGTTCTACTTTCATCGTATGATTCCCGTCCGCGAGGAGAGGAGCGACATCGTTTTTTAAGAACCGTTCCACCTGCTCAACGCAGCGCCCTATGTATTTTGACGGAACAAGGATATTTTTCAGTTCCTCCATGGTAATATCCAATGACGGATCGGCACAGATACGTTCCAGCATGTCGTTTTCAAGGCCCTCTTCTTTGACACGCTTTCCGGCGGCGATGGAATGAACCCGGATTTTTTCGTGAATTTCCTGACGGTCGCCGCCTTTTTTGACAAGATCCATCATAATGTTTTCGCTTGCAATGAACGGTAGCTCTCTCATGACGCGCGCTTCAATGACTTTGGGATAGACGACAAGGCCTGAGGTCACGTTGATATAAAGATTCAGAATCGCATCGACGGCAAGAAAAGCTTCGCTTATGGCGATCCGTTTGTTTGCGGAATCGTCGAGCGTACGTTCAAACCACTGTGTCGATGCGGTAATCGCGGGATTCACGGCATCGGATATTACATATCTTGCCAATGCACAGATACGCTCGCTTCTCATTGGATTGCGTTTGTACGGCATGGCGGAAGACCCGATCTGATTTTTCTCAAAAGGTTCTTCCATTTCTTTGAAGGATTGCAGAATGCGCATGTCGTTGGCAAACTTATAGGCGCTCTGCGCAATGCCGGAAAGTACGTTGACAACACGGCTGTCAAATTTGCGCGAATAGGTCTGTCCGGAGACCGGAACAACCTTATCAAAGCCGAAATCAGCGGCAATCATTGCTTCCAGCCGGTCGATTTTTTCGGTGTCGCCTTCGAAAAGCTCTACAAAGCTTGCCTGTGTGCCTGTTGTGCCTTTTTGTCCCAGCAGGGCAAGGGAATCCGACAGATAATCAAGATCATGAAGGTCAAGCGTCAGCTCATAGAGCCAGAGACAGGCGCGCTTACCGACCGTTGTCAGTTGTGCCGGCTGAAGATGCGTATAAGCGAGCGCAGGCATCGCCTTATAGGTATCGGCGAACGCACGGAGATTTTCAATGACAGCAAGCAGTTTCTCCCGTAGGAGGGCAAGCGCTTTTTTCATGATGATCATATCGGTGTTGTCGCCGACATAGCAGGAGGTCGCTCCGAGATGGATAATGGCGCGTGCTTTCGGACATTGATCTCCATATGCATGAATATGAGCCATTACGTCATGACGCAGCTTTTTTTCGTAATTTTCCGCTGCGTCGTAATTGATGTCTTCTTTATGTGCTTCCAGTTCCTCGATTTGTTCGTCTGTAATATCGAGCCCCAGTGCTTTTTCTGCTTTTGCAAGAGAAATCCAAAGCCGTCTCCATGTTGTAAATTTCATATCCTGAGAGAAAAGGTATTGCATTTCCGCACTGGCGTAACGTCCCGAAAACGCGCTTTCATATCGATTCCGTTCCATTTTTCATAACCTCCGTTGCCTCTCCGTTCGGATGAGACGTCGTTTTTATACGCCGGGTGTGCCGGCGGAATTCCCGTTTTCTTTTTTTTCGATCAATGCTTCGGCTGCGGCAAGCTTTGCACAAGTGCAGACGACGCGCATGGCTGTTTCCAGCTCATGAATTTCCGGATAAGACGGCGCGATTCGAATGTTTTTGTCTTCCGGATCCTTTCTGTAGGGGAAAGTGGACCCGGCAGGGGTCAGCGTTACGCCGACATTTTTGCACAGTTCAACCGTGCGGCGCGCTGTGCCGGGCAGAACATCGAGTGAAAGGAAATAGCCGCCGTGAGGCTCTGTCCAAAAGGCAAAGCCGCAATCTCCGAGTTCTTCTTTGAAAATCCTCGTAACCGTATCGAATTTCGGCTTCAGAATCGCAGCGTGGCGCTTCATGATGGAGCGGACATTTTCCGCGTTTTCCAGGTATTTTGCATGGCGGAGCTGGTTTGTTTTGTCCGGAGAGATGGTCTGAAAGGCAATCTCTTTTTTTGCACGTCGTATATTGTCCGTACTGGAAACCATGGCGGCGATGCCGGCACCCGCATATGTAATTTTGGAAGTGGAGAAGAAACCGAGCACAAGGTTTTCATTCCGGGTCCCGCGTGTAAGAGAAAAAATATTTTCCAGAAAATCCGGTGTTTCATCAATGTCATGAAGCGTATATGCCATATCCCAAAAGACACGGAAGTCAGGTGCTGCGGGACACAGTGCCGCAATACGTCTGATGGTTTCCGAACTGTAGGTTTCTCCCGTTGGATTGGAATATTTGGGAACACACCACATTCCTTTGACACTTGCATCTGAGCGCACATATTCTTCTACCGCATCCATATCGGGACCGTTTCCGGTCATACGGATCGGAATCATCTCAATCCCGAAACGCTCGGAAATTGCAAAGTGACGATCATAACCGGGAGAGGGACATAGAAATTTTATATTTTTTTGATCTTTCCATGGCGCTGAAGTGCCGTCTGTGCCGAAAAGCATGGCACGGCAAACAGCGTCATACATAAAAGAAAGACTGGAGTTTCCGCCCAAAATGATTTGCTCCTCTGTCACGCCGAGCAGATCCGCAAAAATGCGGCGAAGCTCCGGAACGCCGTCAGGCAATCCGTAATTACGTGTATCAAAACCGTCTTCAGTCCGACAGTCCTCCCCGCAGGTAAGAACGTTCAGAAGCTTGTCGGAGATGCCGAGCTGGCGGGGACTCGGTTTTCCTCTTGACATATCGAGGGAGAGCTTCATTCCCTGAATGGTTTCATATTGTCTGCGCAGTTCGTCCAGATTCCGGTGAAGCTCCGTCTCCGACATCGCGAAAAAATTACATGACACGACCGTGTTTACCTCTTTTCCCAAAATTGCTTAAATATCGGCGTTGCCGGTCGTTCTCGGAAACGCTTCCACATCACGGATATTGGAAATTCCCGTGATATACATAATGAGCCGTTCGAAGCCGAGACCGAAACCTGCATGCTTGGTGCTTCCGTAACGGCGCAGTTCCGTATACCACCAATAGTCCTCTGCATTCAGACCGCAGCGCCGGTAGGCAGCCTCCAGCATATCGAGACGCTCCTCACGCTGGCTTCCTCCGATCAGTTCTCCGACTCCCGGAACGAGCATATCCGCAGCGGCGACGGTTTTGCCGTCATCGTTGAGCCTCATATAGAACGCTTTGATTTCTTTTGGATAATCCATCACAAACACCGGTTTGCGGAATACCTGTTCACAGAGATACCGCTCATGTTCTGTCTGCAGGTCGCAGCCCCAATAAGGTTTATATTCAAATTCTTTTCCGCTGTTCTCAAGAATTTTGACGGCGTCTGTATAGGAAACGCGTGCAAAATCGCTCTCCACTATCGTATGCAGGCGCTCGAGAAGCGTGCTATCGATAAATTGATTGAAGAACTGCAGTTCATACGGACAAGCTTTCAGAACATGGGAAACAACGGATTTTGTCATTGCTTCGGCAAGATTCATATCATCTGCAAGATCAGAGAATGCGATTTCCGGTTCGATCATCCAGAATTCTGCGGCATGGCGCTGCGTATTGGAACGTTCGGCACGGAATGTCGGTCCGAATGTATAAATTTTAGAAAACGCCTGCGCAAAGCATTCTCCGTTGAGCTGACCGGATACGGTAAGGCTTGCTGCCTTGCCGAAAAAGTCCTCTTTAAAATCTACTTTTCCGTCATCGGTTCTGGGCGGATTGTCCATATCAAGCGCCGTAACGCGGAACATCTCTCCTGCGCCCTCGCAGTCCGAAACGGTGATAAGAGGCGTATTGACATATACAAATCCCTGTTCATGAAAGAACTGATGGATGGCAAACGCCGCCTCCGAACGCACGCGGAATACAGCTTGAAACGTGTTGGTTCTCGGTCTGAGATGTGGGATGGTTCTTAAGAATTCAAGCGACGTTTTTTTCTTCTGAAGTGGGAATTCAGGTGTAGATGTTCCTTCGATCTCAATGGCTTTTGCTTTCAGTTCAAACGGTTGCTTGGCATCGGGTGTCAGCACAAGCGTGCCCCGTGCCGTAATGGCAGCACCGACGTTTTGCTTTGTAATTTCTGTATAATTGGAAAGCTTGTCTGCTTCCATGACAACCTGCAGACGCGGAAACGTGCTTCCGTCGCTCAGCTCTATAAACCCGAATGCATTGCTGGAGCGCATTGTCCGAACCCAGCCGGCAACGGTAATATCCTTTCCTTCAAACGCTTCCGGAGTTTGATAAAGCTCTTGAATGGTGGTCCTTTTCATGATGAATCGTCCCTTTCTTTCCGAAAAAATGAGGCCAAAATAAAAAAATATATAATATTATAACGCATAGGGAATCAAAATACAAGAGTTCCAGTAAAAAAATTGGGTTCTTTCCATTCTGCAGAAAAGAAAACGATATCCAAAAGATATGCTGCTTTTTTAGAAAATCTCACAAAAAACACAGGCGTTGCACGAGGTGCATGCCTGTGTTTTTCGGCGTATTTCCATTTTAAGATGGCGTAGTATTAACTGCGTTCCTTCCCGCTTCTCAGAATGTCTCCGGTAACGGCATTGATTTTATAGTCATATTCATAACCGTCCGACTTAAAATCAAGCTCATAGACGGCAAGACCGTTATCCCGTTCAAAATCGATATCAAAGTCCCAAATATCACTTATCGCAATTCCCGCATGCGAACAAGCGATCTCTTTTGCCTTTTCTGCGGTGATATAATCACCCTCATCAGATCCGGAAGGGACAGAAGGGGTGTCATCATTATCCCGTTCCTTCTCGCTTTTCAGAATATTTCCGGTTTTCGCGTTGATTTCGTATTCGTATTCATAACCACCTGCATGGAATTCCACTTCATAAACCATCATTCCGTCATCCCAATCAAGCTCTGTTTTCAGCGAGGAGATTTCGTCATAGGAAAGAGACGCATGAGTCAGCGCCTGCTCGACTGCGGCGTCTGTTCCGATATATGCTTTGTCGCTGGCGCTGCCGACGGAGCTTATGGGATTTTCTTCTGATGCGCTGTGGCTTTCCAAAAGGAGATTCAGCTCATTGATGGAAAGTCCGGCAAGTCCTTCAAAGGTATACAAAGGAGAAAGTGCCATAATCTGCTGGACAAGCTGAGCCTTTCCGACTGTGATGCCATAGGTATCGGCAAGTTTTCGAAGCTCACTGTCTGCCGTAACGGTTTGGCTTAATACCGCTCCGGAAAAGGTATCCGTCTCAAGGAGAGCGCTGATTTCCTGCGAAAGCTTTTCTTTGAGCAGGCTGTTTTGGTTTTCACTTCCTCCGTCGACACTGACGAGAATCGAATTTGCCATTTCATTCAGATAACCGTAACGCAGCATGGAACCGATTAGGGCATTCACGGTGATTTCAAGGTCGCTTCCCGAGAAGTCCATGTCTCCGATTACGATGCGGCCGTCTTCATTGAGAGCGGTGACATCCAGTACACGTTCCTTTTGATTGACACGGATTTCAATGCTGGGGTTGATATCAAGAGATACCGTAGAAGCTACGGCGTAATTGTTGTTATAATATAAAAATCCGACACACCCGGCTATCAGCAGGACAAAGACCGCCGCGATGGCAGAGAGCTTACGTACCCATGAGCCGGTTTTCTTGTTTTCTGTCAAAATCATCACGTTTCCTTTCTTCTTTTCATATTCGGAGAGAACAGCATCCGGAGTGTTTGGGGCAGCATTCTCGAAAGCTCGTTTGATCTTGGCATTCAGCTCCTTGTTTTCCATTTCTATTCCTCCTTTAAATGAAGTGTGCTTTCAGCTTTTTTAAAGCTCGACTATGTTTGGAAAGAACTGTCGGAAGAGGCAGGTTCAGCATTCCGGCAATCTCCCGGTGCTTGAAGCCTCCTACGGCATGCAGAATGACAATCTGACGTTCCTCATCGGTCAGCGCCTGCATACACTCGGTCAGAATCAGTTTGTCTTCCGGGGAAAGGTCTTCTTTTTCCCGAAAAGAGGTCTCCCAGTTTTCATCCGGAATCGTTCCGGTTCGTCGGTATTCCCGCTGCTTCATAAGACAAAGGTTGCGTGCAATGGTAAAAATCCATGCCATCGGCTTGCCGCATGGCCGGTAATTTTTCGCTGCGGAACAAACGGCAATATAACAGTCTTGAAGGATATCCTCTGCGTCATGGGTGTTTTTTAAGATGGACAAGGCAAAGCCGTATATACAGGCACGGGTTTGCTCATAGAGTATGGCAAAGGCTTTGCGGTCGTCTTGCGCAAGCCGGACGATACAGCTCTCGAGTTGCTGGTCGTCATGGTTTGTCTCATATGAATTTGCAGACGTCATACAAAGAAGCATTGCGGATTCACCGCCTTTCATAAAGAATAATGCACAGAGAACTCATTTTATTGCATGGAGAAAAAATTTTTTATCTTTAAGACCAGATGGCTGTTACGACGGTTTTCTTTTTTTATTATATCATGAAATGCAAAAAAGAAGAGGAAAAACTTTGGAAACGCATTCTGGAAAACGATTTTGTCATAAAAAACAGGCTTAGGGCGCTCTGCAACGCGAAAAAAGACGGCCCCATACACTTTGAAGAAAAAAATATTGTTCCCAAATTTTTACTTGTTTTCTTCAGAAATAAAGTATGAAAACCGTCTTTTACATGAAAAAAATGCTTAAACTCTATGTTTTTTTTTCATTTGCCGGATACAGTCGCGGCATACAAAGAAACCGTGAAATTCGATCAGAGCGTTTTCGCTTTTGCAGAATAAACAGCAATTGTTGATCAGCTTGACAGTAAGAACATTTTTCATAACCGGTGTGATTTCAACCGGTGTGTTTTCACTGAATCCGTACTGTTCTCTGAGTTCTTTCGGGATGACCAGTCTGCCTAACTTATCAATCGAACGCTTATAACTTATCATGTTTGTTCCCCCTTTTTCATTATCTCAAAGCAATCGGTACGAAAACAGCGTATTTCATGCCTTGCGACTAAAGTATATCATAGAACGAATGTAAAAAAATGTCGCATTATGTTTGAAAATCCGGAAGAATAAAAAATAAAAATATCAATGCGAAAATTTTTGTATTTCCGCTAAAAAATGAAATTTTTCACAATTAAATATTCCATAAAGACAAAAAGCGGAAAAGTTGTTCGATATATTGAATATAAATCAAATAAATATAATATTCATATTGACAAATTTAAACAACACCATTATAATAATTGGTGAAAATAAACGAAAAAACTGACATTTAAGGAGACAAAAATAAAAAAAGAAACAAAAACAGTTACAAGGAAATCGGAGTTTGTCAAAAGAGGCATTGTAATACTGCTTGTGTGTGCCATGCTGCTGCTTCTTCCGGGAGTTTCGTCGTTTGCTTTGTCGGCGGCGGAGTTTGTAAGAGAACATTCGACAAAAGCAACTGCTCCGACAGACCGCGGCGGCTTGTCTGGCCTACACTCTTCCGTGGAAACCATCGAGGATGAAGAATGGCTACTTGGGGAAGCACCGATCTGCACGAACAGGAGCGATAAGGGAAAGGACGGGCAAGCTGTCTGGCTTGTCCGTCCTATGTATTCCCTCGATAAATGGGAATTTATGATACTAAATTATTTTAACAATTTTTCTTGATATATTTCGATTTGCATCATAATATGCCCAATGTTCCCTTCGCCTGCATATTGTGTTGCGTCAAAAAAATCCTTATCTAATGTAGACCAATACAAATCATTTTCATCTCCGCTTACATTGATTGCTTTATTTAGCTTCCCAACATAAACTTCCAGATAACAATTTCCAAAATAGTATGTAAAATCCATCAAATGGGAAAGAATAATATCTTTTCTTGATATTGCTGTTTCTTCTTCAAGCTCCCTATATGCTGCATCTAACCCATTTTCATTTTTCTCAATTTTTCCACCCACAAAATTTGACAAGCCCATGTATGGATTTTTTCTTCTTTTGCACATCAACAATTTATCAACATTTTTATTAAATACAACTATTGCATTATATCCTTGCATTGAAATGCCTCCACAAATTCCGAGTTTTCAATTTCATTATACTAAATAATGGTGAAAAAGTCAACCACAGAAAGCGAGATATCAACCATGTACCACACCCAAGAACAGATAGACTGGGCGAACCAAGCTGAGCTTGCTTTGTTGCTGCAATCGCAAGGGGAACCGTTCTCAACACGGTTGCAGTATGCCATCCTGAGAACGTGCAACATACGACAGATATTTATATCGCCGACGGATATGTTGCGTTGACGGCGGGTTACAGCGCTCTTTCTCTGATGGCAGTGCCGGAAAATGAAGAATTGCCGGAAGGCAAGCTCACGACATATGGATATGACGATCTCGGCAGGCTGATTTCGGAAACCATGGTTGACAGCAGTGAAACGGACGTGATAAACTATACATATGACAACCGCGGGAACCGTGCGACCATGACGAAAAACGGGACCGTAACGACCTATACCTATGATATGAACAATCGACTGACGGCGGAGCAGACGGGCAGCAATGTAAAGACGTTCACCTATGACGCGAACGGGAATCAGCTTGCGGCACAGTACAATTTAAACTATGCGGGCTCGTATGAATACGATTTGTTCGGCAGGCAGAAGAGGTATACGTCGGATGGACTGCTGTATATGGAATATAGCTATCGTGCAGACGGACTGCGGCACAGTGTAGACAATACGATTCATATATGGGACGGGACGGATATCGTAGCGGATGTAAAAAGCGCGGGAATCACGATATATGCGCGCGGGAACGGACTGATTTATACAGATACGGCGGGCGTGCGGACCTATTATCACCAAAACGGGCACGGAGACGTGATTCTGCTGACAGACGGAATCGGAACGATGGTGAAGAGCTATGGGTATGACGCGTTCGGATGGGAATGGGACGCAGTGGCGACGGATAACAACCCATTCCGGTACTGCGGGGAATATGATGACAAGCGCACGGAAACGGTATATCTGCGAGCGAGATATTATGACAGCGCATACGGACGGTTTACGCAGCAGGACGGATGGCAGTATACGGATGCGAATGATCATCTGAGTCTGAATCTGTATACATGCTGCTGGAATAATCCGACCAATATGGAGGATCCGGACGGACATTGGAGCTGGTTTAAATTTATACGTTCGACAATTAAGGGTGCAATCGACGGATATATTTCGGCGAGAGCAACAGGAAAAAATGTGTTTTTATCTACAATGGCAGGTGCGGTTACAGGGGCAATTTCAGGATTGGGAGAGGGGTTGGAATTGCCAGGTGTTTTAGGAACTGTAACTGAAGCATTATTTAATGGTATATCCTCGGGGATAGGAAGTATTTTCGACCAGCTGTTGGATGGCAAAAGCGTTGATGAAATAGATTATCATGATGTGCTGGTATCCTCGATTGTTGGCGTAATAGGCTCTTTGGCTGCTAACTTTTCTGAAAAGATGTTTGATGAGCTAGTCGATCTGTATAATAAATTAAGCGAGATTTTTGAAGGATATACAAAAGCGGAGCCATGGGTAAAAGATGTTTTAACATATATTCTTTATTGAAATTCCCGAAAAGGCAGCAGTTTATTCCTTGACTAAAGATGATTAAATGAAATTCGCTGCGTGGAAAGGGGTAAAACCAAGTTATTTTGTTGTGAGTTTTACATTTTTTATTTGTGGTGCGTTTTTTCTGTAATAGCTATATTGTATGATCTGTTGGAAAGACCTGTGATTATGCGAGGTTTACATAAGGCATTATTATTATGTAGCAAGAGTCAGAGCAAGAAAATC
>OODJ01000250.1_pt1 | contig 61686 bp, 55 predicted proteins | sample 1671611 | NCBI WGS metagenome assembly OODJ01 (sample SAMN06348174, study PRJEB24527) | human gut metagenome | biome: human gut; feature: ankylosing spondylitis patient; material: feces | host: Homo sapiens | place: China | collected 2015-10 | reverse complement strand
CTGCCATATGGCAGGCTCTTTCTTTGCAAAAATTCCCTTTAAGTAAGTTCTATTTTTGCTACTTCCAACAAAAAAAGTATGCTAAAACAGAAAATTGATAAATTAAGTGCAGAATCCCTTAAGGATTTGCTGGATTTAAACTTGACAAGACACATATAAGCGTGATATAATAATCACACTTACTTTTTTATGGGATATAGCCAAGTTGGTTAAGGCACAAGACTTTGACTCTTGCATTCCGCTGGTTCGAGTCCAGCTATCCCAGCCAAGTGACGCCGGACCCGATTCGCTGTGGGTCCGGCGTTATTTTTGTTTTTGGACTCGACTGTAAAAAAGCGTCTTTTTCATTTCCTTTTAACAAAATACAGCGCTGAGCTCATTCATTTTGAACTCAGCGCTTTTTCTGTATTTGCTTGCAGGATGACAGCTCTGTTTGCTTTGTCAAGAGGGGAAAACATTATCGATGAAAGACATTGGCTTTATGGAAGGTTCGTTATGTTTTTGATTTCCATGTACGGGCTAAAATATCTTTGAGTACCAAGCATGCCTCTAAATCATGATATCCATAATCCGCTTTTAGCTGATTTAGCATTTCTCGTATTTTTGGCATATAATCGTTTATCCTTACCTGTTGTTTATATGTTACTAGAATAGGATATTTCTTGCTCCAAATTTTATTCCAATCCATCTTTTCCTGCATTTCATCGCTCGTTTTCTCAATCATTTGCTCGATTTCTTTTTGTTCAATATCAAAATCAATCAATTCATCCAAAGATAAATGATATAAAACGGAAAGCTGCTTGGATTGACGGATATCGGGCAAAGTTTCATCAGTTTCCCATTTTGAAATGGTCTGTCGGCTGACCCCCAATTTCTCCGCAACGTTTTCTTGTGACAATCCGCTCTTTTTTCTGGCATTGAATAAATTGCTTCCTAAACTCATCATGAGTTCCTCCTCTGGTATTGTTCTTACTATCAGTATAATGCGGATGAAAGAAAAAATCTATCAATCCTATCTTGCATATATGCGCGTCTTTTTCACATTCAAAGTCATTACATAGAAGGAGTTTCATTCAGTAAGGCTTAAACTTTATGGGATAATATAGAAATGGCTACCAGCATCGGAATAGGAATGAAGCTTTGCAGGAAAAATGCGGGATTTCTGTCAAAAGACAAGCGGAGAAAGAGAGATTGTTAATGTATTCCGTTTGAAATTTTACATGGAAGAAAACCACGCTCCTGAAGATAGACGACAGAACTTTTTAGTCCCGCAATTGTTTTGACTTCGATAAGGCAGGTTGCATCCTTTTCGGAAGCAAGGTTCAGCATCGCCGGAATATCGACGATTCCCTCGCCAAGCGGAAGATGAGGACCTTTTGTTTTTGTTGCATCGTGCAAATGTATATGACAGAGTTTCTCTTGGTGTTTTTCAAAAATGGTGCGATCCCGAAATTCCGTAATGATTTCATGTCCGGTGTCCAGCGTGAGGCCGAAACAGGAATGACTGAGAAGAATGTCAATGGCTTTTCTGTGCGCTTCTGTCCATCCTGTTTTCAAAGAATCGGTATTTTCAATACAAAGTAAAATTTCGGTATCTTTGGTTTCTCTTTGACACATCTGTGCAAACGCAAGTACTTTTTTCTCATAAAAAGACCAATAGGTGTCGGATAAATAGATTCGCTTGTCAGGAAGTGTCACATAAACACCGACCGGTAAATGCATATTGAGCCGCCGGATACCGAGTTTTTTGGAAAGCCGGATAGAATCGCATGTGAGAGCTTCATATGCGCTCGCGATTTTTTCGTTGAAATCAAACGGGTTCAGCTGTTCGTCAAGATGCAGAGTGTATTCTGCGCCGGATTCTTTCTGTAAGCGGCGCAATTCTTTGATATTTAGAACATTTGGCAGGTATTGGGGAAAGCTCATATTGATTTCCACAAAATCAAGTCCGAGCTGCCGGCAAAGTATCATGCATGCGCGAAGGTCAGGACATTCCACAAGGGTTGGCATTCCAAATTTCACAGGGGGTTCTCCTTTACGGCGGAAGACATACGGTATTTTATCCGCCTTTCTATTCTAAAGCTATTTCCTGTATTATAATAAAGAAGCGTTTGCATTGTCAAGCCTAGGTAGAATAAAATGGGCAAGGAATGTAGAAATATGTTGGTTGAAAAAGAAAAGGGAGACATGGTATAATCAAGCATATTTTATTTACTGCGGGTGGTTGAAGGGAGATGTATATGAGAGTTTATAATTTTTCTGCCGGTCCTGCTACACTTCCGCTTGAAGTGTTGGAACAGGCACAAAAAGAATTTTTGGATTATAACGGAACCGGTATGAGTATCACGGAAATGAGTCACCGAAGCAAAGCGTTTATGGCATTGAACGAAGAAGCGAGAGTGCTTCTTCGGGAATTGATGAGAATTCCGGACGGCTATGATGTACTGTTTGTTCAAGGCGGTGCTTCTCAGCAGTTTGCCGCTGTTCCGCTGAATTTGATGAAAACCGGAAAAGCGGATTACATTTTGACCGGCAATTTTGCGGAGAAGGCATATGAGGAAGCTTGCCTTTACGGCGACGCTGCCGTTGTCGCTTCTTCCAAGGACCGCGGTTATACCTGTATACCGGATATAGAGAAAATTTCTTTCAGAGAAGAGACCGATTATGTGCATATCACCTCCAACAATACCATTTTCGGAACCCGGTATACCGCTTTTCCGAAAACAACGGCGCCTCTTGTCGCCGATATGAGTTCCCATATTCTCAGCGAGGAAATCGATGTATCTTTGTTCGGATTGATTTATGCAGGTGCTCAGAAAAATATTGCGCCTGCTGGCCTTACGATTGTGATTGTGAGAAAAGATTTGGAAGAGAATTTCTCTCCTTGTCTGCCGTGTCCTACGATGCTTCGCTACAGCACCCAGGCAAAAAACGACAGCCTTTATAACACGCCGCCCTGTTTTAGTATTTATATGGCATGCCTTGTGTTTCGCTGGCTGAAAAAGCTTGGGGGAATCAAGGAAATTCAGAAAATCAACGAATACAAGGCGAATCTGCTTTACGATTTTATCGATAACTCCGGATTCTATTCGAACCATGTGGAGAAAAAAGATCGTTCTCTTATGAATGTCCCTTTTGTTACGCCAAGCAAGGAGTTGGATGAAAAATTTGTAAAAGAAGCCGCTTCTTTCGGAATCGTTTCCATCAAAGGGCACCGGCTTGTCGGAGGGATGCGGGCTTCCATCTATAATGCAATGCCTGTGGATGGCGTCAAGGCGTTGATTTCCTTTATGAAAAAATTTGCACAGGAGAATTCATGATGAAGAATATTCTGACACTCAATCCGATTAGCTCCTCTGCCGCGGCGGTATTTGGCGGCGAATATCGTCTCTCCCTGGATGCGGCGCATCCTGTGGGTATTCTTGTCCGCTCTTTTGATATGCATGGTTATATGCTGGATGCCGATACCGTTGCCGTGGCACGTGCCGGCGCCGGAACGAACAACATTCCATGCGGGGAATATGCCGCCGCGGGTGTTGTTGTATTCAATACTCCGGGCGCAAATGCCAATGCGGTCAACGAGCTTGTCATAGCCTCACTTCTGCTGGGCTCGCGCAGGCTTATTGATGCGATCGAATGGGTAAGGACTTTGAAAGGGAAAGGCGATGAAATCCCGAATCTGGTCGAAAAGGGAAAGGCACGTTTTGCAGGACCTGAGATTTGTGGAAAAAAGCTTGGAATTGTTGGCCTTGGCGCCATTGGCGCTAAGGTCGCGAACTCCGCGGTCGGTTTGGGAATGGAGGTTTCCGGATACGATCCCTATCTTTCCGTTGAAAACGCGATGTCGCTTTCCAGACAGGTCCGCCGTGTGAACGATATGGATACGCTGCTTGCCGACAGTGATTATCTGACTTTTCATATCCCGCTTACCGATTCTTCCCGCGGCATGATTGATCGGAAAATGATTTCCAAAATGAAAGACGGGGTTGTTATTGTGAACTGTGCGCGGGGTGAATTTGCAGATCCATCTGCTGTGCTGGAGGCGGCGGCTTCCGGAAAAATCGGTCGTTATATCACGGATTTTCCGACTGAGGAGATGATCGGTGCGGAAAACGTCATCTGTATCCCGCATCTTGGCGCAACGACTCCGGAAGCAGAGGATAACTGTGCTGCTATGGCGGCGCGGGAGCTTGTCGATTATATTGAGAACGGCAATATCCGCAACAGTGTCAATTATCCCGCTTGTGAGTCCGTACGGGCCGGTCGTTTCCGGATCACGGTCAACCATTTGAACCAGCAGAATATGATTGCTTCCATTACATCGGCACTTGCCGGGGAACATATTAACATTGAGAATCTTGTCAATAAAAGCAAGGGAGAATTTGCATATACCATGATCGATACCAATACGGAGGTCTCTTCCGGGAGTATCGAAAAAATAAAAGCGATTCCGGGTGTATTTCGTGTTCGTTCTCTGTTTTGAAAAGAGGCTTGATAGATACCTCTTGTAAGCAGTCCTGCCTATATCGGGCAGGACTGCTTTTTTGGTAAATGACGGCTGATATGGATATCCTTCTGCTTATTTGATACAAATCGGAGAGGGCATAACAAATTCGACAGACACTGCTTTGGGGCAAGGTGTTTTCTTCAAAAAAGTTAGGATCTCTTGAAAACTTGTTTAAATTTTGATAATTTTTAAATCATGTTTGACGATATTGTTAACTTCATTCCGGGTTTGTTGACAGACGCTTTTGGATGTTATATAATAACAAAAAATGAAGAAAAATAGAGGTAATGATAATTTGTTTGGGGGAATGAGAATGAAAAAGCTTATCGCTTTGGGACTCGCGGCATGTGTTGCGCTTGCTTGTTTTGCTTCCTGTGAAGAAACGCCGCCTGTTGAAACAACGGCGACTGAAATAAAACAATATGAAGTAGAAGACGGAATCTTAACATCCTGTGTCGGACAGGCGGATGCCAATGGTGTGTATGTTGTGCCGGATACGATTACGGCAATTGGCGAAAGTGCTTTTGCCGGAGATACCAAATTAAAAGAAATTGTCATCGGCTCTAATGTCAAGGCAATCGGCTCCGGCGCTTTTCAATACTGCACGTCACTGAAAAAAGTGACGATAATGGAGGGTGTCGAAAGTATCGGATCCGCTGCATTTTATGCCTGTTCCTCTCTGGAGGAGATTACGATTCCGTCGACCGTGGAACGTCTTGAATCTTATACGTTTTATGGCTGTGAAGCGTTGGAGACGCTTTCCCTTGAGCCTATCCGTTTTATCGAAGATTATGCAATGTGGTATTGCACTGCTTTGGAAACGGTGTCCTTATCACCGGAGCTTGTTTCGATTGGGGAATGGTCTTTTGCTCAGTGCCCAAAACTTGAGAATATCAATCTTGAAGATTGTACGGCTTTGGAATCCATCGGAGACTATGCTTTTGCTACCTGCGAGATGCTGACGTCAGTCCAAATACCACAGGGAACCAAAAGTATTGGCAAACTGGCTTTTTACGAATGTACAAGACTGACGGATGTTTCCATCCCCTCAACGGTAGAAACCATTGATTTTGCTGCTTTCAATTTTACGCCGTGGTATCAGGAAAATTCTGATGATTATTTGATTGTGGGAGACGGCATTCTGATCAAATGCGCAGTTCATCCGCTGTACCTTGATTTGTCGGGTAAAGGTATCCGATATATCAGTTCTTCTTTTTGGAATGCGGAAGCCGGAGGCTATGCCAAGGAATACGGATACCGGTATGCTTCCGAACTAGAATCGGTTGAGATTCCGGAGGGTGTTACCGTTATCGGTACTGCCGCGTTTGAAGGCTGTTTTTCACTGGAATCGGTCAATCTGCCGCCTACGCTTGAACGGATCGAAGATAACGCTTTCAGTATTTATTCCGATTCTTATGTTCCTGAGACGAAGATTCTTTCACTTGAAAACTGTGAAAATCTTACGTATATCGGAAACTATGCTTTTTACGGTTGCGGCGGCCTTGAGAAAATTGAACTTGCGCCAAGTGTTGAGTATGTAGGGGCATATGCCTTTGCCTTGACAAAAGCATATAATGATTTTATGGAAGCTGCCAAGATGCAGGAGAATGAAAATGACCGATACCTTATTGTTGGGGACGGTATTTTGATTGCGGCATATATTCCGGATGGACAAACATCTGTATCCATTCCGGAGGGCGTTAAAATTATCGGAGGGGCGGCTCTGTGCGGATGGGATACCGCGTATGTACCGGACGACAATACTCAGCTTAGCACTTCCGGTCAATCTAAATACAATCTCAGTTATAAAGTGACCGAGTTGACACTTCCGTCTACACTGACAACCATTTGCGATAACGCTTTCTTCAGAATGACAAAAATCACAAAAATTGTTCTTCCTGATATGTTGAAAACAATCGGCAACGGAGCCTTTGGTTATTGCCAGAGTCTTTCCGATATCTCCGGCGGAACAAATATTGAATTCATCGGAGATAATGCCTTTTCTTATTGTTCGGCTATAAAGTCTTTCCGTTTTTCCTCTAATACAACGGAAATCGGCTCCGGCGTATTTTCAGGCTGTTCTGCTCTTGAGAGCGTGTCTTTCCCGGAAGATACTGTTTTGATCGGGGAGGATCAGTTTATTGACGGTTGTACTTCTTTGCTTGAAATCCGGATCGCGCCGGAAGCAAGACCGCGTATTTATACGATAACGGGAAATATCTCGCAAAACATCAAAGTGATTTACTATACGAAAGATTGATACAAGATGATAGAGGAGAAATCCGATGTGCGGATTTCTCCTTTTTTATTTGATGCCAGAAAAGGGAGGTGGAAAGAAACGGGTTTGGGAGATCATCTGCAAAACAAAAAACAATTTTTCTTTTTCGAGCAATCACTGTCAGATGAATTCCAAAAACAATTTTACAAAGACTGCTTGCATTGTTTTTTAAACTCCGGAATAAACTGTAGAAGAGTATATGTACCGGACATAGCTACTGAAAACGGAACGGAGGACGAGACGATGAACAAGACGGCTTTTGAAATCAAAACGGAGGCTTTGTGCCGTGAAATCAAGGCGCATGGTGTCACTGTATTGCGATACCGTATTGCTTATCCGATACTTGCCGGCTGTGAGGCGATCAATGACTTTTATCGGCAAACGGCGCATTGTTTGCAGGAATATGCAGAAAAAACGGCGAATATCCGGTCGGAAAAGCTTGCAGCATGTTCACGTTTGGAACGTGCCGGATTTCGGGAAATCATGCTGCGCAGTGTTCCTAAGGTTGTATGGGCGGATGATATGTATGTCAGTATCCTCTTGGATTTTATTGCTGCGGATAAGGAAAAAATTCATCGTATGGTGCGTACAGCTCATACGTTTGACCTTTCTTCAGGGAGAGTTTGTATGCCGTCTGAATTTTTGGGGAGAAGAAAAAATTTCCCGTCAGATGACTTCTATCTTACAGAAAAAGGACTTGTGTTTGTTATCAATTTGACAGCTCCGGATTTATCCATGAAAGGAAGAATTCGTGAGGATGATTTTATAAAAGAAGTTGTTTTTGATTCAAAATAGCTGATAAAGTAAGCCTGAATCAACTTGTGCAATACGATAAATAAAAATGAAATGATATATACAATTTTCATAAAAATATCACATGATTTTTAAGAAAAGGCTTGAAAAGACTATGATTTTAAGATATAATAAATAGAAAATGACGAGTAAAGGCGGTGGTGAAGTTTTGGATAACCGTATCGATAGAATTTATGAAGCGGAGCGTATGGCTGCCGTTAAAAGAGACAGGCTTATCATCGAACAAAAGGAACGGCTTGCCGCTGTGAAAAAGCAATATGAGACAGAGCTTGCTGCGGCGGAGTCCGCGGCGGAAACAAAAATTGCGCTTGAAGCGGAAAAGGCAAAACAGGCTGCGGCATCAGAAATGGAAAAATCAAAAGAGGAAGCTGCTGCCGAAGCGGATACCATTTTACAGGATGCGCGGCAGAGGCTTCCGTCGGCAGCGGAATTTATTATACGGGAGATTTTTCAGGCATGATCAGTCAAATGAAAAAGCTATCCCTGATCATTCTATCGTCAGATGTAAACAGAGTCATGAATTCGCTTGCATGGCTTTCCTGTATGGAAATAGAAAAAATGCAGGGATACGAGCCGGACTTTTTGCAGGTTCCGGATCTTTCACGGCAAAAAAATGAAACGCAGCAGGCTCTTGATGCTTTGCGCTTTGCCATTCCGTATCTTTCCCCTTCTCGCTCGGACAAGCAAGGAATGTTTTCCGTATCAAGACCGGTGATTCGCAGGCAGGATCTTGAAACGCTTCCGATGAATGCACAAAGTGCCGTCGAAGCGGCATATCGGGCGCGGCGGCTTGAACGGGAGCTTGCAGAGCTTCGTCAGGAAGAAAATAAATGCTCGGAGCGGATACGCGCTCTTTCTCCATGGCTGCAGCTGGAGATCCCGCTTGGCTTTGAAGGAACGGAACGTACAGGAGCGGTTTTGGGAACGCTGCCTGCCGGTGATGCGGAGCATCTTACAAATGCTTTTTCCAAAACGGAAGCGGTGGCTGTCGAGACAGTTTCACGGGAGGCGGCGTTATCTTATCTGTTTGTTTTATATATGAAATCAGAGGAACCGCGGGTTCTTGCAGCACTTTCCGGAGCTGGATTTACCCGGCTTCGCTTTGAACCAGATGCCGAAACTGCGTCTGCGGAGACAAAGAAAGTTATCCGTAAACTTGAGGATTTGCATAGGGAACGGGAGAAGCTGATTGCTGAAAAACGGTCGCTTGCGCGGTTCTGTGCCGATATGGAAACGGCATATGATATTCTCGATACCAAACTTGGGATTTTAGAGCAGAGGGACAAGACAGCAATGACCGAACATACGGTTTTGATTCACGGCTGGATTCCCGCTAAACAGGAAAAACGGCTTGCGTCGGCGCTTGCCGGATTTGTATGCTCTTATGAGCTGTCCGCTCCGGCAGAAGATGACGATGTCCCGGTACAGCTTTCAAACTGTGCGTTTGCCGATCCGTTTGAATCTCTTATCGGACTGTATTCCTATCCGAAATACGGAAGTTTCGATCCAACGTTTATTATGGGTATTTTTTTCTCGATCTTTTTTGGGTTGATGACGGCGGATGTTGGATACGGATTTTTGATTACGGTTGGCTGTCTTTTGTTTATGAAACTTATGAAGCCGAGGCTCGGTATGCGCCGGTTCTTAAAAATGTTCGCCATATGCGGTGTATTCAGCATGGCGGCAGGGGTGCTCTTCAACGGCTGGTTCGGGGATTTTCCGGTGCAATTTGCGGAAAAAATCCTTGGTAAGACCGATTTCGGCGGAATGTGGTATCTTCTCGATCCCATAAACGATCCCATTACCTTTTTCATCATTGCGCTTGCCGCCGGAGCCGTTCATCTGATTGTCGGTATGATAATCAAAATGATCATGCTGATTCGGAGAGGAGACATCTTTTCTGCCATTTTTGATGTCGGAAGCTGGTTTGTCATTTTTGCTGGCATTGCGCTTTTTGCCGTTATAGGAACGGCAGGCGGAATTGTAGCTCTGGTCGGGGTGCTGATGGTTGTGTTCACGCACGGCAGACATCAGAAAAACGTTGTGATGAAATTTTTTTCCGGTTTGCTCGGATTATATGACATTGTAAACTACATGTCGGACTTGCTTTCTTATTCGCGTGTGCTTGCACTGGGGCTTTCCTCGGCGGTTATCGCGAGTGTTTTCAATGTGCTGGCGACGCTCGGCGGCAGGTCGGCGATTTCCTTTATCCTGTTTCCGTTGGTTTTTATTATCGGTCATGCTTTGAACATTGCGCTGAGCCTGCTCAGCTCGTTTATCCATTCAAGCAGACTTCAGTACGTCGAATTTTTCGGAAAGTTTTATGAAGACGGCGGACGGCTGTTTTCTCCGATGGCACCGCGTCTGAAATATACCGATTTTTCACCGGAAGATTCCGATTGATAAAAAATTTTGAAAGACCTTACTTATGGTCAGAAAGGCGATTTTATGACATTTACTGAATTTCTGAGTACCATTTTCACAGGGACCAATCTTGCGCTGCTCGGCGCAGTGCTTGCGGTTGCGTTTTCCGGCTTTGGCTCTGCCAAAGGCGTCGGTATGGTAAGTGAAGCTTCCGCGGGACTTCTTACCGAGGATCCATCTAAGTTCGGAAAGGCAATGGTATTGCAGGCGTTGCCTGCTACGCAAGGCATTTACGGCTTTGTCATTGCATTCCTGATTGCAGTGGTAAAACTGAACATCATGTCGGGAACTCCTGCGGAACTTACCGTCGGTCAAGGCATGTATCTGTTCTGTGCCGCTCTGCCGATCGCGCTCGGCGGCTGGGTATCCGCCATCAAACAGGCGCGTGTGGCGACGGCAGGGGTTTCCGTACTTGCCAAGCGTCCCGAGGCGGTCGGAAAGGCAATTATTTCTGCGGCGCTTGTTGAGATGTATGCAATCCTCGCTTTCCTCATTTCCATTCTTCTTGTTCTGTCGTTCTGAGTCCGGGTGTGCCATATGAACACGGAGAAAGGAATGGAAGCCATTATCCATCGGATTGAATCGGATGTTGAGGGAGAACTTGCTGTTTTAAATGCTGCGTTTGAAAAAGAGCTTGGAGAACTTGCCGCAGCACATCTTGTGTCTTTGAGGAAAGTGGAAAAAGACGCGGCGGAAAAAGCGTCACAGATTTCAGAGAAAGAATTACAGCGCGGGCATTCTGCGGCAATTTCTGTATCCCGGGGAGTTTTATCTGAAACGAAGAGCGCGCTTGTCAAACATGCTTTTGAGATGGCGGCGGAAAGCTTTGTTTCGATGGAGGAGCATCGGTATCTTTCCATCATGGCGCCGATGCTTGCTGCCGCTGTGCGTGAATTTCCCGAGGATGCTGACCTAACACTTGTTGTTCCCGCGACGCATCCGGTTACAGGAGACGCACTGATTCGGGCGGCGGGTGTTTCCGCCGTCGGAAAAACAGAAACAAGAGACGAGCTTGTAGCAGGGTTTCTGCTTTGCTCGGATACGCTTGAAATTGACTGTACACCGTCCAAACTGATTTTTGACCGTTATGACGTTCTTTCACCCCGCGTTGCGGAAATTTTATTTGCCAAAGAGGGGTAAGTATAACGGAAAGGAGGGGGCTTTCGTTGTCAGAATTGCGGCAAAACGACTATATTTATGCTGCTGCAAGAATCGCCGCGCTGGAGCGCTCGATTCTTTCACAGGAGCAATATGACAAACTGATATTTGCGCCTGCCGGAGCGGAACGGCAGATGTTGTTATCTTTTGGATATTCGGGAGATGAAAGAAAAAACCTTGCTGAGATGCTCGATATCCGCATGAAAGAAGCTTTTGATACCGTCTGTGAAACGGTGAAGGATCCCTCCGTTTTTGATGCTCTTCGGTATCCATATGACTGCTTGAATTTGAAAGCGGTTATCAAATGCATGTTTCGTTCCAGCTTCCGGCCGGATGAGTTCCTTTCGGAACTTGGCACTGTACCGCCGGAAAAAGCAAAGAGTTCCTTGCGGGAGAATGATTTTTCACTTTATCCCACTCATATGGCAAAGGCTGCGGTGCAGGCGATGGAAACCTATCCCAAGACATCCGATCCTTCGGATATTGATATGCCGCTTGATGCTGCTTGTTTTGCGGATATGAGGGAAGCGGCGCTTCGTTCAGGAATTCCGGAGCTTCTAGAATATACGGCGCGTAGAATCGATATTCTCAATGTCATCATCTGCGCGCGTCTTTGGGGGACCGATATCCGTCGTTTTGGGGCGGCGTTTCTTGTGGGAGGCTCCGTAACTTGGGAGCGGCTTGCCGCATGCTTTTCCGCCGGCGTATTTACATCGGATGCCTTTCGCGGAACACTGCTTGAATCTGCTGTGGAAGATATCCTTTCCGCGAAAAACGCAGCGGAACTGGAACGGGTACTCGACAGATTTGAGATGAAGCAGATTGCTCCGTACAAAGCCTCTTATTTTGGAGGGGCAAGACTTGTTGGCTATCTGCTTGCATATGAAGCAGAAGTTCGAAATCTGCGTCTGATATTTGCCGGAAGAATAGCGGGAGATGCAGGTGAGAAAATCAAAGAGAGGCTGCGCGCGGTTTATGTATAAAATCGGAATTATAGGCGAGGGAGACAGTGTTCTTGGCTTTTTGACGGCAGGCTTTTCGGTTTTTCCGGTTACCTGCCCGGAACAGGCGGCACAAACGCTTCATACCCTTGCAAAGGAAAACTATGCGATTATTTTTATTACAGAAGATCTTGCGGACGGTATCGGCGCGGATATCGAACGATATCGGGCGCTTGCTATGCCTGCGGTTGTTCTCATCCCGTCAAAGGACGGAACGGCCGGCGTAGGTATGACCAATATACGCAACAGCGTGATTCGTGCGGTAGGAGCGGATATTCTGTTCGGTCCTGAGAGGACATAAGACAAAAGCGCGGTATGTTTCCGCGCGGAAAGGGAAGTTGCTTCAAACATGGCTGAAGGAAAAATTATCAAGGTATCGGGTCCGCTTGTTGTGGCAGGCGGTATGAGAGACGCCAATATGTTTGACGTTGTCAGAATCGGCGAAGCGGGACTTATTGGTGAAATTATTGAAATGCACGGGGACCGGGCGTCGATTCAGGTGTATGAGGAAACGGCAGGACTTGGATTCGGTGACCGTGTCGTTTCGACCGGTGAGCCGCTTTCCGTTGAGCTCGGGCCGGGACTTGTGACCAATATTTATGATGGGATTCAGCGTCCTTTGGAAACCATTTTCGGAAAATACGGTTCCAATATTACAAGGGGAATTTCTGAGCCTGCGCTGGATAGAGAAAAAATATGGCATTTTGTTCCTTGTGTGAAAGCAGGAGACACTGTTGTACCGGGGGATATTGTAGGAACTGTTGCGGAAACTGAGCTTGTACTCCATAAAATCTTGGTTCCCGCTGGAGTTCAGGGGACGGTCACTGAAATTTCCGAAGGAGATTTTACTGTTACCGAGACCGTTTGCAGGATCGCTTCGGAGCATGGAGAAAAAGGGATTTCTCTGATGTGTAAATGGCCTGTTCGCCGTGCGCGTGCATACGCGAAGAAGCTTGCGCCGGAGGAACTTATGGTAACTGGGCAGCGTGTGATTGACGCAATGTTCCCGATTGCAAAAGGGGGAACGGCATGTGTGCCGGGACCATTTGGCTCCGGCAAGACGGTTGTTCAGCATCAGCTTGCTAAGTGGAGCAATGTAGACTTGGTTATATATATCGGATGCGGCGAACGGGGCAACGAGATGACCGACGTTCTGAGGGAATTCCCTGAGCTTCGCGATCCTCATACGGGACATTCTATTATGAAACGTACGGTTTTGATTGCGAACACCTCCGATATGCCGGTTGCGGCACGTGAGGCGTCGATTTATACCGGAATTACCATTGCCGAATATTTCCGTGATATGGGATATTCCGTGGCGGTTATCGCCGATTCCTCTTCCAGATGGGCGGAGGCTCTGCGGGAAATGTCGGGACGATTGGAAGAAATGCCCGGCGAAGAGGGATATCCCGCATATCTGACGTCAAGGCTTGCGCAGTTCTATGAGCGGGCAGGTCGCGTCATCTGTCTTGGAAAAGATGGCAGAGAGGGCACGCTTTCCGCTATCGGCGCAGTTTCCCCGCAGGGTGGAGACCTTTCTGAACCGGTTACGCAGGCGACGCTGCGAATTGTTAAGGTATTCTGGGGATTGGAAGCAAATCTTGCTTACCGCCGTCATTTCCCGGCGATTAACTGGCTTACTTCCTACTCCCTATATAAAGACAGACTGGAGCCGTGGTTCAGAGAGCATGTAGGACGCGGTTTTTCCGAAGCGACTGCAGAGGCAATGCGGCTTTTACAGGCGGAAAGTGAGCTTGATGAGATTGTAAAACTCGTTGGAGCGGACGCACTTTCTCCAAAAGAACGACTGACACTGGAAGCGGCGCGTTCTCTACGGGAGGATTTCCTCCAGCAGAATGCTTTTGATGAATATGATTCTTATACGCCGCTCGATAAGCAATACCGGCTGCTTTTGCTGATCCTTTCTTATTATACCAAATCGCTTGCCGCGATTGAAAAGGGCGCAAGTGCGGAGGCGCTTGCCGAGATGAATGTCAGAGAAAAAATCGGGCGTGCCAAAAGTGCGCCGGATGATACCTATGTTTCCGATTTTGAAGAGATTGACCGCGCGATTGATGCCGAAATCGATCAAATTCTTCGTCTGTGAGGGGGTTCGATATGATCAAAGAATACAAAACCATTGAAGAAGTTGCAGGACCTCTGATGCTGGTGCGGGGGGTTTCGGGTGTCAAATACGATGAACTGGGTGAAATTGAACTTGCGGACGGGTCACTCCGTCGTTGCCGTGTTTTGGAGGTAAACGGAACGGACGTGCTGGTACAGCTGTTTGAAAGTTCGGCAGGGATCAACCTGTCTACCGATAAGGTGCGTTTCCTCGGGCATGGAGCAACCCTCGGCGTATCCGAAAATATGCTGGGACGTGTATTTTCTGGAATGGGGAAACCCATTGACGGCGGACCTGAAATCATACCGGATAAGCTTGCCGACATCAATGGAACTCCGATCAACCCTGCGGCGAGAAAATATCCGTCGGAATTTATTCAGACCGGCATTTCGACCATTGACGGACTGAATACGTTGGTTCGCGGGCAAAAGCTGCCGATTTTTTCGGCATCCGGATTGCCGCATGCAAAGCTTGCGGCACAGATTGCAAGACAAGCACGTGTCCGCGGTTCGGACGCAGGTTTTGCTGTTGTATTTGCTGCGGTGGGTATTACGTTTGAAGAAGCGGACTTTTTTATCGAGGATTTCGCACGCACCGGCGCGCTTGATCATACCGTTCTGTTTATCAACCTTGCGTCCGACGCCGCGATTGAGAGAATTTCAACGCCGCGTATGGCGCTCACAGCGGCAGAATATCTCGCATTTGAAAAAAATATGCATGTTCTTGTTATCATCACTGATATTACAAACTACGCCGAAGCACTGCGGGAAGTTTCTTCCGCGCGCAAAGAGGTGCCGGGACGGCGCGGATATCCGGGATATTTGTATACGGATCTTGCTACCATGTATGAACGTGCGGGAAGAAAAGCCGGCTCTGAGGGATCCATTACGATGATTCCGATTTTGACGATGCCGGAAGACGATAAGACGCATCCGATCCCTGATTTGACGGGATATATCACGGAAGGTCAGATTATTCTCTCACGTGATCTTTATCGCAAGGGTATCTTGCCTCCTGTGGATGTATTGCCATCTCTTTCGCGTCTGAAAGACAAAGGAATCGGTGATGGGAAAACGCGCGAGGATCATGCCGGTACTATGAACCAGCTGTTTTCCTGTTATGCGCGCGGCAAAGAGGCCAAGGAGCTGATGGTTGTTCTTGGAGAGGCGGCGTTGACGCCGATGGACCGACTGTATGCGAAATTTGCAGATGAATTTGAACGCCGTTATGTAGGTCAGGGCTTTGATGAAAACCGAACGATCGAAGAAACGTTGGATCTTGGATGGAAGCTTCTTTCTATCTTTCCGAGAAGTGAGTTAAAAAGAATCAAACCGGAATTCCTTGACCGGTATATGCCTGAATAACAGAAAGCGGAATGCAAAGAAAGGAGGAAATTTTCCATGGCAGAAATGCGTGTCAATCCAACCCGTATGGAGCAGAAAAAATTAAAAGCCAGACTCGCTGTCGCACGGCGCGGACATAAATTGATGCGCGACAAGCGGGATGAACTCATGCGGCAATTCCTTGATATCGTCAGAGAGGCGGCAGAGCTTCGCCGGAATGTTGAGAGGGCACTTGCGAATTCTTATCAAAGCTTTTCCGCTGCCGCGGCAATTTCTTCTCCCAAACAGATGAGTGCAGCATTGATACTTCCAAAAACAGTATCGGAACTTGAGGTTTCAACAGGAAATATTATGGGAGTAGAGGTCCCGTATTTTTCTTATTCTGCTGGAACTGCAAAAAGCGCGGAATATGGACTTGCGTTTACCTCAGCGGAGCTTGACAGTGCTGTTTCTGAACTTTCCGGCGTTGTGTCAGATATGATACGGCTTGCACAGCTTGAAAAAACCTCGTCGCTTCTTTCGGAACAAATAGAAAAAGCCAGACGACGTGTCAATGCTCTTGAGCATATCATGATTCCGCAGCTAGAGGAAGCAATTGCTTCTATTTCTATGAAGCTGGATGAAAATGAACGAGCGAATACGACGAGACTGATGAAGGTGAAGGATATGATGCTTGAGAAACGAATCGAAGCAGATCATCAAAACGAAAGATAGAAAATTCGCCGCGCTTTTGCGTGGCGGATTTTGTTTTTTCGCTTAGGGATACTGGTGAAGAAAGAATCAAAATACAGAAGCTTTTGGAATGAATGTGGAGCATCCGATATTAGGACTGGAGAAAACATCGTGGAAAGCTTTTCATTTGATGTTTTTCAGCATAGTCATTCCGAAAATTGGGTGTATTCTTTATGACGCAGTTCTGGAAAAGGGAGTGTATGATTTCCCTCTTGCAAAAAAATCGAGAGACAAAACTATTTGTCTCTCGATTTTTTAGTTCATTTTACAAAACAGAAGACGCCCTCTTTGTCTTGAGAGTCTTTTTCGTAAGCTCTATTTTCCAAGCTCCCGGAAAGTATAGTACTCATGGTCGGCAAAATTTTCGGCGTAGGTGCCCTTGCGGCCGATGATGGTAAAATACCGCATTTGATAGGAACTGGATGTGTTTCCGGAGGAATCGGTGGAGGAAACAAGCTTTGCAAATGCATTTTTTGAAATATATTCAACACTGGAAGGAATCGTTATGGTAGCAATATCTGCTGTCACATTGGCGAATCGATAGTCAGGAATCCGCTTTACGGTTTCGGGTATGGTAATTGTCGCGGAATTCCCCGTATATTGCACAAGGACACCGTCGCCGACAACAATAAATTCCGAATCGGAATTGCGGAGCCAGCGTGTATTTTCAAAGGCGCTTTCTCCTACATAGACAACGCTGTCGGGAATATCGATTTCCGTTAATTTGCTGCATTCGGCAAATGCCCCGTCTCCGATGGAAAGGAGAGAGTCGGGAAGGGTAATACGAACGATTTTAGCGCAGGATGTAAATGCGCCCGGGTCGATATATTCGATGGTGTCCGAAAATGTTACGCTTTGCAAGGAAACACAATTTGCAAAAGCGGAAGAACCAATCCATTGAATGCCTTCCGGAATGGTTACCTCTGTAATAGAATCGCAGCCGTAATAAGTGCCGGCCATAATGGCGGTATCTTCTGAACCGAAAAAGACCGTTTCCAGTTCACGGCAGCCTGTAAACGCGCCTGTGCCGACATGGCGAATCCTGCTTGTGTCTGAGAGAACATTTTTTAACAGAACACATTCGGAAAATGCTGCCATTGAAATTACCTCAAGGCTTTCGGGTAAGTCGACGGAGGTCAGCTTTTTGCATCCGTCAAAGAAAGATACCGGCAGCACCGTAATAGGTGCTTTAATGGTCACCGTCGTTACGCCGGACGAATAAAATACACCCATTCCAAGCTTCTGAACTGCTTCGGGAATGATCATTTCCGTAAGAGAACCGCAGTCTGCAAATGCGTAATCTCCAATGGATACAACGCTTTCCGGAATCGTGAAAGACGTCAGCATATCACAGCCCATAAACGCATAGTTCCCGATTTTTGTGATAGATTCGGAAAAGGTGAGATCAGAAAGCAGCGAACAGCCTTCAAAGAGATAAGAGGCGATCTCATCCGCGCTTTGAATATTGGCGCTTGTGAGCTTTGAGCATGCCTGGAAGGCAAAAGCGCCGATGGAACTTACCTTTGAAGCGTCGATTTTGTCAAGCGAGGAGCAATTACGGAATGCATAAGACTTGATGGTCTTTACGCTGTCAGGCAAATCAATGGATTTCAAAGAAGTGCAGTAGTTGAAAGCGAACTGTCCGATTTCCGTAATTCCGGAGGGAAGCGTGATGGTCTCAAGGGAAGTGCATGAATCAAACAGCCCGTCCGGAATGCTTGTCATAGAGGAAGGAAGCTGTACGGAGGTTAGTTTTAAACAGCCTCGGAAGAGAAAGGTCCCGATATTTTTTGTATTCTGTGGAATGGAAATCGTTTCAAGACTTTTGCAGTCCAAAAAAGCATAACTTCCGATTGTTGTTAAGGTATCGGGAAGAGATACCGTTTTTAGCTTTGACGATCCGTAAAACGCACTGCCTCCGATTTCGACAACCCCTTTAGGGATTATGATTTGTTCAAGAGGAGATCCGGCAAATGCGCCGCCGGCGATCGATTTTACGGAGGAGGGAACAGTAAAGGAGCTGCCGCTGCGAGCAGGGGGATAGAGCACCAGCACAGACCCATCTTTATTATACAAAATACCGTCTTGCGAAGAGAAAGCGGAGTTTTCGGCGGCGATATCAAAGGCATTCAGATTCAGACATCCGTAAAAAGCGCCGTATCCGATTTCGGTAAGATTTTGCGGCAGACTCACCGTTGTGGTTTGCGCGGCATTTGTTCCGCAGAAAGCAAACGCATAATCTCCAATAAACTGAAGCGATGTAGCTTCCGAAAAATCAATGGCGGCGGAAGAGCAGCTATAGAACGCCTGACTGCCGATTGTTTTCAGCGAAGAGGGAAGAGAAAACCCGGTAAGTTTTGTGCATCCCGCGAAAGCGCCGTCTTCTATGGTTTCAAGCGAGGAATTGGGGCGCAGATTGAATGTTTCCAGTGAAGTACAGCCGTAAAAAGCATTTTTACCGATATTTTTCACAGAAGCATACAGTTCCACGGTTTTTATGTTTGTGTTTCCCGCAAACGCACCGTCTGCGATTCCGACAATCGCATATTTACCGTCAATACGGTTAATAACCACGCTGGATTCCGTGCCGGAATAGCTGACAATTGTAGCTTTTTTATTTTCATCAAGCGTATACTGATAGAGAGAGTTGTTGCTGACGTATACGATACCGCTGCTTTCTTCCGCATTGGCTGTCAGCATAAAAACAGCTGTCAGTAAAACCGCGGCGGCAATCAGCACAAATAACCGTTTCGATTTTTTCATAAATATACCTTCCTTGTATGGATTCTTTGCCCGATGCGGTGTCTTCCGCAGTACGGACGGAATGATAAAGAATCGTTCTCGGATTGATTTTTGGATTCGTTTTAGAACAGAATCTCCCTGCCTTTCAAAGACAAACTGCCACGCTGTCAGCCAAAGATTCTCTCCGCATGTGATACGGGGAAAAAACGGTTTTTCGGAATGCTGCAGGGGGAAGATTCTATTTTCGTTTCAGACTGTATTTCACAGTATAACACAAAGGGGAAAATTTTGCAAGACTATGCGAGGAATAACTGCTTTTTGTAATTGTAACTATTTTTTGACCTTTGTGAAAAAAGTTTTCACACCGCTTGCTACCAGCATAAAACCAAACGCTTTCTGAATAAGTCCGGACCCTATTTTTCCTGCAAGCAGGGCACCAAGCATGGAGCCTATCATACCGAGCACTCCGATGAGCAGCATAAGAGGAATATTTAGATGTCTTTTCTGAAAGTGAACGATCATCGAAGTAAGAGCACCCGCTATGAAAAATGCGATGTTAATTCCCTGAGCTTTCAGTTGTTCCGTGTTTTTGACAAGTGTGAGGTAAATGACAAGCAATCCTCCGCCGCCGACGCCGGTTCCCGCGAGCGCGGAGGTAATCAGTGCAACAATAAAATCCAGCATGAAATCTTCCTTTCTCTTTCATCGGTAGGTGCGTCTTTTATCGGAACATGAGAGTAATTCCGGCGTAGATCACGAGAACGGCAAAAATTTTTTTCATAATGGCGGCATTGGTTTTGTCAAGTAAAAATGCGCCGATGACACCTCCGGCTGCAGCAGGAATGAGGTAGTTTGCCGTCTCAGAGAGAGAAAGCTCTCCGCTTCGCATGTAAATGAAAAGCGAGGACGCGGACATGATAAGAACGCTGCCGACCGTCATGGCAAAAATATCCTTTGTATGGTATTCATGGGATCCGGCATATAATCTGGAAAGCAGATAAACAATGATAATACCGCCGCCGGTACCGAATAGTCCGTTGAGAACACCCGCAAGGAAACCGGTAAGGATAACGGAAAAGAAAAGTCCTGTGTATTTTTTATAATGATTCCTCATAAAATTTTACCGTAAAGTTTAATTATGGTTGAAAATATTGTAATTTTCATTTTTCTATGCTATAATAATCATATTACTATTTTGTGCTGAGCGGGCTTTCTTATACTGTCACATGATCGTCGGACGTTTTTGCATGCGTCTGCAGTGCAGGTGTAATGGATGATAGCGGAGTGAGGAGGATATCTTGACTTTAATTGAAGCAATTGTTTGCGGAATTTTACAGGGTGTCACGGAGTTTCTTCCGGTTTCAAGCTCGGGACATTTGGCGCTTGCCCATGCGCTCTTCGGTTTGGAAAGTTCCGAGTCCTATCTGACATTTGATATTCTTTTGCATCTTGCGACGCTCATCGTCGTTTTTGTCTTTTATTATAAAGAAATTTTTTCTCTCATTCCCGCTTTTTTTACGATGCTTGGCAAGGTGTTCCGGGGAAAATTTTCTCTTTCGGAATATTCAAAAAACGAGCGCCTTGTTATTTTGCTGATTATTTCCACTCTGCCTCTTATTCCGGCGTTTTGGCTGGAGGACTTCGTAGCGGTTGTAACAGGCTATACGCGTGCGGTTGGTGCGATTCTTATCTGTAACGGAATTTTGCTCTTTTTTTCGGATCGATTTGCCGGTCGCGGACATAAAGAGGAGTTGTCCCCTTTAGGAGCGCTTGGCGTGGGATTATTTCAGCTTGCCGCCGTTTTCCCGGGGCTTTCCCGTTCCGGTTCTACAATATCGGGAGGACTTCTTTTTGGGCTTGATCGGAAAGAAGCGGTGAAATTTTCTTTTATTTTGTCTGTGCCGGCTATTCTTGGCGCGAATATTTTTAACATTCCGGATGCGATGAAAACGGAAATTTCAAAGAGCGAGCTTTCTTATTATTTGATTGGCATGGCGTGCGCCATGGTATGCGGGTTTGCCGCAATGAAGCTTCTTATTTACATTTCTGAAAAATCAAAATTCGGATTTTTCGCTTATTACTGTGTGGCAGTCGGACTTCTAGCAGTGATTTTCGGCTGAATCTGGAACGCATCATCTTGATAAAGGAAGGAAAGAAAAAGTGTCGGAAGAGAAGAAAAATCAGTCAAAAAAACAAAACCGTGCAAAGGACGATTTTTACGATTATGACTCGGAATCCGTAAAGTCGGGTAAACGGAATAAAACCACCCAGGCAGAAGCGGATACAAAAGCGGAAAAGATCAAAAAAGAACCGAATCCTTCATCTGTCGGCAATCAGCTTGCGATTGTACTTTTATCCGTTATGGCTGTTTTCATAGGGATATGCTATGCCTTTGCGGATGACGTGGGAATTGTGGGGCAGGCAATCCGCAACGGATTGTTCGGCGTTTTTGGCATCGCGGCATTTGCCGTGCCGTTTCTCCTTTTTCAGCTTGCGCTTTTTTGGCGCCGGGATGTCGTATCCGGCGCGGTAAAATATAAATATATTGTGGCTTTATTTTTCCTTGTTTTTCTTTCCATTATTGTTCATGCCTTTTATTGTATTTCGGACGGAGTGGGCAAAATCACATCCTCCGATCTTGTTTGGAGCCGTTTTTCCGGGCTTTACGGCGAGGGAAAGCTTTATGAGGGCGGAGGATTTATCGGCGGCTCGCTTGCTCTTTTGCTATTGTGCGCTCTCGGTTATCCCGGAACATTTATCTTTTCCTTTCTGTTCCTGATTGGCTTTGGTATGGCACTGTTTGGTCTTACACCGAGCGAGTGCTGGCAGAGATTCATGTTTTACCGTCAGAGAAGCCGCGGCGTTCGCCGTACCCGTAAAGCCGCAGCAGAGAAGAAAAAGGCGGAGCGCGCGGAAAAGGAAGAAGCGGAACGCGCCGCACGTACCACAGAGGTTGCAACCCGTCACCGGGCGAACGGAATTGACAAGGATATTTTTGAGGACGATGCAAAAATCGGCGGAGCAGACGACTCGGTATCTGAGGTACTGTATCCGATTAACGTGGTAGACGGAAACGGTAAGATTAAGCTTGACGATATTTTTGATAAAAAAGAGGACGATACTGTGCTTTCTCATTATGCCGGCAGTCCGGAGGAAGAGGAAGATCCAGCGGAAGACGTTCCGAAAAAATCTGCTCAAATGGAGTTAAAGGTTGAAAAAAGACCGGTGTCTGCCAAAAAAGCGACGGTCGCCGCTTCGCCAGCTTCTGCCGCTCCGGCAGTGCCTGAGAAACCGCGGGAAACGTATGTATTCCCTCCGATTTCGCTTTTGCAAATGGAAACGGCAAAGAAGAATACGGATGTCTCCGGTGAACTGAGAGAGAATGCAGACAGGATCATTCAAACGCTTGACAGCTTTAACGTTCATGTTAAAATTTCCAACGTGTCAAGGGGACCTACGATTACGCGCTATGAGCTGGAGCCGGCGGCAGGTACGAGGGTCCGTTCTATTATCAATCTGCTTGATGACATTGCGCTTTCTCTTGCTTCAAGCGGTGTTCGCAGTGATGGTATTATCGCAGGTAAGAGTGCTATCGGGATTGAAGTCCCCAATAAAACCGTTAATACGGTTTATGTGCGTGAACTCATTGAGGACAAGCGTTTTGCGGAGGCAAAAAGCAAGCTGACGACCTCTCTCGGTAAGGATGTTTCCGGCGAACCGGTTTATCTTGATATCGCAAAGATGCCGCATCTTTTGATTGCGGGCGCTACCGGAATGGGAAAATCCGTCTGTATCAACAGCCTGCTTGTCAGCTTGCTCTATAAGGCTCGTCCGGATGAGGTAAAACTGATTTTGGTCGATCCGAAAAAAGTTGAGCTGAATATCTACAATGGGATTCCCCATCTGCTGGTCCCCGTTGTGTTTGATCCGAAAAAGGCGGCGGGTTCCCTTCATTGGGCAGTGACGGAAATGGAGCGGCGTTTTGAGCTCATTGAGGCTCAGAATACAAGAAATATTGCACAGTATAATGCGGCTATTGAAGGGGATCCTGCCAAGGAGTTCCTTCCGCAGATTGTCATTATCATCGATGAGCTGGCGGATCTGATGATGAGTGCGCCGGACGATGTGGAGGCATCGATCTGCCGCCTTGCCCAAAAAGCGCGTGCAGCAGGCATGCATCTTATTATCGGTACGCAGCGTCCGTCGGTGGATGTTATCACAGGACTAATCAAGGCGAATATCCCATCAAGAATTGCGTTTACCGTTGCTTCCCAGATTGACTCGCGTACCATTATCGATATGCAGGGTGCGGAAAAGCTGATCGGACGCGGCGATATGCTGTATGCACCGGTCGGCGCGTCAAAGCCGATTCGTGTGCAGGGTTCTTTTGTTTCCGAAAAGGAAATCGAGGAGATTGTGGACTTTATCAAGACGCATTCGAAGGATTGCGCTTATTCTGATGAAATTATCGAACAGATTGACCGCGCAGCGGAAGTCTGTGGACAGAAAAAAGGAAAAGGCGGAGCTGCTGCGGCGGAGGACGGCGATGACGGTGAAGAAGTCGATCCGATGCTGGACAGCGCCATTGAGCTTGCCGTGGAATCCGGGAAGATATCGACATCGCTGATTCAAAGGAGGCTTTCTCTCGGATATGGAAGAGCGGCAAAGCTCATCGACGTGATGGAACGCCGTGGGATCGTAAGTGCGCCGGACGGTCAAAAACCAAGAACGGTGCTGATTACGCGCGAGCAGTATCTTGAAATGAAAATGAATAAAGAAAGCGGTGCGTCTCACAATGAGGAAGAGGATGATGACGGCGACGCTCCGTTCTGATATGAGGGATATATGGGAAAATTGATTGTGATTGAAGGCTTGGACGGGTCCGGAAAATCGACGCAGACACCGATTCTTGCAAAAGAGCTGAAGCGTCAGGGGAAAGATGTCAGGGTGATTTCTTTCCCTGATTACGAAAGTGAATCCTCAGCACTTGTGCGCATGTATCTTTCAGGCGCTTTTGGCTCCCATCCCGACGACGTCAATGCTTATGCCGCTTCCTCTTTCTATGCTGTGGACCGTTATGCTTCCTATGTAATAGGGTGGCGTGATTTTTATCAAAAATCCGACAGTGTGATATTGGCGACGCGCTATACTTCATCTAATGAAATTCATCAGCTGGCTAAGCTGGAAAGAGACAAGTGGGATGCTTTTATCCGATGGGCGGAGGAATATGAATTTGAAAAGCTTGAGATCCCGCGTCCGGATGCGGTTCTGTATCTTGATATGAAATACGAGATTGCCTCGAAGCTTATCGGCAACCGGAGCGAGCAAACAGGACAGGCAAGGGATATTCATGAAAAAGATGCCGCATATATGGAAAAATGCTATAAGGCGGCCGCCTATGCTTCGGATAAACTCGGATGGCATCGAATTGTGTGCTATGAGGGAAATACGCCATTATCAAAGGAAGAGATATCGGAAAAGATTCTGGAAAAGGTTACGATACTGCTTGATGTATCGGGGAAGGAAGACTGAAATGAAAAGAGTTTTGCTGTTTTTTGCGGACGGGACGGAAGAAATTGAGGCACTGACACCGGTTGATATTCTGCGACGGGCCGGAGCAGAGGTTACCATAGCAGGTGTAGGTGGCCTTCATCTTACGGGATCTCACGGGATTCACGTTGCAGCGGATGCATCGGCAGAGGATATCCGGTCCGGAGATTTTGATATGGTGATCCTTCCGGGTGGTATGCCGGGAGCAAAAAATCTGGACGCTTCTCCCGAAGTAGAACGGTGTCTTGCCGATGTTTCGGCACGTGGTGGTTTCCTTGCCGCCATTTGTGCCGCTCCGATGGTGCTCGGAAGACTGGGTTATCTTTCAGGGAAAAATGCCGTTTGTTATCCGGGTTTTGAATCTTCCCTTGCCGGAGCGGTATTGTCTGATAAAAAAGTATGCCGCGACGGAACTGTCATAACAGCAGTAGGAGCGGGCGCCGCAATGGAATTTGCGTTGACTCTTGTGGAGGCTCTTTTCGGAAAACAAAAATCGGAAACACTGCGAAAGTCCGTTCTTGCATAAGAGCTTTTTCCATAGAACAGATAAAATCGCATGGGATGTCCTTCCCGTGCGGGTTAGGATTGCATGATGTACGAAATCAGAAAGCATAAAATCGAAATCCGTCAGAAATATCTTGCTCGCCGAGAAGCGATTGCCCCTGACGTGCGTTCCGGACGGGACGAAAAAATCTGCCGGAATATCCTTTCCTCTGCCGTTTACCGTTTTGCGGATATCTTATTGATGTATTATCCGGTAAGGGGAGAGGTCAACGTACTTCCCGTTGCGCAGGCAGCCGTTGCTGCGGGAAAACGTGTCGCCTATCCTCGCTGCAATGCAGAGGATCATTCTATGGTATTTTATTTTGTCGCATCGGAAGAAGAGGATATGGAGGAAGGCGCGTTCGGTTTGCGGGAGCCGCGGACCAGCCTTCCTACATTTTGTCCGGAAAAAGAGGGAAAAGAGAATGTTCTTTGTATTGTTCCCGGTGTGGTATATGATAAAAGGGGGTACCGTATCGGCTACGGCGGAGGATATTATGATCGTTTTTTCGGTAAATTCCGTCCAAACTCCATAGGCGTCATCTATGAGGATTTTATTTTGAGAGAGATTCCACATGGCAGATTCGACATATCGGTGGATGTCGTCATCAGCGAAAGAGGCTTATATGCCGGTAAATAACAGACGAAGGAATCCTTTTCTTTTGGCGCCGGCAGTGACTTTTTTTGTTCTGATCGCTTCAGGTATCATCGGCTTTTTTGATATCGGTGCGATGTCCGGCGTATGGTCATACATAGCAGTGTTGCTGCTTTATCTTGTTGTTTTTGGAGTTCCGTCGGCGATATTTTTGATATGCCGCGGGACTGACATGCTCCGGAGAATGGGAATGGTTCGTCCTTCCGGAAAAGAGATCGGTCTTACTGCCGTCGGTACTGTTGTTTTACTTTTGCAAACCGGCATTTTGACACTTGGGCCGTTCCATACGGCGTATGACGGAAATCTCTATGAACTGTTCGGATCTTCCTTTTCCGGCGCTATATCCTCCACAGGAGAACTGATCCTTGCGCTGTTTTCTCTTGTGCTTCTTCCTGCGGTTTGTGAGGAATTTTTCTTTCGTGGCATTATACTCTGTGAATATCGTCTTAGCGGAGTCGCCGGGAAAATGCTGATGTCATCGCTTCTTTTTGCTTTGTTTTCACTGGATTTTTCGAAATTTATAGTGTTTTTCCTGAATGGGCTTTTGCTTTCCGTTATTGTTTTTCTGACAGATAATGTCATTTGTGCGATTGCCTCACATGGGGTATGCAATTTGTTTCTTTTGTTTGGCGGCAAATTTCTAAAGGCGATGTCGTCGTGCGTCGGAGGAGAAGTGGTATTTTGGTTTCTTCTGATTACACTTTATTTATCGGGACTTTTCTTTTTCTTCTTGTTTGCGGAGAAAATTTTGCGCCGGCGTGCGGCAGAGGATGCGCCGCAGCCGGTATTGGTTCCAAAGAAAAAACGACCCGCCGTTATATATGATGTTCTTTCTGCGCCCCCGTTTTTGGCTGATGTTCTTGCCTTTTTTATTTTTGCCGTTATTGGAATCTTTCTTTGAATGAAAAAACACTCTCCGGAACAAAATAATTGAAAAAGCGCGATTTTTGCGCTGTGAAAATGTTTTGTGAGCTTGTCGTTTCGGCTTATGCGGTGTAAGGTTTCCGCTTTGACCGGACGGCGGAACGGAGAACAATATGAAAAAAGGTGCCGCTCATGGATGGCGGATCGTCGGGATTTCCTTTCTTCTGTCCGTAATATTGTCAGCGGCGGTTATTTTCATCGCCAACGATGTATTTGCGTTTGTTTCGGATACGGGAGAAAAGACGGTTACCATTCCCGAAAACGCAACGGCTGAGGATGTTTCCTCTATTCTAAAGCAAAACGGGTTGATTCGTTTTCCCTTCATCTATCGGCTTTATGCCTTGATGCGTTCTTGGAAAGGGGAATATCTGTCCGGCGAATTTGTGTTGAACGACGCAATGAGCTATGATGAGCTGCGTTATGCATTGTCTGCGCATCGGGGAGCCCGTTCTCAAATAAAAGTGACCATTCCGGAGGGTTATACAACGGATGAAATCATTGCTCTTTTTGTCTCGATTGGAATTGGTACGCCGGAAGGTTTTGCCGATGTGATTGAGAATGGCGGAAGTTTCGGCTATGACTTCATTGCCGAAATTCCGGAGGATACGGGACGGAGCTATCGCCTTGACGGATATCTTTTCCCGGACACCTATTTTGTTTATGCAGACTCTACGGAAACGGAGATTATTGCAAAACTTCTTGCCAACTTCAACACAAAGTTTGACGAGGATCTGCGTGCTGCCGCCGAAAAGTCCGGGTATTCTGTCGATGAAGCGGTTCGGCTTGCATCCGTTATTGAAAGTGAAGCGTATTATGTCAGCGATATGCCGGGTATTGCCTCTGTGTTTTGTAACAGGCTGAAAAATTCCAATTATCCGTTTCTTGAAAGCGATGCGACTGTGAAATATGCCAAAGAACGGAATGGTGACGATGAAATGCTGACAGCGGACGATATTCGTTCCATCGATAGTCCTTACAACACCTATTTATATCGGGGACTTCCGCCGGGTGCGATTTGTTCACCCGGACTTGCCGCGCTTCAGGCAGCGGTTTATCCTGCCGACACCGATTATTATTATTTTGTATCTGCAAAGGACAGAACGACGATTTTCTCCCGCACGTATGAGGAGCATCTGCGTGCGGTTGCAGGGCTGAAATAATGCCCTTTTAAAAGGTATCCATTTTGTTTCCGAATGAAAATGATACTCTCCGTTGAGGTCATGTATCTGAGAATCAAAAACAAAAGAGGATTCCTGGGACAAAAAACAGTTCCCGTGCTTTGGCTTGTTCGGGGGAGCACGGAAAGGAAAGGACCGTATATGACAGAGCTTTTATCTCCCGCAGGAAATTTTGAAAAAATGAAAATGGCATTTTTGTACGGTGCCGATGCCGTCTATCTTGCGGGCGAGCGGTTCGGAATGCGAGCGGCAGCAGACAATTTTAAAGTGGAAGAACTGAATCTTGCTGTCGCTTATGCGCATGAGCGTGGGAAAAAGATTTATCTTACCATCAATACACTGCCGCATGAAGCAGAATATCCGGCGCTTCGGAATTTTTTGCGGGAGCTTGCATGTATGCCGTCCGGTGTTCCCGACGGTGCGATTGTTGCGGATATCGGTGTGATGGAGCTGGTGAAGGAATTTCTTCCTGCGACGGAGATTCATATTTCTACGCAGTCAGGTATTGTCAGTTCCGCCGCAGCAAGAGCTTGGCATGAGCTTGGTGCCACGCGTGTTGTGTTGGCGCGGGAGCTTTCTCTTTCGGAAATCCGGGAAATCCGTCGTGCAGTCCCGGAGGATCTGGCGCTTGAGACGTTTATTCATGGTTCTATGTGTGTATCCTTTTCAGGACGCTGTCTGCTTTCCAACGCGCTTGTCGGCAGAGATGCGAACAGAGGCGCCTGTGCGCAGCCCTGCCGCTGGAACTATACGATTCGGGAGGAGAAACGTCCCGATATGCCGTTTCCTATTGAGCAGACATCGGACGGCACCTTTATCATGAGTTCAAAAGATCTTTGTATGATTGAACATATGCCGGAGCTTATCGATGCCGGGGTTACGTCTTTTAAAATCGAGGGACGTATGAAAAGCGCCTATTATACGGCGGTTGTGACAAATTCCTATCGGGCTGTCATCGACTCCTACATACAGGACAAGGAACATTATGTTTTTGATACGTGCTGGCAGCGCGAACTGGATTCTGTCAGCCATCGGGAATATTGCACAGGATATTATTTTGACCTGCCTTCAGAACAAGCTCAGGTTTGTACTTCTCCCGGTTATCTGAGGGAAAAAGCATATCTGGCTGTTTGCTGCGGTTATGACGAAAAAAGCGGAAAGGCGACATTCATTCAACGCAATAAAACCAAGGTTCATGATTATGTCGAGATTATATCGCCGGGGCATCCGGGACGTGGTTTTCAAATCGAGAAAATGACAGATACGGAAGGAATTGAAATCGAATCGGCACCGCATCCGTTTATGAAGTTCGTTTTATCCGTGCCGTTTGTGGTAAAGGAAGGCGATATCATGCGCAGTGCAGATGAGAAATAGAACGAAAAACAGATACAATTTGCATATAAAATAAAAACCGAGGAGTACATCGTGAACCCCTCGGCTTTTGCTTTTGTCTGAGAAAAAGTTAATGTCCGGTTCTAAAAAAGATTTACAAAAAACTTTTCAAAAGGGTTCGCCTTCCGTAAGAGAAGTGAAAAAACTGTGGTATCGTGAAATATATTTTTCACAAAATCCTTTTCGGAAGGCTATTTTCTTGAAAAGAAGGACGAAATATTGTTATATGAATTCTATTTAAAAGAAAAAAGGATTTGTGCTTTACTGAGATTTCGGCAGAAATGTTAATTTTCTTTGAAAAGCACATATTCAAGGAAATTATTTGCAAAATTATATTGCAAATGAATTTTGTTGATGATATACTATTTGTAAATACTATCAGGTAAGAGGTAAAAACATGAACTACAACAAAAAAACCATCGAAGATATCGATGTCGCAGGAAAAAAAGTTCTTGTCAGATGTGACTTCAACGTTCCGCTGAAAGACGGCGCGATTACAAGTGACAAGAGAATTGTAGAGGCACTTCCCACGATCAAGTATTTGCTTGACAAGGGTTGCAAAGTGATTCTTTGCTCCCATCTTGGCAAACCGCACAATGTCTTGACGGAAGGATTTGGACTTACAAAAAAAGAAAAGAAAAAGGTTGAGGAGCTTCCTGCAGAACAGCAAGCTGCGGCGAAGGCGGACATGCTGAAAAAAGCGCTCGCAGACAAAGAGAAATTTTCGCTGAAGCCGGTGGCGGACAGGCTTAACGAATACTTGAACGGTAAAGTCGCTTTTGCATCGGATATTGTCGGTGAGGATGCAAAAGCAAAAATTTCCGCTCTCAAGGGGGGCGACGCTGTTTTAATTGAAAACGTGCGTTTTGACGCCAGAGAAGAGAAAAACGATCCGGAATTTTCAAAAGAACTTGCTTCTTTAGCAGAGATATATGTCAATGATGCCTTCGGCTCGGCACACCGTGCACATGCTTCCACGGCTGGAGTTGCGGCATATCTTCCCGCAGTTTGCGGATATCTCATTCAGAAAGAAATCAGCGTAATGGGAGCGGCTTTGGAAAATCCGAAGCGTCCGTTTGTCGCGATTCTTGGCGGAGCAAAGGTTTCCGACAAGATCGGCGTTATTAACAATTTGATGGAGAAAGTCGACACTCTTATCATCGGCGGTGGTATGGCATATACGTTTTTTGCCGCAATGGGCAATACGGTTGGAACTTCTCTCTGTGAGACGGACCGAATTGAGGATGCAAAGCAAATGATGGCGGCAGCTCGTGCCAAGGGCGTCAATTTCCTCATTCCCGTTGATAATGTTGTCGGACGCGAATATGATGAAAATGCTACCCATATGGTAATCTATTCGGATTCTATTCCGGATGGTTGGATGGGATTGGATATTGGTCCTGTTACCAGAGAGCTTTTCTCCAAAACCATTGAGGGATCCGGTACCGTGGTATGGAATGGACCTATGGGCGTGTCCGAATGGAAGAATTTCGCTGCCGGTACCGAGTCCGTGGCAAAAGCAGTTGCGGATTCCGGAGCGATTTCCATCATTGGCGGCGGTGATTCTGCGGCGGCGGTAGAGAAGCTTGGTTTTGCGGATAAGATGACACATATTTCAACAGGCGGCGGTGCTTCTCTTGAATTTCTGGAGGGTAAAGAGCTTCCCGGAATTGCTTGCCTGCTTGATAAATAATTTCGGTATGAGGTGACAGAGATGAATAAGACAAAAAGAGCCGCGGTTATCGCGGGAAACTGGAAAATGAATATGACTCCCGCTAAAACGAAAGCGTTTATTGAGGAGCTTGCTCCGAAGGTTGCGGGACTTTCCGGATGCAAAATCGTACTTTGTGTTCCGTTTGTGGATATTGCAGCGGCAGTTGAGGCGGCAAAGAATACCAATATTGAAATTGGCGCTGAGAATGTTCATATGGAGCCGAAGGGCGCGTATACGGGCGAGATTTCAGGCGAGATGCTTGCCGAATGCGGTGTGAAATATGTTATCGTCGGACACAGCGAGCGCCGTCAGTATTTTGGGGAAACGGATGTAACGGTGAATGGCAGACTGAAAGCAGGGCTTGCAAACGGTCTTACTGTTATTCTTTGTGTCGGAGAAACGCTTACCGAGCGTGAACAGGGCGTTACCTATGAAACGGTGGCAAGACAGACCAAAATTGCACTGCTCGGTGTTTCATCTGAAGAACTGAAAAATATCATTATCGCATATGAACCTGTTTGGGCAATCGGTACCGGAAGAACGGCAACAGCGGCTCAGGCAGAAGAGGTTTGCGCGGCTATCCGCGGTGTGGTAGCTTCTCTTTATGGAGAATCCGCAGCCGACGAGGTTACCATTCAATATGGTGGGTCGATGAATGCCGGCAACGCGGCGGAGCTTTTGTCGATGGAGAATATCGACGGAGGACTCATCGGCGGCGCGTCGCTGAAATCGGATGATTTCACGGTAATCGTAAAAGCGGCACAATAACAAATAAACTGACCGTTCCGTGATGGATTTTGCGGAACGGTCAGAATCGGAATGATGTATCAAAAAACAAGCTTTGAAACCTCTATGCGAATGGGAAACTGTTTGTAGGGGTTTTTTCTTTTCAGATAGGTATTCTGTATCCTTTTCTTCGGCTTATGCATGACAAGCGGGATTGTTAAGGAAATGGATATAGCGGGTCGAACCCAGGATTTGCCGTGCATTTGCATAACTGTCATTCGATAGGGCAAGCCTTATGATATTGATGTTTTTAATTGTGTGAAAAGAAAGACAAAAAAGAAAGGAAAATCCATGTCACGTATTCGAGCACCGAAGAAAGGTGCTGTAAACCGAATCCAAGCCGATCTTCATATCGGGCTTTCAGAGAATGAAATTGAGGAAAGAGTTCGGGCGGGTCTTGTCAATCAGGTAACGGAAACACCTGAAAAAACAACCGGACAGATTGTCTTCGGCAATATTTTCACATTATTCAATCTTTTGAATTTTGTTTTGGCGCTTCTTGTTTTTTTTACGGGTTCCTATAAAAATCTGTTGTTTATGGGTGTTGTAATCTCCAATACGCTGATTGGAATTATTCAGGAACTTCGTGCGAAAAAAACGATTGAAAAGCTGTCTCTTTTGTCTGCTCCCGTTGCCCATTGTGTCCGAAATGGTAAAAAACAGGAAATTGACGTTTCCGAGCTGGTGCCCGATGATGTGATTATCTTAACATCCGGCAATCAGGTTCCGTCGGACTGTTTGATCAGGGAAGGCGAGGTCGAGGTAGACGAGTCTATCCTGACCGGGGAATCTGTCCCTCTGATGAAAAGACCTGGTGAGCTTCTGATGTCAGGCAGTTTTTTGGTGTCAGGAACCTGTTATGCGTCTGTCGAGCATGTGGGAGATGAAAACTATATTGCTAAGCTTTCAAAAGAAGCGAAACGCCCGAGAAAAATGGTTTCTCAGCTGATGAAGTCTTTGAATACGATTATGAAAATTGTCAGTTTCATCATCGTTCCCGTGGGAATTCTTCTGTTCATGAAGGCTCATTTTCTCTTTCATGAGCCGATAAGCGAATCGATTGTCAGTACGGTTGCCGCTATGATCGGTATGATCCCGGAAGGACTTGTTCTTTTGACCAGCGTGGCGCTGGCGGTGGGTGTGATTCGATTGGCAAGGCATCAAACTTTGGTGCAGGAGCTTTATTGCATTGAAACGTTGGCGAGGGTGGATGTTCTTTGCCTTGACAAGACAGGAACGCTGACGGAAGGGAAAATGGAGGTGACCTCCGTTATTCCGATTGTGGACGGAGTTGATACGCAGACAATCATGGGAAATATCCTGCGAGTTTCCCGCGATGAAAATGCGACCTCATTGGCGTTAAGAGATCGTTTCCCGGAACGTGATGACTGGAAGGAAATTGGTTCGGTTCCTTTTTCTTCGGAACGGAAATGGAGTGCGGTCAGCTTTCAGGGGGAAGGAACGTATCTGCTCGGCGCTCCCGACTTTATTCTGCGTGGGGAATATGATAAGGTGAAAGAGGAAACAGAATCCTATGCCGCATCAGGAGCGAGGGTTTTGCTTTTGGCAAAGAGTGAGGAGCCGCTTGAGGGGCAGACGCTCCCGGCACACATCGTCCCGCTTGCTTATTTTCTCCTGTCGGATAAAATTCGCCCGGAAGCCCCGGAAACTCTTGCCTATTTCAAGCGGCAGGGTGTTGATATCAAGGTAATATCCGGAGACAATCCCCTCACAGTTTCCGAAGTTGCTTTGCGTGCAGGGCTTGAGGGAGCGGATCGTTATATCGATGCAAGTACACTTGACGGCGAGGAGATGCTGGATAATGCCGTTTCTCGGTATACCGTTTTTGGCAGAGTTACTCCAGAGCAGAAAAGGGCATTGATCCAGAGCCTGAAAAAAAGCGGGCATACGGTTGCCATGACAGGAGACGGAGTAAATGATGTTTTGGCATTGAAAGACGCGGATTGCAGCATTGCCATGGCTTCCGGAAGTGATGCTGCACGTCATATCTCGCAGCTTGTGCTGCTTTCTTCTGATTTTTCCAATATGCCGAGAGTGGTGGATGAGGGACGAAGGGTGATCAATAACATTGAACGTGCCTCCTCGCTGTTTCTTGTCAAAACGATATTTTCTTTTATTTTAGCGATTTGTTTTCTTTTTATCTCTCAGAATTACCCCTTTATGCCGATTCAGCTTACACTGATCAGTGTTGTTACCATTGGAATTCCTTCCTTTTTCCTTGCTTTGGAGCCGAATAAAAACAGGATTCAAGGGAATTTTCTTTCCAATATCCTTTTGAAGGCTCTTCCTGGTGCTTTGACGACTGTGGCAGGTGTGCTTACTGCTGTTTTGGCGGGGGCAGCAATGGGACTTTCTGATGCACAAGTTTCAACAATTTGTGTACTGATTGCAGGAGTTTCCGGACTTTCGGTGTTGTTTCGTGTCTGTCTGCCGTTTGAATGGAAGCGCTTTTTGCTGTTTCTTGCCATGGCGGCGCTTTTCCTGATAGGAGTTACTTTTGGGGGGGCGATTTTTTCTTTGGTGTTTTTGCCGGGAAAAGCACTGCTGCTTGCAGCTATCAGCTGCGGACTGGTGTATCCCGTTATGGAGGGAATTTCCTGGATTTTGGTTCAGCTTTCCATATTCAAAAAAACAGGGAAGAAAAATCGGGATGAATGACAAAAGGAAGCTGTCTTTCTTCCTGCTGTTTCAGAAAAGACGTGCCGATTTTATCGGCAGATGATAAAAATACCGTGCGGGAAAGGAGAAAACCCGCACGGTATTTTTTTGTTTTTATTCTACCGAAATGATGTAATCATAAAGCGGCTGACCGCCTCGAACGGAGATAACCTCTGCTCCGCTCGCCGCTTCGGTAAGAAGCGATTGTACATTTTCCGCAGCATCTTCCGCAACGTCTTCACCGTAAAATACGGATACGTAAGTCGCGTCTTTTACAACGTCAAGCAGCTTTTCTACACATTCTTGGCTGCTTTCTCCAACGGAACGGATTTTTCCTCCTATCAGTCCCATTGCCTGACCGCTTTTTACGGAAACACCGCCGATTGTGGCATCCCGTACGGCATGTGTGACAGAAATGGTTTTGACTTTACCGAACGCTTCAGACATAGCGTCGGTGTTTGCTTCAGGTGTGGCATCCTCATCAAACGCGAGGAGTGCGGAAATGCCTTCCGGTACACTTTTGGTATGAAGAACAATAACATGTTTATCTGAGACGACACTTGCCGCTTCAGATGCGACCATGTCGATATTTTTATTGTTGGGCAGAATGAATACATTTTCTGCCGGTGTCCGATTGACAGCATCCAGAATATCCTGCATACTGGGATTCATCGTTTGTCCGCCGTATACGATTTCATCTACACAGAAATCACGGAAAGTATCCCGGATTCCATCTCCCATGCAGACGGCGACAAAGCCGTATTTTTTTTCGGGTTTTGCCGGGGATGGTTCCTCTTTTGTTTGCTCGGAAATTTCACTTTCATCAATTTCAGCAAGAGCGGAATGCTGTTTTTTCATATTTTCAATTTTCACAGTGGCAAGTGCTCCGTAAACCAAGGCTTGATTTAATACCATTCCCGGGTCATTGGTGTGAATATGAAGCTTGACAATATCCTCCGCATCGACAAAGACTGCACTGTCTCCGATGCTGCGGATGTAATCATAAAGCGCAGTACATGTCCCTTCTCCGCGATACGATTCTTTTTTTTCGATGATACACTCGGTACAATAGCTGAATTTGATATCAGCGGTGTTGAATTCAGAGAAGTCCGCTTTTGCGCCTGTGCCAGCTGCCTTTTTTGCCGTAGCTTTTGCTTTGACAGGTTTCCCCTTGAGCGCGGAAAGCATGCCGTTTAACATCATGACAAATCCTTTGCCGCCGGCATCGACAACATGAGCTTCCTTCAGAACAGGGAGCTGCTCCGGCGTTTTTTCCAGCGTTTTTTCTGCGGTTTTTACCATCTGTGAGAAAAAGCCGGAAACATCCGATGTAAATTTTTTCTGTGCTTTTTTTGCTTCTTCCGCACATTTCCGGATGACGGTCAGAATGGTGCCCTCTGTCGGATTCATGACCGCTTTGTATGCTTCGTTTTTTCCATCCTCAAACGCTTTGGCAATCGCTTCGGTATCAACATCTTTTTTACCTTTTACGGATTTGGAAAATCCACGGAAAAAAAGCGCAAGGATTGCTCCCGAATTGCCTCTGGCCGAACGGAGAACGGCATCTGCGGCTTTTGTGGCACACTCAGATACGCTTTCGTCTTTTTTCGGCTCGATTTCACGGACTGCTCCGAGTGTGAGACTCATGTTGGTTCCCGTGTCACCGTCCGGAACAGGGAATACGTTAAGATCGTTGATTTCCGTTTTGTTATTTTCAAGGGTATTTGCCGCTGATACGAGCATCGTATACAGTGTTTTCCCGCCTACTGTTACTTTTGCTGTCATAAAGAACCTCCCAATAAGAAAACAATAAGTGTTGGATTTGTCCGAGTCCGGATGTTATTCATCCGATCCGCTGAAAAAGACGGCGAGTGTACCCGGACCGCAATGAGCGCCGATAACGGGACCGATTTCGGCGATGAGGATATCCTTTACATCCCATTTTGCGCGGATTTTTGCTTCCAGACTGAGGGCATCTTCCAGGCAATCGCTGTGGCTGATGCTGATAATCTGTTCCGACGGATTGATCGCTATCCGTTCCATAGCATTGACAAGCTCATCGATTGCCCCTTTTCTTCCTCTTGCTTTGCCATAAGGAACAAGCTTGCCTTCTCTGCTTGCATGGAGAACCGGCTTTATCATAAGAAGCGAGCCTACAACTGCTGTTGCCGCACTGAGTCTGCCGCCGCGTTTGAGAAAAAACAGGTCGTCTACCGTAAACCACGAACAAAGGCGGTTCGCCATGTCGTCGGCATACGAGAAAATTTCTTCGGCACGCGCGCCTTCCTGCCATTTTAAGGAAGCGAGATACGCGATAAGTCCCTCTCCCAGCGAAGCACTGCGTGAGTCTACAATATAGATTTTTTGATTGGGAAAGCGCGGTGCAAGTTCGCCCGCGGCAACACATGCGGCGCTATAGGTACCGCTGAGTCCGGAAGAGAGTGCGATATAAACGACATCATTTCCGCTTTCCAAATGCTTTTCAAAGGTATTGACAAATGTGTCTATGCTGACCGCAGAGGTTTTTGCAATTTTTTTATTTTTTAATTTCTGATAGAATTGAGAAACATCAACTTCATAACCCCATTGAGGATTTTCTCCTTCAATGATGACTTCCATCGGAATGATTTCAATATGATGGTCTTTTGCAATATCGCAAGGAAGATCACAGCCGAAATCGGTAATTATCTGACATGGATTCATAAGAGACTCTCTTTCCCGGAATCTGCGGGAAGACTCTCCCGCTGTTCTCCGTGTGCATTCCGCAAAGCGTTTTTCTTTTTTATCGTGAGAACCCGCATGAGAGTTGCAGGAATCATTAATATAACGTACCGGGGCACGGAAAAGGGACGAAAATTCGGAAAATTTTTATGAATTCGGAAAATTTTAATGGAATTTGAAATCAAAGGGACGAACTGTGGTGAGCATTAAACTTTGGACCCGATCCAATTCAAAAGATCCGCAAAAACCTTCTCTCGTCCTTTTTCATTCAGAATTTCATGCCGCATTTCAGGGTAAAGGATTAAGGTTACATCGCGGACGCCGGCGTCTTTCAGTTTTTTGTATATCTTTTTGACTCCGCGTCCGTAAGCGCCGACAGGATCCTCTTCTCCGGAAACAAGAAGAATCGGCATCTCTTTTTTTATGCTCCGAAACCATCGTCCGAGATTGGCTTCTTTTTGAAGCTTTACGAGGTCATGCATGGCAGAAACCGTAAATTGAAATCGGCAATATTCGTCGGCATCATGGGCGGCGAGCATTTTTTCGTCATGGGTCAGCCATGCACAGGGATTATCGCTTCCGGTTCTTCTGTTATAGGTAGAGAAAGCCGCTTTTTCTACCAGTTTGGAGTTATATTTCCCTCCTTTGAAGCACTTTATGAGAGAGGTGAGAAAAAGCCCTATGTCAGAGGCGGGGTTGGGCCCTCCGGTCCCCATCATAATCAGCGCATCAAACTCGTCCGGATATCGTGAGACGGCATTTCTGGCAATGAATGAACCCATGCTATGTCCGAGCAAAACGTGAGGACTGTCCGGAAATTCCCGCATGACGGCGGCGCCGAACGCACGAAGATCTCGGATTACGGTTTTCCAGCCGTCTTGATCGGCAAAATAACCAAATTCACCTTTTCCTGCAGTCGCACCGTGTCCGATATGATCGTGTCCGCAGACTGCAAATCCATGCTCTGCGAGAAAAGTCATAAACGGTTCATAACGACCGATGTGTTCGATCATGCCGTGAGAAATTTGAACAACCGCACGAACCGGCTCTTCCGGCAGATATAGTTTCCCTCGGAGCATATGAATGCCGTCGGTGCTGGGAACTTCTTTTTTCAGAATTTGGACACTCATGATAATACCTTCTTTCAGCTTTCTGTCATTCAAAAAGAACAATACTTTTGGTATGGTTTTGCTGTCCGAAGCGAAAGCGGTCAGGATACTGTTTCGGGATGCCGCGTGTTCCGGAGAGTTTTGTCTTTTTTTAAGGAATCATTTTTTGAACTAAATAGAAGATGTACAAAAAAGCCAGGGGACTGTGCGGGAAAACTTATGTTTCTTTTGCCCAGTTCAGCGAACAGGAAACGGCGCGCTGCCATCCCGAAAGATTCCGGCGCCGTATTTCTTCCGGCATGAGGGGGGCAAAAACTTCGGAGATTGCGATCTGCTTTTCAAGCTCCGCGCGGCTCTCCCATAAGCCGCAGGAAAGACCTGCTAAATATGCTGCACCGAGCGCGGTCGCTTCCGTTTCTTTTGTCCGGATGACCTGAATGTCTGAGATATCTGCTTGGAACTGCATCAGGAAACGGTTGCGGGAGGCGCCGCCGTCCACCTTCAGCGTTTTGGCTTCAGCGCCGGTTGCCCTTTTCATTTCGCAAAGGATATCGTTTGTCTGATAGGCAATAGATTCGAGAGCGGCACGGATGATATGATTGCGTCCGCTACCGCGTGTAAGTCCCACAATGGTTCCGCGTGCATACATATTCCACCAAGGCGCGCCAAGACCGGAAAACGCAGGCACAACATATACACCGCCGTTATCGGAAAGCTTTTCTGCAAAATATTCCGAATCCGCTGAATCACGGATCAGTCCCAGTTCGTCGCGAAGCCAGCCGATCACGGCTCCTCCCACGAAAACGCTGCCTTCGAGAGCGTATTCCGCAGAATGTCCTTTTTCTGAAGCTGCGAGTGTTGTGACAAGTCCGCCTGCGTTGCGGCAAGGCGAGGTTCCGGTATTCATGAGAAGGAAGCATCCGGTTCCGTAAGTATTTTTCACGCTGCCGGCGTGAAAGCATGACTGTCCGAAGAGTGCCGCCTGCTGGTCGCCGGCGTCACCTCGGATCGGAATTTCGGTGCCGAGCAGGGAAAAACTTCCGAAGTTATCTGCGCTTGCTTTGACTTCGGGAAGCATTGCGCGGGGGATATCCAGCAGAGAAAGCAGGGCATCGTCCCAATCAAGGGTATGGATATTAAAAAGCATCGTGCGGGAAGCATTGGTAACATCGGTTGCGTGTACCCGCCCTTCTGTGAGCTTCCAAATAAGCCATGTATCTATGGTCCCGAACAGAAGCTCACCTCGCTTAGCAGATTCTCTTGCTCCTTCTATATTGTCGAGAATCCATTTGAGCTTGGTTCCCGAAAAATAAGCGTCCACCGGAAGTCCTGTTGCTTCTCGGATGTATTTTGCATGTCCTTCACTCTTGAGTGTTTCGCAGATATCGGCTGTTCTGCGGCACTGCCAAACAATTGCGGGGCAAATCGGCTTTCCCGTTTCTTTATTCCATACGACGGTAGTCTCACGCTGGTTGGTAATCCCCGCGGCGGCAATGTCTTTAGGCGAAATTCCGGAAGCGACAACGGCTTCCGTCATGGTAGCAAACTGCGCCGCATAGATTTCGACGGGGTCATGTTCTACCCAGCCGGGTGAGGGATAAAATTGCGTAAACTCCTTTTGCGCTTTTGCCACAATATTTCCGTTTTGGTCAAAAAGAATGGAACGTGTGCTTGTCGTACCTTCATCAAGCGCGAGAATATAGGATTTCATCTGACGAGCGCCTCGCTTTCCTCTTGATTTCATTTTCATTATACAAAAAAATCATGAACAAATAAATATCTTGTCGGACGTTTTTGTGAATTCCGGCACTTTTACGTTAAATTTTTATGAGATGACGGGCAAAAATACCTAAAATATGTAAAATAAAATGTCGGAAAATGTGAAGAATATGTGTTGACTATTTGAACATTTTATTATATAATAGATTTATAATTCAAAAAGGTATGGATTGCGGTTTTTTCGGACAAGCATTTATCTGAAAGAAGTACGCTTTCTTTTTTGCGGATACGGACTCGGTGAAAAGTCTGTTTTTTTATTTCCGTTTTGCAGGAGGCTTTGGCATGGAGCTTTTGGAAAAGCGCATTACACGTGACGGCGTCGTTTTGGAAGGAAATATTCTGAAGGTCGGCAGTTTTCTCAATCAGCAGATTGACGTGGATTTCCTTATGGAACTTGGCGCGGAAATCGCACGCCTTTATGAAAAAGAAAATGTGACAAAAATTCTGACCATCGAAGCATCGGGTATTGCTGTAGCCGTCGCTGCGGCGGTGTATCTGCATGTGCCGGTTGTCTTTGCGAAAAAGAGCAGAAGTGCCAATCAATCCGCAGGCGTATACAGCGCGCGGATTACTTCGTTTACCCATAAAAATACATATGAAGCGACCGTGGCAAGAGAATATCTTTCCGCGGACGACCGCATACTTATCGCCGATGATTTTCTTGCTACCGGAGAGGCAATCTGCGGACTTGTTTCTCTTGTGAAACAATCCGGAGCCACCCTTGCAGGCTGTGCTGTTGCCATTGAAAAAGGTTTTCAGCACGGCGGTGATGTTTTGCGTGAAAAAGGAATCAGAGTAGAATCGCTCGCTATCATTGATGCCATGTCGGCAGACGGTATTGTATACCGTAGATGAAGGAGCGTTTTTTCTTTTGTATGTAACGAAAGTTTACATAAAATATTTTATCAAAAAGGAGACCTATTTCTTATGAAGAAAATTCTGTCACTCGTTCTTGCGGCAGTGATGCTGATTTCCGTTCTGATGCTTGCTTCCTGCGGCGAAACGGAAGAAGCGGACATCACGGTGGGAGCCATCTACATCGGAAGCCAGAATGAAGAGGCCGGATACACCTATGCGCATCATACCGGCATCACAAAGGCAATTAAACAGCTGGAGGATGAAGGCTATACAGTAAAGCTTCTCATTCGTGACAATGTGCCGGAGGAAGACGCGGCGGTAACGGCGGCTATCGATGCGCTGGCAAATCAGGGCACCGACATCATCTTCGGTATCAGCTTCGGATATCTGAATTCATTTAACGAGGCTGCGAATAAAGAGGAATATGCGGATATCATTTTCTCGCATGCGACCGGTTATGCTTCCAATGAGACCAACTTTAATAACTATTTCGGACGTATTTATCAGGCACGTTATCTTTCCGGAATTGCTGCCGGCTTGAAAGCAAAAGAAGTCGGCAAGGGCGACAGCGAAACCTATAATATCGGTTATGTTTCCGCATACGGAACACAGTACGCGGAAACCTGCAGCGGCATCAACGCTTTTACACTCGGTGTTCAGTCGATTCTCGGCGATGAAGCAAAAGTATATGTGAAACAAATTAAAACATGGGGAGACCCCACTCTTGAAAGACAAGCTGCAGAGGCTCTCATCAACACCTATAAGTGTGTTGTAATCTCTCAGCACTGTGACAGCGCGCAGCCGCAGATTGCTGCTGAGGAAGCCGGTGTATTTGGCTGTGGATATAACTCCGATATGACACCGTCTGCTCCGAAAGCACATCTGACTGCTCCGATTTGGAACTGGGATGTTTACTATAAATTCGCGATTGAAACCGCACTGACCGACAGCGCGAACTTTATGGACAAAGTCGGCATTTATTACGGCGGTTTGAAAGAAGGCTTTGTTGATATTTCTCCGCTTTCCGAAAATTGCACAGAGGATACAGCAGCGAAAATTGATGCCGTAAAGAATATGATTCTTTCCGGCGAATGGGATGTTTTCTCCAATGTGAAGCTTTCTTTTGACGAGGAAGGCAAGGTTGTCAAGACCACGGCTGCGATGATGACAAATGACGACAAGGTTGTCATTTCCGAAGACAATGCTTCTTATTATGTTTATGAGAAGGATGAAAACGGCGAGCTCACCGGAAATATGACCGAAATCGGCGGCGCGGATACCATCGACGGCATCATCAAAGGATCCATGAATTATTATGTCGCAGGCGTCACGGACGTGACCGAGTGATAAACGGGAAATTATTCAACTAAGATAAAGGAAAAAAGGAGTTCTTCATGGCAGCTGAATTCGCAGTAGAACTGAGAAATATAACGAAGACGTTCGGCAGTGTGGCTGCCAACAGGAACATCAGCCTTTCTCTGAAGCAGGGCGAGATTCTCGCCCTGCTTGGAGAAAACGGCTCAGGAAAAACGACACTGATGAATATGCTTTCGGGAATTTACCAGCCCGACAGCGGCAGTATTTACATAAACGGAGAAAAAGCGGAGATCGCATCTCCGGAGGATGCCAAAAGATTTGGTATCGGCATGGTGCATCAGCATTTTAAGCTGATTGATGTTTTTTCTGCGGCAGACAATATTTGGCTCGGACGCGAAAACCGCAAATTCGGTTTTCGTGAGAAGCTTGGCGCCGCAACATCAGAGAAAAAGGGAATTCAAAAATTCGGGGCTGCGGCGTCGGTTGTGATACGTGCCGCGGGCTTTTTTGCTTCCGAGCGAATCCTTAGGAAATCACGATATTCAGAAATCGAAAATATCAGCCGTTCATTCGGCTTTGAGATAGATCCAAAGAAAAAAGTATACAATATGGCGGTCAGCGAAAAACAGACGCTGGAGATTATCAAAGTCCTTTATTATGGAGCAAAGGTTATCGTATTGGACGAGCCTACTGCGGTTCTGACCGTGCAGGAAACGGAAAAATTGTTTGATGTCCTTCGAAAAATGAAAGCAGAGGGGCATTCGATCATCATCATTACACATAAATTAAATGAAGTTATGGCGGTCAGCGATCGTGTCGCGGTTCTGCGCAAGGGAGAATATGTTGGTACGGTGGAGACTGCTTCGGCAAATGAACAGATGCTCACAGAACTGATGGTTGGACATCGTGTGAATCTCAATATTGAACGTCCGGTCATTGAAAAAAAGAAGCCTCTTTTGGAAATTCGGAATCTTATCATTGACGGAGATGAAGGCGCTCGCGCCATTGATGATATCAGCTTTTATATCCGGGGCGGCGAAATTCTCGGGGTGGCCGGTATTGCAGGATGCGGACAGAAGGAGCTTTGTGAGGCAATTGCGGGACTGCGCAAAATTAAGAGCGGAGAAATTGTTCATAAGGGAGAAAATATCGTCGGCTTGCCTCCGAAAAAAATTATTGAAAAGGGAATCGCGATGAGCTTTATTCCGGAGGACAGGCTGGGGATGGGACTTGCGCCGTCTCTTTCCATAACGGATAATATGCTGTTGAAAAGTTATAACGACAACAGTCGGTGGAATCCATTTGTCGATCGGCGCCGCGGTCGCGCTGAAGCACAGGAAATTATTTCTGAGCTTGGCATCGTCACCCCTTCGACGGAAACGCCGGTAAGACTGCTTTCGGGAGGAAATGTACAGAAGGTTTTGGTGGGACGCGAAATTAAAACCGGACCGAATGTGATTGTTACGGCTTATCCGGTACGCGGGCTGGATATCAATTCCTCCTATGCGATTTATGATATTCTGAACCGTCAGAAAAAAGACGGGGTAGGAATTTTGTTTGTCGGAGAGGATCTGGATGTGATGCTTGCGCTGTGCGATAAAATTATGGTCTTATGCCACGGCAAAGTAATGGGGATTGTCCATGCGACAAAAACAACAAAAGAGGAATTGGGACTTATGATGACCGGCGTTCTCAATCTTGTACGGGACGACGAGGAAAAGCATACGGGAATCGCGAAGGATACCAATATAAAGGAGCGGCAGTCATGAAAAAATATCACATTGTGAAAAGAGATACGCTGACGGGAAGGCGTAAACTGCTTTATTATCTGATTGCGATTTTTGCCGCGTTGCTTTTGGGTGCGCTACTGCTGCTTATGGTTGGAGTCAATCCTTTCTCTTATTATTTTAAAATGCTGACCATTGGAACGATGACCGACTCCGGCGGCATCAGCAAGCTTGCTTATAAACAAATTGAAAATCTCATTAAGGTTTTTGTTCCACTGGTTTTAACGTCCGTTGCTTTGTCAGTCGCTTTTAAAATGAAATTCTGGAATATCGGCGGGGAAGGACAATTTCTCATGGGAGCGGTAGCTGCCGCATTCATCCCCTTGAAGTTTGGTATTGTAGGAAGTAGCGGGCTTACGCTTCTTCTCATGGCGGTAGCCGCTATGGCGGCAGCTGCCATCTGGGGAGGAGTCATCGCGCTTCTCAAGGTGAGATTCGGAACCAATGAAACACTGATGACGCTGATGTTCAACTACATTGCACTTTATTTTGTCGCTTTGCTTGGCGAAGAAAAAAAAGGCTGGAATGTATTTCTTGATCCGGCGTCCCAGCGTCCCCTGTTCCGAAGCGTTTGGGAAGTGATTGAAATGCCGGCGATTCGAATCGGAAAGTTTTCACTCAGCTGGTCTCTCATTTTTGCGCTTGTGATTTGTGTGCTGATTTATTTCTATTTGAAAAAAACCAAACACGGATATGAAATCTCCATTGTCGGCGACAGTATCGGTACCGCAAAATATGCGGGCATTAAGGTGGGCCGTGTGATCGTCCGCACGATGCTTCTTTCTTCCGCTCTCATTGGTCTTGCCGGATTTTTTAAACTCATGAGCGCGGGACCGCTTTCTACTTCTCTTACCGATAGCGCCGGTTGGACCGGAATTGTCGTTGCGTGGCTTGCGAAGCTGGACACCTTGGGAATTATCGTTACATCGCTTTTGATCAGCATTCTAAGATTTGGTTGCTCTCAGGCAAGTGTTACGTATGGAGCCATTGATTCCAGATTTGCCGATCTTTTGCAGGGAGTTGTGTTGTTTGCCGTACTGGTGGCCGACTTTATTATCCGATTTAAAATCGTAAGAAAAGAGGAGGCGTGATATGGGAATTGAAATTCTGACCGGATTTATTTATAGTCTTATCGTTTATAATATTCCTCTTTTATATGGTACTGTCGGTGAAATTTTTAATGAGAGAACGGGAAGTCTTAACCTTGGCGTAGAGGGAACGATGGCGGTCGGAGCACTATTCGGCTATTTGATCGGCTGTTGGACGAACAGCCTGTTTCTCGGGATTCTGGCCTCCATGATTTTTGCGGGACTTTGCGGACTTTTGTTTGCTTTTTTCACCGTTACGCTTCAGGCGAATCAAAATGTAACGGGCTTAACCATTACGACATTTGGGCTTGGCGTATATTACTTTGTCGGACACGGTGTGAATAAAGGTCTCGGCTGGCCTTCCATGCAGGCGGCTACCAATGTGGCGGCAGGATGGAAGTCGATCCATATTCCGTTCTTATCGGACATCCCATTTTTCGGAAAAGCTTTGTTTTCTCATAATCTCTTTGTCTATCTTGGAATTTTGATTGCCGTTTTATCTTGGTGGTATATGAAATATACAAAGGCAGGACTTCGTATGCGAGCAATCGGAGAAAATCCTGCGGCAGCGGATTCCTGCGGTGTGAATATCAACCGTTACAAATATTTCCATATCATTCTCGGTTCTGCAATCATGGGTATCGGTGGATATTATATGGGACTGAATATCAGCGGCGAATATTTGGCAAGCACGGGATGGATAAACGGCTATGGCTGGATTGCCGTGGCACTTGTCATTTTTGCAAAATGGAATCCGATGCGTGCTATGCTCGGTACGTTTATATTCGGAATCTTCAAAGCACTGGAGGTTTATAACGATTCCATTGTCTATGCGTTTCCGAATGTGTTCGGATGGCTGCACGCAATCCCGCTGAAGGTTTATACGGCACTTCCTTTTATGATAACTGCGGTTGTTCTGTTTATCGGTTCCATCAGAAAGTCGGGAAAAATGAATCGTCCCGCATCCATAGGTGTGAACTATTACAGGGAAGACCGATAAATAATATCATCAACTCATATTGATTATTTGATAAAAATAGGATAAAATAGAGTAAAAGATATTTTGCGTTTTTGCAAAAAAACCATATTGTTTTTCTTTTGAAAAGAAGTTTTTCAGTCGGAAAAACCGAAAAAGTCCTGTCCGTTTTTGAGAATGCCTCAAACTGAAAATGTTCGCAATTTATAAAAATCAATGAAATTATACATCTGACGGAGGAATCTGCAATGAAAATGCAACAGTCAAATATGGCACTGAAAAACAAATATCTTAACAGATGGAAAGGCGGCGCATGGGTTTTACTTCTTGTCGGTATTTTTTCGGTTATCAATATTGTTTTATATGCGCTTAAAAGTGATACGTATTTTCTTTTCACTTCATATCTGCCATATATTCTCGGTATTATCGGCGTAGATTATTTAACAGGGTGGGATAACACTGTGATCAATACCGGAGAAGGAATTTTCCTTTTGTCTATATCGGTGGTTATCATTATCCTGTATTTTGTCTGCTGGTATTTTTCAAGAAAGAAAATAGGATTTTTAATTGGCGGTCTTGTATTTTTTGTAATGGATACGGTATTGATGACTTATTTCATGGTCATGAGCCCCGAACCGGAATGGTTTGTAAGAGATTGCATATTCCATTTGCTGATTATCGCAGAACTTGCCATAGGAATTCATGCGGCGTTTAAGCTGAAAAAACTTCCCGATGATCCGCTGCCAACTCCGGAAGACGGGTTGTCCGGACAGGAACAAGGGGATGTTTTTCCTCAATCTAAAGAGGAACAGCCGGGTATATCCGATGAGTTCAAATCGTAAATAAAAACGGAATAATTTTGTGAGCTTTTCGTTTTTTGCAGAGGCGAAGACGGAGGCGGAAGATACATGTTTTCTCTTTGCTTGCAGACAGCATATTTCCGAGAGCACAAAGAGTAAAAGCGTGATAAAACAGCGCAGTGAATGCGCTGTTTTATTTATGCATTGTCATACAGGAAAGCGACATTGATTTTTCTCGAAAAATAAGAACCGAGAGATGAGTATGCAGTTCATCTCTCGGTTTTTCACCAAAAAAGAATAAAATCTTTCTTTTGCCTTGGAATCATTTCCTTTATAAAAGACATCCTTTTGTGGCAGATTATTTTTTTTCACAGGTGTAGGTCAGCGGAACGCCATAAACTTTTTCATATACGGTTCGGCATGCGTCAAAAGCAGCATTTTTCAGATAATCTGTATTTTCCTTTTTTTCAAGTTCTGCTTTGGGATAGATAGGCGGCAGGATATGCAGTGTGAAAGAAACTTCCGGGATTCCCTCAACGTCGCAGGAATCGCGTTCGGAAAACGTAATAAACTGCGGCACGACAGGCACATGATATTTTGCGGCGATGGAAAATGCGCCGTCTTTGAACGGACGGACCTTCTGATAATGCCACCACATGGACGCTTCCGGATAGATCAAAAGAAACGCTTTTTTTCGGGTCAGGACATCTTCCACGGTTTGATTGAACACGCGTGTGCCACGAAGCGTCGTATTCAGCGGGAGCATGTCACCTGCCCTCATCATTTCACCAAGGAACCCTTTCATATTATTAAAAGGCGCCGCAACTGTATAGACACGATGACCGCGCGCGCCATACTTCACGGCAAGGCAGTCGAATTTTGCCACGTGATTGCAGGTGAGCACGGCGGCGTGCAGTCCCCTCAGATTTTCTCTGCCCAAAACCTTTGTGTGCATCACACATCTGTTTTGATACCATGTATAAGGTCGGACAATGAAAAATTTTTCCAAGCCGTATTTTACCCGTTCCGGGACAGTGCGTCGATTCGGATAATGATAGTCCTCCGTTACCGGTAGAATCAGTTCTTCCGGAATCGGATCTACATGAGAATCAAAAATCCCGTTTCGCTCGCTTTCTTCCATGGCGGTGATGACTTCTTGTCTTGTCATGTATTTACCTCTTTCAAATAGGGTTATAAGACGGAAACTTGTGCTTCTTCTGTTTCGGAAACTTCTGCAAGATCCGATTCCGATTCCACACGTTCAATTACTTCCCACCCGCGGGATTCCTTGCGGAACAGAAGAGCGTCTCCGACAATTCGGATATATTCCATATAAAACAGCGGATGTACAAACAGCAGCGTCAATTTACGGGAAAAAGAATGCGGAAGATTTTTTCCCTCGACAATCAGCGCGCATGCGGTCATGAGGAAAAAAGACAGATAAATCGCACCGAACCCCGCGAGGGCAGGAATCAGCATACGGAAAGCAAGTGGGCTTCCGGCAAGCATCATAAAAAGGGAAGCGCATCCGAACAGAAGAAAATAGAGAGTACAAATCCCCATATATAAATAGGTGAGGCCGAGTGCCGTCGTGTAATATCGGTTTTTAAGGGAACCGCCTTGACGCAGTTTCTTTCGATACAGCCGTCTGGACGCGACCACCCCACGCATCCAGCGGCGGCGCCGCTTGTTGGTCATACCGTGCAGAGGAGATTCTTCCACGTAGCATTTTGCATAGGAGGTATAATAGGTGGTATATCCGGAGGCGGCACAGTCATACATAAGTTCAATATCTTCAGTGAGCGTTTCACGGTATGGCCAGCCGCCTAGTTTTTCAATCAGGGTGCCACGCAGCAAAAGTCCTGTGCCGACTGTCATGCAGGTGATGGCATGATCGGATTTGAAGCGATTGCCCATATCGTCGATGAGAGTCCAGATAAGACCGTTGCAATCTGACCATATGCTGCTTGTGCCTTTTTTCTCCGGCAGGTGGTTTTTAACAAGCTTTTTCGCGCAGATGACGTCGGCACCGCTTGCCATTGCGTCGTTCATACGGGAAAGAAAATCAGGTGCGAGCGCACAGTCCGCGTCGATGATAAGATAAGCGTCATATTTTTCGCCACCAGAAAGAATGGCTTTCAGCGCGCCGTCAAGCGCGTCGCCTTTGCAGGTTTGTTCCGTTACTACATGAATGAAGAAACCTTCTTTTTTGGCCATTGCGATGGTTGGATCGTCCGGTTCCTTTACAATGACATGTACATCGAAAAATGAGGGATCATAATCCTGTTTTTCAATAGAACGAAACAAATCTCCGATGGCAAGGCTTTCGTTGCGTGCCGGAACAAGAAGAGCAAAACGGCTTTTTTCATTGTTTTTCAGACGCTTCTGCGGCAGCATTGCGCCAAACCAGCCGAAAATTCTTGGCAAATAGAGAAAAACGAAACCGATGGTGATCCACATCAGAAACGTTAAGGAAAATTCAATGATTTTTTCCATAGAGACCTCCTGTTTACGCCGTATAGGCGGTTTTGGGGTTGTATTTATCGGAGAGAGAACTCGGCATTTTGTACGTTCTCCCATTCCTGCATCTTTTCTTGGTATTGAAAAAGCACGTCATCAAATTCGTAGGTGTGATATACGGTGTGAAGACGTTCGATTTCCCATGGCTTTACATTGACCGTATGATAAAACGGAAGCCACCGGATGGATTTGGAAAAGTGGCGGATGACGGTATCTCTGCGCATTCGCCGCTGTTCGTTAAAGCCTCGCGGCAGGAAACATTTTTTCTTTGAAAGGCGATTGATGGCATCCTGATCCGGAAAAGGCAGCTTTTTTTCCGCAACAAGCATCCTTGCTTTCCTAAAAAAAGCAGTCTCTTTGATTTTTTCAAGATCCAGCAGAAGTACGCCTGCGTTGATGTAACGCGGATGAATAAAGACTTTCCCAAGGTAATCCAGCGCACCGGCATATTCACAGCCTTTCATGTCATATTCGAAAAGAGGACGGATATCTCCGAGAGCGGCGGTATCGGTATCGAGATACAGAACGCGGCGTGGCAAGGGCAGCAAATCGGAAAAAAGCCGAAGCAGCGTATAAGGGGTATAAACGCTGTTAAGATTAGGACTTTCATTCATTTCAGCAAGGAAAAGCTCGCGGACATCATGACGTGTAACTTGGCTTTCGGGGTTCTTTTCCCGGAGAATTTGCTCTAAAAATGTCCGGTGTTTCTCGGTCAGCGGACGGAATGCAGGATTTTTTTCAGTGAGATCCATGGTCAGAAGATGGACATCGAGCGGTTCACTTGTATGCATGGCAACGGAGAGCAGGGAAATAAGAAGTCCCGGAAAGACTTTATCGTTGCCGCAGTACAGAAGAGAAGTCATACAGGTTCTTTCTCCTTTCCTGTATCGGCTTGTGAATTCCGATATTCATAAGTATAGAACGCATAGTTATCCGGATGATTTGCCCGTGCGCACATGGCGTCATAGGCTTGATTTCTTAGGTCATCTTGCTTTTGCCGGATCGTTTCGCCGCGGGCAGTGAAAGGACCATCCACATAAGCAATGATTCTGGGCTTTCCTGATTTTGAGCGGCGGTAGGTTACGGTAAATGTGAAAACCGGAGCGCCGTCCAGCGCCGGATAACGGAACGAAGTTGCGGGAAACGGCCGGATACCGGTATAATACGGCCAGATATGCGCTTCCGGATAAATGACGACACAGTGTCTATCCGAAATTCGTTTTTGAATGGTTTCGGAAAATGGCTTATACCCGGAAAGCACAGTCGGCGTTGGAATGGCTCCCATCATCATAAGAAGATTTTTCGTACCTTTTAGCGCGATGTTATCGGGATTTACAATGACGTATGCGTCCTTCGGATAAGCGACCATATTGTGAATAAACGCGTCTCCCGGAATTTGAGTGTGGTTTCCGTAAAGATAAAACCCGTTTTTCCGAAAGGCTTTCCATTTTTCTTTCCCTACAATTTTCAGGCGAAATCGAATCCGGCAGTAAAGGTGAGCAAACGGAATCATGACGATGCGATAGACGAAAAAAGCGGCGGCGCGCCATAAAGGGCTTTTTCGGATATACGGAAATTTTTCGTCAATTCTGATTTTTCTGCGCGGCCCTACGCCGGAAAATTCGTCGTTTATGGGATCGGTATAATAAATGATTTTGCGTTTCACGAAATCCTCCACGCAGTCAAAGCGGATTTGCATTCAAAATTTTCTGGATTCATTATATTTTCCCAGAGAGAATTTTAACAGGACTTTTCAAAAATTCTTGGTATAAAGATGAAAGAAAAATTTCTCGAACTCTACAAACCTTAGAAAATGGACTCTACAAATTGTAGAATTTGAGAATATTGCTGTAAAATGGTTGATTTTCGATCATTTTTTTGATAAAATAAAAAAGTGGCGAAATATGACTCTTTGTAATTCTGTTTCGCTTTGGTTATCGTTGAATATCCTCCGAGATGAGGATGACTTGCCGATCATGGAAAAAATCGCAGTTGCAAATATAGGGAGACCGATATGAAAGATGTAAAACCAATTGTTGCGGAAAATCTTGCCGCATTAAGGAAAAAACGTGGGATGACACAGGCGGAGCTGGCTGAGCGTCTCGATTATTCCGACAAGGCCATTTCGAGATGGGAGCATGGAGATACGCTTCCTGATATGAATGTTCTTTGTGAACTTTGCGAGTTTTACGGTATCACGCTTGACTATCTGACCGAGAAACATGACGCGGAGGAAGAACAGATAGCGCCATCGAAGGCGCAAAAGGGAAATGAAACCAAGATTGCCATGTGTGCATTGGCGGTTTCCATTGTCTGGCTGTTGGCAACTGTGGTTTTTGTATATTCTAATTTAATCAACGGTGCCAGCTATTGGAAGGCATTTGTTTGGGCGGTTCCAGCCTCCTGTTTTGTGATTTTACGCATGACACGTACTTACCGCAATTCCATTTTTTCAATTGGAATCAGTTCTGCTCTGATATGGACATTGCTTGCGGCAATCTACGTGCAGTTTCTGAAATACAATATCTGGCTTATTTTTGTTACCGGGGTGCCGGCACAAGTTATTATTTATCTTTGGTATAATATCAAAAAAGCTTCCCGATAAAACCATTCGCACCTATGAGAAATCAGAACGGGCGACACGGATATTTCTTGATATTTTTTGTGCGAGTGTTTTCTGGGGAAATGTTTGCCGACGGTATTTAGGAACTGTTATCAAGTCATAGAAGCGAGAGGACAGGGATTTTCTATCAAAAGAGAATTTTGTTATCAGTAAAAAATGATTGGTATCATCCATTGTTTTTCTGAAGATTTAAGCTCTTGAATGAAAAAACAGCATCCGCCATTTTTCAAAATGGCGGATGCTGTTTTATAGAGAAATTTTTCTGTCCTTATAATAATATATGTTATCCCTTTCCCCGATCTCTCTGAGTATTTTACACGGATTCCCGACAGCGACGACATTTGCCGGAATATCCTTTGTCACAACGCTTCCGGCACCGATGACGGTATTTTTTCCGATGGTAACACCGGGCAAAACGATGGTTCCGGCGCCGATCCAGACATTGTTTCCTATCCGGATCGGAATATTGAACTGCATACCCTCCTGTCTCAACTGGGGCATGATGGGATGTCCGGCGGTGGCAAGCGTTACATTCGGACCGAACATGACATGATTTCCGATAAAAATATCACCGTCATCCACAAGCGTCAGATTGAAGTTTGCATAAACATGATGTCCGAGATGGGTGTGACAACCCCAATTTGCATGAAGGGGAGGTTCAATATAACAGTCGTTTCCGATTTCGGCAAGAAGACGGCGCAGAATTTCGGTGCGCTTTTGAAGCTCGGAAGGCCTTGTTGTATTGAAATCATACAAAATTTCAAGACATTGCCGCTGCCTTTCGAGGAGCGCGTCGTCAGATGGCAGATAGAGGTCACCGTCTTGCATTTTTTCTGCGATTGTCATGCGTGTTTATCCTTTCTTTTTTACTGCAGCACAAAAGGCCTTTTTTTAAAAAACGAAGATCTTGTTTTAAGCTTGATTTCGATGGTAAACGGATAATGAAAATCATAGCTTTGCGGGAAGAAATGAAAGCTTTATAAGGCGTTGATATAATTGACGGCGGCAAGTCCGGCGACGGCTCCGTCTCCGACGGCGGTCGTAAGCTGACGAACCGCTTTTTTGCGGCAGTCACCGGCGACGAAAATACCCGGAGTTGCTGTGGAACAGTCCTCTCCGGCATCTGCATAACCCGCATTGTCCAGGGTAATGAGCCCTGCAAAGGGAGCGTTTTGCGGTTCCTGTCCGACAGCGATAAATAGTCCGTCAAGCGCTATCTGCGTGTGTTCTCCGGTCAGCTTATTTTTGACAAGAATTCCTGATAATTTTTGTTCGCCTTCTAATTTTTCAATCACAGAATTCAGTACAAATTCCACATTGTCTCTTGCTCTTAAGATGGATTCCAGATGTGCTTCTCCGCGTAAGGTGTCGCGGCGGTGAATCAGATATACATGGCGGCAGCGTTCTGAAAGGAAAATCGCATCCTGAAGAGCGGCGTCTCCTCCCCCTGCGACCGCAACGGTCTTTCCTTTGAAAAAAGCGCCATCACATACCGCGCAGTAGGAAATCCCGGAGCCGGTCAATTCCTCTTCCCGTTCCAGTCCGAGATGGCGGTGACGGGAACCTGAGGCGATAATAACACTTTTGCACTCGTAATTTCCACTGTCAGTGACAACGGTTTTAACGGGTCCGTCGAGAATTCCGGTGACCGCTGCAAATTCAATTTCGGCGCCGAGCGCGGTTGCTTGATCGATTAAATGCTCAGCGAACTCATTTCCGCTGATCTGTTTGAATCCGGGGTAGTTTTCTACGCTTGGGGAATACGTAATCTGTCCCCCGAACAGTTCTTTTTCAAAAATCAGCACACTTTTTCCTGCACGCAAGGCGTAAATTGCCGCGGTCAGTCCCGCGGGGCCGGCTCCGATCACGATGATATCTTTCATATATAAAACTCCGTTCTGCCGGGATATGACCGGCAATCATAGTATGAAAAATCACACGGCAGCCTATCCGCCGCTGTGTGATTTTTCTGAGGATTTATGAAGAGGGGGATTTAAGCAATTTCACGGCGCGTATCGATATAAGCTTTGATTTCAGGTACGCCGATATAGACCTCCGTACAGCCGTTGCCTTCTATCACCATTGTCGGCGCCTGCTTGATATCGTATTTGCTTACAAGATCGATTCTTTCTTCTGCCAAAACTTTGGTATAGGAAATTCCGGCTTTATCGAGCATGGCTGCCGCGACCTTACAGTTTGGACATGTCCGTGTTGTCACGAGTGTGATAACAGGAGATGCTTTACGTTCGTGTTTCAGTCGGGAGGTACCGATGTCATAAAGCTTGCGGTCTTTGAATTCTTTTGCTTTTCCGTCGTTCCAGTTCTGGACGGGACGGTAATAGCCTGTAATTCTGCTGTAAACTTCCGTTGCCTCTCCGCATTCGGGACAAACGAACTGTTCGCCCGTAAGATAGCCGTGATTTTTGCAGACGGAATACGTCGGGGAAATGGTGTAATAGGGAAGCTTATAATTCTCCGCAATCTTGCGTACGAGCGTTGCCGCCGCTTTCCAATCGGGCATTTTTTCACCTAAAAATGCATGGAATACCGTTCCGGAAGTATAAAGCGTTTGGATTTCGTCTTGAACGTCAAGCGCTTCAAAAATATCGGCAGTATAACCGACAGGGAGATGTGAGCTGTTGGTGTAATAAGGGGTTCCGCCGTCCTTTGATGAGGCGGTGATGATATCGGGATATTGTTTCACATCGTGTTTGGCAAGCCGATATGCCGTAGATTCTGCTGGGGTTGCCTCCAGATTATAAAGATCGCCGTACTGCTCCTGATAATCAGAAAGACGCTCGCGCATATGGTTTAAAACATTTTTCGTGAATTCCTGTGTTTCCGGATGTGTCATGTCTTTGCGCAGCCATTTTGCATTGAGTCCTGCTTCATTCATGCCGACAAGACCGATGGTGGAAAAGTGATTGTCAAATGTTCCGAGATAGCGCTTGGTATAAGGGTACAATCCTTCTTCCATGAGTTTTGTAATGACGGTACGTTTGGTTTTCAATGACCGTGCGGAAATATCCATCATTTTATCGAGGCGGCGGTAAAAATCTGCTTCATCCTTGGCTAGATAAGCAATTCTCGGCATGTTGATGGTGACAACGCCGATGGATCCTGTGCTTTCGCCGGAGCCGAAGAAACCGCCGGATTTCTTGCGCAGCTCGCGCAGGTCGAGCCGCAAACGGCAGCACATACTGCGCACGTCAGAAGGCTGCATATCGCTGTTAATATAGTTTGAAAAATACGGAGTACCGTATTTTGCGGTCATTTCAAAGAGCAGTTTATTGTTTTCGGTTTCCGACCAGTCAAAGTCACGTGTGATGGAATAGGTCGGAATCGGATACTGGAAACCACGTCCGTTGGCGTCGCCTTCAATCATCGTCTCGATGAATGCCCGGTTGACCATATCCATTTCCGTTTTGCAGTCCTTGTATTTGAACGGCATTTCTTTTCCGCCGACAATAGCGTACTGCTCAGCAAGGTCAGCGGGGACAGTCCAGTCAAGCGTGATGTTGGAGAAAGGCGCCTGCGTGCCCCAGCGGCTCGGTGTATTTACGCCGAAAATGAAAGATTCAATGCATTTTTTAACCTCACGGTAGGAAAGATTATCTGCTTTGACAAACGGCGCAAGATATGTGTCAAAAGAGGAAAACGCCTGCGCACCCGCCCATTCGTTCTGCATGATACCAAGGAAGTTGACCATCTGATTGCAGAGCGTTGCAAGATGACTTGCCGGAGAAGAAGTGATTTTGCCGGGAACACCGCCGAGTCCCTCCTGAATGAGCTGGCGAAGAGACCATCCGGCGCAATAACCGGTGAGCATGGAAAGATCGTGAAGATGAATATCCGCGTTCCGGTGCGCATTTGCGATTTCGTCGTCATAAATTTCGGAAAGCCAGTAGTTTGCCGTAATGGCGCCGGAATTGGAAAGAATCAATCCTCCGACAGAATATGTGACGGTGGAATTCTCTTTTACACGCCAGTCGGAAGCCTTTACATACTGATCCATCAGCTCTTTGTAATCGAGCATTGTGGATTTCATATTACGGAGTTTTTCCCGCTGTCTGCGGTAGAGGATATATGCTTTCGCAACATCGGCGTAATCGGCTTTGATGAGAACAGCCTCTACGCTGTCCTGGATATCTTCCACGGCAATCAGACCGTCTTTGATTTTCGGCTCGAAGTCTGCCGTTACCTTCAGTGCGAGAAAATCGATGGTGTCGGAATTGTAATCTCTTTCACACGCTTCAAACGCCTGTGTGATGGCGTGGCTGATTTTAGAGAGATCGAAGTCAACGATCTTATTGTCTCTTTTCCTTGTCTTATACATGTTAAGGCTTCCTTTCGTGCTTGAAAATCAGACGGACAGAGGGAGATATGCCGTTCTGTGACTACCCAACATCATATCACCAAAGAAACAGTTTGTCAATAGAAAACCACAAAATATAGTGCGCATTTTGAGGATATAACACAATATGTAGCAATATGCACAAAGAATATAGTGAAAATTCGGCATTCTTCCGCACAAGATTTCTGACAGGCACTTTTTAAGCTGAAATATTTTTGGGATGTGAAAAGGGGAAAATTGCTTTGTCTGCCATAAAAAGAACGGCAGGAAGCTTCCTGCCGTTTTATAGGGAAAATTTCTTAATATATTAGGAAAATTTATACACTATATATTTCATGAAAAATTATATGCCGCGAAGTTCGGCTTCGGGAATCACGGTGCGTACATCGTCTAACAGGTTTTCCATTTCTTTTTTGGTGTATCCGGTGACATGTGCAGAGAGCAAATCTCCGGAATCGGAAAAGCTTTGAAGAAAATACCGTTTGCAGCCTGCAATCCATCGTGCGGCTTCCAAAAGGCTCTCTTTTGTGTGGAATTCCCTCGTTACCGTGGTTCGGAATTCATAAGGAACAGCGTTTGTCAAAAGAAACCGGACACTTTCCTCCACTCCGGAGAGATCAAAATCTGGGATCCCGATGGTTTCGGCATATTTGGCTTTTGAATTTTTGATATCCATTGCGACGTAATCAAGAAGTCCCTCTTTTACCAGCGCTTTCAGCTTATCCGGAAAGCTTCCGTTGGTATCCAGTTTGACGGCAAAGCCTTTTTCCCTGATTTTGATGATCCATTCGGCAATGCTGTCATGAAGCAAAGGCTCTCCTCCTGTGATACAGACCCCGTCGAGCACCCCTTTCCGCTTTTGTAAAAATGAGAAGAATTCTTCCGTTTCGATTTTTCCAGCGGAAGCGGGATCAAGTACCAGTGAAGCATTATGACAGAAAGGGCATCGGAAATTACATCCTCCGGTAAAAACCGTACAGGCGATTTTGCCTGGATAATCAAGGAGCGTGAGTTTTTGCAGTCCGTATATGTTCATTGTTTTTTTCCATTTCCGCGCAGAATATGCGCTTTTGAGCGGTCTGCCGTTTCAGTAGAGCGGGTACAGCCGACACAAAAATATAAATTTTCATAAGTCTATTATATACGGAAAATTTAACTTTTCAAGTGTATAAATGATGCTTCAAATATTGAGCTTATTATGGAACTATTCACGAATTTTACGAAATTTGACAAAATGTTCGAAAAAAAGCGTTACTTTTTTCTTGTTTTTTCGATTATTCTTATGACGCGCCTATTTTATCTTTTTAAATTCAACGATCGTTTTAGAGAGAATTTCTTTTTGAGTGATTGTCAAAGACGCCCAATCAGAAAAGAATTGCTTTTGTTCATCTGTAAGTAGAACTGCTTCGGATCCGTCCCAGAAAAATTGAGATAATGTAATACCAAAGCCATCACAAAGCGTTTTGACCGTAGACATAGTTGGGGTGGTGGAACGTTTAATCATATTGGATAATGTCGAGTTTGGGAGCCCTGTTTCTTTTGCCAGACGGTACATTGTCCAGCCCCTTTCGTTCATAAGCTGAATAATTCGAGATTTGATTTCCATAATGAATCCTCCTTTTTATGATTATTTATGGTTATATTATAGTGCTAAATTTTTCACTATCATAGTTTTAATAAGGAGATAAATTATGACATCTTTCTGAATTATCCGAATAGAAAAAACAATTTAAAGTATTTTTAAAGAAAATCTTCCATTTTCGACATTTTATGATATAATATAACAAACAAGTGAAAAATGGAGGGCAAGGGGAGTGTTATTTACGATTCTGCCGACAGTTGAAGATAACGATGACCGTAGGATTGCCGTGAAAATTTACAAACGTTATTCTTCCAAAATGGAAAGATATGCAAATTCTATTTTAAAAAATAAACATGATGCCGAGGATGCCGTCCAAGAAACGATAATCAAAATTATGAAAAACGCTAAGCGTTTTATATCACTTTCGGAATATGAAACCGAAAAACTTGCGATGGTCTATCTCAGAAATGTTGCCATCACGATTTACCGTCAGAACAAGAGACAGGATGAGCAGAGTATTTCTTTCGATGATGCGGAAGACAATATACTTGCGCAGGAGGATGTGTGGGAGCATATCATGCGCAAAGAACTGACAGAAATACTGAACAAGACGATTGATAAAATACCGAAAGATTATCGCGATTTTTTGATCCTGTTTTATAATTATGGTCATACGCTCGCGGAAATCGGTGAGATCTTTGGGATAACAGAGAACAACGCCAAGATGAAATTGATGAGGGCGCGAAAAGCATTAAGGAAGAAATGGAGGGAAGAGAACAATGAAGATTCTGGACGAGAAGATGTTTGAGCGTGCTTTGGCGCGTGCTTGTGAAGAAGATCTGGAACGTGAACTTGCGGAATTGGACAAGGTTGACATTGAAAAAGAAGTTCATTTTTCGCGTAGACATAAACGTATTATGAAATATATTTTGGCTCATGGATGCAAGCCACCTCCCCGCGTTGTTACGTTCCGTATGGTGATGAGAAAGATATCCGCCTGCTTTGCGATTGTGATGGCTCTTTCCTTGTGCAGTTGTGTTTGCTTTCCTGCCGTCCGCGCAGGAGTCGCCGAGTTTATCGTCGCAGTTTATGATGATTATCTCGGTATTGGCGACGGCGGAGATTCTGTGGTTACCCATGCAATGGAGCATCATGCGCCGACCTATATTCCGGAGGGGTATGAATTATGTGACGATGAATCAACAATTTATCAAGGAGTAAAATACTATCAGGACGAAGATGGTAGAAAAATAATTTATTTTCAGCGATTTAATAGATATGCTACTTTATACTTCGATTCGGAAGGGGCGATGTTATCCGATGTCTTTGTGGATGAATATAAAGGAAAATATCTTGAGTATACGGAAGAAGAGAAAGAGGGAGATGTTATTATGTGGACAGATGGATACTATACCTATTACATCATGGGAGAGCTTTCATATGAAGAGTTGAAAGCCATGGCGGAAAGCGTTTCATAAAAATATTATAGAAATTACTCCTGATTTGTGCAAATTTGACGAAATTGTGAATTTTGAAAATTTTTTTGAAAAAAAGTGTTACCTTTTTCCCTTTTTTCAAGTTATTCTCTATGAAAGCACAAAGAAAGGAGGGATACCGTGAGACATAAACGAATACGAATGCTTGCGCTTATTTTGTGCGTCTCGATGATTTTCGCGTTCCAAATTCACGCGGAAAATCCGGGAGATTCGGGAATTATGCCGCTTTGGGATTATGCGGGAGGAGCTGGATGTGATATTTTTTTCACAGAGTTTGAAATTGGCATAGCAGATGCTTACATAACATCACGATATAGTGGTGGTATTGCCTATGGCAAGCTTACACTCTACCGCGTTGGCAACTGGCTCACCGGGGACACATTGGTCAATTTCTGGGAAAAGGCAGATTATGATGGAATTTTCTTCAGTGAGACCTTTATTCCTGACGACGGAAAGAAGTACAAGTTGGTTCTCGAAGGAACGGTTACCTATGATGGACATACGGAGCCGGTTTATTTAGAGGACATTGAAACATATCATTCCGGTTCCTGACTTTCTTTGGACACTCAGACCTGACAATATGAGTTTTTGCCTTCTGTAAAGAAAAAATCTCCGAAAACTCAATACTTGTGTGATCGGAGATTTTTTCATCCCTTATAACAATTATGGAAAAATGACATGTTAAATTATTTAATTACATAATATCTCATAAAAACCAGTAAAAACAAAATTGATTCAAAAATAAAATCATTTTAATTGGAAAGGAATTATAAATTATGACTCATTGTAAAGTTATCAGCGGAACATATTTTGACGAGGACAACGGAGAATATCAATCTTATGGAATTGTTGTGGATAACGGCACAGAAAAAATTGTGGTAGAGGATATTTCAGTTGTTCGGGAGGAAGTAGAAGAACTTGCCGATCGGATTGTGCAAAATGGATTATCCGTTTACCATGTAGACGGTTATATCGACGACTGGTTTAGTGAGGTATACGGTATCGTTTGACAAAGTTTGACACATGTTATTTTTTCTGAGGATGGGATGAAAAACGCTGCAATTATATGATTTTTTTGTGGAAAATGAGAAAAGCCGGAAAACAGTTGTTTCGCAAGCTGTTTTCCGGTTTTTCATGAAAAGATTTTTATCCGCGTTTATAAACGACGGATACGTTGCATTCTATTCCGATTTGCTGTCCGCTTCCCATGCAGCCGGAGCCGTTACAGGTCTGATAACAGCCGAAATCCGTGATTTCCGACAGCTTCAAAGTAAGCCCGAGTGCGGCTGCTTTCCCTTGGGCATCTTGAACGGCGAGCCGAAGAGCTTCCTGCTCGTAAGGCTTTTTGTCTTTTACCGAATACCAGACACCGTTTATCCCGGTCACTCCGCTGTCAATCATGGATTGCGTCAGTTCCGGAATTCCTTCCATGTCTTCTGTTGTCAGAGAGAAGCAGCGTGATACCGTTACCCTTCCGGAAGACGGATCCTCATAAGAAAAATAAGATTCTTCCGAAATCTGAGAACCGATATCAAGCGCTTTCAGCGACGTAAGAATCGCGTCATTTTGCATTTTTGCGGCGGATTCTTTCTTTGCATGGGTTTCGATGCAGAAATGGATGACGGCAACGTCTGCCGGAACCACCACCGAACCTTTACCCGAGACAGTAACGGTGTCGGCTTCGTTGTAATCGGCAATGACGGCCGTACTAAAGCAAAACATGCAGACAAGAACAAATATGCCTGCGCGAATGAGTGATTTTTTCATAGAACAACCTCCTTTGCCATTAGGTTAACCATGGAAAGGCAGAATTATGAAAGAATCGAAAATATTTTCATAGGATGTGAAGAACATCCATAGGAGAGAGGAGTTTCCTTCAAGAATAGAAATATTGTAAAAAGGTTCTATCAAATTAGAAAAATAATGTCTGTGCATTCTTAGCAGAAAAATTTTGTATTGCTTTAAAAAACATAAAAATAATATCGAGGGAAAAGAAGGTGTTTGTCACAAAGGTTGTGGCATGAGCTGGAAGATAATCCCCCGTATCAATTTTTTATGAATATTGCATTATTTTTGGTTCTTTTGTTGACTTTTTTTGTGCGTTATTATAAAATAAAAGAGGGATAATTATG
>OODJ01000228.1_pt1 | contig 64665 bp, 56 predicted proteins | sample 1671611 | NCBI WGS metagenome assembly OODJ01 (sample SAMN06348174, study PRJEB24527) | human gut metagenome | biome: human gut; feature: ankylosing spondylitis patient; material: feces | host: Homo sapiens | place: China | collected 2015-10 | reverse complement strand
CGGGCCCCCGTCAATTCCTTTGAGTTTCACCGTTGCCGGCGTACTCCCCAGGTGGGATGCTTAATGCTTTCGCTTGGCCGCTGACCTGTTCAGACCAACAGCGGGCATCCATCGTTTACCGTGCGGACTACCAGGGTATCTAATCCTGTTCGATACCCGCACTTTCGAGCTTCAGCGTCAGTTGCGCTCCAGTGAGCTGCCTTCGCAATCGGAGTTCTTCGTGATATCTAAGCATTTCACCGCTACACCACGAATTCCGCCCACTTTGTGCGTACTCAAGGAAACCAGTTCGCGCTGCAGTGCAGACGTTGAGCGTCTACATTTCACAACACGCTTAATCTCCGGCCTACGCTCCCTTTAAACCCAATAAATCCGGATAACGCCCGGACCTTCCGTATTACCGCGGCTGCTGGCACGGAATTAGCCGGTCCTTATTCATAAGGTACATGCAAAAAGTCTCACGAGACTCACTTTATTCCCTTATAAAAGCAGTTTACAACCCATAGGGCCGTCTTCCTGCACGCTACTTGGCTGGTTCAGACTCTCGTCCATTGACCAATATTCCTCACTGCTGCCTCCCGTAGGAGTTTGGACCGTGTCTCAGTTCCAATGTGGGGGACCTTCCTCTCAGAACCCCTACTGATCGTCGCCTTGGTGGGCCGTTACCCCGCCAACAAGCTAATCAGACGCATCCCCATCCATCACCGATAAATCTTTAATCTCTTTCAGATGTCTTCTAGAGACGTCATTGGGTATTAGTCTTACTTTCGCAAGGTTATCCCCAAGTGGTGGGCAGGTTGGATACGCGTTACTCACCCGTGCGCCGGTCGACGCCTATCGGAAGCAAGCTTCCAATATCGTTTCCCCTCGACTTGCATGTGTTAAGCCTGTAGCTAGCGTTCATCCTGAGCCAGGATCAAACTCTCCATTGTAAAATATCATTTTTACTTCATTTCTTCCGAAGAAGAAAGTCGGTGTTTGTTGTCTGTACTTAGGACGAATATCCTTTTTCGTTTATTGAAGCTTAGTAAACCTGACTTGTCAATTGCTTGACGGTTCGTTTCTTTTACCCAGTCAACTTTCTTATTTCTAAGAAGTTAACCGCTTCTTGTACTACTTGTCTGTTTATGTAAAATCTTTCAAAGAACTCTTTCTTTATCGCTTTGAGTAATGCTTGATTTCTCAAAAGCGAGTGCAAAAGTACTAACTATTTTCGAAACAGCCAAATCTTTTCGCAAAAAAGTTTAGATTTTAGTATGTTTTTAACACTTATAAAGACTTACTAGAGCTTTTCTTACCACTACACTTTATTTTATACATGCACACGCCTGCCTGCATGTGCGGGCGCACAACCGCAAGCGCATTAATAATATTGTACTCATATTCCAAGACCGAAAAGAAATCAGGATTCAACTAGAAAAGTATTATCCGGAGAATATATCTATCAAAGAAGAATATTACTATACGAAGAAGAATATTATCGAAGAAAAGGGAGAAACTCAGAAAAACATTTTGCCAATTAAAAAAAATATAGTACCTTTGCACACGTTTTAACGGATAACAAGATTAATTACATATATTTTAAAACTTTCAAATGAAGGCATTAGCAATTAAGTCGAGTTTGTTTTCCTGTTTAAAGACATACAACAAGAAAACATTCATGTCTGACCTCATGGCAGGTATCATCGTTGGTATCGTAGCCCTGCCTCTGGCCATCGCATTCGGTATCGCTTCTGGCGTGACCCCTGAAAAGGGTATCATCACCGCCATTGTAGCAGGTCTCATCATCTCCATCTTCGGTGGAAGCAAAGTGCAGATTGGTGGTCCTACGGGAGCATTCATCGTTATCATCTATGGCATTATCCAGAAATATGGCATGGAAGGTTTGACGATAGCGACACTGATGGCTGGTCTGTTCCTGATTCTCTTCGGACTTCTCCGTCTTGGAACCATCATCAAGTACATCCCTTACCCTATCGTTGTGGGATTTACCAGTGGTATCGCCGTAACCATCTTCACGACCCAGATCAAGGATCTCTTTGGATTGACGTTGACTTCAAATCCTTCTGATTTTCTGGAGAAATGGGGCGTCTACTTCCAAAGCTTTGACACCATAGATCCTTGGTGTGCCCTTATCGGAGTAGTAAGCGTAGTGGTTATCGCCATCACCCCTAAGTTCAGCAAGAAGATTCCGGGCTCTCTTATTGCCATCATCCTGATGACCGTTGTAGCCTTACTGCTCAAGCAGTTTGCCGGCGTTGAGAGTATTGAGACCATTGGTGACCGCTTTTCTATCAGCAACGAACTGCCTGCAGCTCAGGTACCAGCCATGAATTGGGAGACCATCAAGAGTCTTGTATCACCAGCTATTACCATCGCCATCCTGGGAGCCATTGAGAGTTTGCTTTCAGCAACTGTTGCCGATGGTGTAATCAGCGATCATCACGACAGTAACACCGAGTTGGTAGCTCAGGGTTTGGCCAATATCGCCTCTCCCCTCTTTGGCGGTATTCCTGCAACAGGTGCCATTGCCCGCACAATGACCAATATCAATAATGGCGGTAAGACTCCTATTGCAGGCATCATCCACGCCATAGTTCTGCTGCTCATCTTCCTCTTTCTGATGCCTCTTGCCCAGTACATTCCTATGGCATGTCTTGCCGGTGTATTGGTAGTTGTATCTTACGGAATGAGCGGATGGAGAAGTTTCCTGGCATTGATGAAGAATCCGAAGAGCGATGTAACCGTACTTCTGATTACCTTCTTCCTCACCATCATCTTCGATTTGACTGTAGCCATTGAGGTGGGTCTGATTATCGCCTGTCTGCTCTTTATGAAGCGAATGAGCGAAACCACCGACGTGACAGCTATTACCGATGATGAGATTGACTTGAACAAGGAGTTTGACTTCCTCTCTACCAACCTGGAGCACTATACGATTCCGAAGGGCGTAGAGGTATACGAAATCAATGGTCCTTTCTTCTTCGGAGCTGGTAACAAGTTTGAGGAAGTGATGGCAGCTTTCGGTGACCGTCCACTGGTACGCGTCATCCGTATGCGCAAGGTTCCATTTGTTGATTCAACCGGTATCCATAACCTCACCAACCTCTGCGAGATGAGTCAGAAGGAGGACATTCAGGTTGTACTCTCCGGTGTTTGCGAGAAGGTAAACGCTCAGTTGGAAAAGGCTGGTTTCTACAATATCCTTGGCAAAGAGAATATCACCGATCATATCAGCAAGGCTCTGAAACGTGCTGAAGAGATTATTGAAAAGAAAACAGTTAATAGTTAATAGTTTACAGACTGTAGACCATCAAATAAAAAAGATGCATTGCTGGATATACCAATAATGCATCTTTTTTTTATTGTCATCAAGTAACTGTTAACTATAAACTGTTAACTATCAACTATTACAGAACCTTTCCCAGAAACTCCTGCAATCTTGGCGATTTCGGATGGTTGAATATTTGCTCAGGAGTTCCGTCTTCCGTGATATAGCCGTCACTGAAGAAGAGTACACGATTTGCCACTTCTCTGGCAAATCCCATCTCGTGGGTCACCACCACCATCGTCATTCCCTCGGCAGCAACATCTTTCATCAGCTGCAGCACCTCTCCCACCATTTCCGGATCGAGAGCCGAAGTCGGCTCATCAAAGAGGATTACCTCAGGATTCATCGCTAAGGCACGGGCGATAGCTACGCGCTGTTTCTGTCCGCCCGACAGACTGTCGGGATAACTGTCGGCCTTATCCAGCAATCCGATACGGGTCAGGAGTTCCGTTGCCTTCTCATCAGCCTCTTCCTTTGTCATCTTACCCAATTCTACCGGAGCCAGCATGATGTTGCGGCGTATGGTCATATTAGGGAAGAGATTGAACTGCTGGAATACCATACCCACCCTCTGGCGCATTCGGTTGATATCAACATCGCTTGATGTGATATCCATATCATCGATAAAGATTTTACCCTCGGTAGGTTCTTCCAGAAGGTTGATGGAACGCAGGAAGGTACTCTTGCCACAACCCGACGGACCGATGATGGCAACCACCTCACCCTGTCTGACTGAGGTGGTAATGCCTTTCAGCACCTCGTTGTCGCCGAAGCGTTTACGAAGTCCTTCTATCTTGATTATTTCGTTCATTTTATCCATTGTTTATTTCCTTTCACTCTTTCTCAACCGTTTCTCCAGCCTTCTCACGCCTGCGTTCAGTCCGAGAACGAGAACGAGATAGAGGCAGGCAACTACGCCCAGCGGCATCATCGCTTCGTAGGTAATGCTTCGGATGATGTCGGAACCCTTGGTCAAGTCTACCAATCCGATATAACCGCTGATAGAGGTTTCCTTGAGCAGAGTGATAAGCTCGTTACCCATAGCCGGAAGCACATTCTTGAAGGCTTGCGGAAGGATGATGAGACGCATCGTCTTGCCATACGAAAGACCAAGACTTCTACCCGCCTCCATCTGACCATTATCCACCGACATGATGCCCGATCGGATTACCTCGGCAATATAGGCAGCCGAGTTCAAGCCGAAGGCGATGACAGCCACCAATATCTTATTGACATCCGCAGATGCAAACACCACATAGTAGATGATAAGCAACTGCACCATGGTTGGCGTGCCTCGCATGATGGTGAGGTACAGCTGACAGAGCATGTTCGGAATCTTCCAGTCGCCCTTACGTTCATGACGTGCTCTGACAATGGCTATCAGCGTTCCGAGTATCACGGAAAGGATGATGGCGAAGAAGGTGATGATGAGCGTATTGCCCAAACCCTGCAACAGATACTGGTAGCGGTTGTCATCTATGAAGCAGGATTTAAACTTATCTATCACTCCCGGCTGATTAGCAGTTGCTTTCACATCGCCGGAATTCACCATGATTACCTGTCGCACATCGGCATAGGAATCCGTAAATCCGATATTCTTCTCCCGTTCAGGAGTAACCGTAATGCCGGCAATACCCGCATCCGCCTTACCAGCCTGTACAGAGGTGATGATGGCATCAAACTCCATATCGAGAATCTCTACATCCACGCCCAGTACATCGCCGATGGCATTTGCCACATCCACGTCGATGCCCACAATCTTGCCATTCTGGTAATATTCGAAAGGCTCGAAGGTAGCGTTGGTAGCAAAGCGGAGACTCTTCTTCAAGCCGAGTTTCTGCAGCGCTTCCGGTCCCACCTTCTTCACGTCAGAAGTCTTTGGCGTATAAGCCACGGCTATGCCCCGTTCCAGATGGCGGTTGACGATGGAATCGATGACGCCATTCTCTTTCAGGATACGGATGGCACGATTGATGGACTGCTGCAACTCTGCATGATCCTTAGCAACGCAGATGGCGAAAGAAGACGCATCGAAGGTTTCGGGCAGGATACGGAGCGATGGGTTCACCCGTTGGAATGCCTTGGCTGGCGCCTCATCGGTCACCATGCAGTCTATCTTACCCTGCAGGAGTGCCTGGATGGCATCGGCTCCCTTGTTGTACCGTTCTACCTTGGTACCGCCACCTTCCTTTTCCAGCTCCGTAGCTAGTCCGTCGCTAGTAGTACCGAGCTGCACACCAATCACAGCCCCCTTCAAGTCAGTCTTGCTCTTGATTTGCCTGTCAGCATCTGACGCTCCCGAGCCACACGCCACGAAGAGCACACTCAGGAGTAAAGTCAAGAAGCCCAGCTTAAACTTTCCCGTTTTTCTGTATTTCATCATTCCAGGCATCCGTTTATTGTTGTTTCAAATACTCAGCACACATCTCTGCACATCTTTCTCCGTCTACACCAGCCGATACGATTCCGCCAGCATAACCAGCACCTTCGCCACATGGGAAGAGTCCCTGGATACGGACATGCTGCAAGGTTTCGCGGTCACGGACGATGCGGACAGGCGATGAGGTTCTCGTCTCCATCGCTATCAGTGTAGCCTCGTTGGTCAGGAAACCATGGGCGTTCTTGCCGAAGGTCTTGAAGCCTTCCTGCAGTCGCTTGCTCACGAAAGACGGCATCCAGAAATGCAACGGACTCGAAATCAAGCCTGGAGCATAGCTGCTCTTTGGCAGATCATAACTCAAACGATTGTTCACGAAGTCAGCCATGCGCTGTGCCGGTGCAGTCTGCTTCATGTTGCCCTGCTGCCAGCATTGCTTTTCCACGATTTCCTGGAAGTACATCATTTGGAGTGAAGAGTGAGGAGTGAAGAGTGAAGCATTCTCCTGCGCCTTCATTTCCTGCTGTTCGATGACAGACTGATGTTCCTTCACAAACTGCGCCACATCCTCGGGATGGGTTTCCACCACCATGCCCGAGTTGCTCCAGGCAGTACCGCGGTTGCTCGGACTCATACCGTTCACCACGAGCTGTTCCGGTCCTGTAGCAGCCGGAATCACAAAACCGCCCGGACACATACAGAAGCTATAGACACCTCTGCCATCTACCTGAGTAACGAAGCTATATTCGGCAGCAGGCAGATATTTTCCTCTACCACTCTTATTGTGATACTGAATCTGGTCGATGAGTTGGGAAGGATGTTCCAGACGCACACCTACGGCGATGCCTTTTGCCTCGATATCTATCTTTGCCGAAGCGAGATAGCGGTATACATCGCGGGCACTATGACCTGTTGCCAGGATAACCGGTCCGCGATAAGTTTCCTCAGCACCCGTAGCCAGATTCACGGTTTCTACGCCTATCACCCTATCGCCAGCTGCAGCATCAGGTGCCGTCAGCTTACCTTCACTCTCAAGGATCAGACGAATCATCTTGGTCTGGAAATGCACTTCGCCGCCACACTTGATGATGGTGTTGCGCATGTTTTCAATAACGCGTGGCAACTTGTCGGTACCGATATGCGGATGGGCATCTGCCAGGATATTGGTATTGGCACCATGCTGGCAGAATACGTTCAGAATCTTATCTACACTTCCCCTTTTCTTGCTTCGTGTATAGAGTTTGCCGTCACTATAAGCACCGGCTCCACCTTCACCGAAACAGTAGTTGCTCTCACCATCTACCTTCTGAGTCTTGGTAATGTTAGAGAGGTCCTTCTTGCGTTCGCGCACATCCTTGCCTCGCTCCAGCACGATAGGACGGTAACCCAGTTCTATCAGGCGCAGGGAAGCAAAGAGACCGCCAGGTCCCTCACCCACAACGATAACACGAGGTCTGCTGCTCACATCCGGATATTCGGTATGGACATACTGGTTGTCCTGCGGAAATTCGTTGATATAAGCACGCACCTTCAGGTTGACGAAGATGGTGCGCTGACGGGCATCGATGCTTCTCTTCAAAACCCTCACCTGGTTGAGCGTTCTTACATCCAATCCCTTTTCTTTGGCGAGATAACGCTTGATGCCTTCCTCGCTTGCTGCCTGTTCGGGCAGAATTCTTATCTGGTATTCTTGAATCATTTACTTTGAACTTTGAACTTTATGATTAGTTTTATGAAAATGACGAGTGACAAGTGACGGATTTCGCATTACATTCACAATTCACTTTTCACTTTCACTTTTTCATGCTTCCATTGTTGCCAGCACTTCGAGCGTATCCAGCTGATACATGGTGAACTTACCATCTTCCAATGTTGCAAAGGTTGGCGGATTGCCACCCTTCGGGAAGGTGATGCTGCCGGTATTTACGATGGCCTGCCCCTTCTCGTTATGAGAGAGTTCCCAGAGATGGGAGTGTCCATAGATCATAGCCTCGTAAGGACCCTTCGGCATATTTTCCTTATTGTATACATGTCCATGAGTCAGAAGATAGCGCTTGCCTCCGTCTACCAGCAAGGCATAGGTCTCCATGATAGGGAAATCGAGGAGCATCTGGTCTACTTCCGCATCGCAGTTGCCACGCACAGCGATAATCTTACCTGCCAGCGCATTCAGTCTTTCTACGATACCCTTAGGATCGATTCCTTCCGGAATGCGGTTGCGGGGACCGTAGTTGATGATATCCCCCATGATGCACATCATGTCACAATGTTCAGCCTCGAAGAAATCGAGGACCTTTTCCAGGGCTGGCAAACAGCCGTGGATATCTGAGAATAAAAGATATTTCATTACTTGATTCAAAAAGTATTAATACTCACCCTCAACCCATTTTTTACCAGATTCAGTATATTTCATCCAAATAACCAAACCGACACCAATGATTGCTGCTATTGCAAAAAGTATTGTCAACATTTCCATAATTATTTCTTTTTTAATTCTACTTTTAATAAATAATTGCCTGCATAAGCAAAACATGCAGCAGCGATTACTGCGCATCCCATGCAAACATAGTTAGTTACTCCCATTGCCTCACCTGTAAACAGTGGCGACAATGCACCAATTCCAATACCGCTGCATACCATCTTTGAAAGACCAAAGAAATACTCAGCCAGCATCTCATTTCGTTTGAAATTGCGTTCAACGAGTTGATTTTTACTATTTACTTCTGTAACCATATTGCTAATGCTTTGAATTACATCGGCAAAATTAAGCAAATAATCCGAAACACCCAAACATTTCAACGTTTTTTATATATATAATAAGGTATAAGGGAGAGGAAGAGCCTGTAATTATCTACAGAAATAGCTTTTTTATCTACAATATGCTACTTTTTTGTTAAAATCCTTGGCAGTTTGATATATTATTCGTACTTTTGCCCTCAAGTTCTGCTTCGGCCCCGGTCGTTTCGGGGGAGGCATTACATTACCAACGTAAAATTCAAGAACATATGAAAGTATTAAAATTCGGCGGAACATCGGTTGGTTCCGTAAAAAGCATCCTCAGCTTGAAACGTATCGTTGAAAACGAGGCTAAGAAACAGAGTGTAGTGGTTGTCGTGAGCGCGCTTGGCGGTATCACGGACAAACTCTTGCAAACCTCTCAACTTGCCCTCAAGGGTGATGAACAGTGGAAAGTAGAATTCGAAGCCATGGTTGATCGCCACCACAAGATGATAGACACCATCATCACCGACACTACAGACAGAGAAAACTTATTCAAATCGGTTGATGCCCTCTTCGAGCAGTTGAAGAGCATCTATTTTGGTGTGTACCTCATCCACGACCTCAGCGAGAAAACGCAGGATGCCATCGTGAGTTATGGTGAAAGACTCAGTTCCAAGATTGTTGCCACATTGATTCGTGGAGCCAAATGGTTCGACTCCCGCAACTTCATCAAGACTGAGCGCAAGAACGGCAAAGGCAAGCATGTACTCGACAGCGAGCTGACCAACAAACTGGTAAAAGAAGCCTTTGCAGAAATTCCACGCATATCTCTCGTTCCGGGTTTTATCAGTCGTGACAAGAACACAGACCGCACCACCAACCTTGGCCGTGGCGGTAGCGACTACACAGCAGCCATCATAGCAGCTGCCCTCGATGCAGAAGTGCTCGAAATCTGGACTGATGTAGACGGTTTCATGACCGCTGACCCACGTGTCATCAAATCAGCTTATACCATCAACGAACTGAGTTACGTTGAGGCGATGGAGCTTTGCAACTTTGGTGCAAAGGTCATCTACCCTCCAACCATCTACCCGGTTTGTGTCAAGAATATTCCTATCAAGGTTAAGAACACCTTCAACCCAGATGCTCCGGGCACCATCATCAAGAACAAGATAGATGGCGACCAGAAGCCTATCAAGGGTATCTCTTCTATCAACGGTACAGCGCTCATCACCGTAACCGGTCTTTCCATGGTCGGTGTGATTGGTGTAAACCGCCGTATCTTCACCGCTCTTGCCAACGAGGGCATCTCTGTGTTCATGGTGTCACAGGCATCATCAGAGAACTCTACCTCTATCGGTGTGCGCGAGCAGGATGTAGAAGAGGCTGTAAAGGTATTGAACAATGAGTTCCACAACGAGATTGCCGATGGTGCCATGTTCCCAATGCACGCAGAGAAGGGTCTCGCTACTATCGCCATCGTGGGTGAAAACATGAAGCATGCTGCCGGTATCGCCGGTAAGCTCTTCGGAACCCTCGGCCGTAGCGGTATTTCCGTCATCGCCTGTGCACAGGGTGCTTCAGAGACCAACATCTCGTTCGTAGTGAAGAGCGATTATCTGAGAAAGTCACTCAACGTGCTCCACGACAGTTTCTTCCTTTCAGAATACAAGGTGCTGAACCTCTTCATCTGCGGTGTGGGTACCGTGGGCGGAAAGCTCATCGAGCAGATCAAGAACCAGTATGCCGACCTCATGGAGCGCAGCAAACTGAAACTCAACGTGGTGGGTATCGCTTCTTCCAAGAACGCCATCTTCAACCGCGATGGTATTGATCTCGAGAACTACAGCGAGGAACTGAAGAATTCAGACCCAAGCACTCCAGAGGTTCTGCGCGATACCATCCTGGCAATGAACATCTTCAACAGCGTGTTTGTAGACTGTACAGCCAGCAAGGATGTGGCCGCCCTCTACCAGAGTCTGCTGGAGCACAACGTAAGCATTATCGCAGCCAACAAGATAGCTGCATCAAGCGAATATGAGAACTACGAGAAACTGAAGAAGACTGCCATCCAGCGTGGCGTGGTATTTCGTTTCGAGACCAACGTAGGTGCCGGTCTTCCTATCATCGGAACCATCAACGACCTTCGCAACTCAGGCGACAAAATCCTTAAGATTGAGGCAGTTCTCTCGGGTACGCTCAACTTTATCTTTAACGCCATCTCCAGCGTCGTCCCATTCTCTGAGACCGTGAGACTGGCTAAGGAAAAGGGCTACAGCGAGCCAGATCCACGTATCGACCTGAGCGGTATGGACGTGATTCGCAAGCTGGTGATTCTCTCCCGCGAGGCAGGTTACCGCGTAGAGCAGGAAGATGTAGAGAAAAACCTCTTCGTGCCAAACAAATACTTCAAGGGTTCGCTCGACAACTTCTGGAAGAAACTTCCTGAACTCGATGCCGATTTCGAGGCTAAGCGCAAGGCGCTCGATGTAGAGCACAAACGCTGGCGCTTCGTTGCTACCCTGGATGGCGGCAAGACAAGCGTAGGTTTGCAGGCTGTGGGTCCTGAGCATCCGTTCTACAATCTGGAAGGTTCCAACAACATCGTGCTGCTCACCACCGAGCGCTATAAGGAATACCCTATGATGATTCAGGGCTATGGTGCCGGAGCCAGCGTAACTGCTGCCGGTGTATTCGCCAACATCATGAGTATCGCTAACATTTAACACTTAACATTAAAAAAAGAGATGAAACATATTATCATTCTTGGCGACGGAATGGCTGACCACCCGGTAGAAAGACTGGGTGGAAAGACACTCCTGCAATACGCCAACAAACCCTATATGGATATGCTTGCCAAAAAGGGCAAGACAGGAAGACTCGTTACCGTGCCAGATGGATTCCATCCGGGTTCTGAGGTAGCTAACAGCTCTATCATGGGCTATGACCAGAACGAGGTTTACGAAGGACGCGGACCGCTGGAGGCTGCCAGCATCGGCTATGAACTGGAGCCTACCGACCTTGCCCTGCGCTGCAACATCATCAATGTGCAGGACGGCAAGATTATCACCCACAACGGTGGTAACCTGGAAACGGAAGATGCGGATGTGCTCATCAAGTATCTCAACGATACCCTCGGCAAGAAATATCCTGACGTCAAGTTTGTTACCGGCATCCAGTATCGCCATCTTCTGGTGGTGAAGCACGGAAACAAGCATATCGACTGTGCCCCACCTCATGATCATCCCAACGAGGAATGGCATAAGCTGATGGTGAAACCTATCTTGCCGGAGATTGGAGGCGATGAGGGTCACATCAGCCGTCGTGATACAGCCGACCTTCTGAACCAGCTGATTCTCGAGAGTCAGGAACTCCTGGAGAACCATCCTTTCAATGTGGCGCGCAAGGAGCGTGGCGAACGAATGGCCAATCTTATCTGGCCTTGGGGCGGTGGTTACCGTCCGCACATGCTCACCCTCTCCCAGATGTATCCACAAATCAAGAAGGGTTCTGTGATTTCTGCCGTAGACCTGATCCGAGGCATCGGCCATTACGCCGGTCTGCGCAACATCATCGTTGAGGGCGCTACGGGTCTTGCCAATACCAACTATGAGGGCAAGGCAGCCGCAGCTATCCAGGCATTGAAGGATGGCGACGACTTCGTTTATGTTCACGTAGAGGCGAGCGACGAGGCAGGTCATGATGGCGATCTGGAGCTGAAGTTGAAGACCATCGAGAACCTCGACCAGCGACTCATCAAGCCTATCTTCGATGAGGTAAGCACCTGGGACGAGCCGGTATGCATCGCTGTTCTCCCAGACCATCCTACTCCGGTAGAAATCCGTACCCACGTCAAGGAGCCTGTGCCTTTCATCATCTATTACCCTGGCATTGAGCCGGATAGCGTAGAGAAGTATGACGAGGTAAGCTGCGTGAGTGGCGGTTACGGCATGCTGCAGCTGCAGGAATTCATGAATGCCTTCATGGCGATCAATTAAAATCAACGGCTTCATGATAGTCCCCAAAGCTATCATAAAGTTCAATGTTCAAATCTCAAAGTTAAAAGTAAAAAATGAAATATTATTCAACAAATAAGAAAGCACCCATCGCCGACCTTCACAAGGCGGTAGTTAAAGGTCTGGCAGAAGACCGTGGTCTCTATATGCCAGAAATCATCAAGAAGTTGCCACAGGATTTCTTCGACAACATCGAGAAACTCTCCTTCCAGGAGATTGCCTACAAGGTAGCAGATGCCTTCTTTGGCGAGGACGTTGATGCCGAGTCATTGAAGAAGATTGTATACGATACCTTGGCATTCGACTGCCCTGTAGTCGAGGTAGAGCCAAACATCTACTCTCTCGAGCTGTTCCATGGTCCTACCCTCGCCTTCAAGGATGTGGGTGCGCGCTTCATGGCCCGTCTCCTGCAGTACTTCGTACGTCAGGAGGGCAAGGAAGAGGTGAATGTGCTCGTAGCTACATCAGGCGATACCGGTTCGGCTGTTGCCAACGGTTTCCTCGGCGTTGACGGCATCCATGTTTACGTGCTCTATCCTAAGGGCAAGGTGAGCAAGATTCAGGAGAGCCAGTTCACTACCCTCGGCCAGAACATCACAGCCCTCGAGGTAGACGGCGTATTCGACGACTGCCAGGCACTGGTGAAGTCTGCGTTCATGGACGAGGAGCTCAACAAGCACATGAAGCTCACCTCAGCCAACTCTATCAACGTAGCCCGCTTCCTGCCTCAGGCATTCTATTATTTCAATGCCTATGCCCGCATGAAGGAGAAGGGTCTCGCCGACAAGCTGGTTATCTGCGTACCTAGCGGCAACTTCGGCAACATCACAGCCGGACTCTTCGGTCATGAGATGGGATTGCCTATCCACCGCTTCATCGCAGCCAACAACGCCAACGATATCTTCTACGAGTATCTGCAGACAGGCAAGTACAATCCACAGCCTAGCAAGCAGACCATCGCCAATGCCATGGACGTAGGCGACCCATCAAACTTTGCCCGCATCTACGACCTCTACAAGGGCGATCACGATGCCATCGCTGCCTACATCGGTGGTGCTACATACAAGGACGAGCAGATTGCAGAAACCATGAAGCAGTGCTACAATGAAACCAAGTATGTGCTTGACCCTCACGGAGCTTGCGGCTATCGCGCCCTGAAGGAGCAGTTGAAGCCAGGTGAGGTTGGCGTGTTCCTCGAGACTGCTCATCCAGCCAAGTTCAAAGAGAAGGTAGACAGCATCCTTGACAGCGACATTGAGATTCCTGCACGCCTTGCAGAATTCATGAAGGGTGAGAAGAAGAGCATCCAGATGACCAAGGATTTCGCATCATTCAAGAACTACTTGATGAACGAATAAACCATACATACGGAAAAGCCTTTCTCTTTCTCAGGGGGAAGGCTTTTCCCATTAAAATAAACTCAGACTCAGATTTGTCAGGACAAACTGGTCTTGAATTTTATAACAACAGAAAACGGGAAAAATTTATGAAGATTGTTATTCTAGACGGCTATGCCGCAAACCCGGGAGATTTGGATTATCATCTTCTGGAGAAACTGGGCGAGGTGGTAGTTTATCCTCGCACATCAGATGCAGAGAAAGTGGAACGTGCCAAGGATGCCGACATCATCCTTCTGAACAAGGTGCAGATAGATGCAGAGACACTGGCGCAGCTTCCTAAACTGAAATACATCGGTATCCAGGCTACCGGTTTCAACGTGGTAGACATCGAGGCTGCCAAGAAACAGGGCATCATCGTAACCAATATTCCTGCCTACAGCACCGACAGCGTGGCGCAGATGACCTTTGCCCTCATCCTTGCCGTAACCAACCGCGTAGAGCATTATACCCAGGAGAACCGCAACGAGCGCTGGGCTTACAATAAGGATTTCTGTTATTGGGATACCCCACTGATGGAGCTTGCCGGCAAGACCCTGGGTATCATGGGACTGGGCAATATCGGCATGAAAGTTGCCAACATCGCCCGCCAGTTTGGCATGAACATCTGTGCCTGCACCAGCAAGAATTCGAGCAATCTGCCTGAGTGGATCCAGAAGGTGAGCAAGGAGGGTTTGCTTGCCACGAGCGATATTCTCTCGCTCCATTGTCCGCTTTCTGATGACACCTATCATTTCATCAATAAGGAGAGTCTGGAGAAGATGAAGGATACCGCCATCCTGGTTAATACGGGTCGCGGTCCGCTGGTAGATGAGGAGGCCGTAGCTGCTGCCCTCCACGAAGGCAGTCTGGGTGCCTACTGTGCCGACGTAATGGCTCAGGAGCCGCCATCAAAGGAGAATCCGCTCTTTGGCGAGCCTAATGCTTACCTCACCCCTCATATTGCCTGGGCCACCTACGAGGCTCGCGAGCGCCTGAACAAGCAGGTAGCCGCCAACGTAAAGGCATTCCTCGAGGGCAATCCGATTAATGTCGTGAATAAGTAACAGAACTTCCGCAAGTAAAACATAGTATAACAAAGAAAGCGTTTCTGGTTCATCTCTTCGAACTAGAAACGCTTTTTTATATGCAATCAGATGCGCTTTTTCACCAAAACATAGATGATGACGGGAGCGCCGAACAGCGGGGTGACGGCATTCAGCGGGATGATGCCACCGTCCGACGGAAGGGTGCAGAAGAGATTGCAAAGAAGGGCAATGGCTGCACCCATCAGCATCGTGACGGGCAACAGACGGCGATGATTCTCCGTGCCGATGATGAGGCGGGCGATATGCGGCGTTGCCAGGCCGATAAAGGCGATGGGACCGCAGAAGGCGGTAACCACAGCCGTAAGAAGACCGGTGATGAGGAGCAGAACGATGCGCAGACGCCTGATGTTGAAACCCAGATTCTCGGCATACTGTTCGCCTAACAGCATGGCGTTCAGCGGTTTTACAAGGAGCAGAGACGCAGCCAGGGCAATGAGGTCTAACGGAATGAAGAACATCATCTGCTGGCTCGAAACATTGCCAAAGCTGCCCATGCCCCAAACCATATACGATTTCACGCCCTCTGCCGTGCTGAAGAAATTGAGCAATGAGATGGCGCTGCTGGCAAGATAGCCCACCATCAGTCCGATGATGAGCAGTACCGTATGGCTGCGCACAATGGCAGAAAAGAAGGTGATGATGCCCATCACCACCATAGCCCCTATGAAGGCTGCGATGAGGATAGCCAGGAAACCGCCGATGGCATAGTTGCCGGCATCGCCCAGAAATCCTACCCCTAAATCATCCAGGGCAATATTGCCGCCAAAGGCAAGCATCACGATGGCTACCGCCAGTCCGGCTCCGCTGCTGATACCGAATACGTCAGGACCCGCCAGAGGGTTGCGGAAGGCTGTCTGCAGGAGCAAGCCGCTCGTGGCGAGGGCTGCGCCCGAAAGTAAAGCGGCAATCGCCGCCGGCAGTCGCGATTCTAACAGAATATAGCGGTAGGTTTCGTCAGTCTGAGAGCCCGAAATAATCGCCCCCACGTCCTGCCATGGGATGTTTACACTCCCCCATGCCAGGTTGGCGAAAAACAGTATGATAATGGCGATTGCCCCTAAAACGATGGTTTTCATTCACTAAAACTATTTCTTGTAAAATCTCTGATTAAAGCCCTATTTCTTATAGAATCTCAATTTGCCGAACCGCTCGCCATGAGCCAGGATGATGAACTCTCTGAGCAGCAGTTCGGGATGGAAACTCGTAAGCTCGAAATAAGGTACCGTAGAGGTATCTACCTGATAGATATTACCCCGGCAGAAGGCAGCAAGAGCCTTGTAGCCGTCATATTCCTGAAACAGTTGAACCTGCGACAGAGGAGCACCACCGAAATACTTGAACGCCCATACATCCACCTGCTTTCCCTTCGCCAAAATTTGCTCCGGACTCATCGCCAGACTTCCGCTGTGTTCATCGTCCTCGAAGATATAACGGGCGTTGGCATCCTTCAGCAGAATACCGATAGTACTCTGACCTCCAGGCACATACCATACGTTGCCCGTCTTTCTTTCGGTCAGGATGGAGAGGCCCTTCGGATACCCGGCTGCCTCAGCTTTCAGCTTCAGATATTCCTTTTCTATCTTCGCAAAGAGCGAATCTGCCTTTGATTCGCAAGAACCCGATATTCCGTTACTTTTTCCCTCTTCCCTCTTCCCTCTTCCCTCTTCATTTCCAAAGAGCATGCCGTAGAATTTCATCCATTCCGCCCTGCCCAATGGCGAAGACTCCATATAGTCGGCAGCCTCGATGATGGGGATATGCAGTTTGTCGAGCTTGCCATATCCTCCGCTGTTTTCGAAAGGCGAAAGGAGGATGGCTTCGGGTTTCAGGGCGATGATGCGCTCGATATCGGGTGACATGCTCGAACCGCAATCCATGATGGAATTTCGGGCAGCAGCATTCTCTGCAGAAACATTTCCGGAAGAAACATTTCCAGCAGAAGCTTTTCCGGCAGCAGCATTTCCTGCAGCAGCCCTCTTCTTTACATCCGGAATATTGATGTAATCGAGGTCGCAGACACCACGGATGGCCTGCTGGCAGCCCAGTTCGTACATCAGCTGGCAATGGGGAGCGACGAAAACAGCACTTCTCTCCACCGGTGTGCGCACGGTATCGGTAGTACATCTCGCTCCCGTGCTGCGCCTTCTGGCAAGCATCGCCACCGTCTTATCCCCCTCCTTTCCCTTCGGAATCAGGATGTAGCGATGCAGCATCGTTCCCGCCTTCCATGGGTTGGCGATGATAGCCTCAGCATACTGATAATCAATGTCTTCTGCTTCATCGGAACTCTCTTTCCCATCACCATGCTTCACGATGGTAAGCAACTTGGCGTACTTCATCTCCAGGGTATCGCCAGCCTCCGCAGCAGCAGCCGTCTTTCCTTCCTGGCATGCCGCCATCAGCAGAGCCGCCGTTGCCCCACACAAAAGAATATACAGTTTCTTCATAATCTTACAAAATATGTGTGCAAAGATACGAAGAAATCTTCATTTTCCGTTTGTTTTCTCGAATATTCTTTGTACTTTTGCCCTCAAATTTAACTAACACTACAATTTAATAAGTCAAAATGAAGAAGATTATCTGAGGCATAGCCCTTTTATTCAGTACATCGATGGTCGCCGGTGCGCATACCTTCTGTCATAATTCAGCACAGAAATGCGGCTGCAAGAGAGGTTATCCAGACCATCCGCGTCATCGTGATCAAGGTAGATTATAAGGACTAAGAATAATTGAAAATAATATGATGATTTTTACGCAATGAAACTTCTGGGAAGCCGAGAAAATGCAGTTTTTCTTGCCAAGGTATCCCTTACCCCATTTCCTCCACCACTTCCACCACTACCTCGCTGCCCCTGACCATCGCCTTCTTCACGCGGTCGAAGAGCTGGAGGAAGCGTTCCTGACTCTTGAGTACGAACCCGGGAGCATGAGCCTCACCGATGAGGATGCCACCCTGGCGCAGACGGAACGGACCATTGCCCGGCTGCATCATGGGACAAGGAAGGGCATAAAGCTCTTCCAGACACCCGAACTCATGACTCTTGCGCTCCATGCGGCAACGCTTGCAGGTTTCGGGAAGAGGAAGAGAGGAAGAGGAAGAAGAATCATCCCTTACCGGTTCGAGGAAAAGCATCTGGCGGGCGAAGCATTTGCATTTAGCCACCATGATGCGATATTCACCCGGCTCCAGACAGCCACCCTCGCGCTCCATCGTATCACAAATGTACTGATGGCCTGCAACGATACCCTGGCGATTAACTACTTCCTGACTAAGGCGACCAACAATGGCGCCATGATCTCTACGAAAACGATTTAAAAACAACTTCATCATAACACGCAACAACTTAAAAACAACAATAGAAAAACATTTGAAATTCACATTCACTTTCACATTTTCTGAACGTAAAACGACTGGTAATAATCAGACAAATCCTTGCATCCTTCCGGCAACTGATGGTACACCAGCTGAGGGAACATTTCCTTCAGTTTCATATAAAGACCGATGCCCGGTTTGTCCTGATCAGGCCACATGTGAAGATTCCTTCCCGCTAAAAGATTGCGACATTCTTCATTACAAAGCGTAGCACTCGGGATGGCTATTGCCTTGTAACCCATAGACATAGCGCTCCAGCAGTCGGTACATCCCTCGGTAATAACCAATGGTTCTTTTTCTGTCACCTGCGGCAAGATCTGCATCCCATATACCATCGGCTTGCTACCTGGTGCAAACTTAAACCGCGGTTTTTCTTCAGTCTTATCTCCCAGATATCTGCTCTGAACCGTCAGCAGATTGCCATGAACATCATAATAGGGAATCAACAGGGAAGGCCCATCAAAAAACTTTCCACCAAAGCGATAGCCAGCAATGGAGAAATCTGTGCTCACCACTCTACACCAATAGATATATTCCGGGCGCAACTTTCTCTGATAGAACAGGAAATCCTTGGCTTTATCTGTCAGTTTCTTACCCATGAGCATACGCATCAGATAATCTACGTCAGGCTTATGCTGAAACTCGCCTCTGAGATTGAGTCTGTCCGTATCACATTCAGATTTTCTATGCTCAGCAACAGCTTTATCCCGATGAAGCACATCCTTACGGTTTCTCGCAGAATGATTACCGGCGCTGATATTGAATCTTCTGCACAGCCATTGGCAAGCCTCCGAAAAAGAGAGATTCTCCCGTTTCATCACCAGGTCGATATTATCTCCACCCCACCCGCATGCAAAGCAATGACAAGTGTTGGTGGAAGTCCAGAAATGCAAACTCGGATGGGTATCATTATGACTGATACAAAGGGCATTATGATACCGCAAACCCATTCCCAATTCATCAGCAACCTCCAGGATGCTGATAGATCTAAGTTTAGAGAGCGTATTTGAATCAATATATTCTGCCATCTTCTAATTGTCTTTTTTAGTATTACCATCACCAATAGTGCCTTTCTGCTGCGTCTTTCTAAGCACCTTTCTATCCTCGCCCTTTGCCGGTTTTTCGAGCCATCCCCATCTGCGCCAGTTGCATACCATGTTGCGGGCAGGCGTCTTGAGCTCCTTCTGCTTCAGAAATTCCTCGAGGAACTGATAAGAGAATTCCTGCGGCAACTCGCTGAAATAGTCTACAGTATGATAAGGCTCTCCTTCGCCCTCGGCAGAAATCTGCTCGAAAGCCTTGCCCCACCGCTGCAACATATTCTGCAAGATGCGGTCGGCACAAGCCAGATAGGTCTGCCTAACCAGTTTCCGGATTTCCTTCTCGCTCTTCTTCCCTTCCACTTTGTAAAGCACTTGCATGAGGGCAGCGATGCGGAAGGCTGAAACCGAACTGCGCTTGTAGAAGACATCCATCGACTTAGACATGGTTTTCACCACCTGCTGGCGGCAGTCGTTACACCATTTTACCACCGTCTTGTAGAGCCAGCTCATATCTACCTCTATCTCCTGATGGAATTTTCCATCTTCCTCGTAGCACAAACCGAAGAGCTTATCCAATGTATTCTCCAGCTCATTACGCTGCGTATCGGTCAACGCCTGAAACTGTGGCGGATTGTCGCCCAGATGACTGATGAGCGGGCATAAGATGGTTCGGGTTACAGCGCCACCCTCAATGGCAGCCTTGTTCATATATCTGCTCACCGCACTCTGGGTGCCGCAGAAAACGAACGACAGCAAGGCATCTACCATGGCACTATAGCTGGATTCGCTCATGAAATCCTGACCATATACGCTGCCCAGATCGTAAGCCGTCTTGATAACCTGCGAGAGGTCGGCAAACTGGCGCTTGGCAGAATGCACGATGGCAGAAATCTCATCGGCAAATTCGAAGAGCGTCTTCGGAGCACCATAAAGTTTGACGGCAGCATCGCATCGCTTGATGAACATGGTGAGCGATACGGTTTCGGGCAGGATGGTGATGTCGGTCTTCGGTTCGGGTGGCAGCTTGCCATCCTTCTTGCCCTGGCGTCGCTTCAGGGCAGCATACTCCTGCTCCTTGGCTCTCATTTCGCTGTCGCGCTCGATGAAAGGTTTCATCAGAGTACGCATGATGTATCTGGCAAACGACTTTCCGCTCGACTGCTCGCCCTCTACGATGACCTGCAACACGATGGCCGATTTTTCTCCCTGATTATCATACACATACTGTATTCTGACACGTGTAAGATAAACGCTGAGCATGGCAGCAGCCACCACCAGCGTAGGATACTTGAGGTCAGAAGGCGAAGTGATCATCCATTCTCTGATGCCCGACGGATAATCCTTATCGGCAATCAGGTGATGCATGGGCATCTCTTCATTCTCTTCAGCCTGTTCAGCCAGCTTTTTTCCTATCAACCCAGATGCCAGCTTTGCTCCTTTCAACCCAGATGATACCATGTTATTGATTCCGCCCTTGGTATCCTCAGGCTTTGCCACTGGATTAGTCTGAGACGCTTCCTGTGGAGGTATTTTCTTTCCTTTTTCCATAATCCCAATCATTGATTATTTCTGAATGCAAAAGTAAGAAAAAAAAGCCTCCCCGGCAATAGGCGTCCTGCCGGTTCGCCTCCTACTAAGCCTCATCGCCGGCAACTAAGCCTTCCGCTAAGCCTCTAGCTCATCTGAAGGCATAAAAAAAGCACTTTCTGCTTGCAAACGAAGCAAAAAGTGCTGATACTGTATTATTAAAAAAATCTTCTGTTAAGATATGTTCCTATTCATTTATATTATCACCCACACTGACATAAGAAAGAACCAAACGGCGAACCACAGCATGAATGTCTTCATTAGGGAACTTCTGGCGATATTTCTCCGTAAGGTCTTCGCAGAAATACATCTTGCTATCAACCGTAGAAGAAGGAATATTTAGATGCATAAACACATCGTATGTTGCAACAGGCTTGCCATCCTTTGTGCCGACAGGCACAATATCCATCTTATACCAACCAAGTACAGATGCGGCAGAGAACAATCTATAATTGTCCTTACTCTCCACTTCACCAGCGATGTCCAGTATATATCCGTCAGCAGACTTATCGTCCTCAGGATTCACCGCATATAGCATATATAAAGCAGCAAGCGTCGAGTGTTTTTTTATGATAAACTGATATTTCTTGCTTCCTCCAAAAGGAGGGTTTGCCTTCAAATCCTGCTCTATATCCTCACGAATTTGTGGCGCATCCACCACAAACTCTACTTCGCCAGTATAATTGACGACAGTTTTCGATGACTGTGGATTTGGCTGAATAACCTCACCATTGTCATTGCTGTTGTCACACGCACAAAAAGCCAAGACTACCAACAGTAGTAAGACTGATTTTTTTACAAAATACTTCATATCCAAATTTGTTTATCAAACCTATTTTATTGTTAAACGTAGAATATGCCTAAAACTTGCTCTATTTTACGTTTTTAACATTCCATCTAAAACTTGCCAACACTCACAAGAAGCAATCATTTCCCCGCTTCCTACTGCCCCTTACGGTAGATGGCGACAAAACGGTTAGCGATATTGATGAGTTTCTGCCGGGCGTTAGGATCACTTACATCATCAAAACTCCAGTTGGGAAATTCGCCACGCATCTTGGAGAAACGCTTGGAGATGACATTGGCATTGGTCAGATTGGAAGGCAGACCCAACTGCTCTGTAAGATACTTGCAGAAAGATTTGCCATTTTCAAAGTCGCCGTCAAAATCATCGATACTGGAGAGCGCCACCATAATCAGGGCATAGTCTTTCTTCAAAGGAATAACCTTCTCGTCTATCATCTTCTGCAAGGCTCGCTTTACTCTTTCTTTCTGACTCAATTTGAGCCATTCCTTCTCCTTATTTTCTTCTTCCGTTTTTTCCTGCCCGCCGTTTTCCTGATGCTCATCGTCTGTCACTTCCAATTCTAATGTCCTCTTCTGTTCAGGCTCGAATCCGTGCAGATAATCTTCATCATTGTTCTGGCGCATCAGTTCATTAATCTGAGATGAAACGAAGAAACCATCCTCGCCATAATAACCGATATTGGCTGCCAGCCGCTCAACCACCTCATGGTTCTTCACGACTGCTCCGAGGCACCGCTGAGAAAACTCCTGAGTTACGTAGCCTCTCCATTGCCCCATAATCATTGAGCAAAATTGAAACACTTTCGACTCCAAAGGCATCATCTGAAGTATCACAGCTGCCATATACAGGATGACAAATACGATTCTCTGACGCTCTTCCTGAGCTGTAGCATACTCATCCTCGTCAACATAGTTTTTCTCATATTGCCCTATTCCTTCCACAAAGGCCAGGCGGCTCTCAGTATCGGTATGCGAAAACATCATTTTGTCTACAATGCAGAATACCTCATAAAAAACATCCTCGCATGAACATCTGGACGTAGGAAACCACGTCTTATCATTGAAGATATCATGGGTGATGGCTCTGAAAACCTGATAAATCATGTGTTGCGAAAAAGATTTATCTACCATCTGTCTGGTCTTCATCTTAAATAACCTCATCGTCGTAACCCTTTAAACCATCAAGAATCACATCAAGAGAATTGATCAAGGCAAACTGAGAATTCCCATGACAATCGCAACAGACAGCATCTCCATTAACCAGAGCAACAATCTCAACATCGGAGATTTTCACCTTAGTTCGTTTCAGCGAACGGGAAGAGGTGCACGGACCTTTCCAATAATATACCTTGATGCCGTAATCTTCCTTGCTGCACAGGTTCACCATCAAGGCAATGTCTCGGTTTGCCTTGTCTAAGTGCAACTGCTTACCTTTATCTGTACCAAATTTTACCTCATACATACTGGCATTGAGACACTCCATTAATGACTGCTGCATCTGTAATTGCATGACAAAGGAATATGGCGCATCGCTGAGAGACTGATGGCGAGGAAAAGAAAACACCACAGCCCTTGGCCTGCAGCCAGCCTTGATTCTTTCAGCCACGGCATCAAAGAAATCACCAGGTGGCAACTTGGCAGAAATCACCATATTCCAGCCATATTGATTCGCCACCCTGTTGATATTATCACGCAGAAGAGCCACCACCTTGTCCTGTCCCCTTTTGCCGCCGAAGATTCTAGATTCTTCCACAAAAAGGAAACCTCTGTTGGGGCGATTATCAATGATTACCTTACAGAAAGGCTGGTTGTGAATTTCATTCTCCTTAAAGTTACTCCAATAAAATTCTTTTTTGTCTGCGCATACATCCAGCACAGCCACACCTTCGCGAAATCCCAATATTCGGTTGTCGTGAATAACGTCTTCCTCATTCTTCCGTGATTCCACCAAAGTCATTTTCTTGCTTTTCAGCAAACTGTCCATTACCTTCTCGAAACCAGTCTGACATTCCTGATATTTTTCAGGCGATGACATTTCGAGAAAATCCAAGGGTAGAGTACCCTCGATACTTGAAAGATTCCGGCTTTTGCAGAAATCATACTTGAAGACAACAAAAGAAGTCTTTTCTGTGCTGTTTTTGATACGTCCAGTCATTGGCTTGCGATTTAAGTTGTACCATGAAAGTTATTTTTCATAGCATCTACAAAAGTAACACTTTTTCCCCGAATAAACAAATAAATTCTAAATTATTTTTTATCAAATTGTCTTTTTTTCATAAAACCATCAAAACAAAATGTGAAAGTGAATGTGAATTTGAAATGTAAATCAATGTATCGGGTTGTTCCATCCATTCCTTTTATTGGATATTGTGAATGAAATTCAGTCCTCGCGCGCGTACCTTATTATATATATAATATGAACCTATTATAATGGCTACTATTACTTAAACACGATTATACGCTTCTCCTTCAGGTAACATTGAAAAACATTTCAAATTCACATTCACATTCACATTTTTGCCTTTCCTCCTATCCACCAGCTACCCCACATAGCAAGTAACTGTGCGCCCGATGCACCCAAAACTACGTCCCGACGCACCGCCAGCCACGTCCCGACGCAGATGGTGATACGTCGGGACGTAGCGCCGACTGCATCGGGACGCAGTTGGAAAGGCAAAACATGCCATATAATGTTAACGGATTTAACATTTAATTTAATGGCCATTAAATTAATGGCGGTTAAATTAGGCGGAAGAGAATGGGATATGAGGGAGGAATGCACGTGATTCGGGACAAGGATGCACGTGATTCGGGACAACTATTGTTTTTCAGAGAAAAATGTTGTATCTTTGCACTGTGTTAGAAGAAAGGCTGCACTCGGCAAAGTTCAAGCAAGCTTGACTTTGCTCTCGTTTGCACTTTCTTTGCATTGTCGTTCAGAGATAGGCTGAATTAACCACTAAAAAAACTGATTGTTGAACCATTAAAAAAAGAAAGGAAAAAGAAAATGAAAAAGGAAGTTTGGAAAACTATCTTGCAGGTGATTATCGCCGTACTTACTGCCGTAGGCACCACACTCGGCGTTACCAGCTGCATGTAGACTGATTTGTTTAACCATTAAAAAACGATTTGAATTATGGGTATTAAAGTAAAAGCAATTGAGCGCAACGTAGCGTTCGAAAAAGGTAAGCAAAAGTGGGCATTCGTGATGCAGGCTGATCTCTACAGCCAGCTCAACGCCACGAAGGTGATAGAAGAAGCCGCCGTTCGCAGCGGATTGCCTAAGGCGGTGATCAACGCCGGATGGGCAGCCATCGGCGATGTGATTGCTGCCTGGGCCACCGAGGGCCACAGCGTGGCTGTGCCAGGACTGGGCAGCCTCCGATTCGGTCTTAACTCTACCGCCGTAGAGGATGTAAACAAGGTGAGCGCCAACCTCATCACCCGCCGATACATCATCTTCGTGCCTAACACCGAAATCAAGAAGGAACTCGAAGAGACCTCCGTCAACATCACCTGCTACGACCGCAACGGTAAGGTGGTGAAGCAGGTTACCTCTACCGATACGCCTCCTACTACCCCATCCGGAGGCGATAATCCATCCGGAGGCGACACCCCATCGGGCGGCGATTCTACTGGCGGAACCGGAAGCGAAACCGGCGGTGATGGACTTGAATAAAAGGTGCTGAGCCTGAAAAAGTAAAACCCTCCCCAGGTCTTAAAAAGTCCTAGGGAGGGTAAACTTTGTCTGGCAGTTAAATTGTTTACGCAATGTACCATACCAGACGTCCCGAACACAACATGCTAACCCACACATAACCCCTTACAAAATCAGCATGTCGCTAACAATCCTTTGTGCCTCAAATAAATACTTCTTTTTATATGAATCTAATCCTAGCCTCACGGCTAAAGCATATTTAAAAGCTTTTTTCTTAATTCAAAACATTATAGTAACATATTCTGCAGCGATATCAACCAGCTTCTTGCGGCGGGCTACACCTATTATATAATGAGCCTCCTTCGCCGAACAGTGGAAGTATTTCTTCACAGCTGTTACCAGTTCTTCCTTGCTTATCGAGCCTATACCCTTAGGATAAGCCCCGCGGATAGCCTTCTCAATGTCTGCCATCTTATATTCATGGTGGCGCTTGTGGAAGTACTGCGATACAATGATAGAGAGAACTATCACGAGCAGGATGATGATAAATACTACAGACTTGTTCATTTCCTTATCTCCTTTTAATTGATTAGACAATATTAGGTTTGCTGAATCACCCTTCCGGGTGCTCCAAGTTTTCGGCATCACCGATAGCCGCTATCGGTAAATCCACTGCAAATATAGCATTTTTTCTTGAAACAACAACATTTTTCGGCATTTTTTTCACTATTTCTGCAAAAAAACTTGCTAAATACAAAAAAAACACGTATTTTTGCAAGAAAATAATCCTTAGACAGAAAGATAATGCAAGAAACTGTAAAGAAAGTATTGAATGGCGATTTTAATCGCAAGAAAGCATTGCTGTTTCTCATAACGGCTCTGCTTACCGTTATCGTCTGGAACCTGCCCATCGATAGCTTCGGCATCGAGGGGCTAACCATCGTGCAGCAGCGCGTCATCGCCATCTTCGTCATGGCTGTGATGCTCTGGCTCACCGAGGCCATACCGGCATGGGCTACCAGCGTAGTGATCATCTTCGTGCTGCTGTTCTTCGTCAGCGACTCCGCCTTTAAGATCATGCAAGGCTCGGAGGCAGAGATGGGAAAGCTGCTCGACTATCAGGGTGTGATGGCGTGCTTCGCCGACCCTACCATCATCCTCTTCCTGGGCGGTTTCGTACTTGCCATAGCCGCTACCAAGAGCGGACTCGACGTGATGATGGCGAAGGCCCTGATTGCGCCATTCGGCAAGCGTTCTGAGAACGTGCTGCTGGGTTTCATGCTCATCACCGGCATCTTCTCGATGTTCATCTCAAATACAGCCACCGCCGCCATGATGCTCACCTTTCTCACACCGGTGTTCAAATCATTGCCGCCTTCGGGCAAGGGCCGTGTGGCGCTCACCATGGCCATACCCATCGGAGCCAACCTGGGCGGTATGGGAACCCCTATCGGAACACCGCCTAACGCCTTCGCCTTCAAGGTATTGAACGACCCAGCAGGACTCAACCTGGGCATCAGCTTCGGCGATTGGATGCTGATCATGGTCCCTATGGTGCTCATCATGCTCGTGATGGCATGGATCATCATACGCAAGATGTTCCCGTTCTCTGCCACGACCATCGAGCTCAACATCGAGGGCAACATGCAGCACAACTGGCGCACCACGGTAGTGGCCGTCACCTTCCTTGCAACCATCGTGCTCTGGGTATTCGGCAAGCAGCTGGGCATCAACGCCAACACCGTGGCCATGCTCCCTATCGCCATATTCGCCCTTACGGGAGTGGTTACAGCCAAGGACCTGAAGGAGATTGACTGGGCTGTCATCTGGATGGTGGCAGGCGGATTCGCCCTCGGATTGGCGATGAACGGCACCGGTCTGGCCGAGGCAGCCGTGAAGAGCATTCCGTTTGCAGAATTCAATCCGCTGGTCATCATGATCGTATCCGGACTGGTATGCTTCATCCTGAGTAACTTCATCTCTAACACCGCCACCGCTGCCCTGCTCATCCCAATCCTCACGGTGGTATGCGCCGGCATGGGCGACAAGCTCAACACCATCGGCGGCACCTCTACCATCCTCATCGGAGTAGCGGTATCGGCCAGCTGCGCCATGTCGCTGCCTATCTCAACCCCTCCTAACGCCATCGCCTACTCTACCGGCCTTATCCAGCAGAGCGACATGGTGAAGGCAGGACTCACGGTGGGCATCCTGAGCATGCTAGTGGGCTACGCCGTGCTCATCACCTTCTGCAAGATGGGCGTGCTCTAGAGGGGCATCATCTGCGAAAATACACATTATTATATATATAAAGGAATGAAAAAGATTGTTATAGGAATCGACGTAGGCATCTCTACGACCAAGATTGTGGGCATCGATGAAAGCGGCGTGGTGGTAAGCCCCATCCGCATCAAGGCCACCGACCCTATCACCTCGCTCTACGGAGCCTTCGGCAAGTATCTTCACGACAACAAGATTGCGCTGAGCGATGTAGAACAGGTGATGCTCACAGGCGTAGGTTCAGCCTATATCGACGAGCCCATCTACGGACTGCCTACCTCGAAGAGCGAGGAGTTCGTGGCCGACGGACTGGGCGCCCGATACGAGAGCAAGCTCGACCGCATGATCGTGGTGAGCATGGGAACCGGTACATCGCTCGTAAAATGCGATGACAACGAGATAAGGCACATCGGAGGCATCGGCATAGGCGGCGGAACCCTGGCAGGACTGAGCCGCATCATGCTCAAGACCGATGACATCAAGCAGATTATCAACCTCGCCAAGGACGGCGACGTGAGCAAGATAAACCTGCTGATAGGCGACATCAGCGCCAAGCCTCTGCCCGGACTCCCGATGAACGCCACCGCATCGCTCTTCAGCAACGCCAAGGCCAACGCTTCGCGCGAAGACATCGCCATGGGACTCATCTGGATGGTGCTGCAGTCGATAGGTTCGGCTACCATCCTCTCATCGCTCGAATCGGGCATCAAGGATTTCGTGCTCATCGGCAACCTCACCCTGCTGCCGCAATGCCGCGAGGTGTTCCCAGCCATGGAGAAACTCTACGGAGTGAGGTTCAGAATACCGAAATACTCGGAATTCTGCACCGCCATCGGAGCTGCGCTCGACTATAAGCGACAAGCAAAATAATCACCCCCGAATCGCCGCAATGCCCTATACACGGGCGTTGCGGCGATTTTCATTTCCACCCCCTGCACGGCACACAGACAACAAGGGGAAAAACGCACACAAGCGCACAAAATGCGCAACACGCTGATAGATAACAACTTAAACGTTTCGGAAAACAGAAATTTGTCAAAGTTTTCCAAAACTTTTTCGTTTCCTACTGATTATCAGTAACTTAATATTTTTTAACGATAAAAAAGTTATCCAAAAGCAATTACTTTCAGAAATATTTTATATCTTTGCAATGTCAAAAGGAGGTACATATCTACCTCTTCAAGTCATAAAGACTTAATACTAAGTAATTTAAACATTAATCGTAAAAGTAATACTAAAATGATCCAGACAGTAGTAAAGCGTGACGGACGCATCGTTGGATTCAACGAACAGAAAATCATGGCAGCCATTCGCAAGGCCATGTTGCATACCGACAAGGGTGAAGATACCACTCTTATCGAGCAGATAACCGACCACATCTCTTATCGCGGCAAGAGCCAGATGAGCGTTGAGGCCATTCAGGACGCCATCGAGCTGGAACTCATGAAGAGTGCCCGCAAAGATGTTGCCCAGAAGTATATCGCATACCGTAACCAGCGTAACATCGCCCGCAAGGCGAAGACACGCGACGTGTTCATGAGCATCGTCAATGCCAAGAACAACGACATCACCCGTGAAAACGCCAACATGAATGCCGACACACCAGCCGGCATGATGATGAAGTTCGCTTCAGAAACCACAAAACCATTCGTCGACGACTACCTCCTCTCAGAGGATGTACGCGACGCCGTCATGCACAACTATATACATATTCACGATAAGGACTATTACCCAACCAAGAGTCTCACCTGCGTGCAGCATCCGCTCGACGTGATTCTGAACCACGGATTCACAGCCGGTCACGGTTCAAGCCGTCCAGCCAAGCGCATCGAGACCGCAGCCGTGCTGGCTTGCATCTCTCTCGAGACCTGCCAGAACGAGATGCACGGCGGTCAGGCCATCCCAGCCTTCGACTTCTATCTGGCTCCATACGTACGCATGTCGTACCAGGAAGAGGTGAAGAACCTGGAGAAGCTGACAGGCGAAGACCTGAGCAACCTCTATGATGCGCCAATCGACGACTACATAGAGAAGCCGCTCGACGGATTGCAGGGCCGCGAACGCCTGGAGCAGCACGCCATCAACAAGACCGTAAACCGCGTGCATCAGGCAATGGAGGCCTTCATCCACAACATGAACACCATCCACAGCCGCGGCGGTAACCAGGTAGTATTCTCAAGCATCAACTATGGTACCGATACCAGCGCCGAGGGCCGCTGCATCATGCGCGAAATCCTGCAGAGCACCTATCAGGGCGTAGGCAATGGCGAAACAGCCATCTTCCCTATCCAGATATGGAAGAAGAAGAGAGGCGTAAACTATCTGCCTGAGGACAGAAACTACGACCTCTACAAGCTGGCGTGCAAGGTAACAGCCCGCCGTTTCTTCCCTAACTTCCTGAACCTCGACGCCACCTTCAACCAGAACGAGAAGTGGCGTGCTGATGATCCGGAGCGCTACAAGTGGGAGATTGCAACCATGGGCTGCCGTACCCGCGTGTTCGAAGACCGCTGGGGCGAGAAGACCAGCATCGCCCGCGGTAACCTGAGCTTCTCTACCATCAACATCGTGAAGCTCGCCATCGAGTGCATGGGCATCGAAGACGAAAAGCAGCGCATCGACATGTTCTTTGCCAAGCTCGACAATATCCTCGACATCACAGCCAAGCAGCTCGACGAGCGCTTCCAGTTCCAGAAGACGGCGATGGCCAAGCAGTTCCCTCTGCTCATGAAGTATCTCTGGGTAGGCGCTGAAAACCTGAAGCCGGAAGAGACCATCGAGAGCGTCATCAACCACGGAACCCTGGGTATCGGCTTCATCGGATTGGCAGAATGCCTGGTTGCCCTCATCGGCAAACACCACGGCGAGAGCGAGAAGGCACAGGAGCTGGGACAGAAGATTGTTACCTACATGCGCGACCGTGCCAACGAGTTCAGCGAGCAGTATCATCACAACTACTCTATCCTGGCTACTCCAGCCGAGGGATTGAGCGGTAAGTTCACAAAGAAGGACAGAAAGCAGTTTGGCGTCATCCCTGGCGTTACAGACCGCGACTATTATACCAACTCTAACCACGTGCCTGTATACTATAAGTGTACAGCCCTGAAGAAGGCACAGATCGAGGCTCCATACCACGACCTGACTCGTGGCGGCCACATCTTCTATGTAGAGATTGACGGCGATGCTACCCACAACCCTTCTGTTATCGAGAGCGTGGTAGACATGATGGATAAGTACAACATGGGTTACGGCTCAGTAAACCACAACCGCAACCGCTGTCTCGACTGCGGCTACGAGAATGCTGACGCCCACCTCGAGGTATGTCCTAAGTGCGGCAGTCACCACATAGACAAGCTGCAGCGCATCACCGGTTATCTGGTAGGTACTACAGACCGTTGGAACAGCGGCAAGCTTGCCGAGCTCCACGACCGAGTAACCCATATTGGAGGGGCAAAGTAGTGATTAATTATTAGTGACTAATTATTAGTGATTAGTGATTATTGTTTATGATTAGCGTATTAAGCATCGTACATGATACGATGGTAGACGGTCCGGGCTTCCGCACATCCATTTATTGTGCGGGATGCCCCAACCATTGTCCGGGCTGCCATAATCCGCAGTCGTGGGACATCAGCCACGGCACGATGACCTCTACCGACGAGCTGATGAAGGAAATCATGAGCGACCCCTTCGCCAACGTCACCTTCTCGGGCGGCGACCCTATGTTTCAGGCAAAGGGCTTTGCCGAGCTGGCGCGCGCCATCAGGGAGCAGAGCAGCAAGAGCATCTGGTGCTTTACGGGCTATCTCTTCGAAAACCTCGTGAAGAATCCCGAGCAGCTGGAACTCCTCCGCCAAATCGATGTATTGGTAGACGGCCCCTTCGTACAGGCATTGCGCGATGAAGACCTCTTCTTCAGGGGCAGCAGCAACCAGCGCATCATCAACGTGCAGAAGTCGCTGAAAGAAGGAAGAGTGATAGAACTCAATCTTACAACAGAAAACCCGAATCCGGTATTGTAAATCTACATACCAGATTCGGGTTTCCCGTTTATTTTTTTCAGGCACGGATTACACGGATTACACGGATTTTCTTATCTTACAGAAGTTTCGCAAGTTTCAGTGATTTATCGGCATTCGCGCCATAAATCCGTGTAATCCGTGCCAAAATCATTATCTCTTAGCATCCTTCTCTTCGAGGTAGCTGATAGAACTCTGAATATAATCACGCTCCCACTCGCTCTCGTGCAATTTCTCATCGCCATAGAGCAGAAGATCGAGATCCAGCGGAACATCTACCTTACGATAAGGACCACGGGTTCTGCGTCCGCATCTCTGCTCCACACTCCGCAGCGCGGCAAGCACAGACTTCTTAGAGCAGATGGTCTCCCCCAACATCACCTGATTCAGAAACTTATCTGAATTCTCCAGTCCGATAGGCTCAGTCCACATGCGCGGACCGAAGAGGCTGTTCTTGAACATACATCTCAGATATTCATGCGCCTTCAACACATTCTCCTCCTGATTTCTGTTAGAGCCGATAGCTATAATTACTTTTGTACGAGTTTTCATTATTAAAATCATTATTTCTACAAAACAAGTCAGTTTCTCTCAGAAGAGACAGATAGCCCCTGCATTTGTATGTCATATTTTGTGCAAAGATATTAAAAATTTTGTAATAAACCGCGATTTATCCGTTTTTTTTTATATTTTTGCAGAATGAATCATCTAAAAGCAAACATTTTAGGGCTCGCTCTGCTCTGCTGCCTCCCGATGGGCGCACAGATGAAGTGGAACCAGGCCTATCAGACATATATCAATCAGTATAAGGATCTTGCCATCGAGCAGATGCTCCGTTACCGCATTCCAGCCAGCATCACCCTAGCACAGGGACTGTTTGAGAGTGCGGCAGGAAGGAGCGACCTCGTACGCCAGGGCAACAACCACTTCGGCATAAAATGTCACAACTGGACGGGCCCAACCCAGTACCACGACGATGATGCCCGGGGCGAATGCTTCCGCGTATACCAGGACGCAAGAGACAGCTACGAAGACCACAGCAAGTTTCTGGCGCGCCAGCCACGCTACGCACGCCTCTTCGAACTCTCGCTGCACGACTACAAGGGATGGGCTCGCGGACTGAAAGCCTGCGGCTACGCCACCAACCCGCAGTATGCCAGCAAGCTGATACAGATTATAGAGCTCTACAAGCTCAACCAGTATGACAAGGCCAAGCGCTACGACCGCTTCATGGCTACCCACAGCGGTACCGACCAGCCTGTAAACGCCGAAGGATTGCTGCACCCTATCCATATCTTCAACAAGAATTACTATCTCTATGCCCGCGAAGGCGACACCTTCAAGAGTATAGGCAAGGAGGTGGGCATCAGCTGGCGCAAACTGGCTCGCTACAACGAGCGCAACAAGCACGCCGTGCTGCACAAGGGCGACATCATCTATCTGAAAAAGAAACGCTCCAAGGCACCTAAGCAGTATAAGAAGCGCCCTCACGTGATACAGCCGGGCGAAAGCATGTACACCATCTCGCAGAAGTATGGCATCCGACTGGAGAAACTCTACAAGATGAACCATCTCGACCCTAACATCCCGGTAAGCGTAGGAACAAGACTGAGGGTGAGATAAGTGATTAGTGATTCGGTCACTTGGTGATTCGATGAGAAATGTGAATGTGAATGTGAATTTTAAATGAAAATACAATGAAGAGAATGATATTATCCCTCGCCACCATGGCGATGCTGATGGCGCCCGGCACAATAAAGGCGCAAAACTTTGACGACTATTTCACAGACAAGACGCTGCGGGTAGACTATACCTTTGCCGGCAACCAGAAGCAGCAGATGATAGCAGTAGACGAACTCAACGTAATGCCACGCTGGTACGGAAAACGGCAGCGACTGGCCGAACTCCCGATAGAGGGCAACGGACAGATAACCGTACGCGACCACCGCTCAGGCAAAATCATCTACCGCAACTCCTTCTCCACCCTCTTCCAGGAATGGCTCTCCTATCCAGAGGCAGAGAAGAACACGCAGAGTTTCGAGAACGTATTCCTCGTTCCGATGCCGAAAGATACCGTAGACATCACCCTCGACCTGCGCAACAACCGCCGCGAGATAACCACCACGCTCACCCACCAGGTTGCGCCGAAAGACATTCTGATTCATCAGAAAGGCAACAAGCCTACACCATACGTCACCCTGCAGCAGGCTGCCGACACCACCCGATGCATCCACATCGCATACGTGGCTGAAGGCTATACCGATGCAGAAATGCCTGTCTTCCTGAAAGATGCGCAGGAAGCTACAGAGGCCATCTTCGCCCACGAACCCTTCAAGAGCATGAGAGACCGCTTCAACATCGTAGCCGTAAAATCGCCATCCAAGCAGAGCGGACCTAGCATCCCAGCCCAGGGCATCTGGCACGAGACCGCCCTCAGCTCTCATTTCGACACCTTCTACAGCGACCGCTACCTTACCACCCTGCATCTCAAAGACCTGCACAACTGGCTGGCAGGTACCCCCTACGAGCACATCATCGTGCTGGTAAATTCGGATAAGTATGGCGGTGGCGGCATCCTCAATTCATACAATCTCACCACCTGCCACCAGAAATGGTTCAAGCCGGTAGTGGTGCATGAGTTTGGGCATTCCTTTGCCGGACTTGCCGATGAATACGCCTACGAGCAGGAGCAGATACCGATGTATCCTCACGATGTAGAGCCTTGGGAGAAGAACATCACTACCCTTGCCTATTTCCACGGAAAATGGGAGAACATGATAGACAAGAAGACCAAGATTCCTACTCCGCTCTCAAAGAAAGAGAAGGAGGCGGTGAGCAAGGTGGGTGTCTTCGAAGGTGCCGGATACAGCTTGAAGGGCGTTTACCGCGGTGTGCAGGACTGCCGTATGCGCATCAACGAAACGCCGGAATTCTGTGCAGTATGCAAGAAGGCGCTGCAAGACCTCATCGACTTCTACACGAAATAAAGAAATCATAAAAACATTATATCTATGAAAGAGCAAAACCTAAACATCAGATACATGGTGGCTCAGCTCTCAGAGTTGAGCCAGCAGGAGCAGGAGCTCGTAAACAGGGCGAAGGCTGCCACCAGCAATGCGTATGCTAACTACAGCCACTTCTATGTGGGAGCAGCCCTGCTTCTGGGCGACGGCAGAATCGTAATTGGAGCCAACCAGGAGAACGCCGCCTTCCCGTCGGGACTCTGTGCCGAGCGCAGCGCCATCTTCGGTGCCCAGAGCAACTATCCCGACCAGCCTATCCTGACGCTCGCCATAGCAGCGAGAAACGGGAATGGTTTCCTCAAGTCGCCTATCTCGCCATGCGGAGCCTGCCGCCAGGTGATACTGGAGATGGAAGACCGCTACCAGCGCCCCGTACGCATCCTGCTCTATGGCGAGAACGGCACCTACTGCTTCGACAGCATCAAAGACCTTCTCCCCTTCAGCTTCGTAGATTCGAACATGAAGGAATAAGATACAGAAAGGGTGTGGCATAAAGCTTGTCCTCTACAGTTTTAAGGCACGGATTACACGGATTACACGGATTTTTTATAAGATTATAATCGCTTAGATTAGAAACATAAATCCGTGTAATCCGTGTAATCCGTACCTTATCTTATACCCTAGGCAAGAATCTTATGACACACCCGCTTCTTATTCCTCCCTATATTCAAAGCATCCTGCGGCAGGCTGCTCTTTCTTTCTCGGCAAACCATCACGGTCGGTTGCAGGCAGGGTTTCTGCATCTGCCTTACCTATTGCTGCCGACTCCTTGCGTAGATGGAAATCATACTTCAGATTGTCGGTGTCGAAAAGGCGGAAATGCTTCTCGGCAAACACCGTCGTATCCTTGATGTCCTCATAAACCACATGGGTGAACTTCAGACTGTCGTCCGTCTCCAGCTTCTCCGTGCGCAACACACAATGGTCGAAGAGGAAATTGAAGGCATCCTCCTCTTTCGGAGCCTCCCAGACCACCTCATCATCATGATAGCCCGTTACGAGCGAATTTCTCACCTCGAAACGAGGCAGCGGAGAGGCAAAACCGATGGCAGACTCGCGGCGCCCGTCAAACGGATAGAACTGGGCTATGGTGCAGCCGTTTACCTCTACATCTCCACCCTCTACATAGAGCGGATGTTTCAGGCAGTTGGTTATCTGCGAGTTATAAATCTGCACCTTGGCAGAATCAATCCTCACACCGTAGCCCTGACTGTTATGAATCGTAGCGTTCTCAATGAGCAGTTTCTGCTTCGTAGCATCGCCCGCTTCTATCATCACAGCATCGTAGGCACTATGAATATCAGCAAACGAAATCCTGCAGTCATGAGCCGAAGACATCAGTCTGATTCCCTGCCATTGTCCCGGTGTGCGGTCATAAGGCAGATAATCGAACATGTGGTCCAGTCGGTCGCCCCGCATCACCACTTCCCTGTCCTTTTCGCCCTCAATCTTCAGCTTCCCGAACACCTGCAAGCCCGCATTCTCGTGGAAATAGAGTTGGGTGCCCGGAGCAATGGTCAGCGTAGCAGCCGAATCAACCCTGATGCCCCCATAAACCACTACCGGCAGCGTGCTCTCCAGCAGCTGGTCCTGTTTCACCTCGAGCGAATTGAGTTTCATCGCATCCCATGAAAACGCCCTCAGGTTCACCTTCTGCTCCACGCCACTTTCCAGCGCAAACACCAGGTTATCGCTCACCAGCTGCGGCTTTTCGCTGTTCTGCATCGCCGTAGTCAGCTCTACGAACACGCGTATGCTGTCACCCTTCCTGATCTCCACATTCTGCGTCTGGAATCCCGCTTCGCTGCCCAGATAAGATCCGTCAACATTCACCCTATAGCCCTTCTGGTTACCATTTTCCAGACGCACCGACTGGCAGCGCAGCCCCTTGCCCGTACGGTTGTAAACCCAGAAGCTTCGGGTAGGCGTAGGCACATTCGAGAAGGTGGTGTCCATCTTCAGCGTATCTACCGAAAACGAGAGCACATCTCCCCTCGACGTTGAGAAACTCTCATCGTCGGCACAACTGGCAAGCAGGGCGCTCATCGCCATCCCTACACCCATTATATACAAAAATCCCTTTTTCCGTTTCATATCTATAAAAACGGAAAAAGGGAAATATTATTGTATCTGATTCTACATAAACAAGGCAAAGATGGATGAGCCAACAACCGTCATCACACCGCAAACCACGATGCTCAGACTGCTCATGGCTCCCTCTATGGTACCCATTTCCATCGCCTTTGCCGTACCCAGCGCATGGGCAGAACAGCCGATGGCAATACCTTTGGCAATAGGCTCCTTGATGGAGAGAAGCTTCAGGAACTTCTCGGCAAAGATATTGCCCAGCACACCCGTTACGATGATGACAACCACCGAAACCGAAACATGACCGCCCAACTCCTCAGAAACGCCGATACCGATGGCGGTAGTGATGCTCTTAGGCAGGAAGGTAACGTAGGACGCATGGTCGAAATGGAAGATGAGGGCGAGAATGAGCACGGAGCAGAGACTCGCCAGCACGCCCGAAACAATGCCGATCAGCACAGCCCGATAATTCTTCTTCAGAAGCTCAACCTGCTGATAAAGCGGCACAGCCAGACAGATGGTGGCTGGTGTGAGCAGATAGCTGATACTGTTGGCGCCCGCCGAATAGGTTTTGTAATCTACGCCCGTCAGCAGGAGCGTGATGATGACGAGGATGATGGAGATGAGCAGCGGGTTCATCAGCGACCATCCCGTCTTCAGCTTCAGCAGCATGCCTATGCCGTAGGCTGCCAGACTGATGAGAACGCCGAAGAAGACAGAATCCTGGAATAACTGGTTCATTTCTTCGCCTCCTTTCCTTTTCTGATTACCATCTGCGTAATCCAGCCCGAAGCACCCATCACGACGAAGGTGCTGACCACCGTAACTACGATATACTGGAACCATGCATTGCCGATATCCTGATAGGAATCAATCAGTCCTACGGCAGCCGGAATAAACATCACGGGCATGATGGCAATGAGGAAACTGCTGGTTTCGCGGATATGCTTCACCTTGATCAGTTTTGTTTCCAGCGCAAGAAAGAGCAGGATGATGCCATAGATGCTTGCCGGAATAGGCAATGGCAGCAAAAAATGGAGCAATTCCCCAGCAAAGGAGAACGCTATGATTATCAAAAATTGAATTAAAAACTTCATGTTGAATTACTTTAAACCTTGAAACTTTGAACTTGGAACTTTATGATTACCATGTCTCCCTCCGAGCCACCGTTGAATCCGATTCCATCGGATTCCCTCAGGAAAAAGGTCCGAAAGAAGGCCAAAGGTAAAGCCCTCTCTTATATCAAGCTAACGTACTGCTCAATGAGGCTTGCCGTCTCTTCTACGCCCAGGCGCACAGTATCCAGGCAGATGTCGTAATCATCGGCATTTCCCCAGGTAAGGCCTGTATAATACTTATGATAAGCCACTCTGCAATCCTCGGTGTGCTCTACAAACTCCTCAGCCTCATCATACGAAAAGCCCTTCTCCTCCTGAATCTCCTTGATGCGAGCCTCCAGATTGCCGCTCAGGAAAACAGAAATCAGGTCTTTGCGCTCGCGGAAGATATAGTTTCCGCAACGGCCGATGATGATACAGTCTTCATCGCCTATCATATCGGCAAGTGTATGGAGCGGTTTTTCTGTCAGCGCCCTCTGCGTTTCGCCAAGCGACGACATCGAGAAGAGCAGTTCATCTACCGGCCGCTCATCGAAGAAAGCCTCCATCTCGTCGAGCACTCCTCTCTGTTCAGCCATTTCCATCATATTTTTACGGGTATAAAAAGGAATACCATACTTTTCGGCAAGCAGCTTGCCCACGCGAACAGCGCCACATCCACACTGGCGCGCTATCGTAATAATCATGATTCTATAAAATTAAAACGTATATAATAATTACTCTGTTCCGTTATCCACCTCCAGCCCATCCATGGCGGGAGTTTTATATAGCAAAAAAGCTAAGAAGATTTGACTCTTCTTAGCTTTCTTGTTGTCGGGGCGACAGGATTCGAACCTGCGACCACCTGTTCCCAAAACAGGCGCGCTACCGGACTGCGCTACACCCCGCTCACTCATCTCTACGACACCTTTTAAGCATTGCTTTAAGCATCATTTCTGAATTGCGAGTGCAAAGGTACTACATTTTTTCGATTCCACCAAATTTTTCCCTAATTTTTTTCAAAAAAATATGCATTTTAATGCAAAATGGCTGGGATACTGACAAAAACAAGGGCAACCCCTATCTGGAATTGCCCTTATACCTTATTATATATAGTAGCGGCTAAGAACCGCAACCATTCTTGCTAAACTTTTAAATCAGAAACCGACTGCCCGAATCTGTCAAACCGAGAAGACCGGCAAATCTGATTTCAGACCGGAAAATCTGATTTTACTTGATGATTCCCTCTTCTACGAAAATCTTCTTCAAGATCTGGACAGCCTGCTCAACCTGCTCTCTAGTATGAGTAGCCATGAGTGCGAAACGTACCAATGTATCCTGAGGAGCACAAGCTGGAGGAATAACAGGGTTGATGAACACACCTGCATCGTAAGCCATCTTGGTAACAACGAATGTCTTCTCAGCATCGCGTACGTAGAGAGGAATGATAGGACTCTCTGTCTCGCCAATCTCGAAACCTTCCTCGCGGAAACGCTTCAAGGCATAGTTGGTTACATCCCAGAGATTCTCGAAACGCTCTGGCTCATTCTGAATGATGTGGAGAGCCTCGAGAGCTGCTGCTGTGGCAGCTGGAGTGTTAGAGGCGCTGAAGATGTAAGTACGGCAGTTGTGACGGAGGAAGTTGATCGTATCCTTGTCTGATGCGATGAAACCGCCGATAGAAGCCAGACTCTTAGAGAATGTACCCATGATGAGGTCTACCTCATCGGTCAGACCGAAGTGGTCGCAGACACCACGACCCTGCTTGCCGAATACGCCAAGACCATGAGCCTCGTCTACCATGATAGAGCAGTTGTACTTATGCTTGAGCTTAACGATTTCAGGCAAGTTAGCCAGGTCGCCCTCCATAGAGAACACACCGTCAACAACGATGAGCTTGATAGCCTCCTCAGGGAGCTTAGAGAGCACGCGCTCCAAATCTTCCATATCGTTGTGCTTGTAGTGAAGCTGGGTAGCGAATGAGAGACGGCGGCCATCTACGATACTTGCGTGGTCGCGGTCATCGCAGATAACATAGTCGTTACGACCTACTACGCAAGCCAAGACACCCTGGTTTACAGAGAATCCTGTAGAGAAACACAAAGTTTCATCCTTGCCCACAAACTCAGCAAGCTCCTTTTCGAGCTGCACGTGCAAATCGAGCGTACCATTGAGGAAACGGCTTCCTGCACAACCAGAACCATACTTGTCGAGCGCAGCCTTTGCTGCATCAATAACACGCTGGTCGTTAGTCAAACCTTGATAAGCATTAGAACCGAACATCAGGATTTTATGACCATCGATGTCGGTTACCTCTGTCATCTGCTTACTTGTGATCTCGCGGAAATATGGATACACACCGGCAGCCATATACTTCTGAGGTTCACGATAATTCTTGTATCTTTCTTGTAATTGTCCCATTATTAATAGGTGTACTTTATTATCTTTTTTTATATTTTTCTAAGTTTCAGGGTGCAAAGATACAAAAAAGAACTCAATAAATGGCTTTTTTTATAAGAAAGTTTACTTTTATAGTTTTTTTAATCGATATTTCTTGTTATTTTGGGTATTTTTATTACTTTTGCAGCCTAAATTTTACAAACTCTTGACTATATAATGAAGAAAAAGATACTTTTCATCATGAATCCGATTTCAGGAACAGCCAGCAAGGCGGCAGTTCCCAGTCTGATAGATTCTGTTTTGGACAAAGAGCTTTTTGAGTACGAGATAAGAATGACTGAAAGAGCTGGGCACGCTTCGGAAATTGCTACCGAAGCGAAGAACAACCATGTACATGTGGTTGTGGCGGTTGGTGGTGACGGAACCGTCAACGAGGTGGCCCGCTCACTGGTTCACTCCGATACTGCCCTCGGCATTCTGCCTTGCGGTTCGGGCAACGGACTGGCAAGACATCTGCTGCTCCCGATGAACCTGAAGAAATGCATAGAGGTCATCAACCAATGCCAGATTAGAGATCTGGATTATGGTGTCATCAACGACCACCCGTTCTTCTGCACCTGCGGCATGGGCTTTGACGCTTTCGTCAGCATGAAGTTTGCCGAGAGCGGCAAGCGTGGTCCTATCACTTATGCTGAAAATATCCTGCGCGAGGGATTGAAGTATAAGCCTGAGACTTACACGCTGGAGGACGAGACGGGCACCAAGCAGTATAAGGCGTTCCTCATTTCCTGCGCCAACGCATCTCAGTATGGCAACAATGCCTATATTGCCCCTCAAGCATCCATGAGCGACGGTTTGATGGATGTCGTCATCATGGAACCATTCGATGTAATCGAGGCGCCTCAGGTAAGTTTCGACATGTTCAACAAGACGTTGGACAAGAACTCGAAAATCAAATCGTTCCGCTGCAAGAAGCTCCATATCACCCGCAGTCAGCCAGGCGTAATCCATTATGATGGCGACCCTGTAATGACGGGTGCAGAGATTGATGTTCACCTGGAAGAAAAGGGAATCAAGATGCTGGTGAACCCGTTTGCCAACAAGAACGACCGCAAGCCGAACATGATTCAGTCTGCCTTTGCCGATTTCTTCAACGACTTCAATGCCGTGCGCGATGATATCCATAAAGACATCCAGCGCCAGAGCAAAAGAGTAGAAGCTATCAGCAAACTGGTACAGAAGAAGCTGAACCTTTGAAACAATGTTAAATGTTAAATGTTAAATGGTGATTTCCCTGAAGTTTCGCAAGTAAGCTCAGTTAATCATTAAACGCTATCCATTCAACATTTAACATTCAACATTCAACACTCAACACTCCTAGAAAAGGTAGAATTCTTCCATTATTTTCCTATACCATTCCGAGCGGTTTCCCTGCGAATCCATCATCGTTTCAACATGCTCTTCATAAGGCAAAATGCGATGCTTGGCAAAACTCAGCATAAAGCGCTTTGGCTGTTTGCGCTCTACCGTCCTTACACCACACTTCTGTATAAGATAAAAACCTAATATACAAGACTCTGCAACAAACTGCTCCACTACTTCTACGGGAACAATTGCAGAGAAAATACCATCATCAGAAAGTAACCGTTTTACACCCGCAAACAAATCGCGAAACGGAAGACTGTCCGCATGTCTCGCCATCGCCCTCTTACTGTCCGGATTTTTCAAGCTATCTACAAAGAACGGAGGATTGCTCACTATCGCATCAAAAACACCGGCAGCCTTCAAATCTTCAGCAGTATCCAAAGCCTCAGCAGCTTCCGAAGCTCCCCCGAAATCCTGCAGTCTGCAGCATTCTATTTCCACCCTGTCGCGAAACGGACTTGCCATCACATTCTCCCTCGCCTGTCCGCAGGCATCAGCATCCATATCAATCCCCACTACCTCAGCTTCAGGAAAACGCTGCGCCATCATGAGCGAAATCAGTCCCGTTCCGGAGCCAATGTCCAGAATCCGCCTGCCACCTTGCGCCCATGCACCCAGCAAAACACCGTCAGTTCCCACTTTCATGGCACAACGGTCTTGCTCTATCTCAAACTGTTTAAATCGAAAATTACCCATAAATTCTTCTGTCTCTTTACAGAAGAAAACGAATGCGCCGCCGATTTATTTTATCGCAAACAGCAGAAATTGCCACTTCCACCTGCAAAAGCAGCTACTTACATCTATAAAAACGGGTACTAATATATAGAAAAAGCAATTTTATTATTAAATAATCTATCATCTTCCACGATATTTCACAAAAAATGAGTACCTTTGCACGGAAAATAGAAATCATAACAAAATGGATAATAGAAGAACAAGTACCCGAATACAAATGATTGCAGATTACGAGGGCGACCCGAAAACCCTGATCGAAGACCAGGAAGAAGGTTTGTACCCTACCCTCTGCATGCGAGATATTGTAGTTTTCCCTACCAACATGACCCCTATCGTTGTGGGCAGAAAGGAAAGTCTGAATCTCGTCCGGATGCTGGAAAAGAAACCAGACACCATATTCTGCGTATTCTGCCAGAAGAACAAAGATACAGAATCACCCTACGAAGAAGACCTCTACCCTGTAGGTGTCTTCGCCAAACTCATCAAGGTGATTAAGATGCCTGGCACAGACCAGATGAGCATCATCATCCAGGGTCTGGGCAGATGTCAGATGAAACATCTCGTTCAAAAAGAGCCTTACACAGTAATTGACGTAAAAAGTCTTCCGGAGAAATGGCCTGACGAGAACAACGATGAACTCTTCAGAATGCTCTACGAGAACTTCCATTACGAAGCGACAGACTATATCAAATCAAACGCCAACTATACTGACGAGGCCATCCAGGCCATCAACGAACTCTCGAGCATTCACATGCAGTGCAACTTCATGTGCTCCCTCCTCCCTTTCTCCATCGAGGATAAAATCAAGATGCTGAAAGAGGAAAATCTCAGCGAGCGCATCATGATTGCCATCAGATCCCTGAACAAGGTGCGCCATCTGCTACGCATCCAGACTGAGATTGAGAATAAAACCCACTACGACCTTGATGAACAGCAGAAGGAATACTTCCTCAAGCAGCAGATCAAGAACATCAGGGAAGAACTGGGAGAAGGCAACGCCAGTCCGGAGAAGAAGGAGATTCTGGAGAAGGCGAAACAGAAGAACTGGAGCGAAGAGACAGCCAAAATCTTCAAGAAAGAAATTGCCAAGCTCGACACCCTGAACCCGCAAAGTCCTGACTATTCGATACAGATAGGATTCCTGCAGACCATGGTAGATTTACCTTGGAACTCCTACACCCAGGACGACCTCAGTCTGACCCGTGCCAAGCGCATTCTGAACCACGACCACTACGGCATGGAAAATGTGAAGGAGCGCATCCTGGAATTCCTCGCCGTAAGAGCACTGAACGGCGGCGGCAAGAGTCCTATCCTCTGCCTCTACGGTCCTCCGGGCGTAGGAAAGACCAGTCTGGGCAAGAGCATCGCAGCAGCCATGAAGCGCAAGTATGTACGCATGTCGCTGGGCGGTCTGCACGATGAAGCCGAAATCCGCGGTCACCGCCGCACCTATGTGGGAGCCATGCCGGGCCGCATCATCAAGAACATGCTGAAGGCAGGCAGCAGCAATCCTGTCTTCATCCTCGACGAGATTGACAAGGTGGCGCAGAGCAATTTCAATGGTGACCCTGCATCAGCCCTGCTCGAAGTGCTGGACCCGGAACAGAACAATGCCTTCCACGACAATTATCTCGATATGGATTACGACCTCTCCAAGGTACTCTTCATCGCCACAGCCAATGACCTGAGCGTCATTCCGCGTCCGCTCCTCGACCGTATGGAGCTGATAGAAGTAGGCGGCTACATCACCGAAGAGAAGACAGAGATTGCCAAGCGCCACCTCGTACCGGAAGAGCTGGAAAGCACCGGACTCGACAAGGTTTCGCCGAAGGTAAGTTTCAACAAGAATGCCCTCGAGTTCATCATCGAGCACTACACCCGGGAGAGCGGCGTAAGACAGCTGAAGAAACAGATTGACAAGAGTCTGCGCAAGATGGCTTACAAACTGGCCTGCAACCAGGAGCTGAAGAACTACACCATCACCCCTGCCGAAGTAAAAGACCTGCTGGGCAATCCGCCGTTCAACCGCGACATCTACCAGGGCAACGACTATGCAGGAGTAGTAACCGGACTGGCCTGGACCTCAGTGGGCGGCGAAATCCTCTACATCGAAACCTCGCTCAGCAAGGGCAAGGCAGGCAAGCTCACCCTGACCGGAAATCTGGGCGACGTGATGAAGGAATCAGCCATTATCGCACTGGAATACGTCAAGTCGCACATCGACCTGCTCCAGGTAGACTACCGCATCTTCGAGCAGTGGAATATCCACATCCACGTGCCTGAGGGAGCCACCCCGAAAGACGGTCCTTCTGCCGGAATCACCATCGCCACCAGCATCGCCTCAGCCATCACCCAGCGCAAGGTACGTGCCAACACAGCCATGACCGGCGAGATTACCCTCCGCGGCAAAGTGCTCCCGGTAGGCGGAATCAAGGAGAAGATTCTGGCAGCCAAGCGGGCAGGAATCAAGCACATCGTGATGTGCAGGGAGAACCAGAAGAACGTAGAGGAAATACCGGAGAAATATCTCAAGGGCGTAGACTTCCACTATGTAGAGAATGTGGCTGACGTCTGGCAGTTCGCGCTGACCGACGAGAAGGTGAAAAACCCTACAGACTTCAGCATTGAGGAAAATGATAAAAAAGAATAGAAATGAAATTTGAATTACAAGTAACAGATAAAGCAAGCGATGCGCGTACAGGCATCATCACCACCGACCACGGACAGATCAAGACCCCAATCTTCATGCCCGTAGGAACCGTAGGAAGCGTGAAGGGCGTCCACTTCGAGGAACTCAAGAAGCAGGTCATGGCACAGATTATCCTCGGAAACACCTATCACCTCTACCTGCGCCCAGGTCTTGACGTCATCAGGGCAGCAGGCGGACTGCACAAGTTCAACGGCTGGGACCGTCCTATCCTCACCGACAGCGGCGGCTTCCAGGTCTTCTCGCTCACCGGCATCCGCAAGCTCAAGGAAGAAGGCTGCGAGTTCCGCTCCCACATCGACGGCAGCAAGCACTTCTTTACACCGGAGAATGTGATGGACACCGAGCGCATCATCGGAGCCGACATCATGATGGCCTTCGATGAATGTCCACCGGGACAGAGCGATTACCAGTACGCCAAGAACAGCCTCATGCTCACCCAGCGCTGGCTAGACCGCTGCATCAAGCGGTTCAACGAAACCGAGCCCCTCTACGGCTATCAGCAGAGCCTCTTCCCTATCGTTCAGGGCTGCACCTTCCCGGAACTGCGCCGCGAAGCAGCCAAATACATTGCCGACAAGGGAGCCGACGGAAATGCCATCGGCGGACTTGCCGTAGGAGAGCCTACCGAGGTGATGTATGAGATGATAGAAGTAGTGAACGAAATCCTGCCGAAAGACAAGCCGAGATATCTGATGGGCGTAGGAACCCCGCAGAACATCCTCGAAGCCATCGAGCGCGGCGTAGACATGTTCGACTGCGTAATGCCGACCCGCAACGGCCGCAACGCCATGCTCTTCACCTATCAGGGCACGATGAACATGCGCAACAAGAAGTGGGAGAAAGACTTCAGTCCGGTAGATCCAGACGGCTGCGACATCGACCTCGTAACCACGAAGGCCTACCTCCACCACCTCTTCAAGGCCCAGGAGCTGCTGGCGATGCAGATAGCCAGCATCCACAACCTCTCTTTCTATCTGCGCCTCGTGACCGATGCCCGCCATCATATCGAGCAGGGCGATTTCGTGGCATGGAAGAATTCCATCATCGACCAGCTTGGCCGAAGAATTTAAGTAAGCAAGCATCATGAAAGATTTTAAGAAAATAAGAAAACACCGCCGGCTCTACCGCACCGGCCGATGGGCTTCCCGCAAGTTCGGGTGGCTCATCAGGGCTGTGCGCTGGCTGGCTCACAAGCTCCGGTTCCTGCGCATATTCAGGTTTCTCAACCCGTTCAGGTACATCAAGAAGCTCGACTGGTACATTATCAAGAAGTTTCTGGGCTACTATTTCTTCTCCATCGCCCTGATCATCTCCATCGCCATCGTCTTCGACTTCAACGAGAACCTGTCAAAATTCACAGAGCACCATGCACCGGCGCGCGCAATCATCTTCGATTACTACGCCAACTTCGTGCCCTATTTTGCCAACCTCTTCAGTGCGCTGTTCGTGTTCGTGGCGGTCATTCTCTTCACCACCAAGCTGGCAAGCAATTCCGAAATCATCGCCATCCTGGCGTCGGGAGTATCCTTCAAGCGTCTCCTTCGCCCATACATGATTACCTGCGTGCTGCTCTCAGCCCTCTCCTTCGGACTCTCAGCCTACGTCATTCCCCACGGAACCGTTATCAGGCAGAACTTCGAGACGATGTACAAGAACAAGAAGAAGAATACCAGTGCCGAGAATGTACAGCTGCAGGTAGACAAGGGAGTGATTGCCTATATGCAGCATTACGACAACAGCATGAAACGCGGTTACGGATTCTGTCTCGACAAGTTCCAGGACAAGAAACTCGTAAGCCACCTCACAGCGATGGACATCCAGTACGACACCATTTCCGACAGCAAGTATCACTGGAAGCTGAGCAACTGGAAAATCCGCAAGCTCCAGGGCATGAAGGAGCATATTACGAGCGGAGCGCAGAAGGACACCATCATCATGATGGAACCTACCGACCTGGTCTATTCCAAGGGTCAGCAGGAAACCTTCACCAGTCCTGAGCTCCGCGATTACATCTCCAAGCAAATCAACCGCGGTTCGGGCAACGTAGTGCAGTACGAGGTAGAATACCACAAGCGCATCGCCTCTTCCTTCGCCTCGTTCATCCTCACCATCATCGGCGTCTCCCTCTCAGCCCGCAAGCGCAAAGGCGGCATGGGAGCAGCATTGGGCGTAGGACTTGCGCTGAGTTTCGGCTACATCATGCTGCAGACGGTTTCTGCCACCTTCGCCATCCAGGCCAACTTCCCGCCTGTCCTGGCAGCGTGGCTTCCAAACTTCCTCTTCGCCATCGTAGCCTACTTCTGCTACCGCAAGGCACCGAGGTAATTATCAATTAATAATTAAGAGTTTATAGTTTATAGCAGCCGTGCTCCCTATAAACTATAAACCGTAAACTGTAAACTATAGAAGAATGTATTTCGACGAATTAGATTTAAACGACAACGTGCTCGACGCATTATATGACATGCGCTTCGACACATGCACTCCAGTACAGGAAAAGTGCATTCCAGAGATATTAGAAGGTCACGATGTATTGGGTGTAGCCCAGACCGGAACCGGCAAAACCGCAGCCTATCTGCTGCCAGTATTGAGCAAGCTCGATGACGGCGGTTATCCGAAAGACGCCATCAACTGCGTCATCATGTCACCAACCCGCGAGCTCGCCCAGCAGATAGACCAGGCGATGCAAGGCTTCGGCTATTACCTGCAGGGCGTGAGCAGCGTAGCCGTATACGGCGGCAACGACGGCAACCGTTACGATCAGGAGTTGCGCAGCCTCCGCATGGGCGCCGATGTAGTCATCGCCACCCCGGGCCGTCTCATCTCCCATATCTCTCTGGGCAATGTAGACCTCAGCAAGGTAAGCTTCTTCATCCTCGACGAGGCCGACCGCATGCTCGACATGGGTTTCTCTGACGACATCAAGACCATCGCGGCAAAACTGCCAAAGACCTGCCAGACCATCATGTTCTCGGCAACCATGCCTGAGAAGATAGAAGAACTGGCTAAGACCCTGCTCAAGAATCCGGTAGAAATCAAACTTGCCGTCAGCAAGCCAGCCGAGAAAATCAAGCAGGAAGCATACGTATGCTACGAAACCCAGAAGATGACCATCATCAAGGACATCTTCAAGGCAGGCGACCTGAAGCGTGTCATCGTCTTCAGCGGCAGCAAATTCAAGGTGAAGCAACTCGCAGCCTCCCTCCAGCAGATTGGAGTAAACTGCGGAGCCATGCACAGCGACCTGGAACAGGCTGAGCGCGATGATGTGATGTTCAAGTTCAAGAGCGGACAGTATGATGTTCTCGTAGCTACCGACATTGTGGCGCGCGGAATCGACATCGATGATATTGAGATGGTCATCAATTACGATGTTCCTCACGATACAGAAGATTACGTTCACCGCATCGGCCGTACAGCCCGTGCCAACCGCGATGGTAGAGCCATCACCTTCGTGAGCGAAGAAGACCAGTACTGGTTCCAGCAGATAGAGAAGTTCCTGGAGAAGGTGGTAGACAAAATGCCTCTCCCTGAGGGATGCGGCGAAGGTCCTGAATACATCAAGCTCAACAAGCCGAAGAAGAAAGGCGCAAACGGAAGAAACAACAGACGCGGTAACGGCGGAAACGGCGAGGCCGGAAAGAACAGTGCCAAGAACCGCCGACAGAAAGACCGCGACCAGACTTCTCACAAGCGTAAGCCAAACAAGCCAAACGAGCGTCAGGAAAAAGCACCACGCAGCAACGAACAGCAGCCACAGCAGGACAATAACAAGCCTCAGCAGAAAAACGGCAAGCAGCCACAGCAGGGCAACAAGCAGCAGAACGCAAAGCAGCAGCCACAGCAGGGCAACAGGCAGCAGAACGCAAAGCAGCAGAACAGAAAGCCAGCCCAGCCAGGCGAGCAGCCAAAGAACAGCAACAGCCAGAAGCGCCGCAATAACAGCAATAACAGCAACCAGCAGCGCCCAGGCACCGAGAACAATGTTCGCCCAGGCAGCAACGGCCGTGGCAGAGGCGTAGCCCAGAAAAAGGGCGACAAGCCGGCTGCACGCAAGCACACCCCTATCGTAAATCCACAGAAGAAAGAAAACGCTGTGAAGACATTCATCAAGCGCATCTTCGGATTCAAGAAATAGATAAACTACCATCTTTTAAAAGGAAAGAGGAATGATGAAAGAGCTATCCCTCACCCCGCTCATGACCATCAGCCTCACACTGACGATCGGAATCATCATAGCCAAATGGGGCTATGATGATTTCAACATGCGCTTCTGGCTCATCATCTCCATCATTTCATGCGCCCTTGTCAGCATCATCTTTTTCCTTACTGAGTTCTTAAGCCAAAAAACTTACTTCAGCAGGAGCCACCAGTTTCTCATCTACTCCCAATGCGTGATGATTCATTTATGCATCCTGAGCCTTGGGGCTTTTCTTACCTGTAAGCAAATAGCTGATTCCCAAACCTCTACACAACTGAAAAACTGGCAGGAACTGTCTTACCTCACACGGGCAAAAATCAATACCGAACGCTATAAAAGCAATATTGAAAGCAAACTGGTTTCCCTTCACGTAAAACAGCAAGACTATGCAGTCATCGCAGCCATGGCGCTGGGCGACAAGAGCGCACTCGACTCGAACACCCGAAACAGTTACTCCATTTCCGGAGCCAGTCACATCCTGGCAGTAAGCGGACTTCATATAGGCATTATCTTCCAGCTTTTTATCTTTCTGCTAGGCGGCAGAAAGTACGCAGTTTACACCATCATCCTGTCCCTCATCTCCATCTGGACCTACGTTTTTCTCATAGGATTGCCGGCAAGTGCAGTCCGTGCAGCCATCATGCTTTCAGCCTACAGCTTAAGTTTAGCTTTCCATCGTACCGGTCTGCCGCTCAACACCTTAGCCTCAGCTTATATATTTATGCTCTTCATCAGTCCGCTCTATCTTTTCGAGTTGAGTTTCCAGCTTTCGTTCCTGGCCGTAGCCTCCATACTGCTGTTCTTCACACCCCTTTACACCCTCCTCCCCATCCGCAGCCGTTTCATCCGTTGGGCATGGGGACTCCTTTGCGTTTCACTGGCAGCCCAGATAGGAACCCTTCCGGTCATCGTCTACTCCTTCGGCAGAATATCGTGCTATTCACTTCTCACCAATTACATCGCCATTCCCGCAGCAACCCTCATCCTATATCTTGGAGCAGCATTAATCCTGTTCTCCCCACTCACGTTATGGGCGCCCATAGCACCGGTTGTCGCCCCACTCATCAGCCTTACATCAGGCGCCCTTACCAGCATCACCCAGTTTTTGAATACAGCCATAAAACTGATTAGCATGCTGCCTGGAGCAAGCATCGAAAACGTAAGAATCAGTCTGCCTCAGGTAATCAGTCTCTACGCTATCATCCTGCTCATTTATGCCCTATGGCGCAGGATAGATAAACAGAAGTCGTCAGAATGCAAGATTCCCTAAAACAGAAATAAAGGCTTAAACCCCGAAAAAACGTCTCTTATATAATAAGGTGTGCGTACACAAAAGCGCTACAAAACGTGGCTAAAAATGTTAAAAAATGACTTTTTTCTACTTTTTCTGCATTTTTTCTTTCTTTTTGTTGGTGTTTTCAAGAAAAACATGTATCTTTGCAAGCAGAAATAAAAAATAAGAATTTAAACACAATAAAAGATTAAAGATTATGAAAGCATCTGAAGTAATCGCGAATCTCCAAAGAAGATTCCCAAATGAGCCTGAGTACATTCAGGCAGTTAGTCAGGTTCTCGGTACTATCGAGGAAGAGTACAACAAGCACCCAGAGTTTGAGAAGGCAAACCTCATCGAGCGTCTCTGCATTCCAGACCGCATCATCCAGTTCCGCGTATCTTGGGTAGATGATAAGGGCAACGTACAGACTAACATGGGTTACCGCGTTCAGCACAACAACGCGATTGGCCCTTACAAGGGAGGTCTTCGCTACCACAAGTCAGTAAACTTGGGTATTTTGAAGTTCTTGGCTTTCGAGCAGACATTCAAGAACTCTCTTACTACTCTCCCAATGGGTGGTGCTAAGGGTGGTTCCGACTTCTCTCCACGTGGCAAGAGCAACAACGAGGTAATGCGTTTCTGCCAGGCTTTCATGACAGAGCTTTATCGTCACATGGGTCCAGACGAGGATGTTCCAGCTGGTGACATCGGTGTAGGTGGCCGTGAGGTAGGTTACCTCTTCGGAATGTACAAGAAGTTGACACACCAGTTCCAGGGCGTCTTGACCGGTAAGGGTCAGGAGTTCGGTGGTTCATTGATCCGTCCTGAGGCTACAGGTTACGGTAACGTATACTTCCTCTGCAACATGCTCGCTACCAAGGGGATTGACATCAAGGGCAAGACAGTTTTGGTTTCAGGTTCAGGTAATGTAGCCCAGTACACTATGGAGAAGTTGCTCCAGTTGGGTGCTAAGCCAGTTACATGTTCAGATTCAGACGGTTACATCTACGACCCAGACGGAATCGACCGCGAGAAGCTCGATTACATCATGGAGCTCAAGAACGTAGAGCGTGGCCGTATCAAGGAGTATGCAGAGAAGTATGGTGTAAAATATGTTGAGGGTGCTAAGCCTTGGTTTGAGAAGGCAGACATCGCTCTCCCATCAGCTACTCAGAACGAAATCAACGAGGAGGCAGCCAAGGCTCTCATCGCCAACGGCGTAATCGCAGTAAGCGAGGGTGCCAACATGCCTACTACTCCAGAGGCTATCAAGGTATTCCAGGATGCTAAGATTCTCTACTCTCCAGGTAAGGCAGCCAACGCAGGTGGTGTTGCCGTATCAGGTCTTGAGATGAGCCAGAACTCAGAGCGTCTGAAGTGGTCTCGTGAGGAGGTTGATGCTAAGCTCCACGACATCATGAACGATATTCACGCTAACTGCGTGAAGTATGGTACAGAGCCAGACGGTTACGTAAATTACGTAAAGGGTGCAAACGTAGCCGGCTTCCTGAAGGTAGCTAAGGCTATGATGGCTCAGGGCATTGTATAAGGCTAGAAAATTTTTAATAAACATCTTAAAAAATTTAAAATAATAGGAAATAGCGGGTCTGTGACAGATCCGCTATTTTTGTGTCTACTTCTTCCCCCACTCCTTCTTTACATCAAAGCAGGGGCAAGCCTTATTGACAAACTCATTATGCCCATGAATCGTGGCTAATGGATATTCCTCCTTCAGCTGCTCGATGAGCGAGCGCATTGCCGCTTTCTGGTCTCGGGTTCTTGTATCCTTCGGCTTGCCTTTCTTTGATAAGCCGCCGATGTAGCAAATGCCTATACTGATGGAATTATGACCCTTGCAATGGGCGCCAACCTCCTCTATCGCACGGCCTACATGAATGCTGCCGTCACGATAAATCACGAAATGATAACCTATGCAGCGCATTCCGCGCTCGCGGTGCCAGCGGTCAATATCCGCTACGGTGAAGTTGCGACCTTCCTTGGTCGCACTGCAATGAATGATGATTTCCCTTATCTTACGCATGATATTGAATATTAATTATTGAAAAATAAGCAGATAATTGAAGGGGATTTCGTCAACACCCAAATCCCTGATAAACAGATTGATTCTGCACGGTAGATGCTTTTTCTTCATCCTCTTGAATTCCTCATCCAACAACTGGCAAAATTCATTATAGCATTTTTCTGATTGCGTAACGATTCCGGTATAATGAGACCTGCCCAGAATAATACTCTTGTTTCTCAGACGTAGCGGACCGTTGCCAGGCACGAAGCGAGCTCTGCGCCTAACAGTACGAGGCACGTAATTGGATCTTAACAGAATAACAGGCTTGATAACAATTTCATATTTTCCTCTTTCATACTTATTTTTCTTCTTTGTCTCCGACACCTTCTTTTGCTTGGTAGGAATGAGAGAAATCTTATAACGTCCTGCTGGCAAATGACGGTTAGGACGTTCTAAGGTGTCGCAGAAAATCTTGCCACCTATAACCATTGTGCCATCCACACTCCATGGTGTGAAGCGACGGCGGAATATATTGATGTTCATGATAATTTACAATTAATAATTGATAATGAATAATTGGGTCAAAGCCGGCCATTAAGGCTGATTTAAGAACCGAAAAACTTAATGACCCTTAATGACCTTGACCCTTAATGACACCCTCTTTAGACTGTAGGAGAAACTTTCTGATAGCGCATGTCAGGTAATACACAGATTAACCCCTGACGTTTCCAGTTCTTTAGCATCTGTTTTACCGTCTCATGGGTGGCACTTGCTCCCTTAACTGCAATGCTCTGCTGCTCTGCCTGCTCAAAGGTGAAAGTTACGTCCAGCCGCTCAAAGATGGAATCATTCTTACCTCTGCGACTTCTGTCGTAAGCAGACTGACTGCAATAATTCTTGGATGAGAAAGCATCTTCTATTCGGCTACGAAAGAAATAAAGCGCATTATCCAACTGATAATCTGCCAGGATATTGAAGGTTTCGAGCATGGTTGGTGTCTGCGTCTTTACGAGCATTCCCTTCCACAACTGCGGATTCTGCTTCAACTGTGTCTCAGCGCCCTGGAACCCATGCTTCTGAATCAGCGATTCTGCCACCTTGCAGAGCATGATGCAGGTCATCATTCGCATGGTGGTTGGACAGATACGGAAACGCTGGCGGGCTTTCACCTTGTCGTCATTTTTCATCGTTTCCAGTCTTATCTGTTCCAGCCATTTTCTACCCTTTTCCTCCAGCTTCGGCAGCACTACCTCACCCGACATCAGCGGCAGCAGATGAGCTATCTGAATGATGCGGTCGCGCTGGCGTTCGTTCATTACATACATGTTGTCAGAAAGTGGAGTGAAGGTATTATCGGGCGTTTTTGCCACGATGATACGGCTTTGGAAACCATCCGTATAATTGCTTACTACTCGATAGAGCGCATCAGGCGTTCCACACATCACTACGTTCCATAACAGTCTGTCTATATGAACATTCACTGCATCTGCACTTCTAGCTTCACGCTCATAGCTTGTTCCGTCGTAAGCCTGTCTCAACATGACTGAAAAGTCGCTCATTGCCGATTTCCACTTCTGTGCTACGGTGTCTGCTTCCGGAGTAAACGAGAAGGCGTGCTTGCCTTCCGTGTTAGCCAGTCGTTCAGCCAGATTCGCCACCGTATTGTTCAGTGTCAAGCATCTTACAGGCAGTTTCGGCTCTTCCGGCTGCTCCTTCTTGTTCTTGGCTGCACGTTTCTTGGCTCGCCATTCATCCTCCTTCTGCTGATACATTTTGTCCATTTCCTTCACTTCCGAAGTCCATGCGTCAATCACGGGGTCAATACTACCCTTGCCAGATGCAAAATCTCCGGCGATGTAGGAGATGAGGTTCAGCGAGTTCATCTTGCCGTGAACGGAAACCTTCACGCCCGTGGCGAGCATTCCGATGGCAGGACAGATGGCTGTGATTACAGGCAGTGCCAGTGCCGGACCCACTGCGCTGATGGAATCCCGAATGCCTTGCGGCAACTTAGGCAGCGCATTATAATAGAACAGATCGTCCTTGGCGTTAGCCTCGTCCAGCGCATTTACCAGCGCCTCATTGTCAGCCGCCGAACCACCACCCGCATTTCCTTGCTTCATTCGTTCCTGACGGATGGCAGAGAGCACATCCTTCAGTCGCTTAGGCATTTGCGTGATTTTCTCGTTCAATGCCGAGTTGATGCAAGCCATCTTTTCCTGCTCGGGGAACCCATCGTAGCAGGGAATAATCTGAGCCAGCAGATTGCGGTCAAAACCACAGATGTGGCGCAGGTTCACAGCCAGCTCGAAGGTCAGCGTATTGCGGTTGGAGCGCATCGGCTCCTGCCCATCATTATACATCTGCCACCACTTCTTAATGATTTCCCCATAAGGAATCCCGAGATAATTGTCCTGAGCAGCAGAAGTAGTTGAAGCAGCAGCAGTTGACGCAGCAGCAGTTGACGCAGCAGAGGCAGAAGCAGTAGAGGCAGAAGCAGCAGAAGTAGAAATTCTCAAATTCTTAAATTCCTGCCCCTTAAAAACCCCTTGAGAATCCTTCTTGAATTCTTCCTTCCAAGGCTCATAATGCTTGTTTGCCTTGTGCGCCCCTTCCGGCAGTTCCTCCTGTCCGTATCTTTCACGCTCTTCCAGGACCTTCCCTTCAGCTGCCACGGCAGCCTCATCGTATTCATCCTTGAAAAGCCGTGGCGAAAGGAAGAGCAGATCTTCGTCATCCGATGTGGTAGTGAAATAAACCCGGTTAATGTCGTGAGCCGAAGTATCCATTTCGCACTTGAGCATCGTAGCAATTCGTACCTGGTTCTCCAGAACCGTCTTGCCCTTTTCGCGTTCAAACACCGCATGTCCGCCCTGTCGTGCGCTACGTTCCAGCATCAGCAGTCCGTACTTGTCCGGTTCCTTCAGCAGCAGCTTGGCAGCCTTGGCAAAAGCCTCCGGCTCATCCATATCAAATCCGAAAGCACCGCTTGGCAGTTTCATTCCCTTCACCACGCCTTGCGGATAGTGGCCGGAGTAGTTAAACTGCACCAGTCTCCGTTTCGCAGCATCGTTTCCGGCACGAGCCAGACGAAGATTCGCCTTCTGCTCGTTGCTTCCACGCAGCTGCTTATACTCCTCTTCCGAGGTGATGGAGCGGGCAACCTTGTGTCCATTCTCCACCTTAATTAAATAACAACTCATCTATCTGTTTCTACTTATCGTTTTAAGTTGAATACAAAAATCCTAATGTTTCAGTTGGTAATCCAATACCGCCTCAGCTCCTTCTTCTGCCTCAACAGCCAGCGTTTGGGCGATGTTGATTCCCTCATGGCAAAACACCTTCAAGGTGAGCTGAATAGCCCCATCCTTGGTCTTGCTCACACGACCATGAGCCAGTTTCTTAATCAGTTCCGACTGAGTTCTGAGGCGGTGCTGAACCACGAAATCAAACGTTCCGTCAGGCATTTGCTGAGCCACGCCCATCGAACGGAATCGAGGAACCTTATTCACCCCCGATTCCTGAGGACTGAAGAGGAAATACTGCTTAGCATCATAGTAAGCCATTCCACCCAACTGCACATGCTGGCAGTCATTATTATTCACCTGCTGGTTCTGAACATTATTCTGAGCATTGTTCTGAACCTTGTTTACTTTCTTAACCATAATCTGAATTGAATTTTAGGAGAAGAAACATCCGGATTGTTGCGCGCTTTACCATGGAAAATCCTCCTCAGTTTCAACTCAGTTAATAACTAAGAATCTCCGCAATAAGTCTCCAAGCGAAGCCTCCCTTTTTTACCTTTTTACTTTTTTACCCTTTTACCTTTTCAATGTCCGTAACCAGAATATCCTGATAAACCTGACCATTGTGCTCATGGGTAGTAAAGCGGAGCGTAACAGCCACCAGCTCGCCAGCCGCATACTTACATTGCGCCATATTGCCGAGCATTGCCGCAGCGTACTGGTTCTCATACTTGCCGCCCATCTCTTGGAGAACGATGTTGCATTTCATCATCTGTCCGTTCTCACTTTTCTGACTCTGCACAGCGAAGGTCTCGCCCTGCTGCACCACTCTCATAATCTGAGTATTCATATTATATAATTGTACGAAGAGGTTTTCAAGAGCACCAAACCATTTCAGCGTTGTCTTGTTTCTTCGACGCTGCAAAAGTACTGCAGAAAAAAAAGCAAAACAATCCCTTTCCCACAACTCCCCCGAAAAACCCACGTATTTGGGAAAAATCGGGCATTTCTTGGGAAAAAGTAAGAAGAATAAGAAAAAGAGAGTTAAAAAGTAAAGAAAAAGGGTAAATCATTCCCCTTTTCCTAATAAAAAAAACTCATTTTTCCCATCGTTGGGAAAAATCGTAGGAATCTTGGGAAAAATCACCCCCACAACCAACATTTTAACACTCCAAATATTTATAATTCGAAATAAATGCTTATTTTTGCACTACAATTCAGTTAAACGTTTTAAAAGGAAATGGATATGAAACGGATAGAAGAACGTTATATTAGCTTGCTTACCGATTTTGGTTTGAAGGCGTATCGTGATGTCAAGAACTCTATAGATACGGCTTTGGAAAAAGGGCGTGAGGAAGGTAAAAACTCGAAGGCTATCCAAATAGCAAAAAGGATGTTGGATGCTGGCATGGATATAGAAACAGTTATGCAAATAACAGATTTGTCAAAAAGTAAGATTGAGAAACTAAAATGATTATAGCTTTCACTTCATGTTGATGCTACAATACAACCAACAAGAACGACGTATTGGGAAACTCTCCAATCATCACACTTGGAGTTGGGAAACGAGAATAATAATATAACAAGGCATGAATTATGAAAAAGATTTTAATGTTTATGGCAATTATGATTGCCGTGGTCGTGCAAGCAAATGCACAAGCAACATTTGTCTTAACAGATGGTAGAATTGAATTAGATGGCGAGCGACACGAAACCAACAATATCTATCGCTATTATCAAGCCACAACAGAGTACGCACAATTCCTTGACCCACAAATGAATATCAAGAAAAAATACCAACTAATAGGCAAACCTGACATTGAAAATAATGTAGCCACATGGCTTATCAATGGTGGTCTCATCCGCATAGACTTTAATAATTGGAATATTTGCGTTTACGATGGGGTCAATAAGAATATCAAAGTTTGGGTTTGGATAGATAAAGATAAAACTAGACAATACGACAAAGAACATTCAAATTAATTAAGTTATGAAGAAACTGATTTTTACTTTTATGATGTGCGTTTTTGTTATTGCAATAAATGCACAGACAATGCAAGATTCTTACAACGTTGAGAATACATCAAAAGATGAGTTGTGGAGACGTGCAAAAGATTTTTGTTTGTCACGTCATGATTTTACGCTCAATAGTACAACGTCTGACAAAGAAATCGGAGTCATGGTTTTCAATGTAGAAAAAGAAGACCGACATTTCTCTACATATTCAGAACTAAGTATCGGTTTTACTGCCAAAGTAAAGATAGAAAACAATAAATATTCTGTTGAAATTTACGATGGCACTTTCTCTTTAAAACCAACATCGCAAGCTATGGGTGACCTTTCCGTTTATGCCTTCAAAAGTTCTAGAAATGATAAATGACGAGCTTACATTTATAAAAGACACTTACGATGACAAAACAATAGACAGATTAGGGATTAGTCTATCTGTTTACAAACAAATGCAAAGTGAAAATCCAAAATATAGAAAGCCAAAGGATGAAAAGAAAGGAAAAGTAAACTATTGGTGGGAGTACTACCAAAAGAAGATTGATAGAACAGAACGTGTTATCAATAGTTACAAATATGCTGCATCGGATTTCAGACACGATTTGCTTACAAAAATGTTCAACGCAAACGAATAATCATTTCCCCATCTATCAAGTATAGGTGGGGATTTATTTTTTTGATAATCAACCTAGTTTGATAGAAAAAATGTTCAATTATATTCCAACTTAACATTTTTAAACGGAGAATATGCAGGGAAGGTACCCTCCCATCGCACCTTCCCTCCAATCTTCTCTCTCAAATACTTCTCTTATAATCCTCCATCTTCTTCAGCTTATAATACAGATCCTGGGCGGTATGATAATCGGGATCGGAGCCTTCAAGCCACTCCGAGAAATAGTGGTTGTGGTTCTTCTGCGTTTCCTGCTTGCGAGACGACTCCACAACGCACTACTTTCCCCAATATCTTTCTGCCATAGGCTGCAACCTTTCCTTTATTACTTCCATAACAGTCTTGAAATCAAGAGTTTCTTTCCATTGAATCTTTTTCAGAAATGCTTTCCAGCGAACTATACGTGCTGCGTCTGTCGCAAAACTTTCTGTAAACAACTGCAATTCGGGATTGTATGTAAGCCCTCTATTATCGAAAGTCGCCTTAATCGCATCATATAATGTGTCATCAGACAAGTCTCTCTTTGTCAGGAGTTGGTAACAGTCGAAGAAATCTTTCATGCGACTGTTGAGCACATCTCGGTCTATCATCGTATGGAATTTCTCGGCAACAACAGTCTCCAAGGAATATGCCTGTATGTTCACAGATGGAATGTCAGGCAAAAGCAATGGGAAGTCAATAGTTGTTGGATATGGAGTTACAACATCACCAAAGCCAATGTCAACAGACATGTTATAAGCGATAGTATCCATGTGGGCCGTAAAGTAAAATCTTGTGCCAGGATACTTCTTTTCAACAGTTATAGGCTCCAACTTAATGCTGTTAACATCAAACGATACTCCATCCTCATCGCATACAATGCCCAAAATTTCCTGGAACACGTGCGCAAGGAAATCCCTATCACGGCTAATTCTATCTGCCATGAAATCAACATCTACTGTAGGACGTGCCTCAAGTCCGTTCATAGCATAAAGCAAAGAGCCACCTTTCAGCAAAAAATTGTCCTTATATTGGCTTACAGATACTCTGTAAAGCAACCTCTCGTTGAAATATCTTGCCAAGAGATACATATATTTATAGCCTGTCTCATTCATCAGATTGAGCAAGCGGGTCTTAACAGACTTACCGTAGTTTTTCTTTCCCATCTTATTCTATAGCTATTTCAACATAATTTTTCAATGTATTGAATACTCTGAGGCGTTTGGCGTAATCCTGCAAACGACTGAGATTGCAATTGGGCTTTCTCAAATAAGAACGAATCACTTCCGCACAAACATCCAGCCCCAATTTGTTTCTGTATTTCACTGCATCACAAACACTTCGCTCCAAGTCGGTTATGCGAACATGGAAACCGGATATTTCTGCTTCCATAATGCCAAACTCCAGATTCTCCTTCTTCCAATAATACAATTCTATCGGAAGCGTTTCAGGAATCTCTACTTTCCTTTTATTGGCGATGGCAATGCAAAAAGCTGGTGGAACAGTTGTCGAAAGCTGATGATAAGCCCAGGCATTGTATAGACACACAACACCTTTAGGTACAATCCGCTCCACATCTATCATTGTATTCAGCAGGGCTTCCGGAACAGCATAAATGCCCTGGCGCAACTTGATCAAGTCGCCACGTTCCTTAGCTCTCAACAATCGCTTATACTCTGCCATATGAGGAATATCAGTAGTAGAGATTGTGCCTCCTAGTGCTTCCACTTTACAAACTATATTGTCCATATCACATTTATATTAATATCTTTGTCGCTGCAAAAATACAATATTTTTTTGAAAAGCGGTAATATTCTACGGAATATTTTCAAAAAAGCCGTAGAATATTACCGGAATTATCCTTGTTTTTACACCCAGGGACGATAGTTGTCTCTAAATCTTCCTCTCTACTTTCCTATGCCAACTCAAATACTTCTCATATAACCATCCCTTTTCGCCAGCTTATAATACAGATCCTGGGCGGTATGATAATCGGGGTCTGAACCTTCAAGCCACTCCGAAAAATGGTGGTTGTGGTTCTTCTGCGTTTCCTGCTTGCGGAACGACTCCACCACACATTTCTTTTCTGCATCAGGAAACATCAGGTTCATGCGGGCGGCAAAGGCTGCCTTGTCCTGATTATCACGCACCATGTGGAACGTATATTTCATCAGGCACCAGACTATGTACCAGCTTTGCTGAGACGTAATGTTGCCTTTTATCCAGAACTTCAACTTCTCCTCCAACTTTATGGAATCTACCCAGTTCACAAAGAAAGAGTCGCTGTTACGCTCAAAATCATCAGCCCTGGCAATTTCAGCCTCCCACATTTTATGCTCACCCTGATACTTAAATAGCGTTTCAAAATCCTCGGGCGAAGCCTGCTCCCTAACTAGCGTACGGACGAGTTCTTCTTCCTCATCCTCCTCTCGCTCAAACCAGTCTGAACAAAGCGTATAATTGTTATATTTCCCTTCAATATCATTCATTACTTTCTGCAAGCTCAAAGTGGTAATATCTATTCTTCTCTCTCTCAGATGACGTTTCTTTACCTTTACCTCACGTTTCAGATGGTCAGGTAGCGTGCCCTCGTCGAAAATTCGCTTGATATAATGGTAAATAATTACAGCCTCATGGTCGGTGCGGAAAAGGCGGGTTCTGTATAAGGCTAGGAAATCAGCACAAATAGCGGTAACTGTGGAGATGGTTTCAGCCAAAGCCATCTGCAACCCAATAGAGACAAAGTTTCTGTAATGGGAATCAAAATGGGGAAAGTCGTCTCCGGCAGGAACTTTAAGCTTCTTGCATTGCTCGTAAATAGCCTTAGCATAGGGAATCTGACCATACTCCTCTTCCTTATCGAGCAAATAGTCTAAATGCTTCCGGGCGATGGTCTGAATTTCCTGGAGCACCTTCTCTAAAACATCAGTATAAATCCCCATGAATTCATCATCGTAGCTCTTGTAGATGGAAATGTAGACTTTCTTATGGAGCGTATGAATATAATTAAGAAAATCTGTCAACTGTTCGGCAAGGTTCTGGTAAATATGAAAATAACAGGTAAGACCTTTATGCTTTCCTGCATTCCATTTAAATTCATCTTTAGCATGCTGAATCTCCTTATACAAATGTTCTGCCTCTCTCTTAAACTGACCTACATCAGTAGTTGTTACTGGAGTGTATTTCTTGACTCCTGTTACTTCATCTTCCACAAAAAGATCTTCTTCTGATGAAATCTTCAGAAGAGAATTGTAGTTATTGTCAGTATTTGGTATTTCCTCTGTCTGCATATTCTTTTTCTAGGTTTGATTTGTTATGTTGTTTAAATAAGCGGCGTGGGGTTCCCTGTAAGTACCGGTATTCAGGTACCTGCAAGAACCTTCGGTAAGGCACAAACAAGTACTGCCCACGCCGTAGAGGAGTGGACGCCTTGCTGTCACCGTCTTCTTACCGAATTTCTGAATTGCAGGTTCTGAATACCGTAGAAGTGTCAGATAATCAGCGTCAATATCTATATGTTATTTTCTCTTGTTTACTTTCTGTTTCTTACTTCAAATTTTAAAGGGTTTATACTACGTTTTCTTCATCATCCGCCCAGTGGTCGCATTGGCGCATCACGGTTTCCAGCGCTTTTTCTGCACCCTCTGGTGGATACTTATACTTCTTGAGCAGTCGCTTCACCATCACTCGCATCTTCGCCCTCGCCGATTCCTTCCGGTTCCAGTCGATGGTGCGGTTGCGGTGCAAGACTTCCGTCAGTTCCCGGGTCAGCGCCACAAACTCCTCGTCGGAGTAAGCCTGCCGCACACCTTCGGGCGTGGAGAGCGCATCATAGAATGCCTTCTCCTCGGGCGAAAGTCCCAGGTCGTTGCCCTCTGCCTCCGCCTGCTTCATCTGCTGAGCCATCTTCAACAGTTCCTCTATCACTTCCTCGTTGGTGAGCAAGCCCTTCAGATAGTTGGAGAGACTCTGGCTGAGCATGTCTGAGAAGAGGTCGCTCTGAACCACGTTGGTCTTCTGCTGCTGCTTGATTTTCTCTTTCATCAGTTTGGTGAGCAGTTCCACCGCCAGGTTGCGCTCCTTCATGTTCTTCACCTCCTGGATGAAGGCGTCGTCGAAGAGCGAGAACTCTATCTGGCGGTCGCCGAAGAGATTGATTACCCCGTCGGTCTTCACGCTCTGACGGAGCAGGTCGCCGATGCGCTCGTTGATTTCATGGCGGCTGATTTTGCCCTTCTGCGAGAGTTTGAGCATCATCACGCGCAGCGCATCCATGTAGCCCACCTCCGCCTTCTGCTGCTCATTCAGGAGCGAACGGCAGAGCGTGGTGGCGTTGTGAAGCAGATTGCTGTGCTCCATGAAATTCTTCTTGCGCTGAATCATGGCTGGAGAACTCAGGAAGTTGGCTCCGCTCGTAATGGCGAGTGCCCGCTTCGAGTTGTCCTGTTCGAAGAAGCCGGAATAGTCGAAACCATGAAGCTGGTCTCGGCAGATTTCCATCTCTTCCTTCCATTTCAGCCGGGCGGTCTTGGCGATGTCGGGGTCTCCGAAGCGGCGGCGGTCACGGTTGGTGTACTGCTGCATGGCACTCTTCAGCGCCTGCGCAATGCCTACGTAATCCACTATCAGTCCGCCTTCCTTGCCCGGGAACACTCGGTTCACACGGGCTATTGCCTGCATCAGATTATGACCGCTCATCGGCTTATATACGTACATGGTGGCGAGCGACGGAACATCGAAGCCCGTGAGCCACATATCTCTTACGATGGCGATTTTCATCTCATCGTCGTTGTCCTTGAATTTTCTTGCCAGTTCCTTCTTGTAGGCTTCGTTGCCGATAATCGGCTGCCAGTCTTCGGGGTCCTGGTTCGAACCGCTCATCACTACCTTTACCTTCTCCGTCCACCCGGGGCGAAGCTCCAGCATCTTGCGGTAGATTTTGATGGCGATGCTTCGGGTCAGCGCTACGATCATTGCCTTGCCGGTGAGTTCCTGCGCACGGTTTTCCTCGTAGTGCTTCACAATATCCCTTACCAGCGTGTCGATGGTGGCGTCTTCACCCAAGAGTACTTCCAGTCGGCTGTGCTCCTGCTTTGCCTGCCTGATCTGCTCCTCGGTGGCTCCCTCATCGGCCAGGTTGTCGAACTCATCGTTCAGCAACTTCATCGTGTCTTCGTCGAGATTCAGATTCACCACACGGCTCTCGTAATAGACCGGACGGGTGGCTCCATCGTCCACCGCCTGACTCATGTCGTAAACGTCGATGTAGTTGCCGAACACTTCCTCCGTGTCTCTGTCGCGGTCGCTGATAGGCGTTCCGGTGAAACCGATAAACGAGGCGCCTGGCAGGGCTTCTCTCATCTTCTGGCTGAATCCCTTCTTCATCGTCAGGCTCTTGTTGTCCCAGTGCTCCTCTCCGTATTGCGAGCGGTGCGCCTCATCGGTCATTACGATGATGTTGCGGCGGGTGGAGAGTGCCGAGTCGCCTTCTTCAAACTTCTGAATGGTGGTGAAGATGATTCCCCCACTCTTTCGGTTGCGCAGCAGATTGCCCAGGTCTTCACGGCTCTGGGCGTTCTGTGGTTCCTGACGAAGGAAGTCCTGGCAGCGGCAGAACTGACCGAAGAGCTGGTTGTCGAGGTCCTTGCGGTCGGTTACCACCACGATGGTTACTTCGGGCAGTCGCTGCACCAGCTGGTGGGCGTAGAATACCATGGAGAGGCTTTTGCCCGAACCCTGCGTGTGCCAGAACACGCCGATTTTTCCGTTGCCTTCCACGGCGGTACGGGTGCGCTGCAGGGCTTTGCCCACGGCGTAGTATTGGTGGTAGGCGGTAAGAATCTTGGCGTATTTGCCCTGGTTCTTGTCGAAGCAGATGAAGTTCTGCAGAATGTCGAGCAGTCGCTGCTGCTGGAACATGCCGAGGAAGAAGGTGCGATAGTCGGCAAAGAGGGTTGACTCGTATGAGCCGTCTATGGTCTTCCATTCCATATAGCGTTCCAGCTTGGCGGTGATGGTTCCGGCACGGGTCTCACTCATGTCGCTGATTACGTTGAAGGCGTTGTAGCTGAAGAGGCTTGGAACGCTCT